>Ga0209050_1002075_pt1 | contig 18403 bp, 18 predicted proteins | sample Araplavi_mTSA_r2_FD_184276 | JGI IMG/M metagenome (GOLD analysis project Ga0209050, IMG submission 184276) | Arabidopsis root microbial communities from North Carolina, USA - plate scrape MF_Cvi_mTSA_r2 (SPAdes) (version 2) | ecosystem: Host-associated > Plants > Roots > Endosphere | place: USA... | reverse complement strand
CGGGCTACGACGCAACGAAGCTTGAATCAGCGCGCCAGGCCGTCGCGCAGTGCGTGTTCGACGACCTTCATTCCGCCCACTTCCAGCGCGGTCGCATCGCGTTCCAGCGGCAGCACGCCCAACGCATGATGACGCGCGCCGTCGAAGCCCGCAGCGACCAGCTTGCCCATCGCGACATCGCCCGCGGTGACGTCCTGTCCGGCGTCCATCGCCGCATCGCCCAGGAGGAGGACCAGGCCGCGCTTGGCCTGCCCGAGGAAATGCGTGCGCGCGACGATTTCCTGCCCCGGATAGCAGCCCTTCTTCACGCTGAAGGCGCGCAGCCGATCGAGCGACAGCTGCTGCGGCGTCCAGTGTTCGACCTGCGAAGCGGGCAGGCGGGGCAGGCCGTGTTCGAGGTCGACGGCCTGCCAGCGGGCCGCCGCTGCCTCGTCCACGGCGGCTTCCCCCGAAGCCAGACGCAGCGTGCGCGGGGCCATGGCGGTACCGAAATCGAGTTCCATCCCTGCGTCCCCATCGTCCGCGAACGTCGCGCCGGCAGCGCGGGCGGGCATGGCGAACCGGCCGCTGGCGTGGAGGTCCCCGCGGAGCTGGATCCGCACCTTGCTGCGGAACACGAAGCGCTGCAGGGCAGCCGTGAGCGCCGTCGCGTCGGCATCGGGAACGACCAGCCAGAGGTCCTCATCGGACCGCTTGAGCAAAGCGAACAGCGCGATCACGCGACCTTTGGGCGTCAGCCAGCCGCTCCATTGCCACTGGCCGGGCTCCAGCAGGGCGACGTCGTTCATGAACTGCGCCTGCGCGAAGGCGGCCGCGTCGCGCCCTTCCAGCGTGATCAGGCGATGGCCGGGCAGGCGGAAAACCGTGTCTGCCATGGGTTGCGGGTTGTCATCCATGGGGTCGGGAATTAACATTTGGCGTTGTGATGATAGGCCAAAGCCCACCCGGAACCGCGCCAGAAGCGCCCACGCCACCGGAACCGGCGCCGTCCCCGGACGACACGAAGGCGAAGGAACACGGCGGGCGCGAAGGCCCGGAACCGACACGCTACGGCGACTGGGAAAAGAACGGCCGCTGCATCGATTTCTGACGCGACAGCCCGCTCTCTCCTCATCACTCGTTTACCGCCCCACACGCCTTCCCGCCACGCGGCTTTGCCGCCCAGCCGAGAGACCGCCACGCTCATGGCGAACGAACCACGCGTCCGCGAACGCCCCCTGTCACCGCATCTCCAGGTATACCGCTGGCAGGTGCAGATGGTGACGTCGATCCTCCACCGCGCGACCGGCATCGTCCTCGTCGTGGGCAGCCTCATCGTCACGTGGGGTTTGCTCGCGTTGGCCGCGGGTCCGGAGTCCTGGTCCATCTTCACCGCCTTCACCCGTTCGGCGATCGGTTTCCTGATCCTGTTCGGCTGGAGCTGGGCGCTGGCCTTCCATCTGATCAACGGCATCCGCCATCTCGTGCAGGACGCCGGCTACGGCTACAGGATCGAATCCTTCGTGCGCAGCAGCTGGACCGCCGTGTTCGGCAGCCTCGTGCTGACGGTGCTGATCTGGGTGGTCGCGATGATGCAGCGGGGTGGCGCATGAGCCTGTCGAACAAGCGCCTGCGCAATCCGCTGAAGAACGCCCGCGGCCTGGGCTCGGCGAAGGACGGCACCGGCCACTTCATCGTCCAGCGCATCACCGCCATCGCGCTGATCTTCCTGTCGATCTACGCCGTCGGCCTGATCATCTCCATGATCGGCGACGACTACGCGACCGTGCGCGCCAGCGTCGCCCATCCGTGCAACGCGATCCTGCTGGTCGCCTTCAGCATCGCCACCTTCTGGCACGCCAAGCTCGGCGTGCAGGTGATCATCGAGGACTACGTGCACACGCCGTTCTCGGCCGGCGCGCTGCACCTTCTGAACATCTTCGTGTGCGCACTCGCGGCCATCGCCAGCGTGCTCGCCATCGTCCGCATCGCGCTGGGAGCCTGACGCCGTGCCCGCTTACAAGATCCACGAACACACCTTCGACATGGTGGTGGTCGGCGCCGGCGGCGCCGGTCTGCGCGCCACCTTCGGCCTGGCCCAGAAGGGCCTGAAGACGGCCTGCATCACCAAGGTCTTCCCGACCCGCTCGCACACCGTCGCGGCGCAGGGCGGCGTGGCCGCCGCGCTGGCGAACATGGGCGAGGACGACTGGCGCTACCACTTCTTCGACACCGTGAAGGGTTCGGACTGGCTGGGCGACCAGGACGCCATCGAATACATGTGCCGCGAGGCCATTCCGGCGATCATCGAGCTGGAGCACTACGGCGTTCCGTTCTCGCGCACCGACGACGGCAAGATCTACCAGCGTCCGTTCGGCGGCATGACCACGCGTTACGGCGAAGGTCCGCCGGCGCAGCGCACCTGCGCCGCGGCCGACCGCACCGGCCACGCGATCCTGCACACGCTTTACCAGCAGTCGCTGGCGCATGACGCGCAGTTCTTCATCGAGTACTTCGCGCTCGACCTGATCATGGACGCCAACGGCGCCTGCCGTGGCGTGCTCGCGCTCGACATGGCCGAAGGCACGCTGCACCTGTTCAAGGCGCAGGGCACGGTGCTCGCCACCGGCGGTTACGGTCGCGCGTACTTCTCGGCGACTTCGGCCCATACCTGCACCGGCGACGGCGGCGGCATGGTGCTGCGCGCCGGCCTTGCGATGCAGGACATGGAATTCGTGCAGTTCCATCCGACCGGCATCTACGGCGCGGGCTGCCTGATCACCGAAGGCGTGCGCGGCGAAGGCGGCATCCTGCGCAACAGCAACGGCGAGCGCTTCATGGAGCGCTATGCGCCGAGCGTCAAGGACCTCGCCCCGCGCGACATGGTCAGCCGCGCGATGACGATGGAAATCCGCGAAGGCCGCGGCGTGGGCGAGCACAAGGACCACATCCTGCTCGACCTGACGCACCTGGGCCCGGAAGTCATCCACGAGAAGCTGCCGGGCATCGCCGAATCGGCCCGCATCTTCGCCAACGTCGACGTCGAGAAGCAGCCGATCCCGGTGATCCCGACCGTGCACTACAACATGGGCGGCATCCCGACCAACTACCACGGCGAAGTCGTGCAGTTGAAGAACGGCAACCCGGACGAAGTCGTCCCGGGCCTGTACGCCATCGGCGAAGCCGCGTGCGTGTCCGTCCACGGCGCCAACCGCCTGGGCTCGAACTCGCTGCTCGACCTGGTCGTGTTCGGTCGCGCCGTCGCCAACCGCGCGGCGGAAACGGTCAAGCGCGACGGCAAGCAGGCCAAGCTCGCGGGCGACGCCTGCGACTCGGCGCTCGCCCGCCTGGACAAGCTGCGCAACGCCAACGGTGGCACGCCGACGGCGGTCATCCGCGACAAGATGCAGCGCACGATGCAGGCCGACGCCGCGGTGTTCCGCACCGGCGACACCCTGCGCGACGGCGTGTCGAAGATGCGCGAGATCCACGCATCCTTCGGCGACGTGAAGGTTTCCGACCGTTCGCTGATCTGGAACTCGGACCTCATCGAAACCTACGAGCTGTCGAACCTGCTCGACCAGGCGCTGGTGACGATCGTTTCGGCCGAGAACCGCACCGAGTCACGCGGCGCGCATGCCCGCGAGGACTTCCCGGACCGCGACGACGCCAACTGGCAGAAGCACACGCTGTGCTCGGTCGACGAGCGTGGCCAGACCAACATCGATTACCGCCCGGTGCACATGTACACGTTGACCGACGACGTGTCCGTGGTCCCGCCGAAGAAGCGCGTCTACTGACCGGAGCGAGCAACCGTGGCTGAATTTTCCCTCCCGAAGAACTCGCAGATCCAGAAGGGCCGGCACTGGCCGGCGCAGGGCGCCAAGCAGTCGCGCACCTTCAAGGTCTACCGCTGGAATCCCGACGACGGCATGAACCCGCGCGTGGACACCTACGAGGTGGACATGGCGACGTGCGGCCCGATGGTTCTGGACGCGCTGATCAAGATCAAGAACGAGATCGACCCGACGCTGACGTTCCGCCGTTCGTGCCGCGAAGGCATCTGCGGTTCGTGCGCGATGAACATCGACGGCACCAACACGCTGGCCTGCACCAAGGCCATCGAGGACTGCAGCGCCGGCGACGTGCCGATCTACCCGCTGCCGCACATGCCGGTAGTGAAGGACCTCGTTCCGGACCTGACGCACTTCTACGCGCAGTACGCCTCGATCCGCCCGTGGCTGCGCACGCAGAGTCCGTCGCCGTCCGATCGCGAGCGCCTGCAGTCGCCGGAAGACCGCAAGAAGCTCGATGGTCTGTACGAGTGCATCCTGTGCGCGTGCTGCTCGACCAGCTGCCCGAGCTACTGGTGGAACGGCGATCGTTATCTGGGTCCGGCGATCCTGCTGCAGGCCTACCGCTGGATCATCGACTCGCGCGACGAGGACACCGGTTCGCGCCTGGACGACCTGGAAGATCCGTTCAAGCTCTACCGCTGCCACACGATCATGAACTGCGCGCGTACCTGCCCGAAAGGTCTGAACCCGGCGCAGGCGATCGGCGAGATCAAGAAGCTGATGCTGGCACGCCGCGCCTGATCGCGCGGACGGCAATGTCGATACGGAACAAGGCGCACGAAAGTGCGCCTTTTTTCCAGGAAGCGAAGGGAATACCTGGATGGATGCAAAGCTGATCTTCATGCCCGCGGTGGCGATGGTCGCGCTGACTTTCGCCGTGTGGTGGCGCATGTATTTCGTGCGCATCGGGCAGATGAAGCGCGAACGCATCCACCCGCAGGCCGTCGCGACCTCCGCGCAGTCCGCCGCGCGCCTGACCGAAAGCGGGCCCGCCGACAACTTCCGCAACCTGTTCGAGCTGCCGGTGCTGTTCTACGTCGCACTGGTCGTGGCCGCGATGACGCAGCAGATCAATGCGGTAACGCTGTCGCTCGCATGGCTCTTCGTGCTGCTGCGCATCGTCCACAGCTGGATCCACTGCAGCTACAACAAGGTCATGCACCGCTTCTACGCGTACGTGGCGGGCGGCATGGTGCTGTGGCTGCTGTGGGGCGCGATCGCGGTGGGCTGGTGGCGCGCGTGACGCAGGACCTGGAGCGGGATCTCGAACGGGAGCTCAGCCGCCTGCGCTGGCGCAGCCGACGCGGCATGAGGGAATTGGACCGCCTTTTCGAGCGGTATCTTGACCGCGCATGGCGGCAAGCTCCGGAGTCGGAACGGGCGGTTTTCCTACGCTTGCTGGAAGTCGAGGACGATAAGCTCTGGCACTGGTTCATGGGACACGAAACGCCCGCCGATGCCGAACTCGCCCAGCTCGTCGAATCCATCCGCGCCCTGCCGCCTTGATTGGCGGCCCTCGCGCTGGCTGGTGCTGGCGCTGCTCGCCCTCGGCATGTTGGCGGCGTTGAGCGTGATGGCGAGCGAGATGCCGGCGATCTTCGCCATTCCGCTCGCCGTGCTCGCCGCAGGGGAGGGCGTCCGGCTCGCGCGGCGCGAGGCGCGCAGGCCGATGCGGACGCTGGTGATCGCCACGGACGGTCGGGCCATGCTGGACGGCGAGGCCATCGACGACCTGCACGTGCACTGGCGCGGGCCCTGGGCGTTCGCGCGATTCCGCGAGGCGAACGGGCGGCGAGGGCGCCTGGCCTGGTGGCCGCAGACGCTGGCGCCACGCGACCGCCGTGAACTGCGGCTGGCCGTTCCGGTCATACAGGCTGCGCATTCACAGCCTCCAATGGCATCCTAGCCCGCTATGTTCAAACCCATTCCCGTCGCCATCGGCCTGCGCTACCTGCGCGCCAAACGCCGAAACGGCTTCATCTCCTTCATTTCGCTGGCTTCCATCGCGGGTATCGCGCTGGGCGTCACGGCGCTGATCACCACGCTGGCCGTGATGAGCGGCTTCCAACGCGAAATCCGCGACCGCATGCTGCAGATGGCCGCACACGCCACCGTCAGCGCCTATGGCGAACCGCTCACCGACTGGCAGACCGCGGTGAACCAGGCCATCGCCGACAAGCGCGTGGCCGGCGCGGCGCCCTACATCGAGAAGGAAGCGCTGCTGTCCGGCGCCCGGAACCAGCCGGCCATGGTCCGTGGCGTGCTGCCGGACCAGGAAGGCAAGGTGTCGGTGCTCGCCGAGAAGATGGTGCAGGGCAAGCTCAGTTCGCTCGAACCCGGCAGCTTCAACATCGTGCTGGGCAAGGAACTGGCGCTGTGGCTGGGCGTCGGCGTCGGCGACAGCGTGGTGATGACCACCACCGACTTCCGCAGCACGCCGTTGGGTGCGGTGCCGCAGCTCAAGCGCTTCACGGTCAGCGGCATCTTCGAAGCCGGCTACAACGACTTCGACAAGGGGCTGGCAGTCGCCAACATGCACGACATGCAGCGCCTGCTTCGCATGGGCGACGGCGTCACCGGCGTGCGCCTGCGCCTGCACGACATGGACCAGGCCTGGGACGTGGCGCGCGACCTCGCCGTATCGCTCGGCGGCCCGTTCCGCGTCAGCGACTGGACCAGCGAGAACGCCAACATGTTCCGCGCGCTGAAGATGGAAAAGACGATCATGGCGATCCTGCTGTCGCTGATCATCGCCATGGGCGCGTTCAACCTGGTCAGCTCGCAGGTCATGCTGGTCACCGACAAGCAGGCCGACATCGCGATCCTGCGCACCCTCGGCCTCACGCCGCGCGGCGTCATGCAGGTGTTCGTCGTGCAGGGCACGCTGATCGGCGTGATCGGTACCGTCATCGGCGTGATCGGCGGCATCGTGCTCACGCTCAACCTCGAACACATCCTCAAGGCCATCGAGGCCGTACTCGGCGTGCAGTTGCTGCCCGAGGACGTCTACTACATCACCGGCCTTCCGACCGACCTGCAGGGCAGCGACGTGGCGATCATCGCCGCCGTCGCGCTCGTCATGGCGTTCTTCGCCACCATCTACCCCGCCTGGCGCGCCGCGCGTACGGCCCCGGCGGAGGCGCTTCGCTATGAGTGAGTCGATGCAAAGGAAACACCAGGGCGAGGCGATCCGCGCGGAACGTCTGGCGATGACCTACGCCGAGGGCAAGATGCGTACGCCGGTCTTCGAAGGACTGGATCTTTCGGTGCAGTCGGGCGAGACCGTCGCGATTCTCGGCGCGTCCGGCGCGGGCAAGAGCACGCTGCTGCACCTGCTCGGCGGTTTGGATACGCCGACCTCCGGCGAGGTGTTCGTCGCCGGGAAGAAGATGAGTTCGCTGTCCGACGCCGAGCGCGGCGCGTTGCGCAACCAGTCGCTCGGTTTCGTCTACCAGTTCCATCACCTGCTGCCGGAGTTCACGGCGCTGGAAAACGTGATGCTGCCGGTGCTGCTCTCCGGCGCGAACGTGGCCGATGCGAACAAGCGCTCCAGGGCACTGCTGGAATCGGTCGGCCTGGGCCATCGCCTGGATCACAAGCCCGGCGAGCTCTCGGGCGGCGAGCGCCAGCGCGCCGCGGTGGCGCGTGCGCTGGTCAATCGTCCGGCATGTGTGCTGGGCGACGAGCCCACCGGCAACCTCGACGAGAAGACGGCCGAAACCGTGTTCGAACTGATGCTTGCGCTCAACCGCGAGCAGCACACGGCACTGGTGCTGGTGACTCACGACCGCCGCCTCGCACGCCGGCTGGACCGCGTGCTGGAACTGCACGAAGGCAAGTTGCGCCAACTGGCCCCGAACGAGGTCTGATCGGTGGCGGCAGCGGCAGGGACGCCGCCGTTCGGAATCGCCGCCGCGTTGAGCCTGCTGGCGGGCGTCTGCACCTGTCTGTGGGCGCCGTGGCTGTTGTCCTGGTGGATGTCGCTGATCCTGCTGGCGATCGCGGCCATCTGCCTGTGGCGCGGGCTTTCGTCCTTGCGGGCGCGCACGCTGCTACCGGGATGGTGGCTGGCCGGCATCGCGCTTGCGGGGCTGCATGCAGTGCATGCGCTCGCGCTGCAACTGCCGGCGGAACCATCCCGCCAGGATGCGGTGGTCACCGGGCGCATCCTCGATCTTCCCGAACACGAGCCGCGCCGCTCGCGATTCCTGTTCCGCGTCGATGACGACGTAGCCGACGCACGCCTTCGCGGCCATGATCTGCGCCTGGCCTGGTACGAGGACGATCCTGGGCGCCGCAGCACGTTGCGCGCAGGCCAGCACTGGCGTTTCGACGTGCGCCTGCGTGCGCCGCGGGGCCTGCGCAATCCGGGCGGCGCGGACGCGGAGAAGTTCGCGATGGCGCAACGCATCGCGGCGATGGGCTATGTGCGTTCGCCCGGTACGGCGCGCCTGCTCACACCTGCGCATGGCATCGATGCGTGGCGCGACGGAATGTCTTCGCGGATCGACGAAAGCGTGCGGCATCCGTCGTCGCGCTTCGTGCGTGCGCTCGCGCTCGGCGACGTGCGCGGATTGGACGATGACGACTGGGCGGCGCTGCGCGCGAACGGGCTGACGCACCTCATCGCGATTTCAGGTTTCCACGTCGGCCTCGTCGCAGGATTCTTCGCACTACTGATCCGCGCCGTCTGGTGGCTCTGGCCGACCCTGGCCCGGCGCGTGCCCGCGCCGATCGCCGCCGCGGCGGGCAGTGTCGTCGGTGCGGCGCTATACACCGCCGTTGCCGGTTTCGCGCTGCCAACGGTGCGCACCGCGTTGATGATCGCGATCATCGCCGGGCTGCGCGCGTTGCGACGGCGGATGTCGGCCGGCGAATGCCTCGCGCTGGCGGCGTTCGCGATGCTGCTGATCGATCCGCTGTCCGCGCTCTCGGCGGGTTTCTGGCTGAGCTTTGCTGGCGTCGCGTGGTTGCTGTGGTGCCTGCCGGACAGCGGTGGGAATGTGGTCCGCGATTTCCTTTCCGCACAGGGCGTGGCGACGCTCGGACTGCTGCCGGTCGCGGCGATCCTGTTCGGGCAGGCCTCGCTCGCGGGGCCGGTCGCGAACCTCGTCGCCGTGCCGTGGTGGAGCCTGGTCGTGGTGCCGTTGTCCTTGCTAGGCCTCGGCCTGGAGTCGGTGCATGCCGGCGCTGGCGAATGGGCGTGGCAGGCGGCGGCGTGGTGTTTCGATCTGGCCTGGCCACTCTTCGACTGGCTCGCGGCGAGTCCGCTCTCGCTGTGGTGGCTGCCTGAGCCGCGCTGGTTCGCCTTGCCGCTCGCGCTGCTGGGCGCGTTCTGGCTGCTGCTGCCGCGCGGCACGCCCGGGAAGGCGCTCGCGGCGCTGCTGTGGCTTCCGCTCCTGTGGCCGGACAGGCAACTGCCGGAGAAAGGCGAGGCCGAGCTGACCGTGATCGACGTAGGGCAGGGGCAGTCGGTGCTGGTTCGAACGGCGCGGCATGCCTTGCTGGTCGACATGGGGCCGGCCGTACAGGACGGCTTCGATGCAGGCGAACGCGCGGTCGTGCCCGTGTTGCATGCGCTCGGCGTGCCGCGATTGGACGCGGCCGTCGTCAGTCACGGCGACAACGACCACGTCGGCGGCTGGCCGGCCGTTGCGGCGTTGTATCCGGCCCCCGATCTCTTCGCGCCCGAGGGCGTGCGGCTGCCCGGCAGCCATGCCTGCATCGCGGGCGAAGGCTGGACCTGGGACGGTGTCCACTTCCGGTTCCTGCACCCGCCGCCCGACTTCCCGTACCTCGGCAACGAATCCAGCTGCGTGCTGCGGATCGAAGCCGGCGACCGCGCGGCGCTGATCACTGGCGACATCGGCGAGGTCATCGAGCGCCGTCTCGTGCGCGAGCAGCCTCACCAGGTCCGCGCCGACGTCGTCCTGGTCGCCCATCACGGCAGTGGCGGGTCGTCCGATGGCGCCTTTGTCGCGACGACCGGCGCCAGCCAGGCCCTGGTGTCCTCCGGACATGGCAACCGGTTCGGCCATCCGCGGCCGTTCGTGGTCGAGCGATGGCGCCATTCCGGCGCGGCCGTGCACGACACCGCGGACGAAGGCGCCCTCCGCGTGCGGCTGGAACCGGGCGGCGTGACCGTGGAAGCGCGACGGCAGGCACATCCGCGCCTGTGGGATGCGGCGCGGCGCGGGGACTCGCGTTCGGCTGGGCTATCCTATCGGGACGATCGAGACGGCCGAGGGCCGGAGGGGTAGTTAGCGTGCTGGAACTGGTCAAGGCCGGCGGTTGGCCGATGATTCCGCTGTTGTTGCTGTCGGTACTGGCCCTGACGCTGATCGTCGAGCGCGCCTGGTCGCTGCGTCGCAGCGCCGTGCTGCCGCCGAACCTGGGCAAGGAAGTCCGCACATGGGCGGGCAGCGGCAAGCTGGACCCGGCCCACATCGAATCCCTGCGCCGCACCTCGCCGCTGGGCGAGCTGCTGGCCGCCGCGCTGGACGTGCGTCTGCGCCCGCGCGACCAGATCCGCGAGCGCATCGAGGACGTCGGCCGCCATCTGGTCCACAAGATGGAGCGCTACCTGAACACGCTGGGCACCATCGCCGCGGCCGGCCCGCTGCTGGGCCTGTTCGGCACGGTGGTCGGCATGATCCAGATGTTCCTGGGCATCCTCGACCACGGCATCGGCGACGTGAACCAGCTGGCCGGCGGCATCGGCAAGGCGCTGGTGTGCACGGCGACCGGCATGATCGTGGCGATCCCGGCGCTGGCCGCCCACCGCTGGTTCCGCGGCCGCATCTCCGAGTACATCGTCGCGATGGAGCACGAGGCCATCGCGCTGATGGACACGCTCGACAGCCGTCCGGCCACCGCCGTGCGCGCGCCGCAGGCCGCCTGAGGCACGCCGCACGATGCGTATCCGCGACCACCGCGCTGACGATGAGCCGCACATCGACCTGGTGCCGCTCATCGACGTGATCCTGGTGCTGATCATCTTCTTCGTGGTCACCGCCACGTTCGATGCGCGCTCGGTACTCAAGCTCGAGCTGCCGCGCGCCACGGGCGAGGCCGCCACCGATCCGTCCAAGGCGCTGATCGTGCTGGTGAACGCCGACGGCCGTTACTTCGTCGACGACCGCGAAGTGCTGCGCAGCGATGTCGAATCGCTCAAGAGCACCATTGCCGAAGTCGCAGGCAACGACCGCGACCGCCCGGTGATGCTGCGTGCCGATGCACGCACGCCTTACCAGGCCGTGGTCACCGTGTACGACGCGCTCGGCCAACTGGGCTTTCGCAAGGTCATGAACGCCACCGCGCCGCAGACGCATGAAGCGGCGGCAGAGGCGAAGAAGTGAGCGGCGAGGTTTCAGCCGGAAAGATCTACCGCCGACTGCTGCACTTCGTCGCGCCTTACCGTCTCGTGCTGGTGGTGGCACTGGTCGGCATGCTGATCGAAGCCGCCGCAGCCGGTGCGTTCGCCAAGCTGATGAAGCCGATGGTCGACCTGACCTTCGTCAGCCGCAATCCGAACGTCAGCCTCATGCTGCCGCTGGCGATCATCGGTATCTTCATCGCACGCGGCATCGCCGGCTACCTCACCGACACGTTCATGGCGCGCGCCGGTCGCAGCATCGCGCGCGACCTGCGCGTGCAGGTGCTGGGCAAGTACCTGCGCCTGCCGGGCCTGCGCTTCGATACTGAGCCGGTGTCCTCGATGCTCACGCGCCTGGGCTCGGACAGCGACCAGGTTGCGCAGGCCGCCATCGACGCCGCCAAGGTCATGCTGCAACAGGCGTTGCAGGTGCTGGTGATGGTGGGCGTGATGCTCTACACCAGCTGGCGCGTGACGCTCGCCGTGCTGTTGCTTGGCCCGTTGCTCGCCTGGACGATGGACACCGTCGGCCGTCGTTACCGCCGTATCGGCCACCGCATCCAGGAAAGCGGTGCCCAACTGCTGCAGTCGGCGGATCAGGCGCTTTCCAACCATCAGGAAGTGAAGGTCTACGGCGCGCAGGCGACGGAGCTTTCGCGCTACACCGGCCAGGCGAACCACCATCTGCGCCTGAGCCTGAAGGTCGAGTCCACGCGCAGCATCTCGTCGGCGATGGTGCAGCTGATGGGCGCGATTGGCCTTGCGATGTTGCTGTTCTTCGCCGGGCGCGAAGCGATGCAGGGACGTTTGACCGCCGGCGATTTCGTCAGCCTGATGGTCTCGATGCTGGCCGTGATCCCCGCGCTGAAACAGCTCACCAACGTGCAGGGCATGTTGCAGCGTGGCGTCGCATCGGCCGAACGCCTGTTCGACGTGCTCGACACGCCGGACGAAGTCGATACAGGCACGCGCCCGCTCGATCGCGCACAGGGCCTGCTCGAATTCCGCCACGTGACCGCGCGTTACCCGGGGCAGGCCGAGCCTGCGTTGTCTGATATCACCTTCGAGGCGCGGCCGGGCACGGTCACCGCGATCGTTGGCCGTTCCGGCAGCGGCAAGTCCACGCTGATCAAGCTGATCCCGCGTTTCTACGACACCGAATCGGGCGAGATCCTGCTCGACGGCCATCCGCTCCAGGACTACCGCCTGGCCGATCTGCGCCGGCAGGTCGCGCTCGTCGGACAGCAGGTGATGCTTTTTGACGGCACGGTTGCGGCGAACGTGGCGTTCGGCGAGATGCAGGCGGTCGATCCCGCGGCGCTCGAACGCGCCGTGCGCGGCGCCAACGCGATGGAGTTCGTCGAACGCCTGCCCGATGGCCTCCAGACCGACATCGGCGCGAAGGGCGGCAGGCTGTCCGGCGGCCAGCGCCAGCGCCTGGCCATCGCGCGCGCGATGCTCAAGGACGCGCCGATCCTGATCCTCGACGAAGCCACCGCCGCGCTGGACACCGAATCCGAGCGTCTCGTGCAGGGTGCGCTCGATACGCTGATGCCCAACCGCACGACGCTGGTCATCGCGCATCGCCTTTCGACGATCGAACACGCCGACCAGGTGCTCGTGCTCGACCAGGGCCGTATCGTCGAGCGCGGCACGCATTCGCAGCTGCTCGCGATGGGCGGGCTGTACGCGCACCTGCATCGCATGCAGTTCCGCGAGGTCGAATGAGAAGGCTTGTTGTCGAAGGCAAGCTCGATGAGCATGCTCCAATGAGCCAGAGTTCGATAAGGAAGGTACGGTGAGCAAGGGCCCGGTGAATCCCCCGGCGTACTGGTACGGCGACCTGCCGGTGCCGTTCGGCTCGCGCCTGTTGTCGGGCGTGTACGGCGCGCTGAGCGGACTGCGCCGCAGCGCGTATCGCAAGGGCTGGCTCAAGCGCCGCCATCCCGGCGTGCCCGTGATCGTGGTCGGTAACCTCACGGCCGGCGGCGCCGGCAAGACGCCGCTGACGATTGCGCTGGTCGAACGGCTGCGCGCGGAAGGCTGGAACCCTGGCGTCGCCAGTCGCGGCTACGGACGCGAGGACGGCGGCACCGCGCGTTGGGTCGATACCAAGAGCGACGCCGCGCAGGGCGGCGACGAACCTGTCCTCATCGCGCAGCGCACCGGTGCGCCCGTGCGCGTGGACACCGATCGCGCGGCCGCGGCGAAGGCGTTGGCGCAGGCAGGTTGCGACCTCGTCATCTGCGACGACGGCCTCCAGCATTACCGGCTCGCGCGGGACATCGAAATCGAAGTGGTCGATGGCCGTCGACGCTACGGCAACGGTCGGTTGCTGCCCGCCGGCCCACTGCGCGAGCTGCCTGAGCGCGCTCAGGGCTGCGATTTCCGCGTGGTGAACGTCGGCACCGGTGGCGCCGACACGGGCTTCGGCGAATGGGCGATGCGCCTGGTCGCCGACATGGCCGATCCCATGCTCGGCGGACGTCCGCGCAAGGTCGGCTCGTTCTCCGGCCAACGTGTGCACGCGGTCGCCGGCATCGGCGATCCCGAGCGCTTCTTCGCGACGCTGCGCGAGTTCGGCATCGCCGTCGTGCCGCACGCGTTTTCCGACCACCACCAGTACCAGGCCAGCGACTTCGAATTCGGCAGCCGCGAGCTTCCCGTGCTGATGACCGAGAAGGACGCGGTGAAGTGTGCCGCCTTCGCCGACGAACGCTTCTTCTCCGTACCGATCCGCGGCGAATTGCCCGAAGCCTTCTGGGTGAGCCTGCTCGATCGCGTCGGCGCGAAGGCGCGCCAGTACCGTGAAGGCCGCGCTTCAGGAACGAAGACCGCATGAATACCGTCGCGCCCGATTTCGTCGTCGCCATTCCGGCCCGTTACGCCGCCAGCCGTCTTCCGGGCAAGCCGCTGCGCCTGCTTGGTGGCGAGCCGATGGTGCTGCACGTCGCTCGACGCGCGCTCGCGGCGGGTGCGCGCGAGGTCTGGATCGCCACCGACGACGACCGCATCGCCACCGCGCTGGAAGGTGCCGGCGTACGCGTGGCGATGACCTCGCCCAACCATGCGTCCGGCACCGACCGCCTCGCCGAATGCGCCCGCATCGCCGGCTGGAGCGACGACGCCATCGTGGTGAACCTGCAGGGCGATGAGCCCTTCGCGCCCGCGGCAGGCATTCGCGCCGTGGCCGAACTGATGCGCGCGGGCGACACGGAAATGGCGACGCTCGCCGCCCCTGTGAACGACGTGGAAACGCTGTTCGATCCGAACGCGGTGAAGCTCGTGTGCGGCGACGACGGCTGCGCGCTGTACTTCAGCCGCGCGCCGATTCCGTGGCCGCGCGATGCCTTCGCGCAGGACCGCAGCCGCATGCCCGACGGCGGTCCGTGGCTGCGCCACATCGGCATCTACGGCTACCGTGCCGGCTTCCTGCAGCGCTTCGCCGCGTTGCCGCCGGGGCGGCTGGAGCGCATCGAGTCTCTGGAGCAGCTGCGCGTGCTCGAGGCCGGTTATCGCATCGCCGTGGGTGTGACGCCCGAGCCGTTCCCGCCCGGCGTGGACACGCCCGAAGACCTGGCCCGCGCGGAAGCCTGGATCGCCGCCGGCCATGGCTGAGCCCGTCCGCCTGCTGGTCGTCTGCCTGGGGAACATCTGCCGCTCGCCCGTGGCCGAGGGCGTGCTGCGTGTACGCATCGGCGCCTCGACGCTGGCTGGCCGCGTGGAACTGGATTCGGCCGGCACCGGCGACTGGCACGTCGGCGAACCGCCGGACCGGCGTGCGATCGCCAATGCCGCCAGCCACGGCGTCGACATTAGCGGCCTGCGCGCGCGACAGTTGGCCGCATCGGATTTCCAGCGCTTCGACTGGCTGCTCTGTGCCGATCGCGCGAACCTGCGCGACGTGAAGGCGCGAGCCCCGGCCGACGCGCATGCGCGCATCGCGCTCCTGCTGGACTGGGCGGGCGTGGAGCACGATGGCGAAATCCCGGACCCGTACACCGGCGGGGCTTCGCAGTTCGAGCATGTCTACCAGTTGCTCGATCGCGCCGCCGACGGGGCGATCGCGCGCCTGCGTCACGAATACCCCTCGCGACTGGGCTGAACGCGCCCGGCGGGCGGTCGTACGGGACAGGTTGCGAACGGTCCGTCGCCTTGCCCTGACGCATAATCGGCCCCATCCCTGATGCCGATGTTCATGACCGCACGCCCTTCCATCGTCCCGTCCCGCGCCGCGGCGACATGCCGTACGCAGCGCGTGCGCGTTCCGCGCCGTGTGCAAGGCGACCGCGTCGGCCATGCCTTTGCAGGGTCAGCGCATTCATGAGCCTGGCCGCCGCACCGGCCTTCGATGGAAAGGCCTTCGTCAAGCACCTGAGCACCGCGCCCGGCGTCTACCGGATGATCGCGGCGGACGACGGCGTGCTCTACGTCGGTAAGGCCGGCGCGCTGAAGAACCGCGTTTCCAGCTATTTCAACGCAACGCCGAAGTCGGCGCGCATCATGGCGATGCTGGCGCAGACCGCGCGCATGGAAGTCACGGTGACGCGCACCGAAGCCGAAGCGCTGATCCTGGAAAACCAGCTCATCAAGTCGCTCAAGCCGCGCTACAACGTGCTGCTTCGCGACGACAAGAGCTATCCGTACGTCCTGATGACGCAGGAAGCGTGGCCGAGAATCGCCATGCATCGCGGGCCGCGCTCGACTCCCGGCCGCTATTTCGGGCCGTACGCCAGTGTCGGCGCCGTGCGCGACACGCTCAACCTGATGCACAAGCTGTTCAAGCTGCGCAGCTGCGAGGACAGCGTCTTCCGCAACCGTTCGCGGCCGTGCCTGCAACACCAGATCGGACGCTGCAGCGCGCCGTGCGTAGGCCTCGTCGGCGCGCGCGATTACGCGGAGAGCGTGCGGCGTTCCGGCCTGTTCCTGGAAGGTCGCAGCGACGAGCTCAGCGAGGAACTGGTCAAGTCGATGGAAGCGGCGAGCGTGCGGCTCGACTTCGAGGAAGCCGCGCGTTTGCGCGATCTCGTGCAGTCGATCCGCAGCCTCCAGGCGCGGCAATACGTCGATGGCCGCGCCGCCGACCTGGACGTGCTGGCGATCGCGATGCACGGCGTGACCGCGTGCGTGCTGCTGCTGGCGTTCCGCGACGGCCGCAATCTCGGTACGCGTGCGTTCTTTCCCAGGACCAACGGCAGCGAGAACGCCGAGGAAGTGCTCGCCGCGTTCGTCTCGCAGTATTACGGCGAACAGACGCCGCCGCGCGAGATCGTGCTCGATCGCGACATTCCCGATCGCGAGCTGATCGAACACGCGCTGTCGAGCACGTCGGAACGTCGCGTGCAGATCAAGTCCAACGTACGTGCCGAACGCGCCGGTTACGTCGATCTCGCACGTCGCAATGCGGAGCTGGCGCTCGCCGCCGAGCGCACCAGCCACGCGGCGCAGCATGCGCGCGCGGAGGGATTGCGTGAGCTGCTCGCGCTGGAAGCCCTGCCTTCGCGCATCGAATGCTTCGACATCAGCCACACGATGGGCGAGGCGACAGTCGCCTCGTGCGTGGTGTTCGACGCACAGGGTCCGGTGCGCGGCCAGTACCGACGTTTCAACATCGCCGGCATCGAGCCGGGCGACGATTACGCCGCGATGCACCAGGCCATCGAGCGCCGCTTCCGCCGCGCGGTGGAGGAGGGCGGGGTGACGCCGGACGTGCTGCTCATCGACGGCGGCGCAGGCCAGGTCGCGCAGGCGAGGGCGGTGCTGGACGAGCTCGGCGTCGAAGGCGTCGCGCTGGTCGGCGTGGCCAAGGGCCCCGAACGCCGCCCGGGCGAGGAGGAACTGCTGCTTCCCGACGGACGGACAGTGCGCCCCGGCGCCGAGTCGCCGGCCCTCCAGCTGGTGCAGCAGGTTCGCGACGAAGCGCACCGTTTCGCGATCACCGGCCACCGCGGACGCCGCCAGAAGGCGCGCAACACCAGCCGTTTGGAGGACATCGCCGGCATCGGCCCGCGCCGCCGCGCTAATCTGTTGCGGCATTTCGGCGGGCTGGGCGGGCTGAAGGCCGCGGGAATCGAGGAGATCGCACGCGTGGATGGCATCAACGACGCGCTCGCCGAGCGCATCTATGCGACCCTTCACGGACTGGACGTGCCCGAGAAGCCCGTCGAGCGATCCACCCCGGCGGAGACGCCGGAAACGACCGGAAATGCGCGGAGCGAAGGATGAAGTTGACCGTACCCACCATGCTGACCCTGCTGCGGATCCTGCTGATCCCGGTGCTGGTGCTGGTCTTCTACCTGCCCTACAAGTGGACGAACTTCGCGGCCGCTTTCATTTTCGCGTTCGCATCGATCACCGACTGGCTCGATGGCTGGATCGCGCGTCGCTACAACCAGTTCTCGACGTTCGGCGCATTCCTGGATCCGGTCGCCGACAAGCTGATGGTCGCCATCGCGCTGCTGCTTACCGTGCAGAAGCATCCGACGGTGTGGATGGCGTTGTGGGCGGCTGTGATTATCGGCCGCGAAATCGCGGTTTCCGCGCTGCGCGAGTGGATGGCCGAACTCGGCCAGCGCGCCACGGTGAAAGTCGCGACGATCGGCAAGATCAAGACGATCGTGCAGATGGTCGCGCTGGTGTGCCTGCTGTATCAGGAACCGTTGTTTGGCTTGAACGTGTTCGTGATGGGTGAATGGTTGCTGGCTGCTGCGGCATTGCTGACGCTGTGGTCTGGTTTTGCCTACCTTCGAGCAGCGTGGCCGGTATTGCGCGAAGACGCGCGTTCATAGAGAATATGCGCATCGCGAACGCACACGCGTTCGACGATTCGACCCGAGATGGCATCCAGGTCGGTGGTTCGGGAAGTCCCTCGACAGGGTTTCCCACGAAGTGAAAAGGGAGTTGACACTTTTCATTTCATGCCTAAAATGTCGGTTCCTCTGCGGGAATAGCTCAGTTGGTAGAGCACGACCTTGCCAAGGTCGGGGTCGCGAGTTCGAGTCTCGTTTCCCGCTCCAGTTTCAGACAAGGCCCCGTTCTCGGGGCCTTGTCGTTTCAGGTCCCAGCCGTGAACGGGCCTGGAATGTGAAAGAATCCGGTGTACAGGATTCGAAGTCACCGGCCTGGTGGCAGAGTGGTTATGCAGCGGACTGCAAATCCGCGTACGCCGGTTCAATTCCGACCCAGGCCTCCA
>Ga0209050_1002070_pt1 | contig 18440 bp, 18 predicted proteins | sample Araplavi_mTSA_r2_FD_184276 | JGI IMG/M metagenome (GOLD analysis project Ga0209050, IMG submission 184276) | Arabidopsis root microbial communities from North Carolina, USA - plate scrape MF_Cvi_mTSA_r2 (SPAdes) (version 2) | ecosystem: Host-associated > Plants > Roots > Endosphere | place: USA... | reverse complement strand
AAGAAACCGCAGGTGGCGCCATATTCAGGCGCCATATTGGCGATGGTCGCACGGTCGGCGAGCGGCAGATCGTCGAGGCCGGCGCCGTAGAACTCGACGAACTTGCCGACCACGCCCTTCTTGCGCAGCATCTCGGTGACGGTGAGCACGAGGTCGGTGGCGGTCGCGCCTTCCTTCAGCTTGCCGACCAGCTTGAAGCCGACGACTTCAGGGATCAGCATCGAGACCGGCTGGCCGAGCATCGCGGCCTCGGCCTCGATACCGCCGACACCCCAGCCCAGGACGGCGAGGCCGTTCACCATCGTGGTGTGGCTGTCGGTGCCGACCAGCGTATCCGGATAGGCGATGGTCGCCGGGCGCTTGCCTTTCGGCGCCGTGGTTTCCTTCGCGGTCCAGACCACCTGGGCGAGGTTCTCGAGATTGACCTGGTGGCAGATACCGGTTCCCGGCGGCACCACGCGGAAATTGTCGAACGCGGTCTGGCCCCAGCGCAGGAAGGCATAGCGCTCGCCGTTGCGCTCATATTCGAGATCGACGTTCTTCTTGAAGGCGCCGGGGCCGGCGAAGAAGTCGACCATCACCGAGTGATCGATGACGAGATCCACCGGCGACAATGGGTTGATCTTGGTCGCATCGCCGCCGAGTTTCACCATCGCCTCGCGCATCGCCGCGAGGTCGACCACGGCGGGAACGCCGGTGAAGTCCTGCATCAGCACCCGAGCCGGGCGATAGGCGATCTCGCGGTCGGACCTGCGATCCTTGAGCCAGGCTGCGATCGCCCGGATGTCCTCCAGCTTCACCGTGCGCCCGTCCTCGTGGCGCAGCAGGTTCTCCAGCAGGACCTTCATGGAATTGGGCAGGGTCTTCAGGTCGCCGAGCGACTTCTCGGCGGCTTTCAGGCTGAAATAGTCATAGGAACGGGTCCCGACCTTCAGGGTCTTGCGGGTCTTGAGGCTGTTGAGTGCGGCAGGCACGTCTCGTCTCCGATGCTGTCGCGCCTGCCCTTCCCCGGCATCGGCGCGCGGTGGAATCCGGACCCGGCCCGAGGAGGGGGTGCGTGGACACGAATCGGCGTCTGAAAAGCCGACCGGCCGGGGTCGAAAGATCGTATATCACGCGATTGAGATAGCAGGGAGGGGCTTTGCAGAGAAGGGGCGCATCCCCCGGGAAACTCATGGAAATTGTCGGCCTAGCCCAACCTGCTGCAAGGGCGAAATCATAATTTTGCCGCAATCCGGTCTTATTGCGGCCCCAGGGCGTTGCGACCGTCCGCGCCGAACAGAGATCATCCCCTCTGTTTGAAACGGTGTCGGCCCACCGTCGCATTGCCCCCGTTTATTGGGGCGCCCCTGACCGACGGCAGTCCCTTTCGAATCATGGAGGGAACTGTCGGAAGAGGCCGACGGGCAGCGTCGTGTTACCCCCGAGCGACGCCGCCCAGAACGGGTTCGACGCCGCGTCCCACCCCATCCCCTTGGGGGCGCGGCGTCGACCCACCTTTTTTCCGCCAGGTCGATACGTCATGCCCGCACTTGATCCGGGCATCTGCTTCATGCGAACTCCGCACCAGACCCCTGGATGTACGGGATGCGAATGTCCGCATTCGCGGGCGGGTCCGGGATGACGTTTGGGGAATGCATGGCCCTCTTTCAAGGTGACGCGCTGGGCTGCCGGCGTGGCGAGGCGCTGATTTTCGAGGCGGTGGATTTCGCGCTCGAGCCGGGCGATGCGCTCTGGCTCTCCGGACCCAATGGCAGCGGCAAGTCGAGCCTGCTCCGGCTGATGGCGGGCCTGCTCGCCCCGGTCGAGGGGACCATCGCCTGGGACGGCGCGGCGATCGCCGAAGACCGCGAGTCGCATCGCGCAAGACTGCGCTATCTCGGGCATCTCGACGCGCTGAAGACGCATCTGACCGTGCGGGAAAACCTCGCATTCTGGGCGGAATATTGGGGGATTGCGGCGGACGCCGTTGCATCGGCCCTGACGCGGCTCGGCATCGCGCATCTCGCCGATGCACCGGCGCGGCAATTGTCGGCGGGGCAGCGGCGGCGTACGGCGCTCGCAAGATTGGCGCTGGGCGCGGTGCCGCTCTGGCTGTTGGACGAGCCTTCGGCGGCGCTCGACAGCGATGCGATCGAACGCCTGACCGCCCTCATCGCCGAGGCGCGCGCGGCGGGCAGCATCGTCGTCTTCTCCAGCCACGACACGCTGCCGGTGCCGGGCATGAAGCAACTGGCGCTCGTCGCATGAGCGCATTCCTCGCTTTGCTGCGCCGCGATCTCCGGCTGGGCTTGCGCCAGGGCATCGATGCTCTGGTCGTGGTGCTATTTTTCCTGGTTGCCGGCGCGATCTTTCCCTTCGCGGTCGGTCCGGAGCCCGGGCGGCTCGCGCAGCTTGCGGGCGGCGTCGCGCTGGCGATGGCGGCGCTCGCGGCGCTGCTCTCGCTGGACCGGCTCTATCAGAGCGACCATGAGGATGGCAGCCTCGATCAGATCCTGCTCTCGCCGCTGCCGCTCGAATTGGTGACGGTGGCGAAGTCGCTGGCGCATTGGCTGCTGACCGGCCTGCCGCTGTTGCTGGCAGCGCCGATCCTGGCCCTGATGCTGCGCCTGCCGCCTGAGGGACATATTCCTCTACTGATCTCCCTCGCCCTTTCGACGCCGATCCTCAGCTTGCTCGGCGGCCTCGGCGCGGCGCTCACCCTCGGCGCCCGCCGCGGCGGCGTGCTGCTCACCTTCCTGGTGCTGCCGCTTTACGTCCCGGCGCTGATCCTCGGCGCAGCCGGGCTCGATGCCAGTCTCACCGGCACCGGAGGCATGGCGCATTGGCTCATTCTCGGCGGGCTCGACGTCGCCGTCCTGGCGCTTTGCCCCTGGGCCACCGCCGCTGCGCTGCGCGAGGCGAGCGCCTAGCGGGCGGTGGGATTGGCACGATCACATTTTCGCAAATTGGGAAATTTGCAACGATCTGTTGCACAACAGCCACAGTCGAGTGCTTTCCGTCACATAGCGCTGTAGAAAACTGGAATCCCCATGGATTCCGCCATTTGAATCAGCTTATCTTGCGCCGTGCAGCGGTTAATGCGCCTTGACGCCGTTCCGCAGCAACGCCTATGACCGAAGATTGTCCCAGGGGGTCTTAAACCATGATTCGCGATTTCAAGCTTCTTTTGCTTGGTTCCTGCTGCCTGGCCGTGACGGCCTGCGCCGCTCCGAACCGTGAGCCCGATCTTTCCAACATCAAGTCCAACGTCGACCAGACCCGCGAAGGTGACTTCGGGGACTTCCTGTACAACCTGGTCGAAGCCGAGGACAAGGCGCGTGAAGCGTCCGACATCAAGGCGAGCCTCGATGCCGATGCGCCGTACCTCTACACGAACCTGCCGCTCCGCAAGAAGGGCGTGCAGCTTTCGGAAGAGGCGCTGGATCACCGCAAGAAGGCCGAAGCTGCGCTGAACCGGATCCTCGATCCGATCCGCGCCCGCCTCGCCTATCTCGAATCGCTCCATGTGCCGCAGGATGTCGGCCCGCTGAAGGCGTCGATCTATTTCGCCACCGGCAGCTCGCGCATCACCGGCGAAGAAGCCGGCAAGCTCGCTCAGGTCGGCAATTTCCTGAGCCAGTACCCGATCTCGCACATCCAGATCGATTGCTACACCGACACGAAGGGCTCGACCGGCGCCAACAAGGAACTGGCCCGTCGTCGTTGCGCTTCGACCGTCGAAGCCCTCAAGAAAGCCGGCGTTCCGCTGGCGGCGACCGTTGCCGCCGACGCGGTCGGCGAGCCGAAGGACAGCCCGGACAACACCGACAACCAAGAGAATCGTCGCGTGGACGTCATGGTTGCCCCGCACGGCACCTACAACAAGGGCATGTAATTGTCCTGACGTCCGGTCTGCTCCGGCAGGCCAGACGGCAAGAACTGCAAGGATCGGGCGTCACCCCTGGGTGGCGCCCGATTTCTTTTGGGGGCGATTTCATACCGTTCGCTGGCCCGCCGCATCAGCGCAGCGACCGATCGTCGCCCTTTAGGAGGTTCCCGGGCATTTGATCCGGATCACTGTTGCCTCTGCGCCGATCCCTGTATAACTCCGGACCCATGTCCGGATCTGCCTTTCACCGATTTGCCAATCCCGGCAGGTTCTTACGCCTTGCCAGCACGGTGCTGCCCTGGCTCGCGGCGGCCACCGCGCTCTGCTTCGCGGTTGGGCTTTATTTCGCCCTCTTCGCCTCGCCGCCCGACTATCAGCAGGGCGAGACCGTGCGCATCATGTACATCCATGTGCCCGCGGCCTGGATCGCCATGTTCGCCTATGGCTGGGTCGGGCTCGCTTCCGCCGCGGCGCTGATCTGGCGTCACCCTTTGGCCGATGTCGCCGCCGAGGCCGCTTCCCCGGTCGGCGCGGTCTTCACTTTCGTGGCGCTGGTCTCGGGCTCGCTCTGGGGGCGGCCGATGTGGGGCACGTACTGGGCCTGGGATGCGCGGCTCACCTCGTTCCTGCTGCTGTTCTTTCTCTATCTCGGCCATATCGCGCTGTTGAACGCGTTCGACGACCGGCAGCGCGGGCGCCGCTCCGCTGCGGTGCTGGCGGTGGTGGGCCTGATCGATCTGCCGATCATCAAGTTCGCGGTCGATTGGTGGAACACGCTGCATCAGCCGGCCAGCGTCATCAAGATGGGCGGGCCGTCGATCGATGCCTCGATGCTGCGGCCGCTGCTGATCATGGCGCTCGCCTGCCAGTGCTATTTCTTCCTCACGACCTTCATGCGGATGCGCGCGCTGCTGCTGGAAGCGCGCCAGCGCACGCTCGCCACGCGCCGCAACACCGCGCGCCCGCGCAACGTCGCACCGGTGCGCGGCGCATGAGCGAGTATTTGGCGATGGGCGGCTATGCCGCCTTCATCTGGCCGAGCTACGGCGTGGCCGCGGTTCTGCTGGTGGTGCTGTTCGTCCTCTCGGCGCGGCGCCTGCAAGCGGCGGAACGCGCCCTCGATGACAAGGATTCAGAAGGCGCATGAAGCAGCGCATGAAGCGCAAGACGCTGCGGCTCTATCTGCTGGCGGCGAGTCTCTGCCTCCTCGGCGTGGCGGTCGGCCTGGCGCTCTATGCGTTCCAGAGCCGGATCGTATTCTTCTTCAGCCCGACCGACATCGCCGCGGAACGGCCGGCGACCGGCCGCGTGGTGCGCCTGGGTGGGTTGGTCGAAGCCGGCAGCGTCGAACGTTCCGGCGACGGCTCGACCATCCATTTCAAGGTGACCGATCTGCAGCACAGCGTCGACGTCACCTATCGCGGCGTGCTGCCGGATCTCTTCCGCGAGAGCCAAGGCGTCGTGGTCGAAGGTGCCTATGCTAGCGACGGCAACTTCACCGCGAACGAGGTGCTGGCGAAGCACGATGAGAAATACATGCCGCCCGAAGTCGCCAAGGCGCTGAAGGAATCAGGGCGCTGGCAGGAAGGCACCAATGGTGAACCCGTTGGCGGTACGCCGGTGAGCGGCACAGCGGCGCCGGCAGGGTCCACCTCGGGGAGCAGCAATCCATGATCGCCGAGTTCGGCCATTACGCCCTTGTCCTCGCCTTCGCGCTCTCGCTCGCGCAATCGGTGCTGCCGATGCTGGGCGCGCAGCGCGGCATCCGGCCCTGGATGTCCTTCGCGCGACCGGCGGCCTTCGCGCAATTGGGCTTCGTCGGCTTTGCCTTCCTGGCGCTGGTCGCCTGTTTCGTGCGCTCCGACTTCTCGGTCGCCACGGTTTATCAGTATTCCCATTCGCAGCAGCCGCTGATCTACAAGATCGCCGCGGCCTGGGGCAATCACGAGGGCTCGCTGCTGCTTTGGGTGCTGATCCTCGCGATCTTCGGTGCGCTGGTCGCCCTCTTCGGCGAGAACCTGCCGCCGCGCCTCAAGGCCCGGGCCCTTTCGGTGCAGGGAATGATCGGCTTTGCCTTCCTGGCCTTCATGCTCTTCACCTCCAATCCCTTCACCCGCCTCTCGCCCGCGCCGCTCGAAGGCCAGGAGCTCAACCCGCTGCTGCAGGATCCCGGCCTCGCCATGCATCCGCCGATGCTCTACTTGGGCTATGTCGGCTTCTCGATGACCTTCTCCTTCGCGGTCGCCGCGATGATCGAAGGAAGGGTCGACGCCGCCTGGGCGCGCTGGGTCAGGCCCTGGACCCTGCTCGCCTGGACCACGCTCACCGCCGGTATCGCGCTCGGTGCGCATTGGGCGTATTACGAATTGGGCTGGGGCGGCTGGTGGTTTTGGGATCCGGTCGAGAATGCCTCCTTCATGCCCTGGCTGGTCGGCACCGCTTTGCTTCATTGCCAGACCGTGGTCGAGAAGCGCGATGCGCTCAAGGTCTGGACCATCCTGCTCGCCATCATCGCCTTCGGCTTCAGCCTGCTCGGCACGTTCCTGGTGCGTTCCGGCGTCATCACCTCGGTCCATGCCTTCGCCCAGGATCCCGCGCGCGGCCTCTTCATCCTGCTGATCCTCGGCATCGCCTTGGGCGGCTCCTTCGCGCTCTTCGCCTGGCGGGCGCCGCATCTCAATCCGGGCGGCCTGTTCGCGCCGATCAGCCGCGAAGGCGCGCTGGTGCTGAACAACCTGCTGCTGAGCGTCGGCGCTGCGACCGTGCTTTTGGGCACGCTCTATCCGTTGGCGCTCTCGGTGATCGGTGGCAGCGCGGTCTCGGTCGGCTGGCCCTATTACATCGTCACCTTCGTGCCGCTGATGGTGCCGATGGTGCTACTGATGGCGGTGGGCCCGCTCCTGGGATGGAAGCGCGGCGATCTGCCGGGTGCCTTGCAGCGGCTGTCGGTCGCCGGCGTGCTCGCGGTCTTCGCCGCGGGTTATACGCTGAGCCGTGAGACCGGCAGCTCCTGGCTGGCGCCGCTCGGCATCGCGCTCGGCGTCTGGCTGTTCGTCGGCACGCTGGTCGAATGGGCCGAACGGGTGAAGCTGTTCCGCGCGCCGCCGCGCGAGAACCTCAATCGCGCGCGCCATCTGCCGCGCCGCGCTTACGGCATGACTCTGGCACATATTGGATTGGCGATTGCGATCGTCGGCATGACCGGCTCCGCCGCCTGGAAATCCGAGAGCGTCAAGACCATGCAGCTCGGCGAGAGTGTGACGCTCGGCGATTTCACCTATCGCCTGGACGGCGTCGAGCCGACCCGCGGACCGAACTATCTCGCCGAGCGCGCGACCTTCTCGGTGACGCGCGACGGCAAGCCCTACACCACGCTCCATCCCGAGCGCCGGCAATACGAAGTCCAGGAAATGCCGACCACCGAGGCAGCGATCGAATCCTCGATCCGCGGCGACATCTATGCGGTGATCGGCGACCGCACCGGCCCGCAGGCATGGACCGTCCGCATCTATCACCAGCCCCTGGTGCCCTGGATCTGGACCGGCGGCCTGCTGATGGCGTTCGGCGGTCTCGTCTCCTTGAGCGACCGGCGTTATCGCGTCGGCGTGCCCAACCGCCTTCCCGTCGTGCAGGCGACCGGAGCCTGAACCAGAATGCCCATCCGCCGCCTGCTCTACGCGCTGCCGATCCTGCTGCTCGTGCTGTTCGCCTGGCTCGCCTGGCGCGGCCTGGCACCCGATCGCAATCCCTCCGCCCTGCCCTCGGCGCTGATCGGAAAACCGGTGCCGCAGTTCGACCTGCCACCGCTTGAAGCCAATGCCGCGAAGCTCACGACCGCCGATGTCCAAGGGCATGTCACGGTGATCAACTTCTTCGCCTCCTGGTGCCTGCCCTGCAAAGCGGAGCATCCGCTGCTCTTCGCGCTGGGTAAGGATTACGGTGTCCCGGTCTATGGCGTGGCCTTCAAGGACCGCCCAGCCGACACCGCGGTCTACATCAAGGAAATGGGCAGCCCCTACGCCAAGATCGGCCTCGACGAGAGCGGCCGTACCGGGCTCGATTTCGGACTGATGGGCGTGCCGGAGACCTTCATCCTGGATAAGGACGGCGTCGTGCGCTATCGCCTGCCGATGCCGCTCGATCCCGATCGGATCCGCAGCGAGATCGGGCCGCTGCTGAAAAGCCTGCAGCCATGAAGGCCTTCGCGCGCCTGCTGCTGATCGGGTTCCTCGCGGTGACGCTGCCCGGTGCCGCGCGGGCCGACGTCACCGATCCGACCCGCGACCAGCCGCTCAGCGATCCCGCGAAGGAAGCGCAGGCGCGGGCCTTCATGCGCGAGATCCGCTGCGTCGTCTGCCAGAGCCAGTCGATCGACGAATCCGATGCCGAGATCGCGGCCCAGCTCCGCAACGCGATTCGCGAGCAGATGGCGGCGGGCAAGAACGAGGATGAGATCCGCGCCTTCCTGGTCGCGCGCTACGGCGACTTCGTGCTCCTGAAGCCGCCGTTCAAGCCGGAGACCCTGCTGCTCTGGATCGGGCCTTTCGTGCTGGTCGCAATCGGCGTGGGCTTCATCCTGGTGCAGCGGCGGCGCAAGGATGTCGCGATGCCGGCCGCGGCACCCGATCTCACCGCCAGCGAGCGCGCCCGGGTCGAACGGCTGCTCAAGGGCGAGGACGCGTCATGATCCTGCTCTGGATCGTGCTCGGCCTGATGACCTTGGCGGCGGCGCTCATCCTCGCCTGGCCCCTGTTCGATTCGCGGCGCTTCAAGAACGACAGCGCCTTTGCCCTCGCCGTCTATCGCGACCAATTGGCGGAGATCAACCACGACGCGGCGCGCGGCATTCTCGACGAGGCGCAGGCCCGCGCGGCGCAGATCGAGATCGAGCGCCGCATCCTCGCCCTCGCCGATGCGCCCAAATTCCAGCCCGCCAAGGCGCCGACACCGCTCCTGATCGTCGCCATGGCCGTGGTCCTGCCTTTGGGCGCCTTCGGTCTATATTTATTTCTCGGCCGCCCTGACTTACCGGGACAGCCGGCACAAGGTCTCGCTGAGTCAATCGCCGCTTCACCCGAGCTCGCGGCGCTGCAGGGCGCGGTTGAGAGGGCGCCGACCGATCCTGCCACCTGGCGCGCGCTGGGCGACGGGTTGATGGCGGTGCAGCGGCCAAGCGATGCCGCCAATGCTTTTGCCCGGGCCATCGCCTTGGGTGACCGCAATCCGAAGCTGCAATCGCGCTATGGGTCGGCCCTGGTCATGGCCGGGCAAGGCCGAGTCAATGAGAAGGCGAAGGCCGCCTTCACCGCGGCCGCCACCGCCGATCCGACCGATCCGATCGCGCGCTTCTTCCTGGGGCTGGCCAAGGAGCAAGCTGGAGATGCTACCGGCGCTCTCACCGACTGGCTCGCGCTGGAGCGGGACGTCCCTCAGGATCTGCCTTGGCACGCTAACCTTGCCGAGAACATCGACCGCGTGGCCCGCGAACTCGGCTTGGATCCGGCGACCCTACCCGGACGTGCACCGGGATCCAACGCGACGCCGCAGCAGGGCGGTGCGCCCGACGCGTCCGACCTCGATGCCGCCGCGAAGATGTCGGACAGCGAGCGCGAGGCCTTCATCGAGAGCATGGTGGCGAAGCTGGCCGAGCGCCTCGAAGCCGAGCCCGACGATCTCGACGGCTGGCTGCGCCTCGCCAAAGCCTACAGCGTGCTCGGCAAGCGCGACGATGCGCGCGCGGCCTGGGCAAAGGCGGCATCGCTCGCGCCGACCCGGCTCGACGTGCAGCTCGACTACGCCAATGCGCTGATCGATGGCAGCACCGATCTTTCGAAGACCCTGCCGCCGAATTTCGCCGACACCGTCACCAAGATCCGCACCCTCGCCCCCGACAATCCGCTCGGCCTCTATTACGGCGGGCTGGTGGCGCGGGCGCAGGGCGACACCAAGGCCGCCAAGGACATGTGGCTGAAGGTGCTGGCGCTCATTCCGCAAGGCTCGGCCCAGCGCGAGAGCCTGCAGCGCGAGATCGATTCGCTCGCGCAATAGGCTCGCGTTCAGATCACCTTCTTCAGCTCATCGAGGAAGGCGCCGACCGAGCCGGAGAGCCGGCCGCTGTGGGTTTCGAGCGCGGCACTCGACTGGCTGAGACGGGTCGCCGAGCCTTGGGTCTCGGCGGTCGCGCGCTGCACGCCGTCCATGTTGCCGGCAACGGTCGTCGCGCTGGAGAGCGCCTGCTCGACGCTGCGGGCGATTTCCTTGGTCGCGGCGCTCTGCTCTTCCATCGCCGAGGCGATGCCGGCCGAGGCCTGGTCCATGGCGGCGATCACATCGGTCGCGGCCTTGATCGCGCCGGAGACGGATTCGACTCCGCCTTCGATCTCGGCCACATGGCCGGTGATCTCGTCGGCGGCGCGGGCGCTCTGGCCGGCCAGGTTCTTCACCTCGTTGGCGACCACGGCGAAACCACGCCCGGCCTCGCCGGCACGGGCGGCCTCGATCGTCGCATTGAGCGCGATGAGGTTGGTGTGATCGGCGACCTCTTTGATCAGGGCCACGACCTGGCGGACGCGCTCGGCGCTCTTGATCAAGACCTGGGTGCGTTCGTTGGCCGCCGCGGTCTCGCGCCGGGCTTCATGGGCGATCTCGGCGGAGCGATGGATCTGCTGGTTGATCTCGGCAATCGAGGCGTTGAGCTCTTCGGTCGCCGTGGCGACCGCTTCGAGACTGGTCTTGGCCTCGCCGCTGGCGCTCACCGCCGATGCGGCGCGCGCGGTGGTGGAATCGGCGGCGGCATTGAGCTGCCTTGCAGTATCGCCGATCTCCACGGTGACCGAAGCGAGATCGGACACCACGGTGGCGGCGTCGGTCTCGAACAGGCCGCGGGCGGCGGTGAAGTTCCGGATCTTCGCCTGCATGGCGCCGGTGGCGGCGTTGATCGCATCGGCCCCCTGCTTGTAGGCGCCAGGCATGCCGGTGGTGATGACCCGGCGGTAATAGACCTGACGGCTGACCGCTTCCAGCGAGGCGGTCGCCTCGCGGACGAAAGCATCGGCGAAGTCGATGACGTCGTTCGCCTCCCAGGCGAGGAGCTCCAGCGGCGAGCTGCCCTCGATCCGCGCGACGCGGGCCTCGAGGTCGCCGGCCTTCAGGCGTTTCAGCATGCCGGTCACCTCAGCAACCAGCCGGCGCTCACGCAGCAGTCCGATCAGCGCCAGAATCTGCATGATCACGGCCAAGCCGCCGAGCACAGCGGCCGCAATCGGCAGTCCCAGCGCCGCGCAGGCCGCAGCCAGCACGCCGAAAGCGCCGGCGACTACGACGCAAAGCAGCGGGCTAAATCGAGAAAATAAACTCGTCATAAGAAACCTTGGCACTCTTCAATTTCTCGGTGAGGGCGGCGACAGCGGCATGCATGCCGTCCTTGCGGTTGGCATGGCTGTTCTCGATCGCCAGCAGCTCGGCGTAGATCGGCTTGATCACGGTGTCGATCGGCTCGCGGCGCGGCACGCGGCGGTTGGAGTGATAGCCGACGATCTCGCCCTTCGCGCCGAAGCTCGGCGTCACATGGGCGAAGACCCAGTAGTGGTCGCCGTTGGTGGCGCGGTTCAGCACGTAGGCAAAGATCTCCTTGCCCGCCTGAATGGTTTCCCAGAGCAGCCAGAACACGCAACGCGGCATGTCGGGATGCCGGATCAGGCTGTGCGGCGCGTCGAGCGCGTGGCCGACGTCGAGATTGGCGATGTTGAGGAAGGTGCGGTTGGCGTAGGTGATCCGCCCCTTGAGATCGGTCTTGGTGACGATCACTTCGGAGGAATCGAAAAACCGCTCACGACCCGTTAAGGATCGGTCGACAGCCATGAAACCATGCTCCTGGAACTATCCGGAATGCTCGCCCCATACTTGGCCAGGAGCGTTAAAAATCCCATAATCCGCTCGGCAAATCGGGGGCGGCGGAAGCGCGCAGGGTGGCTTCACTTCGGCGTGACGGCGCATTCCGGCCTTGTGGCTCACGGCGGATTCCGCACAGAATCCGCGATGTTTTCCGGTCCGTTCCGATTCCCCCGCGCCGTTTTGGCGGTGTTGCTTCTGTCCGGCTGCTGGGGCGGCGGCGAACCCCCGCCGCCGCGGCAGGCCGTCACGAGCCATTTCGTGCTGGGCTCGCCCGACCAGATCCAGGCCACGGTCGTCGATGCCCTCCCGGTCAAGGCCGCGACCCTGAAACTGCCCGACGGGCGAAGCGTGGCGGCGCAGCAGATCGACAAGGAGCGCAATGTCTATTCCGAGCGCACCGGCTATGGCCCGGGTTTCGGCGTCGGCGTCGCCGGCGGCTCCAATGGCGGTGTTTCCACCGGCATCGGTTTCGGCCTGCCGCTGTTCGGCGGCGGCGGCCCCAGCGGTTATCGCACCGGCTCCATGACCACCAGCACCGTCCGCTTCACGGTGCCCGACATGGCGGCCTATCGCCGCGACTGGCAGCATTGGGTGCTGCATATCGATCTCGACGACGGCGCCAACCGCCGCTCGATCGAGACGCTGCCCCCCGCTCCTCCCCAATAAGGCGCCGCCCAGGACTAGACCCGCACGAACCATCGTGACGAGAAGTTAGAGCGCCTCTATTATTCCCCGAAACGGGAGTGATGGAGTGCCATGAATCAGCCGGTTCAAAGCTTCTCGACCACGCCGGTGCGGTCCCTGCCTGCATCCTGGTATTGCGATCCCGCGGTCTATGAGGCCGAGCGCACGGCGATCTTCGCCAGGACCTGGCAGTTCATCGGCCCGGAAGCCGAGTTCGCGAGACCCGGCGACTATCGCGCGGTGCAGATCGCGGGCTACCGCCTGTTCGTGATCCGCGAGCGCGGCGGCAACTTGCGCGCCTACCACAATCTCTGCCCGCACCGCGCGGCCCCTCTGCTCAGCGAGGGCGACGGGCATTGCGACGTGCTGCGCTGCCGCTACCACGGCTGGACCTTCGCGACCGACGGCAGGCTCATGGCGACGCCGAATTTCGGCGAGGCCGCCTGGTTCGACAAGAAGGCGCATGGGCTCGTCCCCGTGCGGGTCGAGACTTGGCGCGGATTGGTGTTCGCCACGCTCGATGCGAACGCAGTGCCGCTGGTCGAGTTCCTGGGCGATCTCCCGGCTTTGCTCGAACCCTATCCGATCGAGACGTTCGGCAAGCTCGACCAAGCCGAGTTCGCCATGGATTGCAACTGGAAGACCTATACCGACAATTTCGTCGAGGGCTACCACATCCCCGGCATTCATGCGGGGCTCAACGCCGCGATCGACATGGCGCGCTTCGAGACCACGCATCAGAGGGGCGTCGTGATCATGAAGGCGCCGCAGAAAGGCGGCTCGATCTATGGCGGGCTCTGGCTCTGGATCTGGCCCAACATGACCTTGTCGGTCTATCCCGACGGCATGAACACCTCGCGCATTGTCCCGACGAGCGAGACCCGCACCGAGCTCCGCTACGAGTTCTACTTCGCCGACCGCAGCCCGGCGCTGCTGGAAAAGCACCGCGCGACCATCGAGACCAATTGCGAGATCGTGCGCGAAGATTTCGGCATCTGCGAAGAGGTGCAGCAGAACCTCAAAGCCGGCATCTACCGCGACGGCCCCTTGAGCCCGCGCCACGAAGACGGCGTGCAGTATTTCCAGGACATGGTGCGGCAGAGCCTCGGTAATCATGTCGGGGCGTAAAAACCGGCGCGTCGTTCTGGCGGCGCGGCCGAGCGGATTGCCGAAACTTTCGGACTTCCGCGTGGAAGAGACCCCGATGCCGCGGCCGGCCGAGGGCGAAGTGCTGCTCAAGGTGCAGTATCTCTCGCTCGATCCCTATATGCGCGGCCGGATGAACGATGCGAAGTCGTATGCCAAGCCGACCGCTATCGGCCAGGAGATGGAGGGCGGGACGGTCGCGACCGTGCTCGAATCCCGGCATCCGGAATATCGGGCCGGCGAGAATGTCCTCTCCTATTCTGGCTGGCAGAGCCATGCGATTGCGAAACCGTCCGAGCTCAGAAAGCTGGATCCCAAGGACGCACCGCTGACCACAGCGTTGGGCGTGCTCGGCATGCCGGGCTTCACCGCCTATGCCGGCCTGCTCACCATCGGTCGGCCCAAGGCCGGCGAAACCGTGGTGGTCGCGGCGGCGACCGGCCCGGTCGGATCGGCGGTGGGCCAGATCGCAAAGATCAAGAGCGCCCGCGCCATCGGGATCGCCGGCGGCAAGGCGAAGTGCGATTTCGCGCGTCAGGAGCTCGGCTTCGACGCGGTGCTCGACCATGGGGCCGCGGATTTTCCGGAGCAGCTCGCCAAGGTTTGCCCGAACGGCATCGACGTCTACTTTGAGAATGTCGGCGGGCATGTCTGGGACGCGGTGTTCCCGCTGCTCAACGATTTCTCGCGCATCCCGGTCTGCGGCCTGATCGCGCAATACAATGTCGATGGCGATTTTCCCGGACCGGATCGCTTCCCGGTGGTCATGCGCCAGGTGCTCTCCAAGCGGCTGCACATCCAAGGCTTCATCCAGCGCGACTTCGCCGAGCAGCGGCCCGCCTTCTACAAGGACATGGCGCAGTGGATCCGCGAAGGCCGGGTGAAGTACCGCGAAGATATCATCGACGGGCTGGAGAATGCGCCGCAGGGCCTTATCGGGCTGCTCCAGGGCAAGAACTTCGGCAAGCTGATCGTGCGGCTCGCCGAGGAATAGCTAATACTGAGACAGCGGGTTATACGGCAGATCCGTGTTGCCGTAGTCGATTCCCATGGCATGCAAGGCCGACGTCACCTGGGAACGGTGATGGGTGCCGTGGTTGAACATCTGCATCAGCGGGAACTGGCGCGGGTGGACCCGATCGCGGCCCAGGCGCGGATGGTGGTAGCGCAGCGTTTCATCGAGCCAGCTCTTCGGCTGCATGCGGATTTGTTCCAGCACCATGGCATCGAAATCTCCGCGCTGCTGCCGCAGCACCGGGTAGTCATCGGTGACCTTGGCGTTCGGATCCCAGTTGCGCGGCGGCTCACCCGTGAGCGTGAAATCCCAGAGCACGCGATCGACCATCAGGATGTGGTCGAGGGTGCGATGGATCGAGCCGAAAAAAAGCCCGCGGTCGCGCTTTCGCTCTTCATCGCTCAAGCCGTCGCAGATCCCATAGAGCTTGTCGTTCTGCCATGTGCTGTAGAGCGCCATTTCCAGCGCCCATTCCTGGCTGCTCATTTCAAACCCACCATCCCCCGGAGCTTGTACAGCAGGTCCAGCGCCTCCTTGGGCGAGAGCTCGTCGGGGTTGACCGCGCGCAAGGCATCTTCCGCAGCACTCGGTTCGGAGAGCTGCTTCGGTTCGGGTGCGGCGGCGGCGAAGAGCGGCAGGTCGTCGGCAAGCCTTGTCAGCGCGCTCGCCTGCTCGCCCTGCTCCAGGGTTTTCAAGACTTCCTCGGCGCGGTGAATGGCGGCGGCGGGCAAGCCCGCCAATTGCGCGACATGGATTCCATAGGAGCGGTCGGCGGCGCCGGCGGCGATCTCATGCAGAAACTTCACCTCTCCCTGCCATTCCATGACTTTCATCGTATAGGGCTTCAGCGCTGCGAGCCGCGCGGCGAGCGAGGTCAGCTCGTGGTAGTGCGTGGCGAAGAGGGTGCGGCAGCGATTGACCTCGTGCAGATGCTCGAGGCAGGCCCAGGCGATCGAAAGGCCGTCGAAGGTCGCCGTGCCGCGGCCGATCTCGTCCAGGATCACCAGCGCGCGGTCGCCGGCCTGGTTCAGGATCGCCGCGGTCTCGACCATCTCGACCATGAAGGTCGAGCGGCCGCGCGCGAGATCGTCGGCCGCACCCACGCGGGAGAACAGGCGATCGACCACGCCGATATGCGCGCGCTTGGCCGGCACGAAGGACCCGATCTGCGCCAGCACGGCAATGACCGCGTTCTGCCGCAGGAAGGTCGATTTGCCGGCCATGTTCGGGCCGGTCACCAGCCAGAGCCGCCGTTCCGGTGAGAGATCGCAATCATTGGCGACGAAGGCGCCGGCATTCTGGCGCCGCAGCGCCGCCTCGACCACCGGATGCCGGCCGCCCTCGATTGCGAAAGCGCGGCTGTCATCGCATTTCGGCCGCACCCAATCCTCGTCGCGGGCCAGCATCGCCAGCGCCGCGCCGACATCGATCAGTGCCAGCGCCGCGGCGGCTTCGGCGATCGGATCCTTACGGGCGATCACCTCGCCGACGAGGTCGGCGAACAGGCGCAATTCGAGCGCGAGCGCGCGGTCGGCGGCATGCACGATCTTCTGCTCGAGCTCGGCGAGCTCGCCGGTCGAGAAGCGCATGGCGTTGGCCATGCTCTGGCGGAGCACGAACCTGGGATCGCTCTTCAGCTTCTCGGCATGGACCGGCGTCGCCTCGATGTAATAGCCGATGACGTTGTTGTGCCGGATCTTGAGGCTGGAAATGCCGCTCTCGCTCTTCAGCCGCGCTTCCAGCTCCAGCACCAATTGCCGCGAGCCGTCGCGGAGCTGCAGCAACTCATCGAGCTCCGGCGCATAACCGGCGGCGATGAAACCACCCTCGCGGCTGAGGAACGGAAGCTCGTTCTTCAGCGCGCGCGTCAGCCGATCGACCAGCTCGGCATGGTGGCCGAGCCCCGTCTCCGCGGTCTTCAGCAGCTTCGGCGCCGGGTTGCCCTTGAGGCCGGCGATGACGTCCCGGAGCGCCGCCGCCTGGCGCAAGCCGTCGCGGACCGCGGCGAGATCGCGCGGACCGCCGCGGCCGGCGGTCAGCCGTGACAATGCCCGTTCAAGATCCGGCACCTGGCGCAAGGCCTCGCGCAGGGATTCCCGCAAGCCGTCGTCTTCCAGCAGGAACTGCACCAGGTCCTGGCGCTCGGCGATCGCGGCAGGATCGGTGAGCGGCGCCGCCAGGAACTCGTTCAGGAGCCGGGCACCCGCGCCGGTCACCGTGCGGTCGATGGTGGCAAGCAGCGAGCCCGTGCGCTCGCCGGACATGGTGCGGCTGAGCTCGAGATTGCGCCGTGTCGCCGCATCGATCTCCAGGATCGAAGCCGCGGCGACGCGCTTCAGCGCCGCGAGGCGCGGCATCTTGCCCTGCTGGGTCAACTCGACATAGTCGAGGATCGCGCCGGCGGCGGCGATCTCGGCGCGGCTGAACGCACCATAGGCATCGAGGGTCGCAGCGTTCATGAACTTCTGCAGCCGCAGCCGTGCATTCTCGGAATCGAAGCGGCTGCCCGGCAGCGGTGACAATTGCCGGCGCCAGTCGCCGAACATCTCGAAGAGCTGCGGCTCGGCGAGCAATCGGTCGGGCAGCAGGATCTCGTTGGGATCGAGGCGCGCCAGCGCCGCCGGCAAAGCCGCGGTCTCGATGGCCTGCACGAAGAAGCCGCCGGTCGAGATATCGACCCAGGCAAGGCCGAGCCCGCCCGCAGCATCGGCGAGCGCCACGAGATAATTGTGCGCGCGGGCCTCCAGCAGCTCGTCCTCGGTCAAGGTGCCCGGCGTCACGATCCGGACCACCGCGCGCTTCACCACCGATTTCGAGCCGCGCTTTTTCGCCTCGGCCGGGTCCTCCATCTGCTCGCAGACCGCGACCTTGAAGCCCTGGCGGACAAGCTTTGAGAGATAAGCGTCATGCGCATGTACGGGCACACCGCACATCGGGATGTCTTCGCCGTCGTGCCGGCCGCGCTTGGTCAGCGCGATGTCGAGCGCCGCCGCGGCCTTCACCGCGTCCTCGAAAAACATCTCGTAAAAGTCACCCATCCGGTAGAACAGCAGCGCGTCCGGATGCTCACGCTTGGCCGCGAGATACTGCGCCATCATCGGCGTGACGGACTTATCCACAGCGGGTGCTTCAGGCGGTGGCGACTGATCGTTCATGGCGATCCGATTAGCATTAGACGCGGCGATTGGCCATCATCACGGCTAGGCCTGTTGTCCGCGCCCGGGGGCTCGGTCATAGTCGCGCGCGGGGACTTAAGGACAGGATGCGCATGCACGAATCGACCGGAGGGCCGCGCCTCTGGCTGCTGCAGGGAAAGATGGCAGGCGACAACGCCCAGGTCCTGGCCCTGGGCGAGAGCCTGACCGAGGGCACCGGCTGGCGGGCCGAGATCAAGACCGTATCGCCCGATCTCCGCCAGGCCGGCAAACGGTTCTGGGCGAAGCGGCCCGCGCTCGAGGTCTTCGCCGCCTCAGGCATGGCGCCGCCCTGGCCGGAGATCGTCATCGCCTGCGGACGGACCCCATGCATCGTCGCGCAATGGCTGAAGGACCTGGCCGGCGGACGCCCCGTCCACGTGCAGCTCGGTCGCCTCGGCGTGAAGCCGAAGGCGATCGACCTCGTGCTCGAGACCGCGCAATACGGCGTGGCGCCGACCGAGAACATGATATCGCTGACCTTGCCGATCGTGCGCCGCGATCCCGCCCGCGAAGCGACCGCAGTCGAAGCTTGGGAGAAGCAGCTTCTGGATCTGCCCCGGCCCTGGCTCGGCGTGCTGGTCGGTGGGCCCGCCTCGCCGATTCCATTCGATGCGGCCGATGGATCGCGGCTGTT
>Ga0209050_1002069_pt1 | contig 18452 bp, 17 predicted proteins | sample Araplavi_mTSA_r2_FD_184276 | JGI IMG/M metagenome (GOLD analysis project Ga0209050, IMG submission 184276) | Arabidopsis root microbial communities from North Carolina, USA - plate scrape MF_Cvi_mTSA_r2 (SPAdes) (version 2) | ecosystem: Host-associated > Plants > Roots > Endosphere | place: USA... | reverse complement strand
GACCATGAAAAAAGTAGTCATCATCACGGGGGCCTCTGCCGGAATGGGCAAAGAGACTGCCAAATTTTTAGCCCAACGCGGCTACACGGTATACGGGGCCGCGCGGCGTGTAGACAAAATGAGCGACCTCCAGGCCTATGGCGTGAAGCTTCTCGGCATGGACGTGACCGACGATGGATCGATGTCGGCCGGCGTGCACCAGGTCATCGCCAGCGAAGGACGCATCGATGTGCTGATCAACAACGCTGGGTTTGGCTCCTATGGCGCGGTGGAGGATGTGTCGATGAAAGACGCGAAGTATCAACTGGAAGTGAACCTGTTTGGTGCCGCGCGCCTCATCCAACTGGTATTGCCGCACATGCGCCGGCAACGCGGTGGAAAGATCGTGAACATTTCTTCGATCGGCGGCAAGATCGCCACGCCGCTGGGAGGTTGGTATCACGCCAGCAAGTTTGCCCTCGAAGGACTTAGCGACACGCTGCGCAATGAGGTGAAGGCGTTTGGCATCGACGTGATCCTTATCGAACCTGGCGGCGTGAAATCGGAGTGGGGTAGCATCGCCTTCGATCGTCTCGTGAAAGTGTCGGGGCACACCGCGTACAAACCGCTCGCCGGCAAATTTGCCGACGCTTTCCGGGCTACGGAAGATAAAAATCCGGAACCCATCATCATTGCCGAACTGATCCACAAGGCCATGGAAGCCAAACGGCCCAAGGCGCGTTATGTGGCCGGCTACATGGCCAAGCCTGCGGTCATTGCCCGGAAACTATTGTCCGACCGCATGATGGATAAAATGATCATGAGTCAAATTAAGTAACTTGGCAGCGCGCTATGGTGCATCAGCTTCAACATAACATCCTATATTCGTGCGTCGAGCACAAAAAAAGAAGTAACGAACAACTGGTGGTCGAACACGCCCTGGGTTACGTGGTGTCGGGCGAGTCGCACTTCTACACCCATCAGGGGATGCAGATCTTCGGTGCGGGCACCATCGGCCTCATTCGAAAGAACCAGCTGACGAAAACCATTAAGGCGCCCGGAGCCGACGGCACGCCGTTCAAGTCGATCAACATTTTTTTGGATCAGCACTCCTTGAGGCGTTATAGCGCCGAGCATAATCTCCCCGCACCGGGGCGCTATGCGGGCGAGACGATGATCAACCTGTCGCGCGACCCGTTCCTGAAAAGTTATTTCGATTCGTTGTTGCCTTACTTCGACCAGCCCGACCAACTCTCGCCCGCATTGGCTGACTTGAAAACCAAGGAGGCGATCGAACTCTTGCTGCGGCGGGATCCGGAGTTGAAGAATTTTCTCTTTGATTTTACTGAGCCTTTCAAAATAGACCTGGAGGCGTTCATGAATCAGAATTTCACCTATCATGTTTCGTTAAACCAGTTTGCCAGTCTCACGGGCCGGAGCCTGGCCACTTTCAAGCGCGACTTCCAAAAGATATTCGCTTCTTCTCCCGAAAAATGGTTGTTAAAGAAAAGATTGGAACACGCCCATTTTTTGATTGCGCAAAAGAATCAGCGGCCCACGGATGTTTATCACGAGGTGGGCTTTGAAAACATATCACATTTCTCGACGGCATTTAAGAACTTGTATGGCTATAGCCCGTCGAGTTTGTTATAGGTTATCCATGTGTCAGCAAGAATTCCACATCGATGTTAGGCGCTTTGTGAACGGCTTTTAGAAATATCTATTTTTCTTAACGAAGCGATGCCGTAAACACGAAAAAGAAAATCGTATTGTCGCAATCGGCCCGCTAAAAAGTCGCTTTTTGCCAACCCCTCGGTTTGTTTTGTGCGTTATGTTTGTATCGAGAAACACAAACAAAAACAAAACATTAACCTATCATGGAAACTGCAACAAAAACCCAGATCACCGTAGAAGCGTTGGTAAAAGCCCCTGTCGAAAAAGTTTGGAAGCATTGGTTCGGGCCGGAACACATCACAAAATGGTGCTCACCTTCCGAGGATTGGCACGCACCGAAAGCCGAAAACGACCTGCGCACGGGCGGCAAATTCTCAACCACCATGGCTGCAAAAGACGGCAGCATGAGCTTCGATTTCGAAGGCACCTACACCAACGTGGTCCCCAACAAAGTTGTGGAATACACCATTGCCGACGGACGCAAAGTGAAAATCATCTTTGGGGCAAAAGGCGCCGAAACGCTGATCACGGAAACTTTTGAAACCGAGAGCATCAATCCCGTCGAGATGCAACGCGGTGGCTGGCAGGCCATTCTCGATAACTTTAAAAAATATTCGGAAGCCAACGCCTGATAATGCCTCCCTCGAAAAAGAACCTGCGGGTTTGTAAACAAGGTCACACGTATTTCAAAAGCAGCGACTGCCCAACCTGTCCGGTTTGCGAACAAGAACGCAAACCGGACAGCGGCTTTCTGGCCCAGTTGGCTGCTCCCGCCCGTCGAGCACTGGAGAGCGCTGGCATAAGCACGCTCAAAAAATTATCGTCGCGAAGTGAGCGCGAGATATTGATGTTGCATGGGATGGGTCCGGGCAGCATGCCCAAGCTGCGAAAAGCGCTCGAGGCCGGGGGATTGTCTTTTCGCAGAACATCGTAGGTTGAACAAAAAAGAGGCTGTCCTTCTGAGGCAGCCTCTTGTTATGAGCATTCGATCCGCACCAATCAACTTTGCTTGACGGCGGTTTTCCGGGGATTATAGGAGATCCGTTTTTCTACTTTCCCATTCTTTTGTTGAATGGTGAGCGAACCGTTTACCGAACGTGCTTCGCGGCGCGCCTGGCGTACGGCGTCCTTTTTTGTGTGGAACACTTTTTCCACTTTTCCTTCACCTTCCACCTTGATGGCCCACTCTTTTTCATGCGGCACCACATAACGGTCTTCGCCGTGTTGTTTTACGTCGGTGATCTTCGACGCTTCGGGACGTTCGGTTTCCTGGTCGCGGTTGGCCGCCCAGTCTTTTGCGCGGCTGATGGCCGTGGCAATGGCGATGCCGTCGTCCATGTGCTTTTCCTCCAGCAGGGCGTTGGCGATATCAATCGCTTTGTCGCGCACGGCTTCGGGGAGGTTCTTCATCGAATCGGGATAATCTGATTTTGTCCAAGGCATAATTTTAAAATTTTGATTTTACATTATTGTCGTTTATACAATCCAATCAACTCACCTGTGCCGATCACATGGCTGTCCATCGCTTTTAACAGCATATGTTTGTCCACGCCGCCGGGCAGGTCGAGTATGAGATCAAGTGCAAACAATTTAAAGTGATAATGGTGCACCCCTTGCGGCGGACAGGGGCCGGTGTAGCCGTTTTGCTGTCTGCTGTTCAATCCTTGTTCGCCGGGAGCGCTGTTTTCTTCGATCGTGTTGGTGGGTGGTATATTCCACAACAGCCAGTGATCAAACGTGCCATGGGGCGCGTCGGGATCTTCGATGATGAGCGCCAGGGTTTGTGCCTTTTCCGGTATGTCACCAAATGTCAGCGGCGGATTGACCCCGTCACCATCGCAGGTGTATTTCGCGGGGATATAGCCGTTATGTGCGAAGGCGGGACTCTGGATGTTGAGCGTGGCCATGTCGATGTGAAACAAAGTGAAGGGGCTCATAGCGGTAAGGATTAGCGTGAACAAATGATTTTTATCAATCCAGTCATCGCAACGCAAGGGCTGGTCTTTTCAATATTTTATTTCAGAAAAACCAAAAATTCCGTGCCAGGACCACAATAGCAATATGCTCGTCAACCTGCAGGATTGACGATTTTCGGATTGGGTAAGAAATCCACACTTGCCCAGGAAGGGCAACAATCATCATTTCAGATATTTCACCGCTTTTTGAAAATTCATGATATTGGAGGTGATCCCTACGCTCAGCTGGGTGAGCTCGCCCTTCAGGTAATAAATATTGTAATAGTCCTGCCCGCGGTAGAATCGTAGAAAGAAAGCGATCTCGTCAAACCAAGTTGGATAATATTTATAGGTAATGTCAATGACGAGGCGTTGCGAGGCCTGGAGCGGGCTTGCACCGCTCATTTCTCCCATGATCCACCCACCCTTCAACTCGAGACTGGATTGTTGCAGCCAGCGATTGACGGCGTCATCTTTTCTTTTGTGCATGGGGCCGAGGAAGCCGGCCTTGGCGTAGATCCGATAGAAGCCGTAGCTGTCGTTCATTTCTTCGATCGACCATCTTGGTGGATGGATCTCGGCCCACACTTTGATCTCGCGAATGGAAAAATTTTTCTTGCCAATCTTCTCCAGGTGATATGACGATACCCCGAACTCCAGGAAATTCGTAGCAAAATTTCCGTTTTCGAGGTTTGGTGTGCGGGTGGAGTCCGGATTGTAGAACGAACCGTCCTGGCCGTTGGAATGATGGGCCAGGGCTGCGTACCACAGGGCGTTGCCGTAGAGGACCTTCTTTAGAAAGCTGGTCTGCCAGAATTTGATGTCGTGGTAATAGGTGATGTACACCTTGTAGCTCGGGTTTCGTATGGGGAACGATTTTTTATTGAGCATGCGAATCTGCACCTGTGGATTCAACACGAGCGCCCAGCTCCGTTTTTGTCCCGTAAAATAATAGCTCGGGGAGAGACGCGCTTCAAAGATGAGCGGCTCCAGGTTGCCGATGCCACTGCCGAAAGTGACATAGCTTTGCTCGCGGTTGGCATTCACCAACGTGAGAAATTTTTGATGCTCAATCGAATTTTCAAGGGTATCCCGTTTCTGGGCCAGCGCGTAGCCGCTACAAAGGATAACAACAAAAAGCAACGTAGATCTTAACTGCATAGCGATGGACAGGAATTTTCTTTTAACCCGGCATCTCCCGGTTTGTTATCTGTATTTTTTTGAATTTGAGCTGGGAGGCTAGTGCACTTGCTTCTTTTTTGTGCCGGTCTCCACCAATTCTTCGTTGTACTTTTCCCCCAATTTTCCCGGCCGGATAGGGCGACCAGTGGCTTTGGCGTATTCGTAAGTAAACGACGCGCCGAAATACAAAATGAACGAGCAATAGAAGATGAAGAGCAGGATAGTAGCAATCGAACTGGATGGACCGAAGAGCGCCCCTAATTTCCCTTCCACTAATATTTTCGTAATGCCGAAGCGGCCCAAAACAAAAAGTACGCCCGTGCATAGTCCGCCAGCCAGCGCTACCCGCCAACCCACATGCGCTTCGGGCATGAAGCGATACACAAATGTGAGCCACGTTGAAATGACCAGCACCGAAAGCAAAATGTTCAGCACGGAGAACAAGAGCCTCGGAACAGAACTGCTGAACGCTTCCCGGAGTGCCCCGAGCCCGTAGTCTATCCCTACCGTGATCAGGAATAAACCGCCGATAAGCAGGATCAGTCCAATTTCAATAAGTCGTTCTTTGATATGATACCGAAGCTTTTGATGCGGCTTCTTTCGGATGTTCCATAGTTGGTGGATCGATTGCCGGATGGCACTGAGCCACGTGGTGGCCACGAAATAGAAAAACACGGCTAACGCGGCCGTCACCCAGACGCTGGTCTCCAACGACAAAAAATTCTCCACGATGCGTTCGATGGCGTGAGTAGCCTTTTTTCCAAAGGCCGTGATCAACTTAGCAAACAGTTTGGGCAGGATGACCTCCTCTTTAAAGAAAAAACTTAGCAGGTGGCTAAGGTTGATCAGGATAGGAGCCAAGGCAAACGTTGTGAAGAAAGCCGTTGCCGCCGATAACAGCAGGGGGTTGGAGTTGCTGATTAGCTGGAATGATTTTTTAAGAATGGTAAAGCGCTCGCGGACCTGCAGTATCATAAGTTGTCGCTCTTCAGACACAAATCCCCCATTGCACAGGCAATAGTCTCTTCGTCTGTTGCGTGATTAGAACAACGGGTGCGGCGTTTTGTTTTAGGAAGCTTTGCATAGGGCGTCGACTAAAGTTGGCTCGTGTTTACCCAAAATCAGGTCGATGCACTCAGGGATTTTGGTTGATGGGGATGAAATTAAGTACGTACTCCATTGGAAAATTGTGTCACCTTTTCTACATTAGGTTCAGTGAGCCCATCGTATCTAACGCTTCATAACGCAGTTGGATAGATGGGCTTTGTTTTTAAATACGACGTTCGTTCTCCTTGTCGTGAAGTTTGTTGTGATCCATTGGTAATCCAAACCCTCGTGTTATGTCAACTTTTTCGCTTACGCACGATTTGCTGCAACGTCTTTGCACGGCAAATCAATTTGTGCTTCCGGGCACATCCATGCTCCTGGTCGGCCTTCGCGGCGCCATATCATCCCATGCCAACGATCAGTCCTTTAAGTCTGAACAAATTCTTGAGACCGCCGAAATCAATTACTCGAATCCACGATGCACCATCTTGCAATGGGATACGATCAACCGGCAACTGGCGGCATTTCCGGCCAGTACGGTCCCCAACCGGATCAACGTACAGAAATCCCTGGCTGGCGGTGAGCGCACAAACTGCCTGCTCACGGGCTATTATCAGGATTATCGGAAGGGCATACACAAAGCCGGCACACCGACGGCCCATGAAGCCTTCCGCCAGAATGCCGTCCATCCTTTCCGGCGCACCTCCGACGACCTGGACTTTGAGAACGATGATCGCATTGAATACGACAACCCCCACGACAACATTCACTGCGGGTGGTTCCAGGGCCTGGACTCCACCAACTACGCCAGTGCCGGATGCCAGGTGATCATGGGTTTTCCCAAATGCAAAAAGCCTGGCCGCGATAAAAATACCGGCCCCTGGCAAGTGTTCCACGACAACGCCTACGCACTGCCGCAAGATTCGTTTCCCTATGTGCTGGTGAACGGCCGCGAGGCTTCCACTGTTTCTACCATGCAAAATGCAAAGCTACGCTTCGGCTCCCAAGGCGCGCTTGTCGCCGTGTTGCAACAAGCATTGAAGACGAAGGGCTTCTACGAAGGCATTGTCGACAGCGATTTTGGGGAGCGGACATTGAAAGCTTTGATCAGCTATCAACAACAAAAATTCGGTATCACGGAAGCCGACGGCATTGTCGGGGCGATCACCGCACAAGAGCTCGGGATCGACCTTCCCATTTGAGAACCAATACGATATAACCCAAAAGAAAAAACCCAACACATATGAAACTTCAAACAAAAAAACGGCACGTAAAACAATTTGGCTGGGTCCCCGATCTGCCCGACCAGCGCGACCTGATGTACTCCGCGCCAACGCGCTTGCTGCGGAAGCTGCCGTCATCAAAAGATCTACGCAACGCCTGTCCGCCGGTCTATGACCAGGGAGCGCTGGGAAGTTGCACGGCCAACGCCATTGGTGCCGCCTATGAATTTGAGCTACGCCGGAAGGCAAACAAGATGAGACCGTTCACACCATCGCGACTCTTCATCTACTACAACGAGCGCGTGATCGAGGGCACGGTGAACACCGATGCCGGCGCCATGATACGCGACGGTATGAAAACGGTAAACAAAGACGGTGTGTGCCCCGAAAGAATGTGGCCTTATGACATCCGGAAATTTGCCAAGCTGCCTCCGGATCCTTGCTACATCGAGGCGGAGAAACACCAGGTGCTCTCCTACCACCGCGTGCGCCGCGACCTCAAACAAATGAAAAGCTGTCTTGCCGACGGCTACCCGTTTGTGTTCGGCTTCACGGTATACGAATCGTTTGAAACCGATGAAGTCGCCGAAACCGGTAAACTAAATATGCCCGATCCGTCAGAAAAGGAAGTGGGTGGCCATGCCGTGCTGGCCGTGGGCTATAACGATAAGTCAAAACGATTTTGGGTGCGCAACAGCTGGGGTAAAGGTTGGGGCAAAGCCGGATATTATTCGATGCCATATGATTACCTGTTGAACGAAAATCTTTCGGATGACTTCTGGACGATGCGCATCGTGGAAGGCTAAAAAAATCAGGAACAAAAAAGGTGTCCGGTTTTCTCCGGACACCTGTCACGCCAGCGCTTGTGTTTGATCTTAGATCTTGTGTTTGATCTGCGACACCACTTGCTGGAAGTGGGCGTTCTCGCGAATACCGGGCGTCCATGCCAATCCCATTTCGATGAGATCGAGCGTCTCGGTGATGGTGGCGCCCTCTTTATCTTTTTCGCGCGCTAAGATGAACGCCGTATCCGAGATGGCCAAGGAATTCTCCACATCGTGGCTCACAATGACCAGCGTGTTCCATTCGTGCAACGTGGCCACGCGGCCCAACAAGTCCATCACCTTATCGATCATCAGCGCATCCAGCCCCGAGAAGGGTTCGTCCAGCAAGATAAAACGGTTGCCAGTGAGCACCTGTTGAATGATGCTGACGCGCTGACGCTGTCCGCCGGAAAGTTGCTGCGGATATTTTTTCAAATGCTCCGAGAGGTCGAACTTCACGGCATAGTCCTGAATGAGGGCATCTTTTTCCTTTCGCTCCAGCGTCACGTGCTTCATGGCGAGGCGCAAGTTGTCGTATATGGAACGATGGTTGAACAGCAAATAGTTTTGCGGCACAATGCCCACCTGTCCGGCTTCCACGGCTTGTTGCTCGACGCCGATCATGATCGTGCCGCTATCGGGCTGAGTCAAGCCCGCAAGAATTCTGAACAACTGCGTCTTGCCCACTCCGCTTCGCCCGATGAGCGACACCACCTGGCCCTGGTCCAGACCGGGCCGCACAATGTTGCGGATCGTGAAGTTGATGTCGCGAAGGATGAGCTTGTCATACCGTAGGCTCACCTCCTTCACATCGAGCAGCACTTCATTCTTTGTATAGTTCATGATCGTTTTTCGATTTTAGTATATGGAAAAAGCCAGTAACGCATTTGCTTCAACAAGTAGTCAAAGAAAATGCCCAACCCAAAAATGATGACCAGGATCGCAAACACGGTGCTCAGGTCGATGTACTTGTTCGACTTGATAAGCATCGTGCCCAAGCCTCCCTCCGACATGCTGAGTCCTTCCACCATGGTGATCATCATCCAGGCAATGGCAAAGTTCTGGCGCATCACTTCAAACACCTGGTCCAACCGGCCCACGATCACCACTTCCAACAGCGTTTGCCAATTGTTCATCCGCAGCGTCTTGCAGAGATCGTATTCCTGTGTGTTAATGCTGTCGATGATCGACAACAACGACGTCACAAAGAAGGGAACGATGCCGAAGATGAGCAGGCTGAGCTTCAGTTGGTGACCATCCTGCGTGAGCAGTGTGAACAGAAAGATCAATCCTGTCAAGGTCAGGTAGCGGCACTTCACGATGAAGCGCGTCACCGGTGCAAACACCGGGATCAGCGACAGATAGCTCACCACCAGCGCCATGACAATTGAAATTCCCATACCCGACAGCGTGAGCGAAAGACTGCTGAACAAGTTGTCGGTAAAATAGCCCGAGGTGACGATCCGCCCGACGGTCACCATAATTCTGGAGGGCGTGGGGATCAGTCCATGTTGTCCAAAGATCTCCCAGGCCAGCAGGGCCGCCAGCGCTTCCACAACGACAAGCGTTATGGAAGTGCGGCCCTTGATCTGGGTCAATGGACGAAACACATTTTTGATGATATCCATTGACATTTTTTTTATTCACCTAAAACAATTTGTACACGGCGGTTCTGAGCACGGCCAGCGGCCGTAGCGTTGTTGGCAATGGGATTGGAAGGACCAAAACCTTTTGCTTCAATACGCTGCAAAGACAAGCCTTTGCTCAGCAGGTAGCTCTTCACCGAATTGGCACGCTCTTCCGAAAGGGCCTGGTTGGACTGAACGCCACCCACGTTGTCGGTGTGACCATAGACACCTATCTTCAACCCTTCGGCGACCACCGAACTTTGCAGGATCTCGTCCAGCAACTTATACGACTCGGGTTTGATCAACGCGCTACCGGTCTCGAACTGGATCTGGTATGACTTCGAAGAGACTTCGCTCGTGATCTCGTTCGAATACGCCACTTGCAGCGCCTTACCTTCCATCAGTTCGCTGTGATTGGCGATCACCGATACGAGGAACGATTTATCTACCACCGCGCTGTACTGGGGATAGGTCGCCATATACTCCGGGTACATCTTCGACAAAATATCACCGAAGGTGGTGTACACGATCTTGTAGCGATCGATACCGTCTTTGCCCAGACCGAACATGTTGGCAGCATCCTGCAAGTTGAAGGCCATCGAGCCACCGAGTGTTACGGGCACGCCTTGCATGTCGTTTTCGGTTACGCCGTTGTAATACTTCAGCCAGTAGTCGCCGCTTTGCTCGTTATACACTTTTGCCGATACATTGGCGGCAAATGCCTTGGCCTCTTTGAACGATCTCACCTGGTCGCCCGCCTGGCTAAGGGCCATGATCAGGTTCTCGATGTCGGTGCGGTGATCATAGGCAAACTTCTTGATGGTGATCGTGATGTTTGGCATCTGCGACGCATACTGTTTTGTGTTGGCAATGGTCACCAGACCACCTTTCTTTTGCGCGATGTTCACGTCGCAAGGCGTCCAGGTGGCTACGGCGTCCACACCTACCGTGACTTCTTCGCTGAGCTTCTGACCGTTCTCCACGATCTTGCGCTTCTCCTTGTAGCCGGAGATATATTTGTTACCGGCGTCGAGGAAGTCGGCGGCAGCGATCAGGTTGATGGCGTTTTTGTCGAACGTCGTCTCGTCGGGGTTCACCCGCAGGTTGTTGTCACCTGCCCATTTCAACAGGATGTTCATATCACCATCGCGCAGCACACAGGCTACTGTCTTACCCAAGGCCGAAGAAGGATTTTTCTTCCAATCGGAAGGACCCATCAACTGGTCTTCACCGTATGACTTACCCATGGCATAAAAAGCGATGGGCTGATACTCAGGACCCAGGGGCTCCAGCTCCTTCGACAACGAGGCGAAGAAGGCCGGCATACCGTCGCCCATGAAGGACGCGAACACACCGGGGGTGGAATTGGGATGGTCTTTATAGTCCTGCGCAAACTTCACGATGTCGGCCAGCGACTTAAAACAGTCGTCCTGACGCGAGATATCGACTTGAAGCTTTGCCTTGTCCAGCAAGGAGCCTTGCGTGGTCACTGCGCCACCGTTGGCATACATGAGCGGGAACTGTGAGTTCCACGCCATGATCTTCCACACGATCTTGGTGCCACCGTTTACGGACTCCTTCTGTGCGGGCAAGGGCAACATCATGGCCTGACCGGCCAGCGAGGCTTCGGGCGCGTCGGGCAAAGCCACGCGGCCGATTTCTTGGGACTGCTTGGCTTCGCGTGGACGTTTATCCCACCACCACACCTTGGCGGCGAAGATGCCGGCCAGCACGAGCACGATCATGACTACTTTTCCGGATGTTTTAACTTTTACTGACATACTAATTTGTTGTTTGGTTTAAGAAAAATTGTTTGCGTTGTTTTATTTTAAAAGGTCACCGTAGTCGCTACCACTCGTGCCTGTCGCCTGTCGCGACGACACGGCCAGTTTGAACTCGCTGTCGGGATTGAATTTGTCCAGCATCTTCAAGCCCTCCTTTTCGTAGGTAGCGTTGTCGAGGTCGATCGATTTCATGAAGTCCGACGAGTAGCTGATGGCCTTTTTCATGTTGGCCAGCTTGCCGGCGATGTCTTCCTTCAAAAATTCCATCGATTGCTCCACCATCATTTTCTTCTCAGGGTCACCTTTGAAGATCTTCAGCGCCGATGTCAGCGCGCGATTGCCCGAGGTCACCGACTTGTACAGGTCCTTCTTCACCTCCAGCTCATTCTTCGCATCCTCGATGAGGTAGGCACTGTTCTTGTGCACCTTGGTGAGATAGTCACCAATGCGCGACAGGTTCTCGAAGATGGGCGAGAGTTGTTGGACATATTCTTTTAGGCGGCCGATCTGGCGTGTGGCGTTGCCGAGTTCGGGCATCATGCCCCGCTCTTTGGCCACTTGCGCCTTGGTCATCAGCTTATTGATCTCGCCTTCCTTTTCGACCATCTTCGCATGGATCTTCTCCTTCTGCGCGTCCACATCGGTGGCTTGCTTGTAGAGTTTTTCACGCTCCTCTTGCATGTCGCTGATGTAGTCTTCCGCGATGATGAACGGGTCGAGCTCGATCACCACACCTACCAATTTTTTCATGATGATCTCATAGAGATAAAAGAGACTCATGCGAAGCTTGCGGTGCGTGATGCAATAGAGAAATACACCCAGACAGGCCAGGGCCACACCGAAGTTGAAAGTGTTCCACACCACGGCGGTGAGTACGGGCAGCACGTAGTATCCTATCGCGGCGAGGATACCCAGGCCAGCCAGCGTACCGAATTTTCCACCGGGTCGCTTCCAGTACGATTTCAATTGTTGTGCATCTGCAGGAAAAATTTGTGTTTCCATAGTTTATAGGTTTGTTTGAATTTTGGTTATGTCGTCCGCAATCTTTCCGAACATGGCTTCGCACGCCGTCAAATAGCCTTGCTTGTTCCGGTTCAGCTTGCCTTCCTCTTCGGCAATGGTCCGTTTTAGTTTTTCCATCGCCTGTTGAGAATCCGCGATCTCTTTGGTCAGTTTTTGGATGGTCTCGGCATGGCGGGCAATGTTCTCCTCCAGGCCTTGCACGTCTTTTATTTTCTGACCAATCTCCTTGTCGCGTTTCTCCGCCGCCGTTTTTTCAAACTGCGCCTGGTCGTGACGGATGATCTCCTGGTAGGTCTTCGCCGTCTCGACAAGTTTTTCTTTTGTCAAGCCTTGAATGGCCAGGGCCGCGAACGTTGCAGAGATCCGCGCTTTGTCGTCGCGGATGTGTGCTTCGAGCGTCTCCATCATCTTCATGAATTCATAGTAGTCCGGTCCTGGCAAGTTTTGCTGGTCGAACAATTTCTCGAAGTGCTTCCCGAACTTGTCGAGCTCTTCCGCGTTCAGCACCGCCCGTGCCGAGGCGCGTGGGGGTGACTTTGGTGGTGCATCGTTGCGCGGCGCGCGTTGATCATCCGGACCTTCCTCGAATTCCACGAAGAGGCCCATAGCTTTCTTTAAAAGATTAGCCATAGTTGTTTGGTTAAGTGAAAAGAGAATCGAAAAACCTTTGAAAAACTCTAATCCGGACGGACAGGGGCGTGCACTGCAACGTCATCGCAGTGTGGGAGGCCACCAGGAATTCTGAATTAGAGGAGGATGGTTTTATGCCACAATCGGAAGGTGCTGCAGCAGGTGTTGAAGATGCCTGATGCAGGCTTAAGACTTGGCAGGGGGTGCGCTTGTCATTTTTTTGTTGTTAATTTTTTGATCGCGAAAAAACGTTGCCACGTTAGGGCTGGGTAATTCTCGGATCGGTGTATTCGATAGAAGATGAATGTGTGCAGTCCGGAAGGCTGCAGCAGGAGAGAGATGCCCGGTGCAGGCTTTTAAGACTTCGCAGGAGGAGCGCTTGTCATTTTCAGTTTGTGTTGTTTTGTGAGAGAATTAACGAGGCGTTTTGGGGAATGTTGGGATGTTTCAATCAAATATATATTTCGTTCACCTCTTGTAATATTTTAGTAAAATACATAGTTAATTTTATCGCAAACATCGCACGCAACGCAAACGGTACAGGCCGCTGTGTTGGGCCTTTTTCATAATTGTATCTACAGGTATCGAAATCTCATCGCAACGGCCTTTATTGCAGCTACGTTGCGTCATTGCGATGTTGCGGCAGTGACGTATACGCAACGCTATTGCAAAATCGCAAGTGAAAACATCGCAACGTATGCATGTAAGAACTATCTTTAACATGGCGAGTAAACACCTTATTTTGGCAAACCATGGACAAGAAACGCAATTGGGAAGAAGTCATTGACAAAACAGATTTCAGCGAAAGCAAATTGCCGCATACGGAGTATGAAAATTGTCAATTCAAGCAATGTACTTTCGTAAACGCCGATCTTTCCAACATAAAATTCTCCGACTGCGAGTTCCTGGATTGCAACCTCAGCACCACCAAGATCCACCAGACATCTTTTCAAGACGTTCGTTTCAAGCAATGCAAGTTACTGGGGTTGCATTTCGACAACGCCAATGCTTTCCTTTTCTCAATAGACTTTGAGGATTGTATTCTTAATCTCTCTACGTTCTATAAGATGTCGCTCAAAAAGAAGATCATCAAGAATTGTAGCCTTCAGGAAGTGGATTTTGCCAATGCCGATTTGAGTGGCACCACGTTTGAGAACTGTGATCTTACGGGCGCAACTTTTGAAAATACAATGCTGGAGAAAGCGGACTTTCGGACGGCCAGGAATTTTTCCATAAACCCTGAAAATAACAAGATCAAGAAAGCTCGGTTCAGCCTGGAAGGCGCTGTCGGGTTGTTACATCAGTATGATATTGAGATAGCGTATTAATGGGTAGACCGTTCGTGGCTAGACGTTCGCCATCTGATTTTCTGGGAGCAAGTCATCCGCTATCATAGCATACCCCCGCCTAGTCTGGCGATCATCTTCTGTATAAATTCCCGCTCTTTCACAAAACCCGTTTGTTTATAGGCCTTCGTCAAATATTGCCTTGCCAAATCATCCTGGCCTTCGAGGTGATGGAGCTTTCCGAGCGCGGAGTTCAATAAGAAGTATTGATTTAGAATGGGATTGCGCTCCAGCCCGTGTAAAATTTGAAATGCTTGCGGCCTTTGCCCGGAATAAAAAAGAGCAATGGCGTAGTTTAGTTCTACGAACGGATTGGGATGTTCTTTGAGCAACCGCGCATACAGTTGTGTGACCGTCGCCCAGTCTGTGTCGGCAAACGAAGGGGCTTTGCAATGCAGGAATGCAATGGAGGCTTCCAGGTGATAGGGGGTGATCTCCTCCCCTTTTGACGCGTGAAGAAAGTCATTGCCCAGCTGGATCAAGGCGTTATCCCAGAGCGAGCGATCCTGTTCTTCGAGGTTTAGCAACTCGCCGGAAAGACCGAAGCGGGATTTGAAACGGGCACTGTTAAACAACATGAGGGCCTGAAGTGCGGCCGTATCTTTGTTGCCCAAGTGGGCATCCATGAGGGCATTGTTTAAGATCAATGCCTCCTCGCATAGGTCTTCGCGGATAATTTCGGGGCCACGGAACGACTTGTATCCTTCGTTAAAAAGGAGATAAATGATCTTGTGCACCGTGGGCAATCGCGGTCGCAAAGCGGCGGGCGGAGGTTCCTCCAAAAGGATCTTTTCGTCGCGGATCTTTTGCCTCGCCCGGAGCAACAATTTATCCACACCGTCCACCGTCATGCCCAACACGCCGGCGATGGCGTCCACTTTCAGGTTGACAACATATTTCAGCGTGATCACCACCTGCACTTTCGGCGACAGATCGGGGTGCGCGCAGGCGAATAGTAGTTTCAACTGTTGATCGTCCAATGCCGATTCGGAGAAACGCATCTCCACAGACTCCTGGAATGTATTTTCGCCGAGGCCTTCGATGCGTTTTTCTTTTTTGATCTTGTTCAATGCCTTGTTGCGACACACCTTATAGATCCAGCCGGCGGGATTGAGCGGGACGCCGTTGGTTTTCCAGTCGGTGAGCGCCGCGGAGAACGAATCCTGGACAAGATCTTCGGCGGTTTCGGGGTCGATGTCGCGGGAGGCATAGAGCAGGACGCTGACCATTTTTCCAAAATGATCTTTGTAAAGTTTGTCCACGGCTTGCTCTATGCTGGCCATCGTTGTCGCCCTCTTTGTGAATTGCGCGTTGGCCAAGATTATGAAATCGTGTCGAGCATGCTCACGGGTCTCACCTCGATAACGGCCACGCCCTTCATCACCAGGGGGCACATCTGCGCGATCGCAACGGCCTGGTCGATATTCTCAGCCATGATCATGTCATAGCCAGCTATTCCTTCCTTCGCCTCGATGAACGGCCCGTCCGACAACACTTCGTTTTTGCTCACATAGCGGCCGCGAACCTCCAGGGGCTCTCCGGTAATATAATTGCCCGACTCGGCGATAGACTTGATCCATTCCATCTGCTCGGGCAAGTTGGAGAACCGCTCTTCGTCCGTCAGTGCACCGATGCGTTTCAAGTCTTCGCGAATGATCAGCATAAATTTTTCCATACGTGATAAATTTGGGTTAGTAAGTTATAAAGTAATTCAAGATCCATAAACCACCCGCGCAGGATTAGTGGCTTTGTACCCTAAAGACAATGCAAACCTCAAAATCCGGACATCTTTGTTTAAATAAAATGAAATCCAGCAATGCATTGCAAAATCGGTGTTTTTAAGCGTCGGAGCCCGGCTTCTCCCTGCTCAGGCAGGTGATTTCTTACGGGTTTTAATAAATATCTTTAACAAAATGCTAACAAATAGGCAGACCAACCGTATATTAGTTTAACAAAGTACATACAAATGGGAAAAGAATACCTGGGCGAATTTGAGGAACTGGTGCTCACCATGGTCGGCATTCTGCAGGAGGACGCTTATGGCAACGCGATTGTCGGCGAAATAAAGGAGCGCGCCGGCCGCGATGTGTTGCTGAGTGCCGTGCATGTCACGCTCTACCGCCTGGAGGATAAGGGCCTTATAAAATCGAAGATGGGCGGTGCCACCAATGCCCGGGGGGGAAGACGCAAACGCATCTTCACCATCACCAACGCCGGGTTGGCCATGTTGCGTGCCATCAAGGAAATGCGCACGGATCTTTGGAAACTTATTCCTCAACTAAAAATCGCGGGGCGGTAGACGATGTCACCACAAAACTACCCACCGCGCTTCGCCCTTCGCTTTTTGAAGTGGTTCTGCCCGTCGCACTTGCACGAAGGCATCGAAGGCGACTTGCTGGAGGCCTACGACGCGGACGTTGAAATGCTGGGCGTGCGGAAGGCACGGCGACGATTTGCATACCAGGCCATCCGGTTTTTGAGACCGGGCATTATTTTGAGAAACACTTTTGCTTCACCTTTTATCCAACGTGCTATGCTGAAGAACTTTATGATCGTGGCTTGGCGGAACACCCTCCGCAATCGCACGTACGCCGGCTTGAACATCGCGGGCCTCGCGCTGGGACTGGCTACTTTTCTGATGATGTATTGGGTGGTCCGCTTCGAGAACAGCTTCGACGGGTATCATCCCGACGCCGATCGAATGTACCAGATCATGAGCTATGACAAATTCAATGAGCCCACTTCGCATGTGCCCGGAGCGGTGATAAAGTTTTTGAGAGAAAACAGCGGCGTGGAGAGTGCGTCGGGGATGTTGCTCTGGAATCCGAATGTGATCAAGGTGCGAAATGAGAACCTGCAGCAGGAACATTGTTTTTATGTTACGCCGGAATTCATGAAAACACTGGATGTAAAATGGATCGCAGGCTCACCGGAAAAATCTTTATCCCAGCCCTACCAATTGGTTTTGGATGAGCCAACAGCCCACCGGTTGTTCCCCGAAGGGGCCATGGGAAATACGGTGCGTTTCGACAACGTATATGATCTTACGGTCACCGGCATCATTCAAAAAGCCCCCGCCAATTCCGAATTCCAACTGGAGTTTATCACCTCCTATAAAACCTTGGCCCTCTACGCCTCCTGGACCTCGGATGAAAACAACTGGGGAGGCGGCGATTCCGGCCATCATGGTTATGTTATGTTAAAAGAAGGCGTGAGCCCTGAAAGCATGGAAGCGCAATTGAAAAAACAAGCCGCCCTCCACAAAGAACAGGGACAGTATGCGTATTTCAAGCTCTTGCCTTTTTCGGAGATTCATTTCAACGAAGACAATGACCCGTTTAATTACATCATGCCGCGCTGGCTGCCCGATACGCTTTTCTACATCGGACTTTTTGTGTTGGTCATTGCCTGTATCAATTTTGTGAACCTCGCCACCGTGCAGTCTGTGCAGCGCAGCCGCGAGATCGCCGTTCGCAAGATCCTCGGGAGCAGTCGCGCGGCCCTGGTGTGCCAGTTCTTTGTGGAGACCGCTGTCATTGTGTTGATGGCCGAGATGATCGCCGGAGGATTGGCGACGTTGCTGGTGGGACACATGGATTATCTTTTAAGCACCCATATCGCCAGCTCGCCGGTGTGGAATGGCAACACGTTTGCTTTTCTGTTGCTCACCGGCCTGGCCGTGACATTTGCGTCTGGATTTTATCCGGCCCTTATTTTATCGGGCTTCCAGCCCATGAGTGTGATGCGCAATAAGTTGGCGGCGCTCTCGGCACGCGGTATCTCCCTGCGCCAGGCACTGGTGGTCTTTCAGTTTGGCATTGCGCAGGTGATGGTGATCTGCATGCTGATCGCATTGAAACAAATGCAGTACTTTCATTCGCAGGATCTGGGTTTTGATACAAAGGCGGTAGTGACCATCGATATGCCCGATAGTGGCGACGAGGCGAAACGCGAACACCTGCGGCAACAACTGCTGAAACACCCGGCGATCAAGGATGTTACCTTCGGCCTTACGTCGCCCTCCAGCACGCGCAATTGGTGGTGGTGGACCATCAAGCATCCCAACTTAGCCAACGGTGCCGCTACCTTCCGGCTGCAATTTGTAGATACCAGCTATTTCCGGTTCTACAAGGTCCCGGTGTTGGCCGGACGCATGA
>Ga0209050_1002067_pt1 | contig 18457 bp, 11 predicted proteins | sample Araplavi_mTSA_r2_FD_184276 | JGI IMG/M metagenome (GOLD analysis project Ga0209050, IMG submission 184276) | Arabidopsis root microbial communities from North Carolina, USA - plate scrape MF_Cvi_mTSA_r2 (SPAdes) (version 2) | ecosystem: Host-associated > Plants > Roots > Endosphere | place: USA... | reverse complement strand
ACAGCAGTCAAGTACCCCCGTTTTTTAAGTAGAAAGCAACATTAAATAATCGTTATTTATTCGTTTAACCAGTGTCTTTTCCCCCCAAAAAGCCTGTGTAGGGATCAACAAAATTTTACTGACCAACCAAATTCTCTGCGTATGCGATCATTTTTACTTCGCAACCGATTGTACTTCCGGTTGCTGACTACCCTTTTGCTATCCCTTACCTGCTTATACTCCAGTGCTCAAGCAAGTGATCACCGGATAACGATTAATGGTTCGGGGATTCCGCTGAAAGCGGTTTTTAAGGCGATTAAAAAACAAACGGGTTTTGCAGTGATGTATAATACGAGTATTACCATGCTAAGTCAAGAAGAAAAAGTGACAGTGAGCTTTAATGATACACCGCTGGATGAAGTGCTTTCTTTCTTACTTAAAGGGAGAAACCTGTCGTGGACGTATAATGATGATGTGGTGGTGATATATAAAAGGGCTGAAGAGGTACCCAAAAAAAACGAAATAGCTGCTGATAGCACGGTGACGCCGGCTTTGCTTACGGGGAAAGTGACGGATGCCGCGGGAAGTCCGCTGCCGGGAGTGACGGTACAGGTGAAAGGAATAAACCAAGGAACGACAACAGATGCTGATGGAAAGTTTGTGCTACCGAAGGTAGCAAATGGACAGATACTGGTAATTAGTTCGGTGGGGTTCGAAACAAGAGAATTGATAGTAAACGGGAGAAGTATACTAGCACAGTTAAACATTGATGTAAGTAAATTAGATGAGACAATAGTTATAGCTTACGGAACAACAACACGACGTTTAAGTACAAGCAATGTTAGTACTATAAAAGCGAAGGATATTGAAAAGCAACCAGTCACTAATCCCCTACTGGCATTGCAGGGCAGAGTACCAGGTCTTGTAGTCACGCAGTCAACGGGCATGCCTGGCACTCATGTAACTGTCCGCATACAGGGCCAAAACAGCATAGGTAGAGGTAATGATCCGCTTTATGTAATTGATGGCGTCCCTTATTTTTCACAGAATTTAGGGACTTTTCAAGGGGCGTCCATTTTAGGTGCAAGTATTAATGGAGGTCAACTTACCGCAGGCAATCCGCTTAACTATGTTAATCCTACTGATATCGAATCAATTGATATTTTAAAAGATGCAGATGCAACAGCAATATATGGATCACGTGCGGCGAACGGAGCGATATTAATTACAACCAAAAAGGGACATTCGGGAGCAACAAAAGTGGACGTTACATTACAAAAAGGCTGGGCTGAGGTTGGGCACTTCATCGACTTGCTGGATTCCCAGCAATACATGGAGATGAGAAGGGAAGCAATAAATAACGACAACGCAACAGTCTCATCAAGAGATTATGACCTGAACGGCCTTTGGGACACCACCCGATATACAGATTGGCAGAAGATTTTAATAGGAGGTACTGCCCAGCATAGCCGCTATAGCGCCAGTGTCTCAGGAGGCGCTGCCAACACACAATACTTAGTAAGTGGCACATATAACAGGGAAACTACGGTATTTCCCGGCAACTTTGCAGATACTAAAGGTTCAGTGCACTTCAGTATAAATAACACCTCGCAAAATCAGAGATTCAGGTTACAAGTCAATAGTAACTACATGATAAATAACAGCAACTTACCAGCGTTTGACCTAACTCCAAATATCTTACTGGCTCCCGTTGCTCCCGCTTTATATAATGTCGATGGTTCACTTAATTGGGCACCGGATGAAAAAGCTAACGGCCGCTCTAGCTGGATAAATCCACTTGCCCAGCTTTATAGGATTTACAACAGTAAAGCCACAAACTTAATTAGTAATGCTATCTTAAGCTATCGCATAATGCCTAATCTTGAACTTAAGAGTAGTTTTGGTTACACAAACCTAGTTGCAAACCAATATTCTGCCGATCTTATTGACTATGTTGCTCCTGAAAACCGCCCTAATTATTTTAGATCTGCACTCTTTTCCTTTAACACCGCTAAGTCTTGGATTATTGAGCCACAGCTTAGCTATAATAGAAGCTTGGGAAAGGGAGCAATAGAGCTTCTATTAGGCGGAACTATTCAACAACAGGATAACGAAGGACAACAAATTGATGCAGTAGGGCAGCCAAATGATCAGCTATTGAGAAATATTACAGCGGCAAATGCAATTTACCCATCTGGAGCCGATATTTCATCATATAAATATAATGCGGTATTTGGAAGATTAAACTATAACTGGAAAGATAAATACATCATTAACCTCGTAGCTCGCCGGGACGGAAGCAGTCGTTTTGGCGATGATAACAAATTTCACAATTTCGGCAGCATTGGTGGTGCCTGGATCTTCAGTGAGGAGACGTCTATTCGAAATAACATTCCTTTTATGAGCTTCGGCAAACTAAGGGGCAGCTACGGCAGTACTGGTAGTGACCAGATAGGCAACTACCAATACTTGGATTTATATATGGTTTACAACCCGGGCGCGAACTATCAGGGGGTAATTTCGTTGGAGCCCACAGGTCTTTCGAACCCGCATCTCCGCTGGGAAGAAACCCGCAAACTACAACTAGGTCTTGACGTCGGATTTATAAGTAATAGGATATTGTTTTCTGCAACCTACGTTAGAAACCGTTCGTCCAATCAGCTATTGTCTTATAATCTTCCAATTATAACAGGATTTGTCGGTGTAACGCGCAATTTTCCTGCATTGGTACAAAACATTGCTTGGGAATTTACGGTAAGCACCGAAAATATTCAAAATGCAAGTTTGAAATGGAGCACCAACATCAACCTAACTGTCCCAAACAACAAGGTTCTATCGTTCCCCGATCTCTCAACTTCATCATATAGAAATAGAATAACGATTGGCCGACCATTGGAGGAAGGTCGATTTTTCAGAACCTATCGTTTCTATGGTGTAGATCCAACCTCGGGTTTATATCAAGTATATACCAGTGATGGGAAGCCCACGTCGACGCCCGAGCCTCCAAAAGATTATGCAGTTTCGATTAGCTCCAAACCTAGACTTTATGGAGGTATGCAAAATAGTTTGTCATATAAAGGAATTCAACTTGACTTTTTGCTTCAGTTTACGATCCAAAAATACTTCAACTTCTCGCCTGGAAATACACGGACAACTCCCGGATATTTTAATAAGGGGCTAGGAAACCAGCCGGTAAGTGTGCTATCCAGGTGGCAAAAGCCCGGTGATATCACCTCTGTCGAACGTTTTCACTACAATTCAGCATTTGCTCCAGCAGGCGACTTGGCTATCCAAGATATGTCCTTTGTCAGACTAAAAAACCTATCAATTTCATATCAGTTATCGGACAAATTGATAAAAAAATCATGGATAAAGCAATGCAGATTATTCATGAACGCACAGAATGTCTTCACCATTACAAAATACGATGGTTTAGATCCTGAAAGTTTCAACATCACAACCCTACCACCTTTACGAGTGGTGGCTTTGGGTATTCAGCTAGGATTATAATGAAGTTAACGCCCGCCAATCGCTACAGCCTAAGCCGATGAATTGTTCTAAAACTTTTTAAAATAATGTCTATGAATGCAAATTTCATTTTCTTTATGCGTAAATGGCTACTAGGCTATCTTTGCTTGTTATTCATCATCTTCGGATGTAAAAAACTTGCTAAAGTTGATGCCCCAGTTACTAATGTTACCGGACAAAGTGTATTTCAAAGTGATGTTACGGCAATCGCGCTATTAACCAGCATATACGCCAAGATCAGCTCTACTCCATTCAACGATATTGCGGGCTTAACATCAATCACCAAAAAAACCGGTCTATCAGGAGATGAATTCTCTCTATCCAGCGATGCAACAATCCTCGATCTTCAGTTTTATCAGAATAACTTGATTGCAAATTATACACCTACTGGCCCTGATATTACTGGATTTGAATACTGGAACATTTGTTATTCATACATTTTTACTTGTAATGCTGCTATCGAAGGACTTCGTAGCAGCACTTCACTTACGCCGGCAGTTAGCAAACAATTACTTGGCGAAGCCAGATTCTTGAGGGCCTTCTGCTACTTCTACCTTGCAAACCTATACGGAGATGTTCCTCTTGTAATAACAACCGACTACGAGGTAAATCGTTTGCTGCCAAAATCGGCCAAAGCAAAGGTCTATGATCAAGTTATCTCAGATCTTCAAGAGGCAAAAAAGCTATTAGCCGACAACTATCTAGATGGAACACTGCTCAAACCATCAGCTGACCGGGTAAGGCCAACTCACTGGGCCGCAGAAGCGCTGCTAGCCAGGGTCCTTCTCTATACGGGAGATTATGGAAGCGCAGAATTGGCTGCAACTAATGTCATTAATCATGCATCGCTATTTAATCTTACACCTCTTGAACAAACTTTCCTGGCTAATAGTGCCGAATCTATCTGGCAACTACAACCGGTAAACCTCAACGGTGATCAATTTTGGAACACCGAGGACGCCAAGCTTTTTGTCCTAACAGCGGATCCTATCGGTTTAAGTAGCGACAAACCTGTTTATTTGAGCCCATCTTTATTAGCAGCCTTTGAAAATGGAGACAACCGATTAATCACTTGGGTTGGCTTGTATACGGATGGCAGTGGAAGCTATTATTTCCCGTATAAATATCGTGTTGCTGCTCCAGAATCAAGTGTTACCGAATACCTTACCGTACTTCGCTTAGCCGAACAATATTTGATAAGAGCCGAAGCTAGGGCGCAACAAAATAATATCTCAGGAGCACAAAACGACCTTAATTTTATTCGAACTAGGGCTGGATTACCCCAAACTAATGCCAGTGACAAAACAGCTCTATTAACAGCTATTTTACATGAGCGACAAGTAGAACTTTTTGCTGAGTGGGGCCACCGCTGGTTTGATTTGAAACGGACCGGCAATATAGACGTAGTAATGAGCATAGTAACCCCATCAAAAGCCAATGGCGCTCCATGGAGATCGTTTCAGCAATGGTATCCGCTACCGGCACAAGACATTGAGCGAAATCCTAATCTGACTCAAAACGCAGGCTACTAACTTACCTGACTTAATATTATCAATACCAACAAAGTCTATAGCATGAAAAAAAAAATGGTTTATCGTTAATACTTATTTGGATACATTTGTCCATATGCGCTCAAAACAACTATAACCTTAAAGGTATTAAATTTGAACAAGATCTTGATTGGCAACAAATCAAAGACAAAGCCCAAAAGTACAATAAATACATATTCGTCGACTGTTATGCTACTTGGTGTGGACCTTGTAAAAAGATGGATAAGGACGTATATCCTAATGAGCAGGTCGGCCGAGCCTTCAATGACAAGTTTCTTTCAGTAAAAGTGCAAATGGATTCCTCCAAAAACGACAGTCAAAATATTAAGATGCTTTATCCAGCGGCCCGTGAAATTGAGGAGAAATATAACGTTACTGGACTTCCCACATATCTCTTCTTTTCGCCCGAAGGAGTAGCCTTACACAAAGCAATGGGTAGCAAAAGCACTGATGAGCTCATAGCACTCGCAAATGACGCAATAAACCCAGACAAACAGCTATATACATTAATTCGAAATTTTCGACTAGGCAAATTAAGCCATAGCAATATGCCCACATTAGCTATTATACTAAAGCAACTTGGGGAGGATAGCTTGGCTAGAGAGATAGCGACATATTATATACAAGCTTACTTATATACCTTAAACAACGACTCGCTATGCAAGAAAGAAAATCTTGAGTTCTTTCATGCCTTCGAAAGAATAATCACCAGCAAAGACAGGATCTTTAAGCTCTACGTTGAACAATCGGAAAAAATAGATGCTATAATGGAAACAAATGGCTACTCCAAGTTTCGTATAATTTCCACCATTACAAGCGAAGATATTCAACCATTCGTCAAAGACGCAGCAGAAAAAAAAACGACTCCCAATTGGGAACGAATCCGTGCAACGATAAACAATAAATATAACAATGACTACGCTATAACTGCCACCTCATCTGCCAAACAAAGGTGGTACATAGAAAAAAAAGATTGGCAAAACTATACCGATTCATTAATGGAGCTTTGGATGAGGAAAAGTGGAGAATTTTATACATATAGCTGGATGTACCTTAATGATATTGCATGGAAAGTTTGCGTGTATAGCAACAATAAGAAAAAACTAAAAGCCGGTTTAGAATGGATTAATATTGCAATATCCAAGAACACAACATCAAACATAGCCATGCTTGATACAAAAGCCCAACTTAAATACAAGTTAGGTCATAAGAAGAAAGCTATTGAACTTGAAAGACAGGTTGTACAATTAGCAAAGGCTGAATACCAAAACATCAAAGAACGACAATCAATAATAGATTATTTTCAAGATTGTTTAAATAGAATGATAAAAGGAGAACCAATAGTCTTAACAGATTAATCCCGTTTTAAAATGTAACAGATCAATTTAATTTAATTTAATCTAACACTCTAATTAAAACATCATACACCAAGTGGAACAACATCGCCCAGCTGCTTTTATTCAGCCAAGAATAATGTTGCTTAAAAAATTGTGAAGCTAGTCCTTGTGAAGCAGTACTTACCGGCATGTGCCCTATCGTGGATGTAGTCAAACATCCAGATGTGCACTTCTTTGCATTTCTTTAACCGGTTTATTATATAATAAGAGCCGGTCACTCGACCAGCTCTTATTATATAGATTATCTGCTGAAGCAGTATACTCCAACAGGAGCCGAGTTAAGCTATCTTATAGCCTATAACACAACTCATTCCGAAACTTTCGAATGCCGCGTATCACAAGTTTGTTCATCTGCAGCAGGGCAAGGGTCAGTTCCCTTTGCAAAAGCTGTGTTATAAAGACTACCAGTCGTAATTACACTACCAATGTTGGAATTCGCAACACGCTGTGTACAATCTCCCGCAGATCCAGAGCGCTCATAATAGCATACTGTAGACCTCTTAGCGGCCTTAAATGCCAACGCTCCGCCTACAACTGACAAAAGACAAATAGCAGTTAATATAACTTTTACTCTTTTCATAACATTACTGCTTTTTTAACGAAAAAAGCTAAACTTTTATTCTCTAAATATTACTTGCTCTTATTCAACTTCACTAGAAAGGTGGCAAGCATTAACCTACTATGAAGTATCCGGATCATTTGATTTGATGCTGTCGCGTACTTAACAGCCAACAAAAATGCATTTTATTCTATATGCCAAATATCGCCCGGCACAAACGCAATTATTAGTATTGTAAAACTCCAATAAAAATTATAAACTTTAAAACTGCAACAACCTATAAACTTTCCGCACTCAGAATATCCTTCCACTTCTAATCCAAAATTCCTGAGTCTACCAACAGAAAAAAGGTGCGATAGCATCAGGATCTGCCGTGTTATGTATATATTACTAGCACTCTTCTCCTTCATTCCAGAAAGTACTATGAGAAGCATTCAAGGCCTAATATTCGAAAGATCGAGTAGGATGTAAGATCTTCCAGCCTATTATCAATGCCACCTCTAACGTTTTGTCAAGAGACAAACAACCGCTAACATGGTTCTTCTATTATAATCAGCAACACTGCCTTTAAAATATGCTTGGCTAACCTTCGTAACCCTCCCTATTCCTAAATCTCGACCTATGAAAAAGGGAGCAAACATTCCTCATTGGGATATATTCGCGAACTCCTTCCTTGATTACTATTCTTGAATATTATTTGTAAGCTGTGCTACACTGACTTTTCCAATCATTACTTGTTTCAAAATCTTATCCCGATCATAAATGGCTATATACGGCACTCTTGTCACCCCGAAGTAATTAACAAAATCGAGGTCACTGCCCTGCGCCATGGTCACATTGGTATACTCGCCAAGATGATAGCGATGAGCAAATTCCTTCATTATAGATAGTGGAAAGCTCGTAATAATATAAATCTTCATATCTTTAAATGAACTAATTTTTGAAACAATTTCCTGTGTTTGTGCCTTGCAATATGGGCAATAAGGGCTTATAAATAATAAAATAACTGGTTGGCCCCTAGGAATATTTTGCGTATTCAACCGAGTAGTGCTATCCATGAGCAAGAGATCGAACGAAGGCATCGCTTTGCCCTCTAGGCCAGTTACAATTCTAACAGGCTGTTTAGAAAAACAGGATAATAAAAAGAAAGACAATAATATCAGTGTTGTAAATCTGACCTTTCTCCCTCTTCCACTCCTATGCCCGTTTAATGTCATCCTTTGTCGCTTTGTACGCCACATATATATACTTTAATTTCCACTGTAAAGATGAACTTAATAATTCAGTAATAAGGTAGACAAATAGTTCAGTTTTGCGGAAAATCGGGTCAACTTTCATCTCAAATCGCTCATCAGCAACTTTCTTGGCAGCAAAAATAAAAAACCCCTCAGTTCCCTCTTAAGAACGTCTGTGTAAACAGATCAACCTTTTAGTCGTGGACCTATAAAAACGGCCCAATATATAGTCCTCCAATTCCAAAGGATAGAATCGAGTAAATAAGTTAATATAGCTTCCTTCTATAGTACAATGGTTGATTATATTCGTATAAAGTTCAGATTGAGATTCATACAACTAGTCGAATTAGCGCTCAACGTCCGTAGAAAATATCAAAACCAAAGAATGATCTTGCTCAAAACACTAAGTTTTTGTAACTTAAATAACACTTCTTCATCACAAACCTACGTTTGTTTCGTCTTTTTAACGCGGTTCCTATAAAAAATGATAAGCCAATCCATTATATAATATTATAAACAATGAATATGCAATTAATAAAAAAGAGATTTCGACTAATCTTAATATTGCTAATTTCGCTTCCAGCAATATCTTGGCAAACAGCTACAGATGTTCCAGTTGCTGGCAGCCACCGAGAAAAACCCATTATAGACACAAGCATTATACCAAAATGGCCAACACTTGGGTTCGTCCCTCCTTCAATTACCAAGAATGGTGACTATGCGGCTTACATTATCTCCAATAAATCAGCCTCGAATAATACTTTAAATGTTATTTCCACCAGAAATTCCTGGAAAAAAGAAATACATGTAAATTCAATCCCTAAATATTTCTTTAGCATAGACGGCAAAAAGCTATACTGGACTGTATCTGACACATTATTCTCCCTGTCCCTGGGACAGAATAGGGTAGACTATCTTGCCCATATTAAATCTCTCCAGACACCTAGGTTAAAAAAAGGAGAATGGATCGCGTATCAGTTCCAAGATGAAACGAAAGAACTAATAGTACGCAACCTGATTTCGGATAGGGAATTGCGGGTTAACAATGTGATGGATTACGTATTTAATAACTCAGGTACCGCACTTGTAGCGAATACCCGCAAGATCTTGGACAGCTCTGTTACTACAACTTTACATTGGTTCGATCTGCTGAATTGCTCTGTGACTGTTATTTGGACAGGCAAAGATCAGATCACAACCAACTATAGCTTTGACAAGCTAGGTAATCAATTAGCATTTACAGTAATGGAGCAAAACAATAACCCATACAATAATTCTATCTGGTATTACAGAAAGGGATCAGCGCACGCAGTATTAAAACTTGATGGCCATACTTCTAGACTCGTTGACAGTTCATTCTATGTCGAAGGCGCCGCGACATTCAGTGAAAATGGGAAATGGCTATTCTTTCATCTACAAAAAGAAGAAAAGCGAAGCCAATATCCTGACCCCATAAAAGTAGATATTTGGAGCTATAAAGACAAGGTTCTGTATCCACAGCAATCCGCCATTGGGCCAGATGAACTACAGGCGGTGATTTCAGTAGATACCAATACGGATATTTATATTGGCATGAAGGATGAACAATTAATGGTAGATCCCGTTACCGTAACAGGCGATTATATAGTAGTAAGCGATCGAAGGAATGTTCCCCAGTGGTGGCCACATTTACCACCACGCTCCTATTGGATTATAAATCTGAAGGACGGCAGCAGGGCCTTACTAAAGAAGGACGGTAAGGCTCCTGCTTGGGATTTTTCCTTCTCCCCAACGGGTCGCTGGCTAATATACTGGGACTCTGAAAAGGCTGCATTTATGAGTTACGACACCGAGAAAAAAAAGTCTTTCAATATAACTAGCTCGGTTCCACTTGTCTCGAGAGATCCGGACTATATACAGTCTTTTTACAATAGTACCTACTCCCAACCCGAAGAAAAGCCTGCAGGCTGGTATGTAGGAGAAGACGCTTTACTTATTTATAATCAATACGACATTTGGAAAATTGATCCTAGCGGACAGAAACAGCCAGCAAATATTACAAATAATTACGGTACTAGGTATCATACAAAATTAAGATTAGTATATGATAAGGATTCCCTAAATCAGCCCGTTATCTATTCAGGTAAAGAGTCTGTACTGCTAACCGCATTCAACAAACATAACAAATACAATGGCTTCCTTATAAAGGACTCGCTAGATGAAAAGAAAGATCCAGCTTTATTGACCATGGGCCCCTATACCTACTATATTGTAGAATCCCAGAAAGCAAAATTTTATACATTTGGTGATGGCATTCGGCCAGTCAAAGGAGGTGAAGGAACAGATCGAATCTGGATTACACAACGGTCCAGCGCCACAGAGGCTCCAAATTATTTTGTTTCAAACGATCTTATTAGATATAAGCCAATAACAAATCTTCAACCACAAAAACAATACAACTGGCTCACAGCTGAACTGGTTACCTGGAAACAACTAGACGGCAGTAGAATTCAAGGAATATTATATAAACCCGAAAATTTTGACCCCCAAAAAAAATATCCCGTTATTTTTAATTACTACGAAATGCTCTCCCACCGTATATACGGCTTCCCATCGCCTTGGCTTACCGAAGCTAACATTGATATCTCCTGGTTTGTGAGTAGGGGATATCTGGTATTTACACCAGATATTCATTTTTCCACAGCCAATAGCAAGACCGGAAAAACTCCGGGCGAGGCTGCCTACAATTCAATTGAGTCTGCTGCGCTATTCCTATCCAAGCTACCATATGTAAATAGCCACAAAATGGCCATTCAGGGGCATAGTTTCGGGGGAGGAATAACTAATGACCTTATAACACGATCGAACCTATTCGCCGCCGCTTGTTCAGTTGCAGGTACTGTGAGTGATGAAGTTAGTGCATATCTCGGCCTCGCGCGTGCCAACGGTGCACCGCCCCGTGAATATAGAATGGATCATGCTGAAACTGGACATGATAGGATTGGGGCTTCACTCTGGGAGCGTCCTGATTTATATATCAGAGCTTCTCCGGTTTTCAGAGCAAATAGGGTAACCACCCCTCTGTTAATCATGCATAATCAAAGTGATGGAGCCTGTGACTGGGGACAAAGCGCAGAATTGTATATGGCATTACGGCGTCTAGGGAAAAAAGTATGGATGCTTCAGTATGATAATGAAGGTCATGAATTATCTGACGGAAAAAATGCAATGGATTTTACCATACGGCTCACACAATTCTTCGATCACTATCTAAAAGATGCCGCACCACCGCTGTGGATGACTGACGGCATTCCTGCAAGATCAAGGGGATTAACAAATGGATATGAACTGGACACAAGCGGCCGGAAGCCTTAAGTGTACGTCCTCCAGTTGATCTCGACACGCGATTTAAAAGACCAGTATTGTAGGCGATATATCATAAGGCGTTTTCCGGAGGAAAAATGAATAAATCTATGGTAGACAATCCAGCAATAATAACCGAGACTGTTAATTTAACTGTGTAAGCTTCGTGTTTAGATAACTGTGCAAAGGTCAAAGTTTAAGATTACAACGGTTTTCGCCAAAAACATTGATAAATTGTAAAAGCATAATGGGCCAGTCTCGCTGAGGCATGGTCCATTTCTTTTGGGCCTGCATCAGGCTGAGATATACCACTTTTTCAACTGCCTGGTCATTTGGTAGCATCGTCCGGGCCTTCGTGTATTTGCGGATTCCCCGGTTGATGTTCTCAATAAGATTAGTGGTATAAACGATCTTGCGGATCTCCAACGGGAACTCGAAGAAGGTAGATAGCTTATCCCAGTTGGCCTGCCACGATTTGACGATATAGGGATATTTGCCACCCCACTGTTCGTCAAAATGCTGAAGCTGGACCAAGGCCAGGTCTGCATCCGGTGCGCTGTAAATCTGGCGCAAGGCCATAGCGGCTCGTTTTTTATCTTTCCATACCACAAATTTGAGCGAGTTACGCAGCTGGTGTACGATGCAGATTTGGGTTTTAGCCTCAGGATATACCGATTTAATAGCCTCTACAAAACCCTTTAAATTATCAGTACTCGTAATGAGAATATCCTCCAATCCGCGGGACTTTAGATTCGTTAAGACCCCCATCCAGAACGCCGCGCTCTCATTTTGACATATCCACATGCCCAAAACTTCCTTATATCCGCTATTATTTAGCCCTACGGCTATTTGTACAGCTTTGTCTATAACCTTACCCTCATGACGGACTTTAAATACAATAGCATCCATCCAAACTACCATATACACCGGGTCCAGCCGCCGGTTCTTCCACTGCTCAATATGGTCTATGATCCGGTCAGTAATATGGGAGATAGTTGCTTCACTCATTTCTACCCCATACAGCTCACGCACGTGGCTTTCAATGTCCCTGGTGGTCATGCCATGAGTATACAGAGACAACACATTATCCTCTATCTCTGCCATTACACGGCTGCGTTTGGGAACCAGCTGAGGTTCAAAACTCCCCTCCCGGTCCCTGGGAACTTCCAGGGGAATTTCTCCCAGCTTTGATTTTACTTTCTTTCGGCTATGACCATTACGGCTGTTGGAGTATTGCACACTTTCCGGTGCATTCTTCTCATAACCCAGGTGTTCATCCATCTCGGCCTTGAGCATCTCCTGGATACCCATCCGGTACATCTCTGTGAACAGATCGGAGAGATCTTTACTGGATTTGATTTTACCGCTTTTCAAACGGTTGGCCAGTTCCTCTTGGATGGCCTGCTGTAGCTTGTCCATAAGATAACTGATTAATTAAAGTTAAGACTTTATCGGATGGTAGCCCAGCATACATTCATTGCTGAGCTCTCAATCCTACCATCCTAACCTTTACACAGTAACTATGCAAGAAAAGCATAGTGCAGATATGATGCGGTAATCAATAGATTCCGCGCTAATTTTAATACGCGATAACAGAGTTTTTTCGCAAATTTTAATAATCAAAACACTGCACTATGCCCAGCACAAATTTCCAACATTCTGCGGATTTTACAGGCCTCGATTTCTATATTGGCATTGATATTCATAAGAAATCATGGGTCGTTACAGTTCGGGCCCTGAACCTTCAGGTGGATCGGTTTACGCAACCTCCTTCACCAGAGAATCTATTAAGCCATCTTAAAAAGAAATTTCCGAATGGGATATTTCACTCCGCTTATGAAGCTGGATTTTGTGGCACCCACTTTCATCATCAACTTTGCCTTTTAGGGATAGAAAATATTATTGTTCACCCTGCTGATATTCCATCAACTGACAAACAGAAGAAGAATAAAACAGATCTCCATGATAGTCATTCCATCGCGCACTATCTGGAAAAAGGTCTATTACATGGCATTCATGTGCTATCAGAAGAGCAACAAGAACTCAGGGCGCTATTTCGTCTTAGACAAAGCAAGGTTAGAGATGTTACTCGAATCAACAATAAACTTAAAAGTTACCTTGCATTTATGGGAATAATTACCCCGAGAAATAACACAAACAATCAATTAACTAATAAAGTTATATGTTGGCTCAACGGCCTGGAACTTTCCACATCAGCTGGAACTATAACCTTAAGGCAATATCTGGGAGATTTAAATTATCATCGTAATCAACTGCTGGAAGTAACAAAAAAACTCAAACAGCAGGTTCTACGATTTTATCATCAACAATATGAATGCCTGCTTTCTGTGCCTGGCATTGGTCCTATTGTAGCCATGGCCTTACTAGCGGAAATAGGCAATTTTAACAGATTCAAAAATTCTGATGAGTATTGCAGTTATTTGGGGCTTATCCCATGGGAAAACAGTAGCGGAGAATTTATGACGACCAAAGGTCTACAACCGCGTTGCAATAAATACTTAAGACCGCTATTAGTAGAAACGTCCTGGGCAGCCATCAGGCATGCACCGGAGCTCTTGGCTTACTACCGCAAACATGCAATAAAAAATAATAAACATGCTATTATAAAAGTTGCCAGAAAGATTGCCCTGGTAGCAAAAGCTGTAGCCCTAAACCTGCAGTACTACAGCTCGAATCACCAGGCCGCTCTTTCTTGCTCAATTGAAGAATAAGTGTCGTTTTAATTGGTTTCTAAAACAGGGTTTTCATATTAATGCAATATTTCAGCTTTATTAACTCAATTTTCATGAGAGAGAAACGCAATTAGATATATGTTGCATAGACAACAGGACACAGTGGGCGTCTCTCTTACAGAACTTAAATATTTACTGGCGGCTTCCATGTTTTGGAATGACCGCATATAGCAGTTGGGGTTTCTTTGATCTATTGCGTTAAATAATTATCTTTATGACACGTTGTAACGTCATATCCTGCTCCCTTTTCTACATAGCAGTTATCTAAACACTACCTAATAACCTGAACGAGCTTCTCGCAAAAAAGTAGCTCCCTTTGGGCTTAGTGGTTACTTAACTTTAGTAGCAACATTGCAACCTTTCAAAACATATGGCTAACACATTGTTGAAATCAGTGTGGTTTAAATTTATATTTCGAGGTCGGTTAAAATTACAGTTCTAAACCTGCGGACTACCGCCGCGCCTCCTTCCCCCGCGTGGAGTTCCAAACAATGAAAACCAAAATGCCACAGCTTATTTTACGCTACTTCTTTCTGGTGAACAGCGTTGTAGCCTTAAAACCTTTCCTTTGCGCAGTTATCTAAACACGACTTTTACACAATTAAACTAACAGTTTAATTTCGTTGCTCTTTGAAAATATACATTTTGAAAGGCTCCCTCAAAGCCTATTCTCTATATTCCGCATCTTGCACGTCACACTGTTTCCTTTGTAGCCCGAATATTCAAAATATAGTGCTTATCCTATTTGCATGCCAATAGTCGACTCCTTCTTCTCAGCTGGTGTTCTCTTTTCCCTTTCGATTATTCCCATCTTACAGATCCAGTCTATCAAAAGTAAGGAAAAGATGCTGGTAATCACAATTGGAAAGGCCTGAAAACGCAGAGCAGCAGAGGACGCCAAAATTGTAAAAGCAGCATTGAGCAACCAAACTATCCCTGCAATTATCACCCCTTTTCTAAACAGAACTTTCATACGAAACCCCCTCAGTATGGCAAAACCTAAAATACCGAATAACATCATCGCATTAATTACACCCGACCAAATTGGAAAAAAATCAAGAACTACTACCCATGGATTTTTAAACCTAGTTTTAACTTCTTCACTTTTATAACCGAACCATTGCTGTGCTTGAGGTGTTACCCGATCATAGCCTCCGTTGTAAACTGCCAAAAATTCAACGGGCGGAGCATAGTATTTCGAAACGTTTGGCATTAAAAAGTATCGGGCATAATAATAGGGATAGGTCTTAACAATGTATATCCCATACGCTCTATAGAACGGTCCCATACTGGCCCATTTCTCCAACTCAGTAGATGTTGTGTCGTTCTTAAATAGCTCATCCCTATATTTATACAATGGTAGCCAGGGGGTCCACATATAAACCGTACCAGCCATCTCCGCTTCCTGTGGATGTTTTTTTACGTCCCGGGTGCTGTCAAAATAAGTACAGATCATGTTATCTAAAATCTTAAACCTCTTTGGAACCGGTTTTCGTTGGGAGTGGTCAACATACCTATATGCATACATCGCGTTATTTGCCATTTGCCAACCACTAAAGGGTGAGTATTGCCAGATACCTGTCAGAGCTTTATACTTCCCAGCTGTATATAATATGAAAAGACTACAAAACAGGAGGGCAACTCCTGTACCAGCAATTCTGACCCGCAATGACAGTTTGGATATTAGGAATACAAAAACAGTTATAATAGGATAGATCAGAGCATTGTAACGGACAGTAAACACAATAACTAGAAAAACTGTATGCCAAACGACCAGTTGAATACCGGGACGGTGGATGATCCACAACAAAAACGTAAACCAAAATAAACTAAGGGACAGGAAGAAACCGTCACTTGATATCATATTAGCCATATGCAGGAAAAGAGGATTTAACACCACAAAGCCCTGCAACACTATCTGGACCCATCTGCCGGGTTTATAAAAATAATATAATGAAAACAACAGTCCTAATGCTCCGCTTTGGATCATTAAATATTGACAAGCCACCAATGCAGTGTCCGATTTTGTAAACACACTGAACAATCGCAAAAATCTTCCATATCCGACCATATAGGTTTGGATGTCCAAATTTTCGCGTGCTATATCCAAGTAGACGAAAGAATCTCCATATATAAAACTTGCAAATGGATAAAAATACTTAAACAAAACAAACTGAATAATAATCGCTGTCACCGCGATCCATAACGTGACTTTATTCTTCCTGTCCTGAAACAAAAACTCTTTAAAAGTTTCCCTAGGCAATGTGCCTAGAATAGTTTTATCTTCTTTCATAGATATCTATTAATGATTAAGGATCCTCTTCTTCCCCTTGCAATTAAATAATCCATACTTTAAAATACACCAAACCGCTCTTACCCCGTCCTTCCATCCTATCTTCTTCCCTTCCTTAAATGTTCTCCCATAGTAAGATATCCCAACCTCATATATCCTTACATCTGGCACCTGTGAAATCTTGATCGTCACCTCCGGCTCAAACCCAAACCTCTTTTCCTGCAGTACCAGCTTTTGAATGACATCTGTCCTAAATAGCTTATATCCAGTCTCCATATCCGTTAAATTTAAATTGGAAAACATGTTTGATAGAAACGTTAACATCCTGTTCCCTATAGAATGCCAAAAAAAAAGTATTCTATGTGCACTTCCACCCATAAACCTTGATCCATAGACCACGTCCGCAAAGCCGTTCACTACCGGTTTTAGTAATGTATTGTACTCCTCCGGATCGTACTCCAGATCTGCATCCTGCACCAGTAAATACTCACCTGTTGCATGTGCGATCCCGGTATGTATCGCTGCCCCTTTCCCTTGATTCTCCATGTGTTTTAAATATTTAATTGTCAAATCTGGATTATCCATGCCATACCGGAACACCGCTCCTTCAGTTCCATCTTTAGAGCAATCATTCACAATAATCACTTCCTTCTCTATATTCTTAATCAAGTTTACTTGTTTAATCCCCTCAAGGATTACCGCTATGGTTTTCTCTTCATTATAGGCCGGAACAATAATGGACAATTTCTTAATCGTCACCCCTACAAATTTATTAACAAGAGAGGTGGAGCGCTGTCCGTCCGTCACCACTCCAACCGGTGGTGGTGCAGGTGGATCAATTTGACTTAGAACTGTTTCCATAATTAAATTTATCTTTAGTAGAGAGAAGATACTTTTCCCGCCAGAACCGCCTTCCGCCCCTCAGCAGGAAGGCAGCCCCGGGCCATTTAAAGAAAAAAGCAATAGATACCTATGTAAAACTACATCAACTTCTAAAGGTGTTAGTAGCAAATGAGTAAATGGTTAAGTGCATATAGTTCCTTCAACAACTTGGACGTTTATAACATAATGCTTTAATAAGAATAGGTCATTTTACAACAAACATATTTCATTTGTCTAGCCATCTCTACTGGTCTATCTATCCACCAATCCTCTGTAAAGATGCATTTATTCTTTCAATCCATCAGTAGACAATTAGATCTATATGGGAGAAAATCGGACCAATTCGTCCAGGACAACATTAAACAACCTTTATTCTAGTGTGCCCATAAAACACGCCTTTCAATTTCCTCCCCCTTCCATAAACAGCCATACAAGGTCCTCCTCTTGTTTTAAAATAACCAGCCAAATAATTTGATGGATCACGCCCTATCGTTATATTCTGGTATCTTGACGTCTGGCTCTCCCTAATAAACCGCGTCATCTCCGAAAGAGGAAAATCTGTTATAATATAAAACCGAATATTCTTTAGTTCCTCAATATGCTCCGTAATTCCAGCCACCTGATTCCGGCAGTAAGAACAACACGGGTTAAAATAAATCAACACCACTTGTTTTCCCTCTGGAATGTTTCTTGTATTAATGTAAGTGGCACTATCAGCCAGCAATACATTAAACTCCGGGAGTAGCTTTTTATCAACCCCTGATCCTTTACTGCCTGCATGACAAGCAGCCAAAACAGCCGATATCAATAAAATTGTTAAAAATTTCATAGCGCCATTTCTACATTAAATAAATAGGCCAGCACCTACCTCCCATCCTTCTGGATGGAAGGCGGTGCTGGCCTTAAAGGAAACATCAATATGTACTTCGGTGCATAGCC
>Ga0209050_1002066_pt1 | contig 18464 bp, 13 predicted proteins | sample Araplavi_mTSA_r2_FD_184276 | JGI IMG/M metagenome (GOLD analysis project Ga0209050, IMG submission 184276) | Arabidopsis root microbial communities from North Carolina, USA - plate scrape MF_Cvi_mTSA_r2 (SPAdes) (version 2) | ecosystem: Host-associated > Plants > Roots > Endosphere | place: USA... | reverse complement strand
ACGCTGCACGGTCCGGGCGGCCCGTGCCGTGCGCGATCACTTGAAGGCAGATCGGGGCCGCTAGCGCGGCCCCGTTGTCATGCCTGGCCAGCGTTCGCGGGCGCGGCGTCGATGGGCGCCAGGAAGTTCAGGCGCATGAGCGTGTCGCGCGTGATGTCCACGATCGAGTCGATGTGCGCACCATGCGAGGCGGTCAGATACGAGATATAGAAGCGCGCCGGCGGAATCGGCGGATCGGCGGGCAGGGCGCGCAACACGCCCATGGTCAGCATGTCCTGCAAAAGCGGCACCGGCAGAATGCCGATGGCATGGCCCGCCGCGATCAGGCGCGAGATCAGCGCCAGCGAATTGGTGGTGCTGGGCCCAGACATATCGACACCGCCCGACGCCAGCCAGTTTTCAACCACGGTGTAGAGCGTGGAAGGCGGCGAGTGCGTGGCGATGTGATGGCCGCGCGCGTGCTCTGCGCGGAACGGATCGGCCGTGATGTGCAGCGTGGGCGAGGCCACCCAATGAAACGTCATCCAGCCGACGAACACGTCGGTGATGGTGTCGCCCGTGGCCGGATTGGTCAGCAGCGCCATGTCCAGCTCGCCCGCGTTGAGCTTGCTGTTGAGCACCGACCCCACGTCCACCGTCATCTCCAGCGCGAGCGAGGGGTAGTGTTCCTTGAGCTGTGCGATCACTGCGGTCAGGCCTACGTTGGCCGAGCACTCGTCCGCGCCCAGCCGCAACTTGCCGCCCAGGCTGCGATCCTTGCCAAAGTGTTCAAGCTGGCGCGTGCTGTGCAACGCGCTCTCTGCATGACGCAACGCCGACTGCCCCACATCGGTCAACGTCACGCGCTGGCGCGAGCGATCAAACAGCTGCACCTCCAACGCGCCTTCAAGTTCGCGGATGCGGGCCGAGACGGCCGGCTGCGTCACGTGCAGATGGCGCGCGGCCGCGTGGATGCTGCCCAGCTTGGCGGTCCAGTAAAAGGCCTCAAGCTGGCTTAGGGTTATCCGCATGATAAGAACTCTTTTTCAAACTGCGCCGAAACTTTGATTATTGGCCCGGAAAGCCCGCGTGATACCTTTTTTTCACCGGCTTCCGAGCCTTTTTCATTGTAGTGAAGACAAGCGATGTATCTGATTCATCCCATGCCCGAGGCCTTGCCGCATGAAGATCTGGCGCTGTTGCTGAAGGCGGAGCCGGCCACCATCGGGCACTTCCAGACCACCGGCTTCATGCGCGGCGACATCCGCGCACATCAGCAGGACGTGCGCATCGCCGGGCCAGCCGTGACCGTGCGCATGCCCGGCAACGATGGCGGCATTCTGCATCATGCGATGGCCTGCGTGCGTCCCGGCGACGTGCTGGTGATCGACCGGGCTGGCGAGGCCGTGACCGCAGCCTTCGGCGGCGCCATGGCCTACGCCGCCAAGCAGGCCGGCGTGGCCGGCATCATTGTGGACGGCCTTGTGACCGATCTTGGCGAATTGCGACAGCACGGCATGCCGGTGTGGTCGCGCGGGCCTTCTCCCATCACCACGCGCTTGCTGGGTCACGAGGGCGAATTCTGCGGCACGATCCACTGCGGTGGCGTCACGGTGCGGCCCGGCGCGGCCGTGCTGGCCGACGAAAACGGCGTGCTGGTGCTTGATCGCGCCGCCGTGCGCGCCGCCGCGCAGCAGGCCATCGATTTCCAGACCCAGGAGCAGACCACGCTGGCGCGCCTGCGTGCCGGCGAGAAATTCCCCGACATCGTGGGCTCGCGCGCGCTGATCGAACGCGCCATCGCGGCAGCCCAAGGAGCAAACGCATGAGCATCGACCTCGACATCACCGACCTCGCGCAGCGGCTGCGCCGCCGCGAGCTGCGATCCGAAACGCTGGTGAGTGACTACCTTGCGCGCATCGCCGCGCTCGACGGCTGGCTGCACGCCTACGTGGCCGTATACGCCGACGAGGCGCTGGCCGCCGCGCGCGCAGCCGACCTGCAATTGGACCAGGGCATCTGGCTCGGCCCGCTACACGGCGTGCCGATAGCGCTGAAGGACCTGATCGACATCGCTGGCCAGCCCACCACCATCGGCTCGCCCATCCACGCCAACGCCGTTGCCTCGCACACGGCCGAGCTGGTGCGGCAATTGCAGCGCGCCGGCGCCATCATCCTGGGCAAGACCCACATGGTGCAGTTCGCCATGGGCGCCTGGGGGCCCAATCAGCACATGGGCACGCCGCGCAATCCGTGGGATGACCGCGTACACCGCATCCCCGGCGGATCGAGCAGCGGCTCCGCGGTTGCGGTCGCGGGACGCCTGGCGCCGGCCGCCATCGGCACCGATACCGGCGGCTCGGTGCGCGTGCCCGCCAGTTACTGCGGCATCACGGGCTTCAAGCCGACCGTGGGCCGCATCTCGGCGCACGGCGTGGTCACGCTGAGCCAGACGCTCGACAGCGTAGGTATCTTCGCGCACAGCGCCGCGGACGCGCGCCTGGTGTTCGACGCGCTGGTGCCGGTTGAGCCCGGCGAGTGGCGCGAGCCGCTCGACGCGTCGCGCTTTGGCATTGCCGGCGCCACGCTGGGCCGTCTGCCGGAGGCGTTCCTCAATGACGTCACGCCCGCCGTGCGACGCGCCTATGAAGCATCCATCGCGCTGTATCAGAGCCTTGGCGCGCAGATCGTCGAAATCACGCCGCCCGCCACGCTGTCCGAGTTCAAGGCCGTGACGGGCGACATCATGATGACCGAAGGCGTGGCGTCGTTCGAGCGCGAGATGACCGACCTCGACCTTCCCGTTGACGACTCGGTGCGGCCTCGCCTGCTTGCTGCCCTCGACGTGTCGGCCTTGCGCTACCTCGCCGCGCTGCGCGAGCGCGACCGCCTGCAAGCGGCGATGGAGTCGCGGCTGCAGGGCGTGGCGGGACTGCTGACGCCCACCACGCTCACCACCGCGCTGCCGCTCGACGAGGTCGATCACGGCAACGCGCCCGTCCACTACACACGCATCGGCAATCTGTTGCAGATGTGCGGCGTCTCGGTGCCCGACGGCCGCGACGACGCGGATCTGCCCACCGGCCTGCAGATTCTCTGCCCGGGCGGCGAAGACCGGCTGGCGCTGTATCTGGCCGAGGTCTTCCAGCGTCATTCCGATTGGCATCGCGTGCGCGCCGACACGCGTGCGCAAGCGACCACGGCATAACCCGATGCCGTGGCAGGGCGCGCGCGGCGCGCGTGCCCATACACAAACAGGGGGAAAAACATGAAACGAAGCATTCTGGCGGCGCTGCTGGCGGCCGCGGCAACCTCGTTCGCCGCGGCCGGACCCGCCCGCGCGCAGACCGCCGCCTTGCCCGAAACCCACTTCGCGGTCGTCGGCGGCGGCAGTCACAACTACACCTTCGGCGCGGTTGAAAAGCCGTTCTGGGAAAAGACCCTGCCCGAAGCCTCCGGCGGCAAGGTCACGGCCGAACTGATCGGCCTGTCCGAGAGCGGCCTGAAAGGCCCTGAGATCGTGCGCCTGATGCGTGCTGGCGCGCTTGACGTCGGCATGGGCGTGTTCGCCTTCGTCAGCGGCGACGACCCCACCTTCGAAGGCGTCGACCTGCCCGGCATGGCGACCGACTACGCCACCGCGCGCAAAATGGTGGCCGCTTACCGCCCGGTGTTGGAACAGCGCATGCTCAAACGCCACGGCGTGCGGCTGCTGGCCACGGTGCCGTACACCGCACAGGTGTTCTTCTGCCGCGCACCGGTTAAGACCCTGGCCGATCTGAAGGGCCGCAAGGTGCGCACCCGCGGCAGCAACATGGCCGAGTACGTGCGCGCGCTGGGCGCGTCGCCGGTGACCATACCGTTTGCCGAGGTCATTCCTGCGTTGCAGACCGGCGTGGTCGATTGCGCAGTGACCGGCATCGGCTCGGGCAACGCCGCAAAGTGGTACGACGTCGCCAAGAACCTTTATCTACTTCCCATCGACTGGTCCATCGGCTTTTACGCCATCGCCGAACGCCGCTGGCAGAAGCTGGATCCCGCCGTGCAGCAGTTCATGCTCAAGGAGGCGAAGGTGCTGGAAGATCGCCTGTGGGACGAGACCGGCCGCGAGGGCGACTATGCGCTGGCCTGCAACACGGGGCAGGGCGAATGCCGCATCCACACCCAGGCCGACATGCAGGCCACCGCGCCCACCGAGGCCGAGCGCGCCACATTGCGCGAGGTCGCCACCGAGATGGCAAGCCGCTGGGCGCGGCGCTGCGGCGAGGAATGCGCCGCCAACTGGAGCGCGTCCGTGGGACAGTCCCTGGGCGTGACGTTGCGCTGAACTTCAAGGAACTCTCATGACGACAGAAACGCACGGTTCGCTCCGCCTGCTCGACCGCGTGGCCCGCATCGGCGCCTGGATAGGCGGCCTCGGGCTGCTGCTCGTGTCCTGGCTCATCGTGGCCGACCTGGTCGCACGCAAGATCGCGGGCGTCTCGCTCGGCGGCGCCGACGAGCTGGCCGGCTACACGCTGGCGGTGGCCAGCGCCTGGGCCTTTCCCATCACCTTGCTGCGCCGCTCGCACATCCGGGTCGACGTGGTCTACACGCATCTGCCCGCCAAGACGCGCGTCGTGCTCGACCTGTTCGCGCTGGCCTGCCTGGGCGTGTTCGTTGGCACACTGACGTGGCACGCATGGTTCGTGCTGGCCGACTCCATCGCCTTCCAGTCCGTGTCCAACACGCCGCTGCAAGTACCGCAATGGATCCCGCAGTCGCTCTGGTTCGCCGGCTACGCGTTCTTCCTGCTCACCATCGTGGTGCTCGGCGCCTGCGCGCTGGGCCGCGTGATGCGCGGCCGCTGGCAGGCCGTCAATGCGCTGATCGGCATCCACTCGGTGGAAGAGGGCATCGAAGAAGAAACCGCTGACGCACCGGTGCCCGCGCGCACGCAACCCCAGGAGTGAGCCATGTTGATAATGACGATTTCCATGCTGCTTGGCCTGCTGGCGCTGAGCGTGACCGCGGCCGCCACCGTGGGCCTGCTGGGCATGAGCCTGGCCGGCGTTTATTCCCCGCTGAAACTGACCAACGCCATCGGTGAACTGGCCTGGGGCACCAGCGCCGAATTCCTGCCGGTCGCGATTCCGCTGTATGTCTTGATGGGCGAGCTGCTGGTGCATTCCGGCGTCGCCGGCCGCATGTATGGCGCTGTGTCCAAATGGGTCTCGTGGCTGCCGGGCGGCCTGATGAACGCCAACATCGGCGCCTCCGCCATGTTCTCGGCGACCAGCGGCTCAAGCGTCGCCACCGCCGCCACTATCGCCACGCTGGCCCTGCCGGAGCAACGCAAGTCGGGCTACAACGCGCCGCTGTTCCTGGGCTCGATCGCGGCCGGCGGCACGCTCGGCATCCTGATCCCGCCCTCCATCAACATGATCGTGTACGCGCTGATCGCCAACGTGTCGGTGCCCAAGCTCTATCTGGCCGCGACGCTGCCGGGCATCCTGCTCACCGGGCTGTTCATCGCGCTGATTGTGGGCCTGTGCCTGTGGCGTCCGGGCCTCGCCGGCAAACGCCCCGCGGTCTCCTGGGCCGAACGCATCGCCGCCCTGCCGCACCTGCTGCCGCCGCTCGCGATCTTCGCGCTGGTCATCGGCGTGATCTACGGCGGCATCGCCACCGCCAGCGAATCGGCCGCGCTCGGTGTAGTGGCCGCCACCCTGCTGTGCGCCTACAAGCGCGTGCTGACCTGGGAAATGCTGGGCCGCGCCTTCGAGGCCACGCTGCGCACCACCGGCATGATCATCCTGATCACGCTGGCCGCGTTCTTCCTGAACTTCGTGCTGTCCTCGATCGGTCTCACCACCTTGCTGGTGAACGCCGTAACCAGCCTGGACCTGCCGCCGCTCGGCATGATGCTGGCCATCATCCTGTTCTACATCCTGCTCGGCTGCTTCATGGACACGCTTGCCATGCTGGTCACCACCGCGCCGCTCACCGTACCGATCGTCATCGCGCTGGGCTATGACCCGGTGTGGTTCGGGGTGCTGCTGATCGTGCTGTGCGAAATGGGCCAGCTCACGCCGCCGTTTGGCATGAATCTTTTCGTGGTGCATAGCGTGCGCGGGCAGGGGAAGTTCATGGATGTGGTGGTGGGCGTGCTGCCGTTCCTGGCGATGCTGTTGCTGATGATTGTGCTGCTGCTGGCAGTGCCGCAGTTGGCGCTGTGGTTGCCGGGGCAGATGGCTACGCTGTGAACGAGACGCGGCGGGTGCACGCTCGAGCGGAGTACCATTTTTTCGAGCAGATGCATTAGTCCCGCCGACAGCCCACGCCAGGCAGCCGGCCGCCTTAACCCTCACCGCGTGGAGTTGAATCGAACACACGGATGTCGCCGTTTCGCGTGGGCGGCCCGAGCACGTTGCGTTGCGGGCCGCACTGGACGTGGTTCGCGATGCTGCGCAGTTACTTGGCGATGAACACCATCAGCCCGGCGACGTGGCCCACCAATTCCTGGACTACAACGGCACTACCGCCGCAGCGCTGCCGCGATCCACGCGGGATTCGAAGGGGCGATTCAACGGGCCGTCGACGCGGGCGCATCGACCGCTCGTGAATCCTAAAGGCGTTCCCGCAAGGCCTGAAGCCGAGGACGGGGACTGAACGCCTCGGCAACTCAGACAATGTCTGAAACCCGCCCGGCCATATCGCCCCGGAGCAAGTCCGCCAACCGGTTCAGCCCGTGCGTCAAACGTGTCCGATCAATCGCGCCCCCCAACGACACACGGAGCGCCAAGGGACTGAACGCCCCCGTCGAAAATGACGCCGAATCCGTGACACTCACACCTTGTTCAAGCGCGGTTTGAATCAGCCGGTACAGATCGATATGACCCGGCAACTGCAGCCAGAGATGCAGCCCGTTCGGGTCGGCCTGAATCTCCCCCGGCAGGATCGACGCGGCAATGGCTTGCCGATGCTGCAGCTCACGCTTGACCTGCGCCATCCAATCATCCGCAGCGCCCGATTCGATCCACGTCGACGCCATCTCCGTCATCCAGGGCGTGGGCATCAGCGCCAGCGAGCGCAGGGCATCCAGCACGGGCGTCAACGGCTCGCTGGCGGGTACGACCAGGTATGCGGTCCGCAGGCCGGGCGCGATGCATTTCGATAGCGTCGACACGTAGTAAACCGGCGTCGACGACGTGTTGGCGGCCACCGAAAACATCGTGCTCGGCGGCTGCTCCGCCAACAGCCAGTACGGATCATCTTCAATAACCGGCAGCGAAAATTTCTTGGCCACCCGCAGCAGCTCTGTTCGCCGCTCGGAGGACAGCGTCAGCGCGGTCGGGTTCTGAATCGTCGGATTAAAGTACAGCATTGCCGGACGATGTTTTCGGCACACGCGCTCGAGGTCGGCGGGGTCCATGCCGAATGCATCCGACTCCACCCCGACGGCCACGCGCTGCAGCAGGCGGGCCGCAGCCAGGAAGCCAGGGTAGGTCAGCGCATCGCACGCAATCGCATCCCCGGCCTGGCTTTTGGCCAGAAGCAGTGCCGCGATCGCGGTTTGGGCGCCGGGGCAGACCACGATCCGGTCAGTGTCCACGCTGCCCAGCACCGGCTGCAGCCATTTCGCGCCGGCTGCGCGGTGCCGCGCGTCTCCCGCCCCCACGTGATAGCTCATCAGATCCATCGAGCTTGCCGCGGCCTGCGTCGAGCCGCTGCCTTCTGCAAGCATCTGCGAAAACGCGGCACTGCCGAGCAACGGCGGGATGTTCATCCCCAGATCGATCGTGCCGCCTGTTGCCGACCCGGCATACGCCACATAAGTCCCGCCGGCCCCCTGTGCTTCCAGAATCCCTTTCTGGCGAACTTCCGAATACGCCCGCGTGACGGTCGTGAGATCGACGCCCAATGTCTGGGCCAGTTCACGCTGCGTGGGAAGGCGATCACCCGGCCGGAGAACTCCATCCTCCACCGCGGTGACGATCTGCGTGGCGATTTGCTGATACCGCGAGCCCGCGCCGGGGGTCAGGGGCCGCACCCACGACAGGCTTGCTTTTTTCAGACGACGCGAGAGAGCCATGTTTGATTTTTTGGGTTTTTGGCCACTTCCGCAGGTGGCAAGGAGGTACGGGCCGGACAATTCAACTGCTTGTATGGATTTTGGCAGTAGAATTGGCAATCTTGTATGGATTTTAGCACTCGCTCCACGCGTTCCTGGTCCGGTTCAGCGTCCGCGCGTAGCGATCAAGCTGCTCAAGCAGCGTTTTGAGGAAATGATGAATTTCTGGGTCCCTTTAGCCTTCGGTACGTTCAAGCTCGGCGTGCTGGGCGTGTGCATGTTCCTCGCCATCAAGTCGCATCGCGAAGGCGCTAGAAAAGAGAAAGAGAAAAAGGAGATGGAACGCCTTGAAAGTCTCAAGGCGCTATCTCAGGAACGTTGAGCAGATCAGCTTCACCCCGAGATGATGCCCCGCATTGCATCCAGGCATAAAAAAATGCGGCTCGAGTGAGCCGCATTCGATAACAACAATGCTTAGGACTGCTGCGGTGCCACGAAGTGAGACACCTTCGGCGGCGCATCTCCGATGTGGAAACCGCGCACTTCGGCCTGCTGGTCCGCGTCGGCGTGCGTCACACGCTCATGTTGGCGCAGGTGTTCCAGCCACGACGTCACCAGGAAGTATTCCAGGTAGCGGCCCGGCTGCGCCGCATCTTCAAAGATCCCCCAGGCGTAGGCCCCATCGCGGCGGCGTTCGGCGCCGGCATGCTGCATGGCTTGCACGAAGTCCGTGCCGCGTGCCGGATCGATCAGGTATTCCACCGTGATCATGACCGGGCCGCGGTCATGCGACACCTGCTGATCGATCAGGGGCTCGGGCCAGTGCATCGACGGTGCGAGGTCCAGGTCGGCGCCCAACTGCAGTTTGGCCTTGCGGGTCAGCAGCATCGCAATCACCGAGCCGGCGGCGGCGATCAGCATCGCGGCGGGGACGCCGGCATGCACCGCGGCTTGGCCCCAGATCATGCTGCCTGCGGTCATCGAGCCGAAGAACACCGTCACGAAGATCGCCAGGCCACGAGCACGCACCCAGTCCGGCAGGGCAACCTGTGCCGATACGTTGAGCGAGGTCAGCACCATGATCCACGACGCGCCGGCCAGGAAGCTGAACGCACCGGCCACCACGGGATGCGGGATCACCGCAAAGACCACCAGCGTGAGCACCGTGCCCAGCGTACCCGCCATGACGCTGCGGTCAGGACCGAGCTTCTTGCGCAGCGGCGGCAGCACCATCGCGCCAATCACCGCACCCGCACCGACGCAGCCCAGGATGATCCCGTAGAGCATGGCGCCGCCATTGAGCACCTGGCGCACGATCACCGGGAGCAGGGCCCAGTAGGCGCTGGCAAACAGGAAGAATGCGACGGCACGGACCAGCGTGGACTTGAGCGGCTTGCTGTGCAGCGCAAAGCGCAGGCCGGCACGCATGGCATGAAACAGCTGCTCGCGGGGCAGACGCTTTTCGGCGGCAACCGGCGGCTTCCACCAGATCAGTGCGGCCACCACCACGATGAAGCTCAGCGCATTGACGAAGAACGGAATCGCCACGCCCAGGCTGGTGATCAGCACGCCGGCCAGCGCCGGGCCGATCGCACGGCTCACGTTGATGCCCACGCTGTTGGTCGCGATGGCTTGCTGCAGCGAAGGACGCGGCACCAGGCTGGGGACGATGGCCTGCCAGGCCGGCGCCGACAACGCGGTGCCGATGCCCATCAGCAGCGTGAAGCCCAACAGCACCCACGGCGTGGTCAGACCGAACCAGACCACCAGACCGAGCGCCAAGGCGATGAATCCCATGGCGATCTGCACCATCAGCAACAGCTTGCGGCGGTCCATCGTGTCGGCCAGCGCGCCGGCCAGGAGCGACAGCAGGAAGACCGGCAGCGCGCCCGCCGTCTGCACCAGCGCCACGAACATCGGCGACGGCGACAGCGACGTCATGAGCCATCCGGCGCCCACGTCATGCATCCAGGTACCGATGTTGGACAGCACGGTGGCAACCCAGATCACGGAGAAGGCGGAATAGGCGAAAGGCGAGGACGGCTGGGCGTCGGCGGGGCGGGTGTCGGCGGTCGTCATGGGAGGCTCCGGGGCTGCCGGTCAATACGAGAAAAAAAGCCCGCGGCATCGGCCGCGGGCCTGGGGATTTAGCGAGCGATAACCGGCGCAGCGACGGGCGCGATCGCCTCATGCTTCGTCTGCGTACGTTGCGCGGCCTTGTGCACCATCGTGTAGGCGTAGTCCACACCCATGCCGTACGCGCCCGAGTGTTCCTTGACGATTTCCATCACGGCATCGTACGAATCGCGGCGGGCCCAGTCGCGCTGCCATTCCAGCAGCACTTGCTGCCACGTCACCGGCACCACGCCGGCCTGGATCATGCGTTGCATGGCCATGTCGTGCGCTTCCTTCGACGTGCCGCCCGACGCGTCGGAAACCATGTAGATCTCGTACTCGCCTTCCAGCATGGCGCATAGGGCGAAGGTGGTGTTGCAGACTTCGGTCCACAGGCCCGCCACGATCACCTTCTTGCGGCCATTGGCAGCGAGCTGGTCGCGCACCTTCTGGTCATCCCACGAATTCATCGAGGTGCGTTCCAGCACTTTCTTTTCCGGGAAGACATCGAGCAATTCGGGGTAGGTATAGCCGGAGAACGACTCGGTTTCGACGGTGGTGATGATGGTCGGAATGTCGAACGCCTTGGCGCCCTTGGCCAGACCCACGACGTTGTTCTTGAGCGTCTGGCGGTCGATCGACTGCACGCCGAAGGCCATTTGCGGTTGGTGATCGATGAAGATGATCTGGCTGTTTTCGGGGGTCAGCACTTCGAGCTTGGCGGTGGTGTTGGTCATGTCAGTGTCCTTGAAGAAGTAGGTTTGGGGTGTTGCTTGCAGCGCGTTGCTGCGATGAACAGAACTATATTCTTCGGGACAATCTGGCGGTAGATGGCGATTTTTGACTTCATCGTTCTTTTTATGGAACGATGGTGTAAGGCTTGTGTTGCGACAGGTGGGCTGCAATGACCATTCAGAAACTGCACAGGGCAATCGGCTAACGCAATCGCCTTCGCCCGAGCGTCTTCCTGTCATTCGTTTGTTGCGGGCGCCGGTGGTTGTAAAAGCGTAAGCAGCCCCGTGGAACGCGGCCGGCATGCTGGATCGTCTAGAAGCGAGTCCAATTCATGCATTGTTCTTTCAACGTGCAGCCCACGCGTACGACCATGCCGTTTTGCTGTGGGCAGCGCGGGGTGATGAACTCCCGACGTTCTTACCGCTCGCACACGCCCGTGGGCATTGGCTCGCAATGCTTTCTTAGAGTTATCGAGCCGTCCACGTTCGCTGATCGCACCAAGGTATTAGATGCATATCTGATTTCCGAGCGGCTTCAGGCATTTAAAAAGCGCCGTAGACAAGAGACAAGGGGAGAGACATCCTTATCCGGCGCCAGTTCAATCGTTCCAACATGAAATTCTCGTTGGAATGTAGTGTCTGCAAGCCATCGAACAGATCCACCTCTTGGAATCAGGAGGTAGCTGGCCCAAGGACGTTCCTCTTGCCAAGTTAGGCTGTCCCGGTAAATGTGGGCCGACTGCATTGCGTCCAGGACGTTTCCTCTACTGGCGCGATACTTGGCATCCAGTACTAGAAAGCGCCTACTGTGCGAAGACTCGATTGTTAGCACAATGTCCGGCTCACGCTGGCGCGACAAACTTTTGAATCGCGATGTGGGCATTTGATCCCATGCGTGAAATGTGGGTTGAAGGTGAATAATTGCCGTGCCCCCACCTGCTTGACCGCGCATGCGCAGGGGTTCACGGTCAACGCCTTGCCCGGAAAACTGCCAGCCCGCGTCTGGGACGAGTTGCTTTAGTAGGTTGCATACTTGTAGAAAACACCATCGCTCGTAGATCTGCCAGGTTGGTCCTATCGGTAACGACTCCTCTCCATCCCCGCCAAGCACTCCCCTATTTAGAGATTTCCACGCCAACTGGAACGTTTGGGCGTAGTCCGGTTGCGCAGCAATTGCATTTAAGCCCGCCGCTGAAACCTCAAGTCGGGTTACGGCTTTAAAAACTGGCGCTCGCCTAACTTCCCGCAGCCGACTATCAAATTCAATCAAAATTTGGAGGCGACGGATGGCTCTAGCGCTCACATCCTGGTCCTGATCATTCAACATACGAGAGATTCGGTCGCGTAGCGCCGCCACTCTGGCTATCAAGCGATCGACCATGAAAGCGACTGTTCGGTTCGCCGCGTGGTCGTAAGTGTGTTGCACGTACTGTGCGGTCACGGGGGGAAGGGCTCCACACGTGCCCCGATCGGGACCCGACAACTCTGCGGCGAAAGGCGAACGCGAGAGTTCGAGCGCAGCTCTCACATCTAGTCGCCGCATCTGATGTGGGCGAACGACCCGCCGTTGCGATTGGAGTTTTAGTAAGGGTTGCGAGCAAACCACTCGCATTGACGATAGGCAGGGGCCGAGATAGCGCCTCAGGCGAGCATAAGCAACTTCCGTTGATACGGAATCCCCTTCCTGGTCGAAAAGAGGAAGCCCACCACCGTCCCCGAGGAGTAACGAGGGCATGGCGGCCAGAATTTCATGAACCATAAACATGAACTCAGATTGACTTAACTTTTCGCCAGAAGGCCCGACCTCTAAGCTGTAGGTGGCTATTGAGCGGCCCTTTTCGTCCAGTATTTCCGCATCAACCCTGCCGCCATAGAAACCAGGCATCCAACGCCAGGTCTGCTGAATTGGGTTTCGGGTCAGAGGAAGATCGTCCACTACGACGGAGGCATGGGGCGTCTCAGTACGAATTGAATAAGCTTCGCCCTCCACAAACCCCGTGGCAACGCAACCGGGATGGACTTGCCATGATTGCCCAGAAAGATCTTCAATCCAGAGCATTGACGTATCACCGCCAGAAGCGGGCGCTGCCCAAACGGCTTAAATCATCGTACAACTGCGTGACTTTGTCCTGCGCCATCGGCAACTGATAGTCGGCAAGTAGCGTCTTGGTTTCCGCCAATGCCGTACGAAAACGCTGACTGTCCTCACCTCTCAGCTTGGGAAGAATTTTGGCATAAATCGCGTGGTCAACCGCCGGCCAAAATTCGATGACCCCTCCAGCGAGCGCTGCCCGCACGTATCCGATCACATCGCCGATGGTTCGCCATCCGAAATGAAGCCGCGCTGGCCGTAACGCAGCACATAGCTGTTTCATCACGCGCTGAAGATTAACGACATGAGTGGGATCTAGGCCGGAACTTTCCCAACCAGGATACGCGTCCGTATTGATTTCCCAGAACTCAATAACCGATGCACGGTCCAGTACCTTGTCGCTCAAACCATGCGTTGTTTCGTCCATGTTGACGGTGCCAACAATCAGTAGGTTAGAAGGATATGCAACGCTCGATGGAATTTCATCGACATCCTCATCCTGAGCATGCAGATCTATCTGATCTCCCGTCTCCATCGCCGAAAGCAGCGGTGCCAAGTACTGCTCGGGGTGAGAAAGGTTCATCTCATCAAGCACGACAGTGTAGGGACGCTCAGGGTCACGAACCGCATCAAGCAGGAAGTTCAAGAAACTTGTTCGCACATACCGTTCTGTGTTTAGTGGATTTACGTATCCCAGCAACGGGCTCGGATCGTGCCAACCCGGCTGCACTGGCAATACGTAAACGCCGTCTGACGTCGCCGAGGAAGATTGCCCGCGCAACGCATGGCCATAGCTTCGAGCCAGTTGCGTCTTGCCGGAACCGCTCAAGCCGCTTAGCACGACGAAATGACGGCGCTCGTGACTCCACAGTGCGGCATCTAATTGCGCCACTAACGTCCTGTCGAAGACCAACGTTTCAGGAAACATCGCCATGATCTGGTCTACGCTCGGCCTCACAAGAGCGCGCAGCGGAAACTCTTGCTCCGGACTGCCTTCCTCGCTCGGCGTACGAGTCGCAGTCAGCACACCGGGCACCCAATGAATTCTCTCTGTCCACTCCCTGCCGCGAGAGGTTAGAGCCAACTTTTTATCGGCGGTGGCCTCAACAAGCTCCATTGCTCGCAACCAGCCTAACATTGCGGTGGGAGCAAAATTAGTCTTCCAGCCCGGATTGACCTGTTGAAGATCGGTGATCAAAGTCTTCTGCTCTCGAGGACCTTTGCCTAGCAATATCAGAAGATTGTCGAGACCGAGAATTTGCGTTAACAACCAATCTGAAACATCGTCGGGATCGCCAGACTCTAAGAACGCCATCCCTCGCGAGGTCAATGTCATTCTGTCGTTATCAGCTGCCAGCACTCCCCATTCTGCGATAAGCGCATTAATGTTCGTGTTCACGGAGCTTGGAGATAACTTCGGATTTACCGCGCGCACATGTTCGCGAAAATCCTCGCGCGAGCAGCCGTCCTTGACAAACTGCAGCATCGCCAGCACAGACGAGATGGAGCCTCCAATGGCAAGCATGCCCCGACGCCGACGCTCGGCAGGTAATGGGCGTAACTGGCCCTGGCCTGACACCTCTCCGGTGTCGATTGTGACCTCATCATCCGTCTGAATTCGGTCTCGCTTGAAAAGCAACCAAGGTAGCTTCATTCGCACCAAATCCAGCGGCTCATCCTGCAAAAATTCGATGCGTGACAAGACGCTATCGATTCGGTCCAGTATTCGCTGGTTGAGTAGCGCACGGCCATCTCTAAGATTGCCCACGCCCATACGCTTACCCAGATTATCTAGCACCTTCCCATCTGCCAGACTTGTAAAGTGCCGCGGCTGCAACGCCGCAAACACACGTGCCAGTTTGAGCCGAGGCACCCTTGAACCCTGGTGCTTTATTCGTTCTACCAGTTCGTCCCAAAGCCGTTGCAACTCCATGGTAAAGGCGCTCTTATCGAGCGCTTCGCTCAGGTTCCGAACCTCCCACAAGCGATTCACGATTGCGACATCCGACCAAAATGCGCGGGTCGATATGAATCCCTGCCCCGTCGCTGAAATTGCCTCGCTGTCCCACACGTTTCGTTGAAAGCTCTCAGAACGAAACACGCTTTCGTCAGCTTGCTGTACTGAGGAGATATGTTCAGCCAACGCCCGTGTCCAATTCCGATAATGTCGGTCATCTCGGTGGGCACCCAATACGTGATTGACTGCGGCGACCAAAGAATCGTCGTCTTGCAAATCCATGCGTAGTTCCTAAGATCAGACAAGCAATGAGCGGGGAGGAAACAGCGCTGACTGTTGCAAACAAGCTAGCGACAATCCCAATTGTAACAATACATTAGAGATTCTAGCTCACATAGAAGTTGCTGCAGACGAAATCACGGCGCACAAAAAAGCACATTGAACTTTGGCGGCGCCATATATCGAACGAGTGCTCGAACATCTAACGTAGCGGTGTTTCAGGAATACGAACGAACGCGTGGGAGCACGCCCAGCCGTTCGTCCTGTCGATGGCTGGCGAATGTTGGCGAGGTACAGGCGCACGTTGCGTCACACTTAAAACGTGTACTTCGCCGTCAGCAAGAACGACCGCGGCGCGCCGAAGTGGTTGTTGTCCTGGGTGCTGCCGATCGCCTGGTAGTAATACTTGTCGAGCAGGTTATAGACGTTCAGGCGCAGATCCAGATTTGGTGAGGCCCGATACGCCACCACCGCATCCCACACGCTATACCCCGGCTGGCGCACGTTATACGCGGGCACACTGATCGCGCTTTGCACACGAACCGCCCCCCCCACTCGCCACGCATTCAGCGCGCCCGGCAATGTGTACATGGTCGAGAGCTTGAACAGATGACGCGGAGTCTGCGTGTCGTAGGGCGCGCCCGCCCGGAGGCTGCCCGAATCCTCCAGGTACTTGGACTGGTTGTAGGTATAGCCGGCAGCCACCTGCCAGCCCGGCGTGAGTGCGCCCGCCACTTCAAACTCCACCCCCCGGCTTTGCACCTTGCCCGACGGCGCATAGCATTCGATCACCCCCGGGCTGCACGCGGACGTGGCCAGCGCGACCGGTCGGTTGCGCTGTCGGATCTGGAACACCGCCGCGCTGGCGTTGAGCCGTCCGTCGTAGTACGCCCCCTTGATTCCGGCCTCCAGATTGGTGCCGATGACCGGGTCCAGCGGCGCGCCGCTGGTTGACTGGCTGCTCTGCGGCTGGAACACGCTGGTCCAGCTGGTGTAGACGGAATGGTGGCGGTCCAGGTCGTAGATCAGGCCCGCGTAGGGTGTCAGCTCGTGCTTGACCTTATAGTCCGCAGGCGGGCTGACGTAGTCGCCGGACTTCAGCGTCATGTCGTACTCATACCAGTCCAACCGAGCGCCCAGGATTAGCGTCAGCGGGTCGGCAAGGCTCAGGCGGGTGGTGGCGTAGCCGCTCATCTGGCGCTGGTATCCCTTGCGCGACCAGGGGTAGACGAACGCGGGTTTCTCCACGGCGCTGGAGTTCCAGTGTTCCGGGTCGACCGTCATGTTGTAGTCCAACGGCCACCCGCCGGGGCCGTCGTCGTCCTTGTTCTTCAGGAAGCTGCCGCCCAACACCAATTCATGCGTGCGCCCCAGCAGCGAGAAGGGGCCGCTCAGGTAGCCGTCCACGCTGTACTGGGTTTTGTCATAGGCATACTGGCCCAGGCCCTGCCCGAAGAACGTCGAGTCTTCCAGCGGGTACAGATAACTGCCCAGCATGTTCATCCTGGCGCGCAACGTGCGGGCGGTGAGCTTGCCGGACCAGCCGTTCTCGAAACGGTGGTCGAGCTCGGCGAAGAAGCTGGTGTTTTCCTTGTTCCAATAGGCCCAGTCCGGCGACAAGCGGATCGAGCGATTGAAGTCGTAGAAGCTGCCGTCTCGGCGCGTGGGCAGCCCATTCCAGTCCGCGCCCGGGTTGTCCTCGCGGTTGTAGTAGCCGCCGACGCTGAGCGTGGTGTTTGCCGTGAGATCGGCTTCGATGGTGCCGTAGAAGAGCTGGCGCTGGTGCTCGTAGGCCTTCTTGAAGGTATTGGAATCCTGATACGCCACCACACCCCGGGCGCGCAGTGTGCCGGCCTCGTTCAGCGGGCCCGAGCCGTCGACCTCGCCCCGGTAATTGTCCCAGCTGCCGGCGCTCGCCGTCACCGAGAACTGCGGCACCGCCGTGGCGCGCTTGCGCACCAGGTTGATCGTGCCCGAGGGATTGCCGGCCCCCGTCATCATCCCGGCCGCGCCGCGCAGCACCTCGACGTGATCGTACATAGCCAACGTCGCCACGCCCTGCGTGTCGTAGTCGTAGCCCAGCGGCACCCCATCAGCCAGGAACGAACTGATCTCGAACCCGCGAGAGAAGAACTGCGTGCGTTCCCCGCCGCCGATCTGGCGCGTGGTCAGCCCGGTCGTGTCGCGCGCCACATCGTCCAGCGACTGAAACCCCCGGTCCTCGATCTGCTGGCGCGTCACCACGCTGACCGACTGCGGCGTCTCGCGCGGAGACAGCGCGAACTTGGACGCCGTGGCCATGACCGTCGTGGTGTAGGAATGGGTGCCTTCCGTCACGCCCAGCGTGTCCGCTTCCACCGACACCGGCGCCAGCGTCGTCGTGTTAGCCGGGGCTACCGACAGGCTGCCGTCCGGCGTACGCCGCAGCTCCAGCCCACTTCCGGCCAGGGCGCGAGCGGTGGCTTCTTCTAAGGACATCCGGCCAGAGACGGCCGGCGCGGACTTGCCCGCCACAAGATCCGCCCGAAACGAGATCACCGCGCCCGCGATGCGCGCGATCTGGGTCAGCGTCACATCCAGCCGGCCCGCAGGCAAATCGTATTGGCGCAGCGCCTGGGCATGGGCGGTGCAGGCGGCGGCTGCGATGACGCAGGCGGCCGGAAACCTCAGGGAAAGCATGGATCACTCCGTGGTTGCGTGAGTACGCGTTCCCTGTATGTGCATCGGCACCATCAAAAAAACACCCGGCGCGTGAAATAGTCAGGCCAGATCGATCATCACGTACCAGCGGCTCACCCGCTGCATCCGGATCGGCAAGGTATTCCTCAGCGCCTCCAGCGCCCGGTCGCCATCGTCCAGCGGAAACAGCCCCGTCACGCGCAGCCGCGCCGCCTGCGGCGACATCCGCAGCCAGCCCGCCCGGTAACGGGCCAGCGCATCCACCACGGTTTGCAGGGGCTCGTCATGGACTTCCAACTCGCCGTTCTGCCAAGCGGCGGCGTGTGCCTGACCGTTCTGCACCGCATCCACCTGCCGCGCATCGAACCACACGCTCTGCCCCGGCGCCAGGGGCTGGCGCACGCCTGCTAGCGTGGTCACCACGGCGGTCCCGCTCAATGCCAGGCAGAAACTGCGCCCGGCAGCGCAGCGCACCATGACGCGCCCCTGGGCAAGCCTGACCTCGCCTTGCGGCAGCCGCAGCTGCAACTCCTGGCTGCCCCCCAACTCAAAAATCGCCGCCCCGGCCGACACGCG
>Ga0209050_1002064_pt1 | contig 18478 bp, 18 predicted proteins | sample Araplavi_mTSA_r2_FD_184276 | JGI IMG/M metagenome (GOLD analysis project Ga0209050, IMG submission 184276) | Arabidopsis root microbial communities from North Carolina, USA - plate scrape MF_Cvi_mTSA_r2 (SPAdes) (version 2) | ecosystem: Host-associated > Plants > Roots > Endosphere | place: USA... | reverse complement strand
CTTGGGGAATGAAAAGTTCGGGCCAGAATTCGAGGAACCCGCCGGCTTCCACCCGGAGTTCCTGGTACAGCTCGGCGGAGCCCTCCCGCATGCGATGCGCCCGGCTTGCGCTGGGCGTGGTGAGCAGCAAGCGGGCGCCGGGTTCGACGATAGCGCGGCACTCGATTCGATCGCCATCGAGCAGGCCGGCGGTGGGGTTGACCACATTGGCCACGAGCGTCTCCGCGTCGAGGTGCGGCTTGCTCAGGTGTATGGGCGCGCGGAAGGACTGATGCCGCAGCATACTCAGGCCGCGGCTATCGAGCGCGCAGACGAGTTCGAGATGACCGCGCAGACCGCGGCTCACACGAAGAGTACTTCCCGGCGCAACCACGCGAGCAGTTCGTCCTTCCCTTTTTCACTGCGCAGATCGGCAAACATAAATGGCCGCTCTTCACGCATCTTTTTGGCGTCGCGTGCCATCACATCGAGATCGGCGCCGACCAGCGGGGCGAGGTCGATTTTGTTGATCAGCAGCAGATCGCTGAAGCGGATGGCGGGACCACCTTTGCGCGGGATTTTGTCCCCTTCGGCGACGTCGATCACGTAGATGAAAGAATCGACGAGTTCGGGGGAAAACGTGGCGCTGAGATTGTCGCCACCGCTTTCCACCAGGATGAGTTGGGCGTCGGGGTGACGGGTCTCGAGTTCGGCAATCGCGGCCTGATTCATGGAGGTATCGTCGCGGATCGCGGTATGCGGACAGCCACCGGTTTCGACCCCGATCACGCGGTCGGCAGCCAGGGCTTCGTTGCGCACGAGAAACTCGGCGTCTTCGCGGGTGTAGATGTCGTTGGTCACGACCGCGAGCGAGAGCTCATGGCGCAGCCACTGGCAGAGGCGCAGGACGAGCATCGTTTTACCGGAGCCCACGGGGCCGCCGATGCCGATGCGGATGGGGCGTTTCGTGGAGGACGAGGATGGCGCAGATGATGGAACCACAGATGTCACGGATGGCACAGATATGCTGAAACAAGGCCGCCGGTCATGCGTAAACCGCAGATGCCCGCAGATAAAAGGACCACAGATGATTGGGGACGGGAAGCGCTTATCCCCACGGTACGTTTTATCAGTGCCCCCTTATTCCTATCCGTATCATCTGCGTCATCTGTGGTCTCTCCCATCTGCGGCATCCCAGTTCCTAGGAGATGAAAAGCCGCTCTTCCGCACGGGCGTGCCGGAGGCTGGCGATTTCGAGCGCGGGACTGAACCAGCCGGCCGTTTCGCGGGAGACCTTCAGCGACGCGGCGATGGCCGCTGCGGATTGGCTCGCGGCGACACGCAGACTGCGCTGGCAGCCATCCTGGCCGATGCGGATCAATTTCATCGCGGCGCCGCAGATTGCGGCGAGGGATTGGTAGAAGTACGTGGCCAAGGCCGCGGAAAGCGGCACGCCTTCCACGACAGCCTGTAACCCGCAAACCGTCAGATGATGGCCACGGCAACCGCCTTTGGCGATCATCCGCTCGAGGGCATCCAGCATGGGCGCGGCGCTAATCGTTCGCAAGGCTTTGAGCCTGCGGGTACCGAGTTGGGCGCTGGCTTCCCGAGTTTCGGGAGCGAGTTTCCAGGCGCTGATTTCGCCATCGACGCGGCGGAGTTCAGCCAGGTGACCGAGCGCGGAGGCCTCGAAAGCGAAGCGAAGAAAGGGCAGCTCCTGCTCCCGCTGGGCGGGAACGACTTGATCGAGCAAAAAGGTGCGGAGCGAAACTTCATCGCGCACTCCGCCGAGGCGGACGGCCTCCTCGAAGCCCAGCGAGTGAGCATAAGCCCCGGTCGGGAAAAGCGCGTCGGCCGATTGAAGCAGAAAAGGCAGCCAGTGAAGGTCGTCGGACATCGATCAGAAACCGGTACTGTCACCGGTTCACACCGGCAGGTCGAGCGCCCATGTGCGAGCGGCAAAGCATTTGCTTGGGAATTCATCACCCCATGAACCCGCACCTCCTCCTCAGCCTCGTTTTTCTGGCGGCCACCACAGCCGCACAGGCGGCGATGATCGTGAACCCGGGCTTTGAGAGCAACCTCCTCGCGAATCCGAATCCGAGCGAATTCGACAACTTCATCGTCGCAGTCGGACAGGAAGCGGTGATCACCCAGGTGCCAGGCTGGACTTTCTCCGCAGTGCAGCAGGATTCCTACACCAGCTACGGCGGGGTCTCCGATCTGGCGACGGCGAATCACGGCCCGGAGGGATCGATCGACAACAACATCGCCTGGCTTTTCATCAATCAAGGCCGGCGCACCGCGAGTGTGAGTGCGACGCAACTACTCGGCGAAACCCTCCAGGCCAACACCCGCTACACCCTTACGCTCCGTGTCGCGCAATCGGCCCGTGCGGAGGGGAACCCTGCGTTGGCGAACCCCACCTTTCCCGTGCTCGGGGATGGAGTCACCATCGGCGATGTTTTTGCCCGCCTGTTCGTCGGCTCCACTGGCACCGCCATGCCGGGATTTCAGGCGTTGCAAAGCTCGATCAGCGTGCCCGCGGACAATACGTGGGTGAATTGGACGCTGGTTTGGGAAACCGGTTCGGCGGAAGCGCTCGCGGGGACCACTCTCGGCATCGAGCTTTTTAATCGCGCCGATACCCAGGCGACCAATCTGCCCGCCGAAGTATTCTTCGACGATCTCATGCTCACCGCCGTCGCCGTACCTGAACCGGGTGCCAGCTGGCTGGGCGTTTGCGCTGCCGCTTTGTTGGGCCGCCGTCGACGACGCGACGTCTAGTGATGGTGATGCCCGTGGGAGTGTCCGCCGCCCACGGGGTGGAACACTCGTTTACACGCGGTGAAAGCGAGGGTCTCCCGCTCGAAAAGTTGGCGCAAAGCCGGGTCGTCCGCCACGCGGACCACGTCGCCGGTGATCTCGATTTGAAAATGAAGATTGCCGATCAGCCAGCCGAGCTTGGCGGCGACGGGAGCCTGGGCGGCGAGGCTAACTTCGAGTACCGGCTCGTATTTCTGCGCGATCACATAGACGCCGGCTGCGCTGGCGAAAATTGCCGTCCCGTCAGCGAGCGGCTTTTCGAGATCGAAGCCGAACTCCACTCCGTCCTCGGCCACCCCGCGCCAGCGGCGCTTGGCGAGAGTGAGCCGGTCCACAGGGATCCGGACTTGAAGCTGGCCGGGATCGCTGGAGGCGAGTGCTTGAGTGATGATTTGCATCGAAGCCGTCGGGGGATCGCGGCTTAGAACAGGAAATACCGCTGCGCCATCGGCAGCACCTTGGCCGGTTCGCAGGTGAGTTCGCGGCCGTCGGCTTTCACCGTGTACGTTTCCGGGTCGACCTCGATCTTTGGCAGCAAGTCGTTCCAGAGCAGGTCGCGCTTTGAGACGGTGCGCGTGCCTTTGACGGCGGAGTAGCGTTTACCCACGGCAGGGAGTTTCCCGCTACGTAGGCCGGCGTCGCTGACAAAGGTGAGGCTGGTGGAATATTTGGCCCGGCCGTGCGCGGCGAATTGCGGGCGATAAAACATCGGCTGCGGCGTCGGGATGCTGGCGTTTGGGTCGCCCATATTGGCCATCGCGATGAGGCCTCCTTTGAGCACCACTTCGGGTTTCACGCCGAAAAACGCGGGTTTCCACACGACCAAGTCGGCGAGTTTGCCGGGCTCGATGCTGCCGACTTCGTGGGCGATGCCTTGAGCAAGCGCGGGGTTGATCGTGTATTTCGCGATGTAACGCAGCGCGCGGAAATTATCGGCGGCGGCGTGTTTTTCCGGACCGGCCAGCCAGCCAAACTGCACCTTCATTTTGTGCGCAGTCTGCCAGGTACGCGTGATCACTTCGCCGATGCGGCCCATGGCTTGGGAGTCGCTCGACATGATCGAAAAAGCTCCGAGGTCCTGGAGCAAATCTTCCGCGGCGATCGTTTCCGGACGGATACGCGATTCGGCGAAAGCCACGTCTTCGGGAATCTTCGAATCGAGGTGATGACAGACCATGAGCATGTCGAGATGCTCATCGATCGTATTCACCGTGAAAGGCCGCGTGGGATTCGTACTGGCAGGAAGCACATTGGCTTCGCCGCAGACGCGAATGATATCCGGAGCGTGGCCGCCGCCGGCACCTTCGCTGTGAAAGGTGTGAATGGTGCGGCCTTTGAACGCGCGTAGGGAATCTTCGACGAAACCCGCTTCGTTCAGTGTATCGGTGTGGATCGCGACCTGCACATCGAGTTCATCGGCTACGCTGAGGCAGCAATCGATCGCTGCGGGCGTGGTGCCCCAGTCTTCGTGCAGCTTCAGCCCACAGGCGCCCGCGAGGATTTGTTCGCGCAGCGGCTCGGGCGTGGCGCAGTTGCCCTTGCCGAGAAAGCCGAGATTCATCGGATACTCATCGGCCGCTTCGAGCATGCGATGGATATTCCAGATCCCGGGCGTGCAGGTCGTCGCGTAGGTGCCGTGCGCAGGACCGGTACCGCCCCCCATCATCGTGGTGATGCCGCTGGCCAGCGCGTGTTCGATCTGCTGCGGGCAGATGAAATGAATGTGCGTATCGATGCCGCCCGCGGTGACGATGCAGCCCTCCCCTGCAATCACTTCGGTCCCCGCGCCCACGATCATCCCCGGCGTGATGCCGCTCTGAATGCCCGGATTGCCCGCATGCCCGATCCCCACAATCCGCCCAGCCTTCACGCCGATGTCCGCTTTGATCACGCCCTGCACCGCGTCGAGGATCGTCGCGTTGGTAATGACCAGATCGAGCGACTCCGCATCCGTCGCCGTCGGCGATTGTCCCATCCCATCGCGAATCACCTTGCCGCCGCCAAATTTCACTTCGTTGCCGTAACCACTTCCCTCGGCAATCAGATCGCGTTCGACTTCGATGAACAATTCCGTGTCGGCCAACCGCACACGATCCCCAACCGTCGGACCAAACATTTCGGCATACTGCCGGCGGGTCATTTTCATAGCGTGCCGTTTACTTTCGCGTTGAGGCCGTAGACTTCGCGGGTGCCGGCGAGGGCGACAAACTCCACCTCCTTGGTATCGCCAGGCTCGAAGCGGACGGCGGTGCCGGCAGGGATATTCAGGCGAAAGCCGCGAGCGGCTTCGCGGTCGAAACGCAACGCGGTGTTGGTTTCGTAGAAGTGAAAATGGCTGCCGACTTGAATGGGGCGATCACCGGTGTTGGCCACCTCCATCGTTTTCGTTTCCAGCCCGGGATTGATTTCCAAATCGGGCGCGTTTGCGGGGATGACTTCGCCGGGGATCATCGGATGGGGTGGTGAACGGTGACGAGTTTGGTGCCGTCGGGAAAGGTGCCTTCGACCTGCACGTCGTGGATCATTTCCGGCACGCCCTCCATCACGTCCTCGCGTTTGAGGATGGTCGTACCATAGCTCATCAAGTCCGCGACCGAGCGGCCATCGCGCGCGCCCTCAAGGATCTCGTAGGTGATGATGGCGACTGATTCCGGATGATTCAGTTTCAGGCCCCGGGCCTGGCGACGGCGGGCCAGATCAGCAGCGACGACGATGAGGAGTTTTTCAGTTTCGCGCGGAGTGAGATGCATGAACCGAAGTAATCAGGAGGTCAGTAATCAGAGTTCGGGAGCTGCTCTAGCAGGAAGACCGTCGCCGGGAAAACTGAATACTGACCACCGGTGACTGATTACTTTCCGTCGAGCGGCCTAAACCGTCAGATGCTCCTTCACCACTTCGTCAGTGAGAGCTTCGACCGGGCCGGAGCAGACCACTGCACCGCGGTTCAGGATCGCGAAATCGTCGGCGAGTTCCTTGCAGAAATCGAGGTACTGCTCGACGAGCAGGATGCTCATCTTGCCTTCGCTGCGCAGGAGTTTGATCGCTTCGCCGATCTGATCGATGATGTTTGGCTGAATGCCTTCCGTCGGCTCATCGAGGATGAGCAACTTGGGATCCGTCAGCAACGCACGACCGATCGCGAGCTGCTGCTGCTGGCCACCACTGAGCATGCCACCTTTGCGGGGCAGGAATTCCTTGATGATCGGAAAGAGCTGAAAGACCCGGTCCAAATTTCCGTTCAGCTTTTTCTTCTGGGCAATCGCGCCGATGTGCAGGTTTTCCTCCACCGTGAGGAACGGGAAGATATCGCGACCTTGCGGGACATAACCGATGCCTTTGCGAGCCCGGGCCTCCGGACTCAACTTCGTGATGTTCTCTCCGTCGAGGATGATTTCACCGGCCCCCGTTTTGAGCAGACCGACAATGCTTTTCAGCGTGCTGGTCTTGCCGACGCCGTTACGGCCCATGAGGCAAAAGACCTTCTTGGACGGAACCACAAAGTCGACACCGCGGAGAATGCGGCTGCCACCGATGCTGGCTTCGATGTTGGTGACGTGGAGCATCAGTCGTGTTTCTGTTTGCGGCCGAGATAGACTTCGATCACGCGCTCGTTGTTCTGCACTTCGTCGACCGCGCCTTCGCATAACACGCTGCCTTGGTGCAGCACCGTGACTTTGCGGCCCGCGGCAATCTGGCGGACGAAAACCATATCGTGCTCGATGACTACGATGGTGTGCTGGCCCGCAAGGCTAAGGAGCAGTTCGCCGGTGCGATGCGTCTCCTCATCGGTCATGCCCGCGGCGGGTTCGTCGACGAGGAGGAGCTTGGCGTTTTGCGCGAGCAACATGCCGATCTCCAGCCATTGCTTTTGCCCGTGGGCCAGCGCGCCGGCTTTCCATTCGGCTTTTTCGACGAGTTTGATGATCTCGAGGATCTCGAAAATCCGCGCCCGTTCGAGCCGGCTCAACCGGCCAAAAATGCTGGCAAACACGCCGCGGCTGCCTTCCAGGCTCAGCACCAGATTTTCGAAGACGGTGTGGTCCGTGTAAACGGTCGGCGTCTGGAATTTCCGCCCGATGCCGAGGCGGAAAATCTCGAACTCGCTGAGCCGCGTCAGTTCGATCTCCTCCTGCCACTTGATCGTACCCGTGTCCGGCTTGGTCCGGCCGGTGATGAGATCCATGAAGCTGGTTTTGCCCGCGCCGTTCGGCCCGATGACCGTGCGCAGTTCACCCTCTTCGAGGTAAAAATTCAGCTCGTTGATCGCCTTGAATCCACTGAAGCTTTTGTTCACGCCTTCAGCGGCGAGCAGCATCGGTTTTCTACTCATGCCTGGGCCTCCGTCTTGGCAACGATCGTGTCATCGGTCTTGGATTCGGCTGGTGCTTCTTCGACTGCTTTCGGGGCGGCGGCGTCATCCTTCGGCCGGCGCTTGAAGAATCCCACAAGGATTCCCGGGATACTGATGATACCCTTGGGCAGGAAGAGAACCACGATGATGAAGAGGCCGCCCAAAATAATCGGCCAGTAGTTGGCTGTTTCACCCACCGTTGCCCACGATTTCAGCGCGTTGACTCCGATGGCCCCAATGATCGGGCCGACCAACGTGCCGCGCCCGCCCACGGCGCACCAAACCACGGCCTCGAGCGATTTATCGGTGCCCATTTCACTGGGGTTGATGATACCGACCTGCGGCACATAAAGAGCACCACCCAGCGAGGCGATGATCGCGCAGAGGACGAAGACGAAGAGCTTGTAATTCGCGGCGGCGTAGCCGGAGAAAAGCACGCGTACTTCAGAGTCGCGCACCGCTCGCTGCACCAGACCGAACTTGGTCTTGGTCAGCCAGCGGCAGAGTAGGAAAGTGCCCACAGCCAGAATCGAAGTCGCGATAAAAAGGCCGCGCTGCGTATCTGCGGATCGAACGTCCTGGCCCAGGATAAATTTGAAGTCTGTGAAGCCGTTGTTTCCGCCCATGAGCATATCATTGCGGAAGAACATGAGCGCCGCGGCATAGGTGAGCGCCTGCGTGAGGATCGAAAAGTAGACGCCTTTCACCCGGCTGCGGAAGGCGAGATAACCGAAGATCAAGGCGACCAGGGCAGGTAGCAGAATGATCATCAGGAACGCGAAGAGGAAGCTATCGAAGGGCTTCCAAAACGTGGGCAGCTGCGACCAACCGAGGAAGACGAGGAAGTCTGGAATCGGCATCTTGTACTGCCCGAGTGTCCCAATCATGCGCATGAGGTACATGCCCATCATGTACCCCCCGAGGCTGAAAAAGAGCGCCTGGCCAAGCGAAAGCAGGCCGGTGTAGCCCCAGAGCAAATCCACGCTGATCGCGAGAATGCCGTAGCAGAGGTACTTGCCCCAGAGGTTCAGGGTGAAGTTATCGATCGACCCCTGCGCGTTGAGAATCGGCAGGATGAAGATGAGCATGATCGAGGCAAACCCGATGAGAAAAATCTCAAAGCGTGCGAGGATCTCGCGTGGCGTTGGAGGTGGCTTAGGGACCATCAGCTTTCAAGGTTCCGCGACTTCGTGACGAAAAGGCCGGCCGGCTTCCACTGGAGGAAGAGGATGATCGCGCCGAGCACGAGGATCTTGCCGAGCACCGGATTGCCGAGGATTTGCTGCAGCGATTGATCCGTGACGCCGATACCGATGGCGCTAATCACCGTGCCGAAAATGCTGCCGACGCCACCGACGACGACGGTCATGAAGGCATCGACGATTCGATCCTGCCCCATGCCGGGACCGACGTTACCGAGCTGTGAGAGGAAGGCGCCGGCAAGCCCAGCGAGACCACTGCCAAAGGCAAAGGTGAGCATATTCACCCGCTCCGTCGGCACACCCATACAGGCTGCCATCTGGCGGTTTTGGGTGACTGCGCGAATAAGCAGACCGAAGGGCGTGCGAGTCAGCAGCAGGTGCGTTCCCACGACGATCGCGATAGCGAAGCCGATGACGAAGACGCGGTTCCAGCCGAGGATGACATCGTAGATCGTCCAGTTCCCACTCAGCCAGGCGGGCGAATCGACCTGCACATTGTTGGCCCCGAAAGTGAGCCGGAAAAGCTGCTGCATGACGAGCGAAACGCCCCACGTGGCGAGGAGCGATTCAAGCGGCCGGCGGTAGAGCCATTGAATGATCGTGCGTTCGAGGAGCACCCCGACCAGCGCCGCCATGAGGAAGCTAAGCGGCAGCGCCACGATGAAATAGGCGTCGTAACCAGCGCCGGTCATTTTCATTCCCGGCAGCGCGATTTTCAAACCGAAGGGCGCCAAGGCGAGGCCTGCACCAAAAATGTTTTGCACCACGTAGGTGGTGTAAGCGCCGACGGCGATCAGTTCGCCGTGGGCCATATTGATCACCCCCATCAAACCAAATGTGATGGCCAAGCCCATCGCGACTACCAGCAATACGCTTCCGAGCGAAAGGCCGCGGAAGGCCGTGCCCGCCGTATTCACGATCTGAAGATGGGTCGCGATCGCCGTGAGCGCTTTGTTGGCCGCAGTGGCCACTGCCGCGTCCTTGGTTTCCTTGGCAAGAGCCTTGAGCGCATCCTGTGCGGGAATCGACCCGAGAGCGCCGAGCGCATCGCACGCTTTGATCTGGGTCGCGGCGTCCTCAGACTTGAGCTGCACCAGCGCGATCGCCTCGCCCACCGCCCGTTTCACCTTGCGGTCGGTCTCCACCTTTTCGCGTTCCAGAAGCACCGGCAGCTTTTCCACGTCCTGGTTGAGGCCAATCTGTTCGACTACCTTGAGCCGTTTCACCGGGTCGGTATCGGTCACGGCCAGAAAATCGAGTACGACCTTCATCGCTACGCGAACGTCAGAATCGGTATCCGCACTGGTCGCCTCGTCCGTAGTGAGGCGTTGATCCTTGCCGTCCTTGTCCTTCAACGGTGCCCCACTATCCACGCGGATCGCCGACAACTTGTCCTCCGCATCCTTGGGGCCGACGAGCAGCACGGCCACTTTGGGCCCGGCTGGCTCGGTCGGTTCATAGATGTAAATCTCGCTCTCCTTCCACTTGGTCAGGAGTTCAGGGATGACGGGGTCCGCTTGCCCGGCAAGCGACTTCACGAGTTTCGCCTGTTCGGCGACATCCTCGACGACGATCGCCTTGGCGATGATTTCGCGCGGCGTTTCCGCCGAGACGAGGCTGCAGAAAAGCAGCCAGATGGATAGAATGGAAGCGGACCAGCGCATCACGATAAAAAATGGGCAAGGGGGCGAGGAATAGGACCTCGCCCCCGAGCTACGACCGAAACCGAATTACTTGGCTTTGAACTTGCCCTTCAACCAGGGCTCACCGACCACGCCCTCATATTCCTTGAGGATCTTGAACTGTCCGTCGGCCTTGGTTTCGCCGATGTAGACGTTCTTGGTCATGTGCATGTTCTTCTGCGACTTCACCGTGCCGCCCGGGCCAGCGAAGGTGAGGCCTTCCTTGAGGGCTTCGCGGACCTTGTCCACTTCGAAGCTCTTGGCCTTCTCGACCGCGGCTTTCCAGAGGTACACGCCATCATAGCTCAGGACCATGGGCGAGCAGGTCACGCGGCCTTCCTTCACGATGCCGGAGGCATCGGTCTTCTTGAGCCAGGCCTTGAAGTCGGTGACGAACTTGGTGTTCGCCTTGGACTTGATCGACTGGAAGTAGGTCCAGCAGCCGAGCTGGCCGACGAGCTGCTTGGCCGGGAGGCCGCGGAATTCGTCTTCCGAGATGGAGAAGCTGACGACCGGGCAGGTTTCCGCGGTCAGACCGGCGGAAGCGTATTCCTTGAAGAACGGCACGTTGGTGTCGCCGTTGAGCGTATTGACTACGCAGGCTTTGCCGCCGGCGGCGAACTGCTTGATTTCCGCGACGATCTGCTGGTAGTCGGTGTGGCCGAAGGGCGTGTACTTACCGGCCGAGATGATCTTGCCGGATTCGTCCTTCTTGAAGCCACCGCCGATGTTTTCGATCGGCACACCCTTGCTCAGGAGATACTCGAGGAGCACCAAGTTCGTGGTCTGCGGGTAAACGTAGTCGCTACCGATGAGGTAGAACTTCTTGTAGCCCTTGGCGAGCAGGTAGTCGACCGCGGGAGTCGCCTGCTGGTTGACCGCTTCGGCGGTGTAAAAAACATTCTGCGACTCTTCTTCACCCTCGTACTGCACGGGGTAAAAGAGGAGGCCGTTGTTCTTTTCGAAGACCGGCAGGACGGATTTACGGGAAACTGAGGTCCAGCAACCGAAAACAACCGCGCACTTGTCCTGTTCGAGGAGTTGCTTGGCTTTTTCCGCAAAGAGCGGCCAGTTCGAGGCGCCATCGACAACGACGGGCTCGATCTTCTTGCCCATCACGCCGCCCTTGGCATTGATCTCGTCGAAGGTGAACAGGAGCACATCGCGGAGCGAGGTCTCGGAAATAGCCATCGTGCCGCTGAGCGAGTGCAAAACGCCAACTTTGACGGTTTCCTGCGCGGCAGCAGATGCCGGGGAGAGCAACAGACCCGCGCTCGCGAGAGCCGAAAGCGCGACGAATTTACGAAGTTTCATTAATTTGGTGTGGTTATTTAGGTTTGAGACCTTTTTGGGTTCCAAAGAACCGCACCAAACAGGGGAGGGATCACCGGCACGAATGAGGTGGGAGAAAGTGCCGCTGAGCCGGAAATTTGCACAACCGAAAGAACGCAACCCTTTTGGAACCTCGCCGGGTTCCGCGGACTCCTCCGGTCCCATTCGACCGGAGGAGCCGCGTTGAATCCTAAGTCTAAATCCGGGTTATCGGAATTAGAACGCGACCATCAGGCCGCCGGAGAACACGTGCTCGTGCTCGCTGTAATCGCGAACTTCGCCACCGCGTTCCTGGGTGTTGAAGTCGGCGGTGCCGTCACCCAAGTAGTAGTAGGTGTAGCCAGCGGTCAGGCTCCAGGTGCCGTAGCATTCCGGAATGAAGCCGAGGGTGTACGAAGCCGTCACGCCAGCGCTGATGAAGCCGAAGCCTTCGTTCGAGACCGAAACGGTGCCGTCCGAATTGGTGTGGGCGGAGCCGTAGAAGTCGTTCGAACCGAAGCCCGCGGTGATCGGGAAGGTCAGCGTGACCGGGCCAACCGGAACGCTCGGGGCGATACCCACTTCGTAGTACACACCTTCGTCAGAGCCGGTGCCGGCCTTGTTCTCGAGTTCGAACAACACCTGGCCGTAAGGGGCGAGGTTGAAGCCGATGAGATCGGTCGTGTCATAGGCGAGCTTGAGGTTCAGGCCCTGGAAGGTCGAGAAACCGTCGTTGGGGCTGAGGAAGGTGTAGTAGCTCGGGGTGAAGGTGAAGTTCTTCGCGAAGGTGAACGAAACACCAGCGGTGAAGTCGAATTCGTACCAGCCGCGGGTGCTGCTGTTATTCTGGGTCGAGTCGCCACCCGGCTTGCCGGTGTAGAGACCCGCGTCCGTCTTGCGGGAGTGGAACGAATTCCAGATGCCGAGGTTCAGGCTGACCTTATTCAGGAAGCCTTCGCCTTCGTAGAGCTTGAAGTAGAGATCCGCGTAGGGCTGGATGATGCCGCCCTGGTTCTCGAAGATCACGCCGCGGCTCACATACTGGCTCACGACGTTCACGCCGAGGTCACCGGTGATGCAGCTTTCCTTGCACTTCTCGATGACTTCCTTGGTCTCTTTGATTTCCTTGCCGGCGTAGGTGACGACGGGAAGGGTCAGGATCCCGGCGGTCAGCACGCAGAACTTGGCAATGCGATTCTTGGTCATTGGTTGGTTTCTGTTGGTTTGGTTGATTCTTGGTGGTCGCCGGTGAGTCGGCAGCGGCGGGTTTAGCAAGGGGTCTGCCCACCAGCAAACATTTTTTGAGTTCGCTCAGTTTTCGTTCAAAAATCGCGGAAAATTTTCCGAAGAGGGCCTCGCTGAAGGGTTTGGGAGTCCCCTCAAAGGTGGTTTAGGTGCGCGTTTCGCGACAGGGGCGGCGAATTTTTTCCACCCCTTTTGGTCTCAAACGACCTCCATCGGGCACTTCGGGAGGGCATTCAGAAAAGCCCGCCCGTAATTCTTGGTCAGGATCCGGGGATCCAGGATTACGACGATACCAGAGTCCTGTTTGGTGCGGATGAGGCGGCCGACACCCTGGCGGAGCTTCAGAATGGCCTCAGGCAGGGAATACTCGCCAAAAGGGTCTCCGCCCCGGGCGGTGATCTCCTCCAGACGGGCCTCGATCAAGGGGTGATCCGGCACGGCGAAGGGAAGACGGGTGATCAGGACATTGGAAAGCGCCGCACCCGGGACATCGACGCCGCTCCAGAAGCTTTCCGTGCCGAAAAGCACGTGCCGCTCGTCTTTTTTGAACTCAGCGACCAAGCGATGCCGCGGCATCCCCTCCCCTTGCACGAGGAGCTTGTAATCGAGGTCATCGAGCCGTTCCCGCATCTCGGAAGCCAGCGCCTGCATCGTCTTGTAGCTGGTGAAAAGCACGAAGGCGCGCCCCTCGGTGTGTTCGATCCAGCGCTCAATTTCCGTCGCCAGCGCCTTCTCGTAACCGGCATCCCGGGGGTCGGGCATCTTTTTGGTGACGTAGAGCTTCATATTCCGCTCGTAGTCGAATGGACTGCCGATCTGCCGCGCAGGCACCTCGAGGGCGCCGACTCGGCGGCGGAAATAATCGAGGCCCCGATTGTGGATCGAAGCCGCCGCCGCACGGCCCACGGGAGTCTCGCTGTTGCCAGCAACGGACAAGGTGGCGCTGGTCGTGATGCAGGTGTGATTTTCCCGGAAAAGCAGCGCTTGCAGATAACCGGCCACATCGACCGGCGCGGCATTGAGGGAGTGGCTCATCTGCGTTTTGCCGGTCTTTTCGACCCAGTAAACGTGGTCGTCAGCTTCCTGCTTGAGAAATTGACCGAGGGCCAGGCGGGTATCGCGGATGCGTTTGCCAAGGTCCTGAAGCTCCGCTTTGACCGGCTCGTTTTCGGTCTCGCGGACCAATTCCACGATGGTTTTTTGCAGTTCAGCCAGGGGCAGAGAAAGCGAGTCCTCGATGAAATCCGGCGCACGCACACGAAATTCCCGGGCCTTGCTTTCGCTGGCCGCCATTTTCTCCGCGACCTTGTCGAAAAAGCCGTCGGATCCTTCGAGGAGAGCACTCACCGCCCGCACGCCATCCGGACGGCGGAGGACTTGGAAAACGCCTTTTTTGGTCTTCGGGTTGTAGAGCCGTTGGAGGGCATACCGCAGGCCATATTGCGAAACGGACAAACCGATCTGCCGCGCCGCGACTTGCTCCAGGGTGTGCGCTTCGTCGAAGACCACGAAGTCGTTCGCGAACAAATATCCCTCCTCGTTTTCTTCCTGCTCCCGCAGCCCGCCGAGCGCCATGAAGAAGAGCGTGTGATTCAAAACAATCACGTCGGCCTGGACGAGACGTTTGCGGGCGGCCTGGTAAAAGCAGCGCGGATTCGTCCCGCAGCTCTTGGTGGTGCAGACGTGCGGTTCGCTGCACACCTGCGACCAGACATTGCCGTCGGGCTCCACGGCGAAATCGGAGAGTGAGCCATCCTGCGTGGTCTGCGCCCACTGGTGAATGCGCTCCAGCTCGGCGACTTCTGTCGTCGTAAAAAGATCGCCGGCATGGGCGATGGCGCGTTCCAGGCGCGCGGGGCAGATGAAATTCTGCCGGCCTTTCCAGAGCATGGCCTCGAATTCGATGCCGAGAAGCTTTCGCACGATCGGGATGTCTTTTTGGAAGAGCTGCTCCTGGAGATTGATCGTGTAGGTGGAAATGACCGCCTTCTTTTTGTTTTCGTGCGCCCAGAGGATCGACGGGATCAGGTAGGCGAGCGATTTGCCGACACCGGTGCCGGCTTCCACCACGAGATGGCGGCTTTCGGCGAGCGCAGCCGCCACTTCGCCCGCCATGTCCTGCTGCTCCTGGCGGTATTCAAACTCGCGGGCACGGGAAAGCAGCCCGTCCGGGGCAAACATGGCCCGGACGCGCTCAACGAAGTCGTTACCAGTGGTCTCACCCGGCGCAATCATGCGGAGCGCGCATCATTCCGCATGCGGGCGATGGCGACAAGTGCCTCGCGTCTTCTTGCGCACCCTGAAGCCGAAAATTTCGGCCCAATCTTAATTTAAGTATTTACTTAATTAAGTAACAGCTTACAAGTTCTGCCATGAGTTGCTTCGTCGCCCTCGCTGATCCCACCCGGCGCCGCATCGTCGAGATGCTGGCCGTCCGGGATCGCACAGCGGGCGAGATCGTCGAAGCCTTCGAAATGAGCGGCCCGGCGATTTCCCAGCACCTGAAGGTGCTCCGCGAAGCCCGGCTCGTAAGCGTCCGTCCCGACGGGCAACGTCGGATTCACTCGATCAATCCCGCCGGACTCGAAGAACTCGAAGCGTGGATCGCGACGACCCGCCGATTCTGGGAAAGCCGGCTCGACGCTCTCGAGCACGAGCTCCGCGCTGAAGACGAGCGGAAGCGCTCCGAATCCTGATTTCTCCACCGCGCCGAAAACGCCTCCGGCACTTCACCCAAACCTGCAAGACCATGACCGCCGCCAATCCACCCGTCGTTCGCATGACCCGCCGCTTCACCTACCCCGCGGAGCGTATTTTCGATGCCTGGCTCAACCCGGCTTTCACCTCCAAATGGCTTTTTGCCACGCCGGGCGGCGAGATGGTCCGCGCCGAAGCCGACCCTCGGGTGGGTGGCCGTTTTACCTTCACCGAAAAACGCGATGGCGAGGATTTCGAGCACACCGGCGAATACCTCGAAATCGACCGCCCGCGCCGCCTGGTTTTCACTTTCGGCGTGCCGAAATTTTCGGACAACTTCGACCGGGTCACCGTCGAGATCACGCCTTCCAGCGAGGGCTGCGAACTGGCGCTGACCCACGAATACAACCCGAAATGGGCCGAATTTGCCGACCGCACTCGCGATGGCTGGGCGACCATCATCGAAAATCTCGCGGCAAATCTCGGCGAAGAACGCGCCACGACCAACGTCCGCTTCGGCGAAGTCACCCAGCCGAACGAACTCCGCATCGAACGCCTGCTGCCCGGCCCAATCGAGCGCGTGTGGGATCACCTCATCGATGGCGAAAAACGCGGCAAATGGCTGGCCAGCGGCACCATCGAACCGCGGGTCGGGGGCCGGGTGTCTCTCTTCTTCCGCCACAACAATATCGCCCCGCAGGAAACGCCGCCGGAGAAGTATAAGAAGTACCACGACACGGGCGACACGATGGAAGCGCAGGTCACGCAGTACGAGCCTCCGCGTTTGCTCGCTTTCACCTGGGAAGGTGAAACGCCGGATCAGATTTCTGAAGTCATGTTTGAGTTGACTCCGAACGGCAGCGACATCCGCCTGGTCCTCACCCATCGTCGCCTCAGCGGGCGGGACCAGATGCTCGGCGTCAGCGCCGGCTGGCACACCCACCTCTCGATCCTCATCGCCCAACTCTCCGGCACGACCGATCAGCAAGTCTTCTGGGCGCGCTTCCAACGCCTGCGCGGGATCTACGAAAAGCGGATCCCGGAATAAACTCACGGCAACGACCGCTGGAGTGCTACGGGACGTCCCGTAGCACTTCTTTTTAGCCGGCGTGCCTCTGGCCTCGTCCTCATCCCCAGCGCGGACCATTTCTTCGTCCTGACTCACCGGAATTGAGCAGAAAGTGGCTACGGGAGGAAACCGAGGGAGCCGAGCTCACTCCAGACTGCATCGCGATTGCAGATTGCCGAGAAGCCGGGGTGAGGCGAAAAGGGGCGGCTCCCGAGGACCACCTTGGGGCATCAGACCCGTCCGTCCCTTGAAGATTCTCGACCGTTACATCCTCCGCTCCTTCCTGGAGCCGTTCATCATTTGTACGCTGGGCTTTCTCGCCATCTGGCTGATTTTCGACCTGAGCGACAACATCCGCGACTTCATCGAAGCCAAGGCTTCCCTCAAGATCATCGCCGCTTTCTACCTATCGCAGCTCCCGGCCATGATGGTGATCGTGCTGCCGGTCGGCATGCTCCTCGCGCTGCTCTTCTGCCTGAGTCGCATGAGCCGGACGAATGAAATCATCTCCCAGCTCACCGCCGGCCGCAGCCTGATCCGCGTCCTTTCCCCCCTGCTCGCCATCGGCCTGCTCTGCACCGGCGGGCTCTGGCAGCTCAACCAAAAGCTGGCCCCGCAGGCTGAAGCGACGAAGAAAGCCGCGCTCGAACAAATCTCCCGCGGCCGCAAGAGTATGGTCCAGGAAGCCATCGAAGCGCACCTCTTCCGCGACCGCAAAACGGGCCGCACCTGGTACGTGGAAAAGCACCGAATGGGTTCGAACTCCCTCCAGGGGGTAGTCATCGTCCAGCAGGATGAGGAAGGCCGGATCACCGAAAAATGGTACGCCACCCGCGCCGACTGGGATCCGCGCACGGGCCGCTGGATTCTCTTCCGCGGGATGCGGGTGGAATTCGATCTCGAAGGCAACGAGGTCAAACGCGAGCCCTTTGTCGAAACCGTCCGCGCGATCGAAGGCTGGCCCGAAACGACCTGGCGAATCAGCTCCTCAAACCTGGAACCGCAGAGTCTCACGGTGGCGGAATTGCACCGCTACCTAGAGCAGAATCACGACTTCCCGGAGATCAACCTCGCGCCCTACCGCACCTGGCTGCAGCACCGTCTGGCGCTGCCTTGGTCGTGCTTCGCCGTGGTGCTGATCGCCGCGCCGCTGGGGGTGGTCTTCAATCGCCGCGGGGTCCTCGCCGGGGTGGCCAGTTCCATCTTCATTTTCTTCGGGATGATCTTTGCCACGAACCTCTTTCTCGCACTCGGCAAAGGGATGCGCGTGACCCCGGTCGTTGCGGCGTGGACGCCCAATCTCGTCGTCGCGATCATCGGCCTGTTCCTGCTCTACCTGCGCTCCAGCAATCGCGACCTGGCTTCGATCTTCAGCCGCCGGGTCCTGCCGCGTTAAACCTTTCGCGCCCCTTCTTCTCACATGACCGATTGGAGTATTCAGAGCCGGGCCCACCAGTGCACCACGACGGGGCGGAGTTTCGTGGAGGACGAAATTTTCTACACGCTGCTCTTTGACGAAAAGACCGGCTACCGGCGCGAAGACCTCTGTCAAGAAGCCTACCAGGCGCGTCCCGCGGATGCCGCGGTACCGTTCTCGTTCTGGCGCACGAAATACACTCCGCCGCCACCGCCGGCACCCGAAGCCATCGGCAAACAAACCGCCGAAGATTTGCTCCGCCGCTACATGGAACAGCCCATGCCTACGGATGAAACCGAGGCGCGCAAAATGGCGGCCGCCCGCTACCTGCTGGCCGTGATGCTCGAGCGCAAACGCATCCTCAAGGAAGCCCAGGTGAAACGCGTCGAAGACGGCACGCTGGTGCGCATCTACGAACGCGCCGTCACCGGCGAAGTCTTCATCATCCCCGACCCGGAACTGAAGCTCGACGAAATCGAGAGCGTGCAGGCGCTGGTCGCGGAGCTCCTCGGCTAGGCCGGGCGCGCCCGTTCGGGCGCGAGCTTTCCCTGCAAAGCGGGCTACGTTTTCAGCTTTCGAGTTTTGGCCGGGCTGCCCAGACTGTTCCGGCCATGAGATCCCTCGCGCTCCTCCCCCTCCTCTTCGTCGCTACCTCCGCTCTGGCCGCGCGGATCGAATTGATCGCCGGGGGTGGGACAC
>Ga0209050_1002063_pt1 | contig 18478 bp, 15 predicted proteins | sample Araplavi_mTSA_r2_FD_184276 | JGI IMG/M metagenome (GOLD analysis project Ga0209050, IMG submission 184276) | Arabidopsis root microbial communities from North Carolina, USA - plate scrape MF_Cvi_mTSA_r2 (SPAdes) (version 2) | ecosystem: Host-associated > Plants > Roots > Endosphere | place: USA... | reverse complement strand
CGCCTGCGCTGAGCGTCTATAGCGCCAGCAAGGCCGCCGTGCGCAACTTCGCGCGCAACTGGATCCTCGACCTCAAGGAACGCCGCATCCGCGTCAATGCGGTCAGCCCCGGCGTCACCGATACGCCGGGAGTCGATGAACTGTTCGGCGGCGGCGAGGATGCCGAGAACACCAAGGCCTATCTTGCAGGACTGATCCCGGCCGGACGCATCGGCCAGCCCGCGGAAATCGCCAAGGCCGTGCTGTTCCTCAGTTCGGAAGAGGCCAGCTTCGTCAACGGCGTCGAACTCTTCGTCGATGGCGGGCAGGTTCAGATCTGATCGGGGCTCCCGAGGCCCTCAAGCGCCCGCCTGCCGTCATCCGGCGGCGGGCGCCAGTCACAGGCAACCCATACCCGGGAATGAGCGAAGCAGCCGCATGGACGAGCGTGGCGGCCACGCGTCTGGCAGCACGCGCATCGCGTGCCGTGCTATTCGAAACCCACCGACGCCGCAGCCATTCAGGCTCAACGCCCCTTTTGTTCAGGCCGCGGATCCGCAGCGCCCGAGATCGGAGCGGCTACTTCGATTTCTACCCGGCGGTTCTTCGCGCGTCCCTCATCATCGTCGCTGCCATCGAGGTTTCGGTTGGGCGCAATCGGACGCGCTTCGCCAAGAGCGATGACGGTCATGCGCTTCCCATCGATGCCCTTGCCGGCGAGATAGTCGCGCGCCGCCTCGGCCCGGCGGCGAGAGGCGGCAAGGTTCTCCGCGTCGGATCCGCGGGAATCGCTGTGCCCCCAGATCGTGATCGGCCCGCCGGCCTCGAGCGTTGGATTGGCAAGCAGGCCATCGAGCAAGGCGCGTCCGCCGTCATCGGGTTTTGCACCTTTTGCCGGGTAGGGAATTACGAGGTGAACCGGTTGCAGCGAAGGGGCCTCGCTCGGTCCGATATCGACATCTTCCCGGATGATGGATTTCTTCGGCTCCTGTGCCGGCTCGTCCGGTGCCGCACTGGCAAGTGCGTCAGGTATCGCAGCCTCGCTTGCGGGTGCATCGCTTGCCTCTCCCTCGCTCTGCTGCTGGCAACCGCCGAGGGCGGCCAGCAGAAGCAGGGATGCGGTTATCGGCGCGCGGTTCATGCTGTCGCCTCCTTGGTTTCGGGAATGTTGCGAGTGGGTTCCGGCTCCGCACGGCGTGGCGGGCCGTAGGAAATGATCGTGTCGCCCGGCTGAGGCGTGGGACGAGAGGCGTGGGTGAAGAACAGGATCCTGCCCTCCTTTCGCAACACGAACAGCATATTCGCCTCATCCGGCAGCGCGGCCTGTGCATCGGCAAAATCGAACTGTTCGCTGATGCGCGTCTTGCGGAAGGTCCAGCCGGCGCTTTCGTGCTCGGCGATTTCCTCCACGCCGATGCCCGAAGCGAACATGGCGCGTCCGCGAAGAGCCTCGGGCAGGCTGCGATGGTCCTCGTCATCGCCCATGCCGCCAAGCTGATAGACCGCATCCCTGCCGATATCGGGCGCGAACTCGTTGCAGACGAGCGCATTGTAGGCCTCGTTGTCGGTCGTGGCGACGAGGACCTGGAACTGCGCCAGATCGAGGCGTTCCTCGGTCGACTCCGCCAGAATTTCGCCGTGATAGGTGGCGATCCCGGCCTGCCGCGCCACCGAGAGGCGCTGCCAGCTGGTGTCGGCGATCATGACCGGGACATCCAGTTGCCGCAGCTGATGGGCAAGGGACAGGCTCCACGAGGTGCTGCCGACGATCAGGAGGCCCTTCTTGCGCGCACCCATGACCTTGAGCCAGCGCGCCACGTAGCGGATGCTGAACCCGTGCGCGACAATCGTGGCGACGACGACGGAGAAGGACAGCGTTACGAGAATGCTGCCGTCGCCATAGCCAAGCTGGTCGAGCCTCAGGGCGAACAGACCCGACATGGCCACCGCGACGACGCCGCGCGGCGCGATCCAGGCAACCAGCAGGCGCTCGTTCCAGGGGATCTTGCTGAAGGACAGGCTGAGCAGCACCGTCGCCGGACGCACCAGGAACAGCAATGCGAGAAGATAGGCAATGAAGCGCCACTCGAACTGGCGCAGCACGCCGAAATCGAGCGAGGCTGAAAGCAGAACGAAGACGCCGGAGATCAGGAGGACCGTGACGTTCTCCTTGAAGGGGTGAATGTCGCGCAGGGAATCGAGCCGCATGTTGGCGATGGCGACGCCCATCACGGTTACGGCGAGAAGGCCGGTTTCCTGCTGGATGAGGTTTGAAAGCACGAACGTGCTGATGACGGCGACGAGAAGGACGGGGGCCTTGAGGTACTCGGGCACATGGCCCCGGGGGAAGGCCCAGGCGATCGCGCGCGCCGCTCCGTAACCGATGAGACCGGCCACGACCGCGGCGGCGACGAGCGACGTGGCCACCGAGAACAGGGTGCCGCCTTCGCCGGAGCGACGCAGGTATTCGTAAGTGAGGACGGCGCACAGCGCGCCGAACGGATCGTTGACGATGGCTTCCCATTTCAGGATCGCCCGCGGGCGAGGCGCGATGTTGCTCTGGCGCAGGAGTGGTATGACGACGGTGGGGCCCGTCACGACGAGGATTCCTGCGAAGAGGATGGCGACCGGCCATACGAGGCCGGCGATATAGTAGCAGGCCAGCGTGCCCAGCACCCAGCCTACCGGAATTCCCACCAGCATCAGGCGCGTCACCGCGCCTTCTGTCTTCCTGAGTTCACGGAAGTTGAGACTGAGCCCTCCTTCGAAGAGGATGAGCGCAACGGCTACTGAGATCATCGGCTCCAGCAGGTCTCCGAAGGTCTGTTCGGGGACCACGAGACCGGTGACGGGACCGGCAAGGACACCGGCTGCGAGCATGAGGGCGATGGCTGGCCAGCCGGTACGCCAGGCGATCCACTGAGCACCGATACCGAGAATACCGATCAGCGCGAAGACAAGGGCTTGCTGATGCATAACGAAGAAGCATAACCATCTCGGACCGGCAAGGTAACCGCCCGCGCTGAAATTTTTCGAGGTTCCAGGGGCCTGTCGGCTGCTTGCCGAACCGTGAGGCCCGAACGGGTGGACAGACCCTGTGAGGCGCTGCAATAGGGCCTGGCTCCCAAAAATCTCTGCCGCCGCCCATAGTGAGTCTCTTCAGCGCGTCATGCCGGTCGTTAAGAACCGCGATCGGTGCTCCCGGAAGCTGCCGTTCGATGAAGCGTCTAGGACCGGCGTTCCGAACCTTAAAAAGCCACTGCTACGACACCTAAACATGCAGGTCTGGTCCGATTCGCCCCAGCTGGTCTCGGGTACCACCTTGAGTTTGGAGTATTAGACCGACGCCCGCTCGCGCAAATCGAGCGCCGCCGGCGTCGTGCCTTCCGGCCCATCATGGATCAACTGGCAGTCCGCAAGCCTTGTGACGGCCAGCGCCGTCACAAGGCGACCGTGCCGATCACTTTCCCGTTTTTTGGACGGTTACCGCCTCCTTCGGCTTGACGTAACGGTCCAGCCAGTCGGTCATCTGCCACAAGGTCTCCTGCGTGGATTCCATAGCCCGATAGCCATGCGGTTCGTTGGGGAGCACGACGTAACGCACGATCGCGCCATTGCCCTTCAAGGCGGCGTACATGCGTTCGGACTGGATCGGGAACGTGCCCGAATTGTCGTCCGCACCGCCATGGATCAGCAGGATCGGCGCCTTGATCCGGTCTGCGAAGGTGAAGGGGCTCATCTCGGTGTAAGTCTGCGTCGCCTGCCAGTAGGTGCGCTGCTCGGCCTGGAAACCGAACGGCGTCAGCGTGCGGTTGTATGCGCCCGAACGTGCGATGCCGGCACGGAACAGGTCCGTATGGGCCAGCAGATTGGCCGTCATGAAGGCGCCATAGCTGTGTCCGCCCACGGCCATACGGCTGCGATCGCCGACGCCCGTGGCGACAACCGCATCGACTGCCGCCTGTGCGTCTTCCTGCAATTGCTTGACGTAAGTGTCGTTCGGTTCGGCCCCGTTCTCACCGATGATCGGCATCGCCGGATCGTCGAGCACGGCATAGCCCTGCGTCAGCAGGAACAAGTGGCTGATCCCGCGCGGACGCACGAAGCGGTTGCCTTCGTCGACCGTCTGGCCGGCCACCTTGGGGTCCGTGAATTCAGCCGGGTAGGCCCAGAGCAGCGTCGGCAGCGGCCCATCACGCTTCGCGTCGTAACCGGCTGGCGTATAAAGCGTGCCCGAAAGCGGCAGGCCATCGGCCCGCTTGTACGTGATCGTGCGCTTGGTAACGCCCGCGAAGGCCGGCGCAGGATCGGGCAGGTCCGTCACTTGGCGCGGCTTGCCGCCACCGATCGTCTCGATTACGTAATTCGGCGCCAGCTTCGCGCTTTCCCGACGCGTCAGGATACGCTTGCCGGCATCGTCCAGAAGCGCCTCAACGGACTCGTAATAGGGCGCCTGGGCAATCCAAAGCCGGGTCTGATCACCGCCTTCGATCGGCATGCGGGCCAGAAACGGGAAAGCGCCCGCCTTGGTCGCACCTTCGCCCGAGGCGAACACCGCCTTGTGATCGGGCGTGAAGCGCATCACTGGCTTGCCGGCGGCGTTCTCCTCAAGCATCGGCATGCCCGGATCGCCGTAGCGGTCCTGATAATTGCGCGTCAGCAGAAGGCGCGCCTCGCCGGAGTTGGAGGGAGACACCGCATAGCGATGTTCCGTACGCGTCTTCCATTCGCGGTCCAGAACGAGCGCGAAGCCATCGTCACCCCAAAACGTTCCCGCATAGCGCTTTGCGACATCCGCGAACTTGGCAGGTGCTGCGGCGAACGGCGCGGATTGTACGAAAAGGCGGTCATGGACGGACACATCCATTTTGGGATCGCCGCCGTCCTGTGCTTCGGCCCAAAGCAGGGTTGCAGGCGCATCGGAGCGCCACTCCACTTCGCGCGGCCCCTTCACCACGGCATCGAAATCGACCGGCAGATCGTCGGCCAGCGGGCGGTCGACGATGGTGCGGACAGGCTGACCGTCAGCCGTGGAAACGGCAATCTCGGTCGGGAAGAATCCGGCCGGCAGCAGATAGCTGTAGGGTCGCTTCAGACGTTCGGTCAGCACGTAGCGACCATCGGGAGACACCGAGAAATCGGTCCATAGCCCGGCGGGCTTGATCGCGGTTGCGGTGCCATCGAGGCTGACGCGTATCAGGACGCCAGTGAAGTAATAATCGAACAGCGCCTCGTCATGCGCATCGCCGAGGAGATCCTCGTAGGTACGCGCGGCCGAGCGGCGTCCATTGCTTTCCTGCACGACCGGGCCGGTCGGCGCCGTGCTTTCCGCAGGCGGCGTCCCGCGCGCAGGATCGACCACGCGCACGATCAACCCCTGGCTATCGGGAAGCCACTCGTAAGGAGCGCCGGGAAACGCGCCGTTGACGTGCTCGACCAGCGGCACGGCCTTGCCATCGAGGGTCGCTGTCCACAACTGCAGGCCGTTCGCCACCTGCACCACCATTGCAAGCCGCTTGCCGTCGGGCGACCAACTGGCACCCGTGAACCGGGTGCCCGCAGGCAAGGAGACTGCAACCTTCCGCCCGCTGGCAAGATCCTGCAAGGTCAGGGCGTTGAGCCAGACCACACGCACTTCGGCTTGCCCGTTGGTGGCAGGATCGATGCGATACCCGCCAAGGCGCAGGATCGGCTTGGCCATATTGGCAACCGTCGGCAGGTTTTCGCGGCCCAGGATCGCCAGCGTCCGATGATCCGGGCTCACCGCCACGGCGGGCGTCGGCGGCGTTTCAAGAATGCGCGCGATGGCTTCAGGTGCACGGTGGTAACCGTTGGGCTCGGCATTCGCCAGCGCGGGAACCGCTGTGGCCAGCAGCAGACAAAGCACGGAGCGGCGCATGGTCGGATTTTTCCTTTGAGGTGTTGGAGGGCTTCTTGCCGGCAACATCCTGTAGAAAAAAGGAAATGACAAGAGGCGCAACATCCGATCGGAGGGTAAATTCCGGATTTGTGCTCAAGCACTCACCGTTCAGGCAAAGGTCCGGGAACGCTGCATTGCTTGCGTAGATGTCTGACCTTGATACGTTGCGACCACTCGCCGAAAGGCTCAACGCGCCACCTGCGCCTTGAAACAGGCATCACGGATCAACCGTATCATCGCGCATTCAACTGAAAACGGATTCGCGCCTCCTGTCGGACAGTCATGGGCTATCGCCATCCCTCGATACTCGTCCAGCGATCCCGCTCTTCGGGGCGCGACGGACTATCGGCACGGCGCCCGCTGTACGTGCGTTAAGACGCCTATCCCTTCCTTACCTTCCCGGACGTCCTCCGCTTGGGACGTGGATCGATTGGAGCTAATGAAAAAGCCAGGCTGACAAGGCGATCTTTGCCTTCCGCCTTCGATTGGCTCGTCAATTCGCTCAAGCGTTCGAGTAGAGTATTGACCTCCATCAGGTCGCTGGCGCTCAGCCAACCCTTGTTGCGTGAAGCCCATAGCTCGCGCTTAGGACCGGACACGACAGCATCCACTTTGCCCAAAGCATCCTGAAAATCGCGCTCGGCTATTTGCAGCAATGCGTGCGCGAAATTGCGCAGTTCGCCAGCATTGCCTTCAGGACGCAGATCGTAGGCCAGACGAATTGGACCGCCGCTGCGGCTGGTCAAGCGGTAGCGACGATCGCTGGATGCGTCTGCCGGCAACTCGCAGATCAGTCCCGCAGCCGCGAGCGTTCGCAAGTGATAGTACAAGCCATCTGCCGGACGGCCCAGTTCGTCCGCCAATGTCGCAACGCTCGCCTCGCCCCCGATGGCAGCCAAAGTGTCCATCAGTTCCTGGCGCATTGGCGAACTCAGCAGCCGGATCAGCGCCGGATCGCCGAGCGCCCCCGGATCGAATTGATCACTCATCCACATGGACTCCTGTTGAAATATACCCCATATATTTCAACGAATCGTTCCATGGAAGCCCGAGATCCGTACAAGGCTGCAAATGAGGAAGGCTGATCGTGAATTGCTCTCAGGTCCTTGCTGCAATCGTGGTTCCGGCATGCATCTTTTCTAGCACGTGCTTGGCGGCTGCTCCGCAATCGTTCGAGCCCGCCGCTCTGCAGGCAGATCTGCGCTTCGCCATCGACACGATCGAACGGCAGCATCCCCAACTTGAACATTCGACCACCCAAGAGCGTCTGGATGCCGCCGCAGCGTCAATACGCGGGCAGCTTTCCCGCCCCATGACGCAAGGCGAGGCGTGGGCAGCGATGGCCCAACTCAACCCACTGCTCGCGGACGGCCACTTGTTCATTGGCTTGCCGAATTGGCGAGAACGGAGCGCAGAGGAAGTGCGTAAGGGAACCGGATTTTTCCCTTTCGAAGTCAAACTCGACGGGCTGGGTTATCCGGTCATTACGGCAAAACTGGGCGGTGCGGCCACGCCATACGCCGGGCGCAGGATCACGCAAATAAATGGCCGTGATGCCCAGGATATAGCGTACGCCTTGCTGGCCCGGATGCATGGAGACACGCCAGCATTTCGGGCAGCGTTGCTATCGCAGCGCTGGTGGCTTGGGTTCGCCAAACTTTACGGCACGCCGGCAGTCTACGATCTTCAGTTCGCCGGCTCTCAGACGTCTCATCGGGTATCGGCGGGACATGTACTTCCCGCAATCCTGCAGCAAGAGGCTGACTTTGATCGCCTTTACTCCTGTCGCATCAACCCGGACCATACGGCACTGATGACGGTTGCCTCCTTCGCTTGGAGCGACAAGGCACAGTTCTTCAAATTTACGCATGACTGTTTCGCATGGATCAAGGCGGCTTCGACGCAGCGTCTGGTAATCGACGTCAGCGCCAATGGCGGCGGTGATGACGACATGTGGAAAGAGGGTATCCTCCGCTACATTGCCTCCAAGCCATACAAGCAGGGCTCGACCTACGTTAAGCGTGAACGCGATGGCTCCCTTTCCTCAGGAATGATTGAGACCGCAACCGCCCCAATCCCTGACGAAGCGCTACAATTCAGCGGCAAGGTTGAGGTCCTGATCGGCCCATTGACGTACTCGTCAGCGGTGTTGTTCGCCAATGTCGTGCGCGATTATAGCTTCGGCACCTTAACGGGCATTGGAAATAGTGCACGAACACAGCAATCCGGCGGCGTACAATCCGTACCGCTCCCAAATACCGGATTGGTTCTTTCCTATCCGCGCTTTGTGCTCGACCCACCATCAGGGGCTGCCGCACCAAGGTATCTGGAGCCGACGGATCAGATCACCTCGCCATAAGAGAGCAGCGGCCCAAGGCCGATGCGCAACCCGTCGGGCAGCTTCTCTACGGTCAGCAATAGAACCTGCCGGTCATTTTTGGCCATTGCCAGCCGTTCATCGTGGCTGATCTCTCGGTGAACGAATGACCGCTTCGGAGACGCTCGTAGGAGGCCGCTGAGCGGCAGCTCTGTCGGCGGCAACCGATCATATTCGGCTATTGGCACAACTCGGCCAGAAGTTCTGGTCAGCGTCACTGTCGCCATCGTCAGCAACGGAGCGAGAGATTGAATACGTTGCGCGCAAGAGAAGTGTGAAAGCTTGCATGGTTTCGGTCTGTGAATTGAGCCCAGGAAATGAAGGCTCTACCGTAAGCCCATTCTGTCCATCTTCTTGAGCAGGCCGACCCGCGAGAGGCCGAGTTCGCGCGCGGTATGCGTGTGGTTGTGGCCGGTACGGTCGAGAGCTTCGGTGATGCGGAGCCGCTCGAGAGCGGTCACCTCATCCTGTAGCGTCTGGCTGGATGGTGGCAGCGTTGCGTTATTTGGCACAGGCCCGCCATCCTCTCCCATCGCGAAAGCGAGGTCGGCGATGCCGATCGTCAAACCGCTCGCGCTCCTGGGCGCAAGAGCGGCGGCGCACTCGATGACCGAGCGCAGTTCGCGGACGTTTCCGGGCCAGCCGTGACTTTTCAGCCAGTCCAGTGCGCCAGGCACGAAGCTGGCAGGGCTTTCGCTGGCGCGGCGCAGAAACAGCCGGGCCAGCAAGGCGATGTCGCCCGGGCGGTCTGCCAACGCCGGAACCCGCAGGACGACACCCTTCAGGCGATAGTAAAGGTCCTCGCGGAAACTGCCGTCTGCGACCGCGGCGGCAAGATCGCGGTGGGTGGCGGCAACGATCCGCACGTCCGCGCGGCGAACCTCGCGGGCGCCGATCGGCTGGTAGCTGCCATCGGCGAGAAAACGCAGCAGTTTGACCTGCATGGGGGCTGGCATCTCGCCAATCTCGTCGAGAAACAGGGTTCCGTGCGCGGCGGTTTCGACAAGGCCGGGCCGGTCGGCGTGGGCGCCCGTGAAGCTGCCCTTGAGATGGCCGAACAGTTCGCTTTCCAGCAGGTCTGCCGGGATGGCTCCGCAATGCACCGGCACTAGCGCGCGGCCGGCGCGGGGGGAGGCGGCGTGGATCGCGCCGGCCACCAGTTCCTTGCCGGTGCCGCTGGGTCCCAGCACCATCACCGGCAGGGCCGTGGGTGCGATGCGGCGGATCATGTCCCGCAGCGCCGTCATCGGCGGGGATTGCCCGACCAGCCCCATGTCTTCCGCCGAATGCTCAAGCGCTTTCGCCGCAGCCAGATCGCGGGCAAGCCGCGCGCGTTCGAGGGCCCGTTCGACGACGACCTTGAGCATATCGGGATCGACCGGTTTGGCGAGGAAGTCCCACGCGCCGGTCTCGATCGCCTTGAGCGCCAGCGGCTGATCGGCATGACCCGTCATCACCACCACCGGAGCGGGCGCGAACGCGGGAATGAGCGCAAGCCCGACCTCAGGATCGTGATGCGGGGGCATCGCCAGGTCCAGCAAGACCACGTCGGCGCCGTGCTCCGCAAAGGCCTGCCGCGCCGCGTTGCCGTCCCCCACCGTGGTCACCTCATGGCCGAGCGAGCGAAGCCAGCCGGCGGTCAGGCGCTGGAATGCCGGTTCGTCGTCGGCGAGCAGGATCATGGTGTTCTCCCGAAAGTCAGGCGGAAACAGGTGGACCAACCCGGCCGTGCAGCCAGCGTTACCGTGCCGCCGTGCGCCTCCATGATCCGCCGGACGATGGCAAGGCCCAGTCCGGTCCCCCCGGGGCGGCGAGACACGAAGGGGCGGAACAGGCTCTGCACGATATCCGGCGCGATGCCCGGCCCGTCGTCGCAGATGTCGATCGTGACGGGAGGGCCTGGTTCGGTAACGATCAGGACGCGGGAACCCATCGCGCGGGCATTGTCGACAAGGTTGGCCAGCGCGCGATTCAGCGCCATGCGGTCGGCCTGAATCTCAAGGTCGGGCCGGCCCTCAACCTCCACGCCAAACTGACCGAGCAGATCGTTGACGCGCAAGGCCTGCGGCGTGACGCTCCAGGCGCGGGCGTAATCGAGAATATCGGTGACCAGCGCATTCATCCGCGTGACCTGTTCCCCGATTTCGGCGCGAACTTCGGCCGGAGCACCGGTGGCGGCCATCTGCACGATACCCAGCGGGTTGCGCAGGTCGTGCGCCACGGTGGCCGCCAGCGCGCCCAGTTCGGCGAGGCGGGCCTCGCGCTCGGCATCAACCATGCGCCGGGCCGCCGAAAGGCGGCGTGCGCTTTCGGCGGTGATCGCGGCGAAGCGCTCGGCGGTGTGACGCGTGCCAGCAGGGGCATCGTTCCATCCACGCAGCGAGACGGTTTCGCCTTCGAGCAGGAGATCGGGGCTACCGGGCGGCAGACCGAGGTGCCGATGAAGCAGGGTGGTGGCGGTAGCGGCCAGTTCGGTTTCGTCAGTAGCCTCGGCCATGCGGTCACGCCACTGCGTGATATCCGCTTCGGCGATGCGGCTGCCGGGGAAGACCATGCGGTTCACCAGACGCTTGAGCGGCGTGAGGATCGCCAGACCCAGCAGCAGCGTGCCCGCCAGCGCGAGCCAGGTCGCCAGGAAACCTGCCGGCCGCCCAGCGAGTGCCAGTGGCAGGGCAGCTATGAACACGCTGGCGGCGCCTGCTCCGGCGAGTAGCAGTATCCAGACGAGTGCGCGGCGGGCCCAGATATCTGCGAGCATGAACCGATGGCGCACGATGCCGTAGACCAGCGCCACCGAATAGAGCGGCAGCAGCAGTACCGGCCAGGGGTAGGCGTCGATCCCGAAGGCGGGAAAGGCAAAGCCGGAAAGCGCGACAAGGCCGATCAGGCTGGAGACGAATACGGCGCCTGCCTGTTGCCCGTGAAGACCGTCCTGCCGCTTCCAGACGTCGAGGAGCCGCAGGTGCCCTGCGATCGACAGGGCACCCGCCACTCCCAGCACGCCCCAGCCCACTGCCGAAGGGATGAAGAACCCCGCAAAGCCGTTCCAAGGCACGACCGTCCCGACGCCGAAGAGCAGGCCGACCAACGCGGCGAAAGCGGCGAGCGCGTAGCTCGCCACGGCGACGGGCCGCAGCGCGCCGCAAAGCGCAAAGGCGAAGACCAGATGGACGAAAGCCGCCGCGGGCAAGGGGGACAAGGCGATCAGCGTGGTGGTGAGCCCTTCGGCCCGCTGACCGAAAAGTGCGGGCGCGGCCTGGGCGATGCTCCAGATGCCGACGCCGGCCAGGAACGCGGCGAGCAGCGACGATCCGGGAAGGTTTCGCGCGCGCAGCACCACGAAGCCGGCCAGCAGAAAGCTGGCGATCGCCGTCAGCGCAAGCGCGCCGATAAAGGCCGGATGCCGATCGCTGTATCCATCGTTGATAGTTCTAGCATCGTTTTGCGTACACGTCGTTAACATCCATTCGTGTCTGAGCGCCAGAAATCCCGGCCTTGCGCGGGTTTACGCAATTGGCATGCCACTTGCGAAAGAGCTTCCGAAGCCGCGCCAACCCGGTGCGGCATTCATGAAGGAGCCTGCCATGTTGATCCCGATTGCCGCTTTGCTGCTGGCCTACTCCCTCACCGTGCTGGTCGCGACACTGGCAGTCGTCGCCCTGTGGCGGCCACTGTTGATCCTCTTGTCCGAACTATGCGGCACCGAACAGCGCTCGCGGTTCTGGAGTGTGTGGACGGCGGTGATGATGCTGACCACGCCGTTGCTGTTCGTCTCGCTCCATCCGGTGGCGACGGACCCGACCGACCTTGTGCAGGGCACGATGACGAGCGCGCTGTTTGGCATTCTCCTGGCGCTTGTCGGCATGGGCTGCGCGGTGTGGAGCCGCACGCCGCGCCGCGCCGACCATGAGGCGTAAGGAGGCCATGATGCGTGTGCTTGTCGTCGGGGCCGGGGGCTTCATCGGGCGGCATCTGGCGGCGCGGCTTGCAGGAGAAGGCCTGCAGGTTGTCGCTGCCGGGCGGGATTCCAAGGCTCTGTCGCACCTCCTGCCCGGTGTGGAGATCGTGCCCTGCGATCTGATGCGCGACGGGGCAGGCGATTGGGCGCAGCGGCTGCGCGGCATAGATGCCGTGGTCAACTGCGCCGGCGTCATCGGCGCCGGGGCCGATTACGGCAGAGTCCATCAGCACGGCGCCATCGCCCTGTTCGATGGCGCCCGCGCGACGGGCGTCGGCCGAGTGATCCAGATATCCGCACTCGGCGCTGACGAAACCGGGACGACGCCCTACCATCGCAGCAAGCGCGCGGCCGACGATCACCTTACCCGCCTCGGCGCCGATGGCACGGCTATGGGCTGGGCAGTTCTGAGGCCATCGCTGGTGCTGGGACGCGGCGGAGCAAGCACTGCGTTGTTCGCGGCACTGGCGGCCTTGCCGGTGACGCCGCGCCTGGGCGGCGGGCATTGGCAGGTGCAGCCGATCCATGTCGAGGATCTGGTGGAGATCGTGGGCCACCTGCTCCGGGATCCGGGGCCGCTGTGCGCTCGTCTTGATGTCGTCGGTCCCGCAGCGATGTCCACGGACGAACTGACCGCCGTGATGGGGCGCTGGCTGGGGCTGGAATTGGAACGGACGCCAGTACTGCCGATCCCGCGCTGGCTTCTGGCCTTCGTTACCCGTGCTGGCATTGGGCCTGCCTCGCCCGAGAGCCTGACCATGCTGGCGGCCGGGAACACCGCACCGCTTGCTCCGCTGGTCGAGGCGACGGGGATCATGCCCCGTCCGATCGAACAGGCGCTGGCGTTGCATCCCTCGTCCTCGGCTGATCTGGCGATGAGCCGGCTGGCGTCGATGATCCCCGTCATGCGATGGCTGCTGGCCCTGGTCTGGCTTGCCGGCGGGCTGGTCTCGCTGGGGCTGGCACCTGCCGGCACCACCGATGCCATGCTGGCGCGGCTTGGGCTTGCGGGGACAGCGGCGATGGTCGCACTTTGGGTCGGTTCGCTGGCCGACATCGCCGTGGGCCTGGCCATTCTGGCAAGGCGGCGCGGCGGCGCCCTTGCGGGGGTGATGCTGATGGGCGGCTACACGACGATCCTCAGCGCGGTCGCCCCCGAGCTCTGGACGGACCCGTTCGGCCCGCTCGTCAAGAACCTGGCCGTTCTGGGCCTTTCCCTCGCCGTGCATGCATTGGAGATGCGCCGTGGATGAATACCTGTTTCTGAAGCTGATCCATATCCTCAGTTCCACGCTGCTGTTCGGAACGGGGCTGGGCACGGCCTTTCACGGATGGATGGCAAACCGTACCGGGTCGCTCGCCGCACGGCGGGTGGTAAACCGCAATGTCGTGCTTGCCGACTGGCTGTTCACGACGCCTGCCGTCATCGTCCAGCCGGTTACGGGCGTATGGCTGGCGCAGATCGCCGGGTTCCCGCTGAGCAGCGGTTGGCTGGTGGCGGCAATGCTGCTTTATGTGCTGGTCGGTGCCTGCTGGCTGCCGGTCGTGCTCATTCAGGTGCAGATGCGCAGGATCGCCGACAGGACGCCGGATGGGGAGGCGCTGCCACCGCGCTATTTCCGCCTGTCTCGCTGGTGGTTCGGCCTTGGCTGGCCGGCTTTCATCGGCGTCCTTATCATCTACTGGCTGATGGTTGCCAAATCGGAGATCGCATTTTGAACCTGCCGCTGTTCCGGCGCCTCCTGCCAGGCGACATGGATGCATTGCCACCGGTGCTTCGCGCCGCGCACGACGCCGACGATATGCAGCACTGGGAAGGGCTGGCGTATGTGACGCTCAGCCGAAATCCCGTCGCCCGGCTGCTGTGCCGGATGATGAAATTGCCGGCACAAGGGCACGGGGTTCCGGTTACGGTCGTGTTCGAGCGACTGGCGCATGGCGAAAGATGGCGGCGTACATTTTCCGGGCGCAGTTACTGCAGCGACCTTACCGTCAGGGACGGCTTGATGATGGAAAGGATGGGCTTGGCCACCAACATTTTCCGGGTGTCGTTCGACGATGGCCAGATAGTGCTGGATCTGGAGGGCTTTCGTTTTCTGGGCCTGCCCCTGCCGCCCTGGCTGCGTCCGCGTTGTCGTGCCACAGAACGGGAGCAGGACGGGCGTTACGTTTTCGATGTTCCGGTCAGCCTGCCGCTGCTGGGGCGCGTTATCCACTACACGGGCAGCATGGAGCGCCGCGATGCCTGAAGCGCATCCCATCATTCTGTTCGACGGAGAATGTGTGCTTTGTTCGGCCAACGCACAGTTCATTCTGACCCATGACAAAGCCCGCCGTTATCGCCTTGCGCCGATGCAGGGCGCAGTCGGCGCGGCATTGTTCCGTAAGCACGGTGTCGATCCCAATGACCCGGATACCATTCTGGTAATCGATGGCGACAGAGTACTGCGGGACAGCGATGCAGTCTTGTCGATTTACACCGGCCTCGGGTGGCCATGGCGCGTTGCCGGGCTGGTGTTGCTGGTGCCGCGCTGGATGCGCGATCCGGTGTATCGATGGGTCGCGCGCAATCGGTACAGGATATTCGGCCGGCGAGCGACCTGCTGGATTCCCAACGCAGAACATGCTGATCGAATTATGTGATCGCACGGTGCTCTTCAGCCGACTCCGCGGACAAACTGAATGGCTACCGAGCGCAAAAGAGCACGTCTCCCGATGCCGAACACGTCCCAGTCATTCAGTGCTCCAGTCCCGCTCCCCAACAACGGACCGTCAGCTTTCCCATAGTCATACCGAGAGGGTGTCCGTGAAGAGAGACCTTCCGGTTGCGGGCGCTCACTAGTTAGGGGGCTGTATTTCTGGTAAGGAATCCCTGCATAGAGAGCCACGCGATGAATTCGTCTAGCACGAGCGTTGTCGTGGTGTTTGGCTTTCCGAGCCCGAAACCATGGCTCCCCTGCTGGTAGCCATGAATTTCTACAGGCCGCTTGGCCGCGAGCCAGGCCTGCGCAATTGGAAAGCCCATCGAGGGAAACAGGGGATCGTCGAGAGCGATTGCATCGAACATCGGCGATGCGTCTGCCGGAACGTCGATCTTAGCCTGCGGGCCATAGATGTACCCGAAGAAAGCAGGGCGTTCGCCCGACTTCGCGGCAAGGACAGTCTGTAGCGAGGTCATGGCCCCTGCCGAAAAGCCGATCATGCCCACGCGGGCGGGATCGACACCCCATTCGGCGGCATGTTCGCGCACCATCTTCAGCGCGGCAAGGCCATCTTCAGTCGCCTGCGGATTGGTCAGCACCGGTTGCTTGGTCGGATCGGGAATGCCCTCCATCATCTTGGCCCAGACATATTTCCCGGCTTCGGCTTCATCCTTCGGGGTTGGCAGAAGGCGATATTTCAGAACGAACGCGGTAATAACGCGGTCTGCAAGGGCTTGAGCTACATCCCAGCCCTCGTGCGACATGGAAAGCGCCATGAAAGCGCCGCCGGGCGCCACGATCACAGCGGCGCCGGTCGCTTTGGCGGGATCGGGACGAACGGGGGTCAACGTGGGCCGGGTGACATTGCGGACCGCATAATCCTTACCGAAATATCGGGCCCAGTTCTCGTTGGCGGCAGAACCGGGCGTCTTGGCGCCATAGAGCGGGATGGCACCCGTCTCGACTGGCGCGCTTGCCGGAGCGGGGGCGGGATAGTCGGCGGGCTGCGCAGCAGCACTCCCTGCTGCTGCTACGCATGCTGTTGCCACGACAAAATATGCCGATTTGCCAGTTACCATCCACGATCTCCCCTGTTCTTTTGAAGATGAATGACATCTACAAACGCCAAGGGTCAAATAAGCTTATTTTGCAATCCCATAGTAATTTCCTATACCTTTGTGCCGAACGCTCATGCTTGCAGGTCGGCTGTGACAACAAACGCATCGTGAAATCACGCCTGACATGAATCTACGATGCGCCGCAGATGCGCGATATGAGGAACACGACCCTTGTCAGACGCTCATTATCTGTTTGTGATGCTTCAGGTGTGGACGGTCCGCAATCTGGCAGGTGCCGACCAGTTAGCGCGATTCCGGGGCGGTCGAGCGAATGGTGGGTCACGCCAGAACCGGCCATCCCGATCACGCCAACTTCTGATCGGCGAAGATACGGAGGGAATATGTCCTGCTACTGCTGGCGCTCCTTATCCACGCGAGCGGCGAGTGCGCGCTGGGACGCACGAGCATAAGGCCCGACAAGCGTCGGGGGAAGCAGCGAACCGCCCGTTGGCGCCGCTTTGCTCGGCGTGAACAGTTATCAGGATGTCGCACGGAACAGCGTTCATGGCAGCGTGGACACGGCGATAGTTCGCATGTTTCACATTAAGCGAACGGCACAGGAACGCGTTCCCAGCGGTGTATGAGCTCGCATCGCGACTGGACAGTTTGCCGCAAACTATCGCTTCTTGCGAAGCATCCATTGCCTCATTCCGCGGTGGGCATGCCACCAGGATTGCGCTTCTTCTTCTGTAATTTTAGACAGTTGCGGCGCCAATGGAAACAACCCGCGGGGAGGAAGCCGGCAATGCAGATCTTCTTCAATGATGCCACCGGGCTTGTCCATGAACCCAGAACGGTCTTCTGCCAGCGACCAGCGGAGCACTGCCCTGCGCTCGGATGCCGCGCCGGTGGCGCCCGCCCGCTGATCGTCTGCCCCGTCTTTGGCCAAACCAATGCATGCGGTTCCCAGTTGACCTAAGCGCTGGATGGTGCAGCGATATGGGCGCGGCATCCAGCATGGGGAGCGAAATCGCGCCCATCGCCGATCGCAGCTGAACGATTATGTCGCGCAGATACTATGACTTTGGCTGATTGCGACACCACTGCGGCCTGGCATGGGCACTCAGGGCGCGTCCCAGCGTTACATGCTGCGTCGATCGAAGGTTTTCGCCGTAGCGGGAGGTTTGTGCAATGAGCATGATCGTAAATGGATTGACGGTCGAAGTTCCCTCTGACTCACGCGTCTCCCTATTGGATTTCCTGCGCGACGGCCTCCATCTCCACGGTACAAAGAAGGGCTGCGATCAAGGTGCCTGCGGAGCCTGCACTGTCCTTTCGGACGGAGAGCGCATCCTGTCGTGCCTCGCACTTGCGGTTCAGTACGATGGACGTCGCGTCACCACGATCGAGGGCGTCGGCACGGCCACTGAATTGCACCCGCTACAGCAGGCCTTCATCGAACATGACGGTTTCCAGTGCGGCTATTGTACGCCCGGGCAGATTTGCTCGGCGATCGGCATGGCAGACGAAATCGGCCGCGGCGTGCCGAGCCACGTCACCGATGATCTCGACCTGACCGCAATTCCGCTATGCCGTGAGGAAATACGCGAAAGGATGAGCGGCAACCTGTGCCGCTGCGGCGCGCACAACGGGATTGTCGAAGCCATCGCTGCAACGTTCGCGGCTGCACTTGAGCCGGAGATAGCAGAATGACCCCGCTTCGCTATTCCCGTGCCATCGACGCAGAGGATGCCGTGCTTCAGGCTCAGGCCGGTGCGAGGTTTCTTGGCGGCGGCACCAATCTGGTCGATCTGATGCGTGAGACGATCGAGCGCCCGGAAGCATTGGTCGATGTCTCAGGCCTTGCAAATGAAATAGAGGAAACCCGTGACGGCGGCATGCTCATCGGTGCCGCTACGCGTAACACTGCCGTTGCGGCGCATCCGGTCGTGCGAACGCGCTACCCGGCTCTCGCCCGCGCGATCCTCTCTGGCGCCAGCGCCCAGATCCGAAACATGGCGACAACGGGCGGAAATCTGCTTCAGCGCACCCGCTGCGGCTATTTTTACGATGAGTCGGGTGCCCGATGCAACAAGCGACACCCAGGACAGGGCTGCGATGCATTGGAAGGCTTCAATCGCAACCATGCGATCCTCGGCGCCTCTAGCGCGTGCGTAGCGGTGCACCCTTCGGACATGGCCGTGGCACTTGCCGCGTTTGATGCAGTCGTCCACACGCGCACTTCGCAAGGAGAGCGACACATAGCGCTTACGGATCTGCACCGCCTGCCCGGTGACCGCCCCGATATCGAGACGATGCTTGAACCGGGCGAGCTGATCACCGCAGTCGAGCTGCCGCCTGCATTGCCCCGTTCGACCTATCGCAAGGTCCGCGACCGTTCGAGCTACGCTTTCGCCCTGATATCGGTGGCCGGCGCGGTAGATGTCGAAGGCGGCTGGGTCCGCGAAGTGCGTCTTGCTCTCG
>Ga0209050_1002062_pt1 | contig 18497 bp, 17 predicted proteins | sample Araplavi_mTSA_r2_FD_184276 | JGI IMG/M metagenome (GOLD analysis project Ga0209050, IMG submission 184276) | Arabidopsis root microbial communities from North Carolina, USA - plate scrape MF_Cvi_mTSA_r2 (SPAdes) (version 2) | ecosystem: Host-associated > Plants > Roots > Endosphere | place: USA... | reverse complement strand
TGTTGAGCAGGAATCTTTGATGAGTACCGGTAGAATCCAGTTCGCCGAGCAGGACGGCACCTTCGTCCTGAAGTTCGTCGGTGAAGTTCGCCTGACCCTGTGTTCGGCGTTGGATGCGACTATTGAGCGGATCTTCAGCGCGTTGAATTTCAACGCGATCGTGATCGATCTGACCGAAACCCGCAGCATCGACAGCACCACGCTTGGCCTGCTGGCCAAGCTGTCGATCCTGTCGCGGCAGAAAGTCGGCCTGCTGCCGACCGTCGTCACCACCCACGAAGACATCACGCGGCTGTTGCAGTCCATGGGCTTCGAGCAGGTCTTCAACATCGTCGACAAGCCGGTGCCCTGCCCGGAATGCCTGGACGACCTGCCAGACCAGGATCAGTCCGAAGAAGTGGTGCGGATCAAGGTGCTCGAAGCGCACAAGATCCTCATGGGCCTGAACGACACCAATCGTGAAGCCTTCCATGACCTGGTGAATGCGCTCGAACGGCACTGATCCCTTGAGGTGATGCGGTCTTGTCTGGCTAAACACAGATTCGCCATTCACCACAATCCACTGTGGGAGCGGCGGTGCGGCGATCCGACTTGCTCGCGAAGGCGTCAGTCCGTTCACTGCGATGTTGAATGCGAGGCCGCCTTCGCGAGCAAGTCGGATCGCCGCACCGCCGCTCCCACATTGGTTTTGCACTGAGCGCACGATTCGGTTTCGACCCACAATCCCCGTGAGTGCGAGATTGCTGACAAAAAAGGGCGAACCCACCAAGGTTCGCCCTTTTTGCATGACTCCCGCTCAGATCACAGCTTGGCCTGCAACAGCGCCTCAAGCTTCTCCTGATCCCGCGCGAACTGACGAATACCTTCAGCCAGTTTCTCGGTCGCCATCGCATCTTCGTTGGACAACCAGCGGAACCGCGACTCGTTGAGGCTCAGGCGCGCTTCGCCGGCGTGGCCAGGCGCCAGTTTGCGCTCCAGTTTGCCGGTATCCGCTGCCAGCTTGTCGATCAGGTCCGGGCTGATGGTCAGGCGGTCGCAGCCGGCCAGTTGCTCGATCTGGCCCAGATTGCGGAAGCTCGCCCCCATGACCACGGTCTTGTAGTCATTGGCCTTGTAGTAGTTGTAGATGCGCGTCACCGACTGCACGCCCGGATCATCCGCGCCGGTGTAGTCATTGCCGTTGGCTTTCTTGTACCAGTCGTAGATACGGCCCACGAACGGCGAAATCAGGAACACCCCGGCATCGGCACAGGCGGCGGCCTGGGCGAAGGAGAACAGAAGGGTCAGGTTGGTCTGGATGCCTTCCTTTTCCAGGATCTCGGCGGCGCGGATGCCTTCCCAGGTGGAGGCGATCTTGATCAGTACGCGGTCGCGGCCAATCCCGGCCTTGTCGTACAGCTCGATCAGGCGATGGGCGCGTTTCAACATGGCATCGGTATCGAACGACAGGCGCGCATCCACTTCGGTGGAAATGCGGCCCGGGATCACTTTCAGGATTTCCTGACCCACGGCCACGCCAAAACGGTCGCTGGCCAGGCCCACATCGCCCTTGCAGTCGTTGACGCTGGCGTTCAGCAGCTCGGCATACGCAGGAATGGCCGCGGCCTTGAGCAGCAGGGAAGGGTTGGTGGTGGCGTCCACCGGTTTAACGCGAGCGATCGCTTCGAAGTCGCCGGTGTCGGCAACCACGGTCGTCATTTGTTTGAGTTGTTCCAGCTTGGAAGTCATGGGCGTGCTCTGTCCTATGGGTCTGATGACATTACCCGAGCGCTGACAGCCACTCAAGGGCGTGTACGTGTATAGACGGCCCCTGCGGCAACAACCTGAAAACAATTGTTTGAAAGGCGGGGCGTGGTATCGATGAATACGATGCCGAAACGCCCCACAGGTTCAACGAGGCCGACCGTTAACGCCCTTCGAGCAACGCCGCCGCCTGATCCAGCAGCGCCAACGGATCTTTCGCCTTGTGAATGTCCACCGACAACAACTGCCGGAATTTGCGCGCCCCCGGAAACCCGGTGCCCAGGCCCAGCACATGTCGGGTGATGTGGTGCATCGAACCACCGGCATCGATATGCGCCGCAATATAGGGCCGCAGCTGCGCCAGCGCCTCGGCGCGACTGATCACCGGTGCCGTGCTGCCAAACAGCTGTTGATCCACTTCGGCCATCACATACGGGTTGTGATACGCCTCGCGGCCCAGCATCACGCCGTCGAACGTCTGCAAATGCTCATGGCAGGCCTCCAGCGACTTGATGCCGCCGTTGAGAATGATCTCCAGCTCCGGAAAGTCCGCCTTCAACCGCGCCGCCACGTCGTAGCGCAGGGGCGGAATGTCGCGGTTCTCTTTCGGCGACAGGCCCTCCAGAATCGCAATCCGCGCGTGCACGGTAAAACTGGTGCACCCGGCATCCCGCACCGTGCCGACGAAATCACACAACTCTTCGTAACTGTCCCGGCCATTGATCCCGATACGGTGCTTGACCGTCACCGGAATCGACACCGCATCACGCATCGCCTTCACACAATCGGCCACCAACTGCGGATGCCCCATCAGGCACGCGCCAATCATATTGTTCTGCACCCGATCGCTCGGGCAGCCGACATTCAGGTTCACCTCGTCGTAACCATGCTCCTGCGCCATGCGCGCACACGCCGCCAGGTCCAGCGGCACACTGCCGCCAAGCTGCAGGGCCAGCGGATGCTCGGCCTCGTTGTGGCGCAGGAAACGCTCGTGATCGCCGTTGAGCAAGGCTCCGGTGGTGACCATTTCGGTGTAGAGCAGGGCGTTTTTCGACAGCAGGCGCAAGAAGTAGCGGCAGTGGCGGTCTGTCCAGTCCATCATGGGCGCGACGGAGAAACGGCGGGAGAGCGGGGCGGGTGTGGCGTTGGCTGCGGACATTGGGAATCTGGAATCGGTGAGGCTGGGAGGTGGGGGAGTTTATCAGGATTGGGATGACGGGGCTCAGGAGTCCGAATACCGGCAATCAAGTCTGTTTAAATCAGCACGAAAATGCCGGATATTTCCCGCAACACACGTCCCCATCGCCCACATTACACTCCCTTAGCCACCCGGATAGCCTTTTTGCGTCGCTGCAAACTCAGCGACAAGGGTGTGGAAGCCCTTCACAAGATCTGGGCGCAGAGGCGCCACCTGAATTTAGGAAGGCGCTTTTTTCATGTCTGCTGTTAAATTATGGCGGCTGTGCGCGGGGTACTTTCGGGTGCGTCGGGTTCCTGGATCCCCGGTCTTCCACACCGGCGCACAGCTGCCACCCCATCATGTGGAAGTGATGCTGCGCTGAATGTCCTCACAACCGATCTGGCCTGCAAGCTCGAAGGCTCGCCACGCAGTCTGGCGCTGTCGATTCAGCAGTTGGCGGTGGTGGGGGAGTTGTTGGTGAATCGGGCGTTGGACAATGTCCTCAATCCAGTGAGAGATCGTCAGGTGCGCACGGTTCCTGAACCAACGCTGTCCCCCACACCAAGTTTCATGATGTCCAGCACAGACGAGGCATAGGATGACCGCCAAATGTCATGTTCCCCGCGCCTCAACCCACAGGAATCAAAAAATGATCGCAAACCTCGTCAAAGTCTCGCTGATGGCCGGTGCTTTGTTGTTGAGCGCCTGTTCGGGTGTGAGTGCTCATGGTGATTACTCGGCTGACTCCGTGCAGCCGGCCGGCTTTGGCCCGGGGCCCGCCAATAGCACCGCCAACAAGATGAGTTTCCATGGCAGTGCGCTGGGCAATAGTTTTGGCGAGTAAAGCTCGAGTTTGCTGCACGACGATTGATACGCGCTGCACAATCAACAAGGGCGCTCCTTCGGGAGTGCCCTTTTTTGTGCGAAAAAAACGATGCATTACTTCGCGTTTGGCACCGCCAGCCACTGCCGCCGAATCTTCTGATAATTGCCCGTCGCCTTGGCCAAATGCAGCCACTGATCGACGTACAGCTTCCAGGTGAAGTCGTCACGGGGCAGCAGGTACGCTTTTTCGCCGTATTGCAGGTAGTGCGTCGGGTTGACGGCGCACAGGCCCGGCTTGAGCTTCTGCTGATACAGCGCCTCCGATGCGTCGGTGATCATCACGTCGGCTTTTTTATCCAGCAGTTCCAGAAAGATGCTCACGTTGTCGTGCAGTTGCAATTGCGCCTGGGGCAGGTGGGCGTGAACGAACGCTTCGTTGGTGCCGCCGGCGGGTTCGACCAGGCGAACCGAGGGTTGGTTGATCTGTTCGACAGTCTGGTACAGCGCCTGGTCTTCGCAACGCACCAGCGGAATTTTGCCGTCGACATCCAGGATGTTGCTGAAGAAGGCTTTTTTCTGCCGTTCCAGGGTGACCGAGATGCCGCCCATGGCGATGTCGCACTTGCCGGCGAGCATGTCGGGCATCAGGGTTTTCCAGGTGGTGGGCACCCATTCGACCTTGACGCCAAGGCTGTCGGCCAGGGCGTGGGCCATGGCGATGTCGATGCCGGAATACGCGCCGTCCTCGGCCTTGAGCGTGTAGGGCTTGTAGTCGCCGGTGGTGCAGACGCGCAGTTGTCCCTGTTGCATGACGCTGTCCAGATGCGAAGGTTCTGCCTGGGCGCCAAGGGAGAGTGCGAGCAAGCCGCCGAGCATCATTGCTCTTTTGATTTTCGTCATTGTTATCGGGCTTTTGTGCTGGAGTGGTTTTGAAAGGGGGAGTGTAGTGAAACTTTCACCGGTGTGAAAAATCAATGCCCGCTGAAGATGGCTTCAACCTTGCCTCAGTATCGCGCTCACTCGGCCTTGATAAATTACGGCTGATTTTCCGCTCAGGGGTAGAACGTTGCCAGGTGGTTGGTTTACGTCAGAAGCGTTACTCAATCGAGCATTACTTCAAACGTCCAGCCGCCTTGCGATAAACCTGCTCACGTTCCCGTTTATCCACGGCGACCACAAAAACAGTAATTTCCTGGTCAATCACTTGATAGACCAAGCGGTAACCGCTGCTACGTAGTTTGACCTTGTAGCAGTCGGGAAAACCATGCAGGCGGTTAGCTTCAATGCGTGGACTGTTCAGGATCTCCACCAGCTTCTTCTTGAGCTGCTGTCGGACTGTGTCGCCAGGTTTTTGCCATTCCTTCAATGCACGGGCATCAAACTCAAGGCTATAGGTCATCTATGGAAACCCTGACTCGTTGAGGAGATGCAAGCCGTTCCCGCACAGTGGCCAATAGAGCCTCATCGTCTTCAGTCATCAAGACAGGCTTGAAAGGCAGCTGACCACGCTCCGCCACATATTGCAGGGTCTGGCGCATCAGTTCGGAAGGCGTGACGCCGAGTTTTTCCAGTTCGAGATAGGCACGAGCTTTGAGGTCGTCATCGATACGGATGTTGATAGATGCCATGGGACAGGTTCTCATGTAATGACACTGGTCATTACATTGAATCAAGAGTTCCTCATTGGCAAGTCCGCTGAGACGTACGGCTAATTTAGAGAAAATTCGTACTCGGGAGGATGAAAGTGCCAACCAGCCACCGCCTGGGCCATTGCCCGGCCTGGCTGGCCCAAGTTTAAATCAGTACTTAAGTGTCAGAGATTTCCCCCTGAAGATGGCTCATTCCACTTCCGGGCTCAACGTCCCCAACCACGCCACCAATCCCACAATCAAAACCGCCGCGGCCATTTCCGCTACCACACTGCGCCGAAGTGCATGGGCTGCCACGCGATACTGGCCCTCCCGCAATGATCGCTCCAGCAAGGGCCCAAGATGAAAGCGGTTCAGCGCCGCCAACACCAGCATCCCGGCAAACAGCAGCACTTTGATCGCCAGCAGAATTCCGTAGTGGCTGAGTAAAACCTCATCGAGTCTCGGCCCGAGGATGAACAGGTAGTTGACCACGCCCGTCACGGTGATGATCACGACGACCAGGGCACCGACAAGCTCGAATCGCCTGATGGCGTGAGCCAGCAAACGTATGTGCGCTTCGGTTTGCAGGGCCCGTGGTTGCGCCATCAACGCAAACGCCAGCAGCGCGCCGAGCCAGGCGCCCGCCACCAGCAGGTGCAGGATGTCCGTCGTGAAGTGCCAGTAACGACGGCTGCCTTCGTCCATGGCTCCATGTCCGCTCCAGGCCAGGCTGGCGAGGGCGATGCCGCCGGCCGTAGAGGCGATCGCCAGGCTGAGGCCGGGGGCGCGTGGGTTGAGCATCACCGCCGAACCCGCGACCCCCAACGCAATCATCCGCACGGCCCAGGCCATCCCGACGTCTGTCTCGAACAGCATCATCTCGAGGTGAGGGCGTAGCTCGGCTATGTCTGATTCGCCGCTCATGGCGCGGACCATCAGCACCATGCCGGCGATGGACAACAGTGCACCGAGCCCGGCAGTTCCCGTCAGCCATCGGCGAAAGGGCAGCACCGTCCCGGATCGTCGTTCCTGTCCTTTAAAGCTGTAGAGCCCGAACAGCGCCACGCCAAACAACAGCATCAAATCCACATACAACACAAACCGCAGAACGACGTTGGCCGAGTCGCTCATCGATCATTTCACTTTGAAGGTGACGTTGCCGGTGATCGGGTGGGTGTCCGACGACACCGCGCGCCATTCGACCTTGTAGGTACCGGCAGTCAAAGGTGTTGTCGGGGTAATGAGCATGGTTTTCGGATCGCTGCCGCCGCTGACCTTGGCCTTGACCGGCATCGGGGCGTGGGCCATGCCGGCCATTTCGGTCATCAGCAGTTTGGCGCCGGAAAACTGGGTGACGAGGTTTTCGGAGAAGTGCAGTTCGATCTTGTCGGGCGGCGCACCTTCTGCGCCTTCCACTGGAGTGGAGGTGAGCAGTTTGGGGTGCGCTTGAGCGAGGGTGCTCATGAGCAGGCCGCTGAGTAACGCGATAACGACGGCGGTGGGTTTGATGATGCGCATGCAAGGTCCTTTACCGCTCGAAGCGGTTGTTGTTGGTTTTGGGTGAGTCTGTTCAGAACCACATCCGAACACCGAGCACGAGGCGGGCTTCGCTGCGATCCTCGCCTTCGTCGTTGGCGTAGTCGGCGGTGTTGCCGTAGGTACGGTTCCAGGTCACGCCGAGGTAGGGCGCGAATTCCCGGCGGATTTCGTAGCGCAGGCGCAAGCCCGCCTCAGTGTTGGACAGCCCCGCGCCGATGCCCCGTTGCGGATCGTTTTTGCCGTAGGCGTTGAGTTCGACGGTCGGCTGCAGGATCAGCCGGTTGGTCAGCAGGATGTCGTAGTCGCCCTCCAGCCGCACGGCGCTCTGGCCGCCTTCGCCGATGAAGGCCGTGGCTTGGGCCTCGAAGTTGTACAGCGCCATGCCTTGCACGCCGAACGCGGCCCAGGTTTGCGGGGCGCCGGGTTTGAAGTCCTGGCGCACGCCGCTGACCACGTCCCACCACGGGGAAATCGCGTGGCCCCACAGGGCCTGGATTTCCGCATCCTCGGTCACGCCGTTGGTGCGCTCGCCTTCGGAGCGCAGCCACAGGCGATCGATGTCACCGCCGACCCAGCCGGACAAATCCCAGGCCAGGGTGCTGCCGTCATCGGCGTCCTGCCATTCGAGTTTGTCGGCGAGGAAAAACGAATTGAGTGTGTTGTCGTGCACATGGTGCCCGGCGGGATCGACATACACCGCCGCGCGATCGGCATCGGTCAGCAGCGGGATCGGCGTACGGCTTTCGCTGGGGGCGGCGGGCTGCATCTGGCCTTCGTCCATGCTCTGCATCTGGCTGTGATCCATGCCTTGCATCTGGCCATGGTCCATCTGGCTATGATCCATGCCTTGCATGCCGTCGCTGGCGGCCATTGCCGTCGAAGTCATGAATGCAAAAAAAACCGGGGTGAATCGAATCATGGGGTGCGCCTCATTCTTCCACGCGAACTTCACGGAACATGCCCATTTCCATGTGGTACAGGAGATGGCAGTGATAGGCCCAGCGGCCGAGCGCATCGGCCGTGACTCGATAGCTGCGCCGGGAGCCTGGTGGCATGTCGATGGTGTGCTTGCGCACCATGAACTGGCCGTTCTCGTCTTCGAGGTCGCTCCACATGCCGTGCAGGTGGATGGGGTGCATCATCATCGTGTCGTTGACCAGCACGATCCGCAGCCGCTCGCCGTACTTGAGGCGCAGGGGCTCTGCATCAGAGAACTTCACACCGTTGAACGACCAGGCGAATTTTTCCATGTGTCCGGTCAGGTGCAGCTCGAGGGTGCGGCCAGGCTCGCGACCGTCCGGGTCTTCGAAGGTGCTGCGCAGGTCGGAGTAGGTGAGCACGCGGCGCCCGTTGTTGCGCAGGCCCATGCCGGGGTCGTCGAGTTTCGGTGCAGTGGACATGGCTTGCATGTCCACCAGCGGGTTGTCGGTTTCCGAGGCAGGGTGGGACTGCATGCCGGGCATGTCGCCCATGGCCATGTTGCTATGATCCATGCCTGCCATGCTGCCGTGGTCCATGCCGGCCATGCCCATGTCATCCATGGTCACCAGGGGGCGTGGGTCCAGTGGTGGCAGCGGCGCTACCAGTCCCGCCTGCACCGCCAGGGTGCCGCGTGCGTAGCCGGTGCGATCCATCGCCTGGGCGAACAGGGTGTAGGCCGCCTCGGTCGGTTCAACGATAACGTCGAAGGTTTCCGCCACGGCAATGCGAAACTCGTCGACGCTCACCGGTTTGACGTGCAGGCCATCAGCGGCGACCACGGTCATTTTCAGGCCGGGGATGCGCACGTCGAAGTAACTCATGGCCGAGCCGTTGATGAAGCGCAGCCGCAGCTTTTCCCCTGGGCGGAACACCCCGGTCCAGTTCATGTCCGGCGCCTGGCCGTTCAACAGGTAGGTGTAAGTGGCGCCGCCGACGTCCGCGAGGTCGGTGGGGTTCATCTTCATTTCGGCCCACATTTTGCGATCGGCGACGGTCGGCCCCCAGCCTTTTTCGCTGACGTCGTGGATGAAGTCGCCCACGGTGCGCTTGTTGAAGTTGTAGTAATCGGACTGTTTTTTCAGCGTCTTCATCAGGTCGACCGGGTCTTCGTCGGTCCAGTCGCTGAGCATCACCACGTAGTCGCGGTCGTACTGGAACGGCTCCGGGTCCTTGGCGTCGATCACCAGCGGGCCGTAGACGCCGGATTGTTCCTGCAGCCCCGAATGGCTGTGATACCAGTAGGTGCCGTTCTGCCGCACGGTGAACTGGTAGACGTACACACCGCCCGGCTCGATGCCCTTGAAACTCAGGCCTGGTACGCCGTCCATGTTGGCCGGCAGCAAGATGCCGTGCCAGTGAATGGAGGTGCTGTCCTTGAGTCGGTTGCGCACCCGCAGCGTCACCGTATCGCCTTCACGCCAGCGCAGCAGCGGGCCGGGAATGCCACCGTTGATGGTCAGTGCAGTGCGCGGGGTGCCGGTGAAGTTGACCGGGGATTCGCCGATGAACAGGTCGAAATCATTGCCGGCCAACACTTGCGGTTCGCCGGGACTGCTGATCGCCCAGACCGGCGTGCGCCATAACCCGAGGCCGCCGAAGAGCCCGCCGATGGCCAGGCCTTTGACGAAGGTGCGTCTTGAAGTGTGGGAGTGCATGCCGTGTGTTCCGCCCGTCAGCCTGTTGAACTTGTCGACGAGGCTAGCGGGCGGTGCCTTTCAGCAGGCTGAGGCGAAGATTACAGTTTTGACAGGTTGGACGTCGCTTTCTGGCTTGAAGTGGATTTTTCCCTTGAGGCCACGGTGTCGCCGCCGCAGTTGATGTAGGAGGACGACTTCAACCAGCGCTGGTCCGGGTAGTAGGAAAACAACAACTGGCCGTCCTTCATCGAATCAATCAGCCGATGGGCAATCGCCGGTCTGACGGCCGGGCAACCCAGGCTGCGGCCGATGCGGCCATTGGCGCGGGCCAGCACCGGGCTGACGTAGGGTGCGCCGTGAATGACGATGGCCCGGTCAAAGGCGTTGTCGTTGAAACCGGGCTCCAGGCCTTCCATGCGCAGCGAGTATCCGTTCTGGCCGAGATAGCTTTGCTGGGTGCGGAACAGACCGAGGCTGGTGGCGTGGCTTTCATTCTGGTTGGAGAACAGCGTGGCCATGTTTTCGCCGCTGTTGCGGCCATGGGCGACCAGTTCGTGAAACAGCAACTTGCGCCGTTTAAGGTCGAAGACCCACAGGCGTTGTTCAGTCGAAGGCAGGGAATAATCGATCACCGCCAGTCTTTGGGCTGGGGCGACGCCTTGGGCACGGCTGCATTGGGTGGCGCGAACGGCCAGGGCGATCACTTTGGCGTCGGCGCCTGGTGCTGCTTTGACCAGCGCGTTTTCAAGCGAATCGGCGTAGGCTGACGTTACTGAAAGGCACGTCAGTAAAATGGCAAATAAAAGGCCAAAGCGGTTTAGCGCCATAGTCGGGTCTCATCATGATAATTTCGAGTCTAGCAGCGAGCGCAAAGCTGGCGCCGTTGAATCAGGGGATTAAGGATTATCCATGGTGCAATTAACAAGGTCATTCGTCATAAGCCGCATGTTTTTTATGGGCTTTCTGATCAGCGGTGCAGCATTTGCGCAAACTTCGCCGATTGAGTCGGTATCTGCAGCGAGTAGCACAATTGATGCCGCGGCGCCCGACGATGCGGTTGGCCAGGCGATTCAGGCAACGCTGGAACCGCTGCGCTCGGCGTTTCCACCATTGCTCACGTCAAGGCGCCATCAGCGTGTGGACGTCAGCCGGGTGGTGCTGGATTTCTATATGCATCGCAACTATCGCGCCGCGTGGACGGATGATCGTGATGTGGTGCAGTTGCTCAAGAGCCTCGAAGACACCCGGATCGACGGCCTGACCCCGACGGATTTCCGTATCACCGAACTGGCCCAGGCCCATGAATCGCTGATGGCCGCCATGCCGTCCACGGCGCAGCGGGCGATGTTCGACATGGCGGCCACCCGCACCTTCATCACCGCGCTGCTGCAACTGCGCCGGGGCAAGGTCGATCCGTCGCGGCTGGACATTCACTGGAATTTCGATCCTGCCGGCGGCGGTGCCCGCGAGGACATGGACAACCTGTTCGCCGCTCTCGATGCCCATGACGTGGCACGTGCATTCGCCGAGGCGCCTCCCCAGGAAGAGATTTACCGCAATTTGCGCGAAGGCCTGGCCCGGTTGCGCCAGGTGCGTGATGCGGGTGGCTGGCCGAAAGTCACCGAAGGCCAATCGCTCAAGCCCGGCATGGATGGGGTGGCAGTCGGACAATTGCGTGCGCGCCTGGTGGCGGGCGGGTACCTGGACCCGCACCTGGCCAAAAAAACCGGTTACGACGACAAGGTCATTGCCGCGGTGAAGAAGTATCAGACCGAGCAATACCTGGGGGCCGATGGCGTGGCGGGGGCGGCGACGCTGGCGGCGCTGAACGTGCCGGTCGAGGCGCGGATCGATCAGGTGCGGGTCAACATGGAGCGCGCCCGCTGGCTGCTGTACAAGCTTCAGGGCACGTTCGTGATCGTCGATATCGCCGGCTACAAGGTGGCGATGTACCGCGACGGTCTGCCGATCTGGCGTTCGCGGGTGCAAGTCGGCAAGCCGGTGCGCAGTACGCCGGTGTTCCAGGCCGAAATCACCTACATCACGTTCAACCCGACCTGGACCGTGCCGCCGACCATCCTCAAGCAGGACGTGATTCCGAAAGTCCAGAACGATCCCGGCTATCTGGCGGCCAACCGGATTCGTGTGCTTGATCGCGAAGGCAATGTGCTCGATCCGTCGGACGTTGACTGGAGCAACCCGCGAGGCATCCACCTGCGTCAGGATGCCGGCCCCGACAGTTCATTGGGGCAGGTGGTGATCCGCTTCCCCAACGACTACGCGATTTACCTGCATGACACGCCGCACCGCGAGCTGTTTGCCAAGACGGTCCGGGCCACCAGCTCGGGCTGCATCCGCGTGGAAAACCCGCTGCAACTGGTCGAGTTGTTGTTCAACGACCCGGTGCGCTGGAACAGTGCCGGGATTCAAAAACAGTTGGCCAATGGCAGGACCGAGAATATCCAGCTGCCGGTGAAGGTGCCGGTGCTGCTGGCCTATTGGACCGTGGACCTGAGCACTGACGGGCGGGTGACGTTCAAGCCGGACATTTATGATTACGATGCCCGGGTGTTGCAGGGCTTGAGCCAGCCGACGAAATTGCCTCCCCTGGACTTGCGTCGGGCAGAGATCCCGCTGGTGGTGACGGGGCAGGGCAATCAACCCTGAAAGGGTAAAAAGGCGCCACTGGAGCTAATGCCGATCAGTTAAGCCGAGGCCCTGAATCTGTGGCGAGGGAGCTTGCTCCCGCTGGGCAGCGAAGCGGCCCTGATAAATGGGCCTGCTGCGCAGTCCAGCGGGAGCAAGCTCCCTCGCCACAGATTGATCCCCTATAGCGCCAATCCTTGTTGCACCACCACAAGCAGATCGCTTTCTGTCAGCGCCACCGCATCCAGCTGTGCCGTGGCTTGCTCGATCGTTTGTAGCCACCAGTGTGTTTCGCCGTGTTCGTCCACGGTGCGCAACAGGGCGAACTCGTTGCCCGGGGAGTGAATCTCGACGCGTCCCTCGCCATCGGCGGTGAAGCGTGCAACCGGGTCAAAGGTCATGCTGTGCCCGTTGCCGGAGATCACCAACTGGTCGATGGCGTAATCGTAAGCGTCACCATTGGCATGACTTTCGAACACATGGGTGGCGTTGCGCCGCAGGGCCAGGCCTGCTTCGGTCAAGGGCAGCAGCCAGTGCTCTATCCGTTGATACAGTTCGTAGACCTGCCCCGGCCAGCCATCGATCGCCTGATCCGCGCTGGTCATCCCTGTCTGTTTCAATTTTGCAGCGAGCTCGTCTGCCTTGCTCATGTCGATTCCCTGTATGGAGGTCAGTCTAATCGTAGCTCGTTGAGGCGCAGGCAGTACTGCCCTGAGTCATGCTTGCGGCGCCACCGGGCAAGTGGTTGCCCCTTTGTCGTGGATAACCCCGTAAACTACGGCCCACAAAAACTGAGGGCTTTGGGCCGTTGCCCAGGCTTGCCCCCGACAGGATGAACGTTTGCCCGCGCGCTTTAACAACCCGGACCACGCCCCTGGCGTTGCACTGAAACGCATACCGCTGCGCAAGGCCGCGGTGTTGTTCATTGCCACGGTGTGTCTGTGCCTGTGCGGTTTGCTCTACCTGCAACTGGAACAGTCCCGTCGCCATGACCTGAGCCTGGCGCAAGTGGCGTCTTCGAACCTGACGCGGGCCATGGCGCAGCAAGCCGAAGACACCTTCATGAAGGCTGACCTGGTGCTGACCAGCCTGGTGGACTGGATTCAGGTCGACGGTTTCGGCCAGGACATGCGACCCCGCTTGCAGCAGACCTTTGCCCGGCGGGTGCTGGCACTGGATCAATTGCACGGCATCCTGTTGTTCGACCAGAAGGGCCAGTGGGTAGTGACCTCGTTTGAAAACCTGCCCCGGGGGGCCGGGGTCGCGGATCGCGAGTACTTCAAGTATCACCAGCAGAACGTATCGTCGGTGGCGCATATCGGCCCGGCCATCCGCAGCCGGGAAAACGGCGAGTGGATCATCCCGATTTCCAAACGGGTCAACGACAGGAACGGGCATTTCCAGGGCGTATTGCTGGCCGGCATCAAGATGTCGTACTTCGACCAGTTCTTCAAAAGCTTCAGCCTCGACGACAACGGCTCGATGTTTCTCGGCCTGACCGATGGCACCTTGTTGGCGCGTCGACCTTTTGTAGAAGCGCAGATCGGCGTGTCGCTGGCCCAGGGCGAGATTTTCCAGAAGTTCCTGCCACTGGCCAACTCTGGCAGTGCGATGTTCACGTCCATCATCGATGGCGTGACACGCCTGTACGCTTACCGCCAGCTGGAGGCGTATCCGCTGGTGGTCGCCGCGGCGTCGTCCACGCAGACCATTCTCGCGGACTGGTACGACACGGCGTTCCGCTCCAGCCTCATCGTTGCCCTGGTGCTGCTGGGCGTGGGGCTGTTCGGGTGGGTGTTCGTGCATCAGGTGCGTGTTGGCGAGCGGGTCGAGTCGGATTTGCGCAGGGCCCAGCAAGCCCTGGAGCTGATCGCCACGCATGACAGCCTGACCGGCCTGGCCAACCGCCGGTTGTTCGAGCGGGCGATGGACGTCGAGTTCGGGCGCGGTGCCCGGCAGGCAAGCCCCTTGAGCCTGATCATGCTCGATATCGATTACTTCAAGCGCTACAACGATACCTACGGCCACGTGGTGGGGGATCACTGCCTGGCCGAAGTGGCGCGTGCGCTGAAGAGTTGCTGCCACCGCAAGGCCGATCTGGCGGTGCGTTACGGCGGTGAAGAGTTTGCGGTGCTGCTGCCCGACACCGACATCCATGGCGCCATGACGATTGCCGAGCAGATTCGTCGCAGTGTCATCGACAAGAACATCACTCACACCTGCTCGCCCAATGGCTACGTGACGGTCAGCCTGGGTTGCTATTCGTTCGTGCCCGCGGGCCGGGACAGCATGGACGTGTTTGTCGAGCGGGCGGATGCGGCGTTGTATCAGGCCAAGCATTCGGGACGGAACCGCGTGGCTACGTTGTCGATGGCCGGGGCTGGCGAGGCGTTGATGCGCTCCGACCGTTGAAGTGCTTTTGCTGCCGGTGGTCCGTCTTCCGGGTCCGTCAGAATTGATCGTCTAGAGTTCCGTTAGCGCTGTCGAACCCGGCAGGCTCCCCCACGTAAGGACGATCGCCAACATGTTGCTACTTCAAACGTTGACAGCCGTTGCTCTGACCGTCGCAGCCGCTGCCATTTTTCCGCTGGTCAGCCAAGCGCAACCGAAAATCACCGCCGAAGAAGCGCATGCCATCGGCGTGGATGCCTACATCTATTTTTACCCGCTGCTGAGCATGGACGTCACCCGCAAGCAATTCACCAACATTGAGCCGGGCAAGGAATTCGGCAAGGGGCCGATGAACATGTTTGTCAGTGTGCCGCAGTACCCACCAGCCGATTTCAAAGGGGTGGTGCGCTCAAACTTCGACACCTTGTATTCGATTGCCTGGCTGGACTTGAGCAAGGAGCCGCTGGTGATCGCCGCGCCGAATACCGATGGACGCTTCTACCTGCTGCCAATGCTCGATATGTGGAGCGACGTGTTCGCATCGCCGGGCTGGCGCACCACGGGCACCGAGGCCGGACAATTCCTCGTGACGCCACCGGGCTGGACGGGCGCGGTGCCTGCCGGGATGAGCCATCTGCCGGCGCCAACGCCCTTTGTCTGGGTCATCGGCAGGACCAAGACTGACGGTGCAGAGGATTACGCGGCGGTGCACAAGATCCAGGCCGGCTACACGGTGACGCCGTTGTCGCGCTTAGGTAAGGAACCTGAAGCCGTCACCGTGAAAGTCGACCCTGCGGTGGACATGAAAACGCCACCGAAGATTCAGGTCGACTCCATGTCGGCTGCCGATTACTTCACTTACGCTGCCGAGTTGCTGAAGGTGAACCCGCCGCACAGCACCGACCAGCCAATGCTGGCGCAGATCAAGCGCCTTGGAATCGAAGTCGGCAAGTCGTTCAGCATGGACGCGCTGGACCCGCAAATCCAGGCCGTGCTGCAAAGGGTGCCCCAGGATGCGCAGGCCTTGATGGCCTGGAAAGTGCCGACCCTGGCACGGGAGGTCAATGGCTGGTCGATGAACACCGACACCATGGGCGTCTACGGCAACTATTACCTCAAGCGTGCCATCGTTACGCAGGTGGGGCTCGGCGCCAACCTGCCCGAGGACGCGATTTATCCATTGAATATCGGCGACAGCAACGGCAAGCCACTCGATGGCGCGAACAAATACGTGTTGCATTTCAGCAAGGGCGAGACACCACCGGTTAACGCTTTCTGGTCGATCACCCTGTATGACCCGCAAGGTTTCCAGGTCGGCAACTCACTCAACCGTTTTGCAGTCAGCAGCTGGATGCCGTTCAAGCACAACGCCGATGGCTCACTGGACCTCTATTTCCAGAACGAAAGCCCCGGCAAGGATCTGGAGGCCAACTGGCTGCCGGCGCCCAAAGGCTCATTCAATCTGACCATGCGCTTGTACGGCCCGAAAGCCGAGGCGTTGAATGGCCAATGGAACCCGCCGGCGATCAAGCCGATGTAGGTATGAGCTGACAAAAAGCGGCCAATGGCGGCTAATGCCGATCAGTTAAGCCCCGGACATTGTGGGAGCGAGCTTGCTCGCGATGGCAGACTGTCAGGCACCCCTTGTTTAACTGTCCAGCCGTCATCGTGAGCAAGCTCGCTCCCACAAGGTTTGCGGTGATCAAACGCTTAACTGACTGGCATTAGCCAATGGCGGCATGTCACTGGTTGCCTTTGCCTGTCCAGCTACCCGTCCCGCCGCCCGCACCGCCGGTTCCGCCACCGGGTGCACCGGTGCCTCCGCCCGCGCCACTGCCCGGACCATTGACGCCGGTGCTGCCAATTGACGAGCCGGGGCTCTTTGCGCGCCCGTTGTTACCCGAGGGATCGCTGGGCCTGTTGCTGTCTGGCGGCATGGTTGAACTGCGGGTTGCGCCGGGTGCCGTACCGGACGCGCCAGGCCCCTCGCCGGACGCCGCAAAGGTGGCCACGGACGTAGCCGTCAACCACGCGGTCAGGAGGAGCGAAGTCATTTTTATGTTCATCATGTTCGCCTCCAGGATGAGTCATTGCCTGATTTCAGTGTGACAGGGCACGTGGTAGGTGCCGATCCGCTTGACGAGTGGCGCGGGGCCCTGGTGGGCCACCGATCCATGGCCAAGCGAGAATCTTGTGGGAGCGGGCTTGCTCGCGAAGACGTCGGCCCATTCAGCATTGATGTTGGCTGACACTGCGCATTCGCGAGGATGCTCGCTCCCGCATTTGATCTGTGCCGGACGGGAAATTGCGGACACCCTTCAAATCGACCAGCTTGTGCTCAAGGTTCTGCCGCCTCCGGAGCCGCTGACGCAACCTGCGAAACGTACTGGTGTCACACGTCAGGCACCTCGCCCTCAGGAGTGTCCATTCATGAAGAAGCTGCGGATCGCCACGTTCAACGTCAATGGCCTGCGCGCCCGGCTGCCCAACCTGTTGGCCTGGCTTGAACGGGAAAAACCGGACATCGCCTGCTTGCAGGAGTTGAAGGCAGTGGACAGCGCATTCCCGGCTGCCGAGCTTGAAGCGCTCGGCTACGGCGCTATCTGGCAGGGTCAGGCGTCATGGAACGGCGTGGCGATCCTGGCGCGGGATGCGCAGCCGCTGGAGAGCCGGCGCGGGTTGCCCGGCGATGACAGCGACAAGCACAGTCGTTATCTGGAAGCCGCGGTCCACGGGGTTCTGGTGGGTTGCCTGTACCTACCCAACGGCAACCCACAGCCGGGGCCGAAATTCGAGTACAAGCTGGCGTGGTTCGAACGGCTTATCCGTCATGCGCAGACACTTCAAGGCAGTGAGCATCCGGTGGTGCTGGCGGGCGACTACAACGTGGTGCCCACCGACCTGGACATCTATAACCCGCGCTCATGGCTCAAGGACGCCTTGCTGCAACCGCAGAGTCGCGAGTGCTACCAGCGCTTGCTGGAGCAGGGCTGGACCGATTCATTGCGGCACTTGCATCCGCAGGATCGGCTCTACACATTCTGGGATTACTTCCGCCAGCACTGGCAGAAAAACTCCGGCCTGCGCATTGATCATTTGCTGCTCAACCCGGCCTTGAGTCCGTATCTGCAAGACGCCGGGGTAGATGCCTGGGTGCGCAATGAGCCCCGCGCCAGCGACCATGCGCCGACCTGGATTCAATTGGGTTCGCGCAAGCGGCGTTGAGTTTTTCCTGACGAGCGATTGGCTAAATCAATTGTCGGTGGCCGTACCCGATCCCGTATACATAGCGACCATTGGCGGAGCAATCCGCCGCTTGCGTGCAAAAGGATTGAACGATGAGCGAGCCACGTCTGACTGACCGTGCTTTGTATCTGCAACGCCTGGGGTTCGATGCGCCCCCGGCACCGACGCTGGAAACCTTGCGCCAGCTGCAATTGCGCCATACCGGCGTTTTCCCGTTTGAAAACCTCACCACGTTGTCCGGCGAACCGGTGCTGATCGACCTGCCGTCCATCGAGCAGAAGGTCTTGCACGCGGGGCGTGGCGGTTACTGCTACGAGCTCAACAAGCTGTTTCTGGCCTTGCTTCAGGAGTTGGGTTTCGACGCCCGCGCCATCAGCGGTCGGGTGGTGATGGGGCAACCGGAGGGCGCCTGGACGGCCCGGACCCATCGCCTGAGTCTGGTCATCATTGACGACGTACGCTACATCACCGACGTCGGCTTCGGCGGCATGGTGCCGACCGCGCCACTGCTGCTCGATTCCCGCGCCGAACAACTCACCCCGCACGAGCCGTATCGCATCGACCTGCACGTCGACGGTTTTACCCTGCGCGCCAATGTGGCCGGTGAATGGCGAGCGATGTACATCTTCGACCTGCAACGCCAGGAAGATATCGATTTTGCTGTGGGCAACTGGTACG
>Ga0209050_1002059_pt1 | contig 18522 bp, 19 predicted proteins | sample Araplavi_mTSA_r2_FD_184276 | JGI IMG/M metagenome (GOLD analysis project Ga0209050, IMG submission 184276) | Arabidopsis root microbial communities from North Carolina, USA - plate scrape MF_Cvi_mTSA_r2 (SPAdes) (version 2) | ecosystem: Host-associated > Plants > Roots > Endosphere | place: USA... | reverse complement strand
TCTTCAACCTGTCGTTCGACCTGCCGCTGCGTGAAGCACGCGACGCCTTCGAGCGCATGTACTTCGAACACCACCTGGGCCGCGAAGGCGGCAGCATGACCCGCGTGGCCGAGAAGACCGGGCTGGAGCGCACCCACCTGTACCGCAAGCTCAAGCAGCTGGGCGTGGAGCCTGGCAAGCTGTCCAAGAAAAACCAGGCTTGATCGCGACGACCCTGGTTACGGGCCCGACGGCCGCAGCGCGTGAGAACGCGATTGCGGCCGTTTTGTCGCCCGGCCACGCCACGGCCATCATCCTGGAAGGTTTGGCCGACGGTAATTCTCCTTTGGTGTATGATGAAAGTGACTCGACGGCATGGCAGCCGCAGGTTCACCGCATCGCCCCCGGTTGCCTATGCTGCGCCGGCAATCTTGTGTTACGTGTTACATTGAATCGTCTCTTGCGCCGTCCCCCGGCGCAGCTCTTTATCAGCCTGGCGGATGCCACCCACGTGGACCGCCTGCGCGCCATGCTTGCCACGGCCCCTTACGACGCCCTGCTGCGCCTGGAGCCGGTACTGAACGCTTGAAAATGGCTAGGACAGCCCCATCTCGGTTTGGAAACGAAACGTGAAGGAAGCCATATGAACCTCATTTACAACAGCGAGCAATACAGTGTTGTCGAATTTGGCGCGGACCGTAGCCTGGAAGCCTTGCGCTTCGGCGGCTACGAGATTGTCGACAAAGGCGGCAAGCGCGAAATCTTCATTGCCGGGGTCATGGCGCAGAACTTCCGCCGCGACGTTAACGAATTGATTGCCAGCGAGCCCACCATCGAAGAGATCGATGATTTCCTGGGCAACTATGAAGCACTGATGAGCCAACCGGTGCTGCTGCACTAAGTTCTCTTGCATCCTTCCGTGGAGCGCTTCCTTGCTCCACCATGGGCAGCCATGCCAGCGCTGCCCGCTTCCCCATTTTTGTGCATTGCTGCTAAAGTGATAACTTTATACAGCCTCGCATTTGATGAAAACTATTCCTGCAACCGCAACAGACGATGACATTCGTGAGATGGTCGTTGAGTGGTCTGAATTACTCGCGGCGGAACGCTATGCTGAAGCTCTTGCCATGTTCCCCTACGCTGGCGCATGGACGCCTGAGTCTCTGAAAAGCACAATCGAAGGGTATGGCGTCATCGAGTTGGATCATGAGTCTCTTGCCACACTCCATGAGGAGTTTGAAACCGATCGTTTCACTGTTACAGGCCTGCGGGAACGCAATGATTTCCGGGAGATCTTCGAGAAGAGGATCGACGTCGATAGAGAAGGACTCTACGGACTGAATCCGAGCGAGTATGCGGGGATGGTGCACTATGACGACCTCCCCATTTGTGGATCTAGAAGTGATCTTACTGTGCGCTTCCACATCAAACGAATTGGCGTAAATGAGATTACGCTTGAATTCCTGGATCTTCATGTAATGTGAGCGGCGCACCTCGCCGGTGAGCGGAAAAAGGGGCGGTTCAATCTATGCCAACTATTGGATTCAGTCATTACAATCTTCGCGCACCACGAGCACTGCTTGACGAGTTGCGCGACTTTTATTGCGACGTTGTGGGACTTGAAGTCGGACAGCGGCCACCATTCCGTAGCTTCGGTTATTGGCTCTATGCTGACGGACACGCCGTATTACACTTGTCCGAGGCCGGACCGGATGAAGTCCGGCCTGCTTTGCCATCCGGCACGTTTGACCACGCAGCTTTTCGCTGCAGTGATCGCGCGGCGTATGAAAGCAAGCTTTCCGCGCGAGGTATCCGGTACCGCACCGCTTTGGTTCCGGCTACGCGGCAGGTTCAGATTTTTCTTACTGACCCGGCGGGAAATGGGGTCGAGCTAAATTTTGACGAGCAGGAAACCTGATCGGAGTTTATGACAATAAACTTCATCGTCTGTGCACTCTTGACGAAGGAGACTCCCGACGAGGCCAGAAGTCCAAGCAGACGTATGGACTTGATTGCGGCTGACACATGCCATTGCATCGGTGGTCACCCAATTCATCTATGAGTCCACTCAAGGTCAAACTGAAAGCCAACGTATGACCTATCAGGCCAGGTTGAATGAGGCGATCGAACAGTTGGAAGCCGGCGCTTGGAAAGCAACTGGAGACAAATAATGGAAGCCGAAGAAAACGCAATTCGCGAGGTGCATGCGATGTGGGTCAAGGCGGTCAATTCGGCAGACCTCTCCAGCCTGCTTGCCATCATGACCGAGGATGTCGTGTTCCTGAATCCCGGAGAGGCGCCGCTTGGCAAGGACGGCTTTTCGGCCAAGTTTACTGGCGCCCATCAAGAGCTTCGCATCACGTGCAGCAGTGAGCTGACAGAGGTGGCCGTTGCTGGGGCTTTCGCCTACACGCGTAGCGCAGACTATTTGAGTGTGACGCCGCGCTCCGGCGGCGACACGATGCAGTTTGCCGGACAGCGCATGACGATCTATCGCAGGCTTGCCGACCACCGCTGGCACCTCGCGCGCGACGCGCATACCTTGTCGCCGGTCGAGAGCTTCAATTTCTTTGCTTCGGAAGTTTCGGTGGCGCCGGTCGATGGAATCTGGACAGTCGCATTTGCCGACGCTGTTCATGAGCATTATTTCCTGATTCAGCGCGATGTCGAAAACGTGCTTGGGGAACGGGAACTCAACGTCCACTACATTGAATTCGGGGACCAGTCGAAATCATGTTACGGCGGAATTGAAAGGGTCCAAGTGCTGCCGGATGCGGTGAAGTTCGAGTTCACACCCGACGCCGCGGCGCGCATCGGCCGGTCGGGGATTGTCGTATCCTTTAGCCTGAGCAAGGCGGGCCGGGCATCGCTGTCGTCTGCCTTGGCGCATATTGTGGAGCATGGGCGCGTCGAAGTATTGTAGGGGATGCCCACCAGACTGCCATGGCCAATAACCAGCAATTTGTTTTATATGGCGCTGCGGCTTCCGGCTCCGTTGCCGTCGAAGCGGCCCTGGCGCTGCTCGAAATCCCATTCCAGGTAATCGAAGGCGAAACCTGGTCGTCCGAAGCAGCGCGCATGCGTGTTGAAGGGCAAAACGCGATGCGGCAAGTTCCCACGCTCATCCTGCCTGGTGGCGAAACCCTCACCGAGAGCGCGGCCATTCTTATCTGGTTGGCAGATGCTCACCCGAACGCGAAGTTGGCGCCGGGCCCGGCCGATCTCTTGCGAGCGCAGTTCCTGCGCTGGATGTTCTTCGTCTCGTCAGCAATTTATTCTCTACACTGGATCAAGCCGGACGTAAGCAGGGTCGGTGCGCCGCAAAGTGCCAGGGACGAGGTAGTACACTCGGTTCATGAGCGCATCGCCTTTTGCTGGCGTACCATGGACGCGCAACTCAGTCCTTCCAGGTACCTGCTGGGCGATACCGTGAGCGTGCTCGATCTCTATGTGGCCGTGATCTCGCGTTTCGGCCCCTGGCGTGAACGCTTCTACCAAGAGGCTCCAAACATGACGCCAGTGATCAAGCGTGTTGACGAGGACCCTCGGTTGAAGGAACTTTGGGAGCGGCGTTTTCCGTCAGGCTAGGCGAACCTGCATCAGGAGGATTCATGAAACGCACGTGGACAATCATTGGCGTCGCCGACGTCGCCAAAAGCTTCACCTGGTACCAGACTTTGTTTGGACAGCCCAAGACCGCGCCAGCCCATGAATTCTTTGGGCAGATCCTCGACCCCGATGGCACTGTCCTGCTTTGCCTTCACCAGTGGGGATCGCACGATCATCCCACGCTGGCCAGCCCTGCTGGCGCGCAGCCCGGCAATGGCCTTTTGTTGTTCTTTCGCGTAGATGATTTTGACGAGGCGCTGGCCAGGGCGCGCAGCCTGGTGGCGAAACTCGAGGAAGAGGTAAGCGTCAATCCAAGTACCGGTACCAGAGAATTCGCGCTGCGTGACCCGGATGGCTACTACGTCATGGTGAGCGCATGGGACTGAAGACAAGGCTTACGGAGAAGCTCGGAATCGAACATCCGATCCTACTGGCGCCAATGGGTGTCATGGCTGGCGGCAGACTCGCGGCGGCGGTGACCAATGCCGGCGGCTTGGGCATTATCGGCGCCGGCTATGGAGACCCCGAATGGATCGAGCGGCAATTCACGGCTGCGGGCAACACGCGCGTCGGCTGCGGGTTCATCACGTGGTCTATGGCGCGGGATCCGAATTTGCTCGAGCAGGTCCTGGCCAAGCAGCCAGCGGCGCTGATGCTGTCGTTCGGCGAACTGGAGCCGCACGCTTCCATCGTCAAAGCGCGTGGCATCCCGCTGATCTGCCAGGTGCAGGGCATGAAATACCTGCGCGAGGCCGTAGACGCCGGTGCCGACATCATCGTGGCCGAGGGCTGCGAAGCGGGCGGGCATAGCGGCCATCGCGGCGTATTCACGCTGGTGCCTGAAGCGGCGGATTACCTGGCGAAGCATGCACCTGGTACCGTGCTGGTCGCTGCGGGCGGAGTAGGTGATGGGCGTGGGCTTGCGGCTGCGCTGATGCTTGGCGCGGACGGCGTGCTGGTCGGCACGCGCTTTATCGCGGCGGCTGAATCGGAGGCGCCGGAAGGCTTCCGGCAAGCGATCATTCGCGCGGACGGTGACGCCACACTGAAGACCAATTCGGTCGATGTGGTGCGCAAGCGCTACTGGCCCAATCCCGAATTCGTGGTGCGTGTGCTGAAAAACGACTTTGTCGCTGCATGGCATGGGCGCGAGCGCGAGCTGGAGAAGACAGTCGATGTCGAGTTCCAGCGCTTCTGGGACGCGTTCAAGGCGGGCGATGCCGACAATTCGGGTGTCCTGATGGGGGAAGTCTCTGGCATCATCCAGGATGCGCCACCGGCGGCAGAAATTATCAACAAAATGATTGCCCAGGCCTGCAAGCTGCTGGGCAGGAACGAATGAACAGTCCACTGATCTATCCAATGGCGGCGCATGTCGCGCTGTCAGCCTTCTTGTATGTCCTGCTCACGATCGCCCGTGCCCCCGCAGTATGGGGCGTGGGGCGCCGCCCCGATGGCTCCAATCCCTTCGCGGAACTTGAGCCGCGCATCTCCGCCAATCTCTCGAACCAGTTCGAGTGGCCGCTGTTCTTTTACGCCGCCTGCCTGCTGTTGATTGCGCAGCAGGCGATCGATGTTCGGCAGCTTGTGCTGGCGTGGATCTTCGTTGCGGGCCGCGTCGTGCATTCCTGCGTCCAGGTTCTCACCAGGAATATCAGGCTGCGCGGCCTTGTGTTCACGATCAATTTCCTCGCCGTGCTGGGCATGTGGCTCTGCCTGGCCCTATCGACATGGTAAAGTTGCGGGATGTGCCAATTACTTGCAATGAACTGCAATGTCCCGACCGACATTGTGTTCAGCTTCACCGGCTTCGCCCTGCGCGGCGGGCAGACCGATACCCATCATGACGGCTGGGGCATCGCCTTTTTCGAAGGCGCCGGCGTGCGCCATTTTGTCGACCACCAGGCCGCGATCCATTCCCCGATCGCAGAGCTGATCAAGAATTACCCGATCAAGTCGAAGAATGTGATCGCGCATATCCGCAAGGCCACGCAGGGCGAAGTCATGCTGGAGAACTGCCATCCCTTCGTGCGCGAGCTGTGGGGGCGCTACTGGGTGTTTGCCCACAATGGCGACCTGAAGGAATTCGCGCCAGTGCTGCACGGACCGTTCCGTCCAGTAGGCACCACCGACAGCGAACAGGCTTTCTGCCTGATCCTGCAGGAGTTGAGCGAGCGCTTTGGCGATACCTGCCCGCCGCTGCCCATCCTGCGCGCGCAGATTGAAAGGACCGTGCGCAGCATCGCTGGCCATGGCACCTTCAACATGATGCTGTCCGACGGACGCGCGATGTTCGCGCATTGCTCGACCCACTTGCATTACATCGTGCGCCAGTATCCCTTCGACACGGCCAAGCTGTCCGACGAGGATGTGAGCGTGGACTTTTCCCAGGTCACCACGCCGAACGACCGCGTGGCTGTGATCGTCACCCAGCCATTAACTACCAATGAGCAATGGACCGCGTTCGCGCCGGGCGAGATGAAATGCTTTGTGGACGGCCTGCCGCAGAAACGGGACTTCGAGAAAATTTAACAGACACCGGCAAGATTTGATGCCAAAATGGCAGGACACGTCAGGAATTTCCCTATGATCGACCTTTCCAGCAACGATGCGGCCTCCCAGAGCCTGAAAGTTCGCGAATTTTATCTGGGCCGGCAGCCGATCTTGGACCGGAACCAGGCTCTGTTTGGATATGAGTTGCTTTTTCGCAACGCTCCGGTAGGCCCGGCCAACATCACTACTTCGGCTCTTTCCGCAACTGCCGCGGTCATTGCGCACGCCGCGCAACTGGGGATGGAACGCTCGATCGGCGACGCCATTGGCTTCGTTAACGTCGATTCGGACGCGATCCTGAGCGATATCTTCGGCTTCCTGCCGCGCGAAAAGCTGGTGCTGGAAGTTAGCGCTGCCAAAACGCTGGCGCCGGAGGTGCTGTCGCGCATGTCCGAGCTGGTCAGCCAGGGATTCCGTTTTTCGCTGGACGACATCAACCCCGATTCGCCGCAACTGCCTGCGCTGCTGCCGATGGTGGAATACGTCAAGCTGTCGATGCGCGACATGCCGCTGGACGGCCTGGTCAGGCTGGCGCCGCGCATCAAGCAGGACGGCAAGAAGCTGGTGGCCAGCAAGGTCGAGAACCGCGACGAATTCAAGAATTGCCTGGACCTGGGGTGCGACTACTTCCAGGGCTACTACTTTGCCAAGCCGGTCATCATGAGCGGCAAGAAGCTGTCGCCGTCGCAAATGGCGGTGATGGAGCTGATGACCCTGGTGACCTCGGATGCCGACAATGCCGAGATCGAACGCGCCATCAAGAAGGATGTGTCGCTGGCACTGAACCTGCTGCGCCTGGTGAATACGCCGGCTGTCGGCGCGCGCCAGCGCATCGATTCCCTGAGCCAGGCAGTCCATATCCTGGGCCGGCGCCAGTTGCAGCGCTGGCTGCAGATCATGCTGTACGCGGAGCCGGGCAAGCGCGGTCATTCGATGACCCCATTGCTGATGCTGGCCACCACGCGCGGCCGCCTGCTGGAACTGCTGGCCACCAAGCTGCGCCCGGCGCACCGCCATGTGGCCGATATCGCTTTCACCGTCGGCATCATGTCGCTGATGGATACGCTGTTCGGCATCCCGATGAAAGAAATCCTGGCCCAGATCCCGATGGGCGACGAAGTGGGAGAAGCGCTGATGTTCCGCGGCGGCTTCTTCGGCGACCTGCTCAAGCTGGCCGAGTGCATCGAGCGCCTGGAGGATATGGATACCCGCATCCTGCCGGCCCTGGCCGACCTGGCGATTTCGACCGAGGAATTGGTGGAACTGGAGATGTCGGCATTCGAATGGAGTGACAACGTGGTGCGATACGCCCTGTAGAGGTGTACGCATCGACAGCGGCGCCGCAGTAGCGGCGCCGTTTTTTTTCCGGAGGACGAAGAGTGTTAAGTGTCAGTGGGTTGAGCAAGTCTTTTGGCGAGCGGCGCGCGGTCGATGGCGTTTCGTTCAAGGTGCAGCGCGGGCAGACCATTGGACTGCTGGGTCCAAACGGGGCCGGCAAGTCGACGACGGTCAGCATGATTTGTGGCTTGATCAAGCCCGACGCGGGCTCCGTGACCCTGGATGGCGAACCGGTGACGCAAGGCGCCAGTGCAGCCAAGCAGAAGCTGGGGTTGGTGCCGCAAGACCTTGCACTGTACGAAGAGCTGCCGGCAATCGAAAACCTCAAGCTGTTCGGCGCGCTGTACGGCTTGAAGGGCGCGGCGCTGAAGAAACGTGCTGAGGAAGTGCTGGCGCTGGTAGGCCTGTCCGACCGGGCGAAGGACAAGCCTTCCACGTTCTCGGGCGGCATGAAGCGCCGCCTGAATATCGCCGCAGCGCTGCTGCACGATCCGCAGCTGTTGATCCTTGACGAGCCGACGGTAGGTGTCGATCCACAAAGCCGCAACGCCATCTTCGATACCCTGGAAGCGTTGAAGGCGCAGGGCCGCTCCCTGATCTACACCAGCCATTACATGGAAGAGGTGGAGCGGCTGGCGGACCATATCGTGATCATCGACCACGGCAAGGTGTTGGCCGATGCGGCGCCGGCGGACCTCTATCGCCGCCTGCCTACGCAAGCCGCGCTGCAGGTGGAACTGGCCGATACGGACATCCTGCCGGCGGAATTGCTGGTCGCATCTCTGGCAAGCCTGCCGGGAGTCGCCGGCGTTCGCCGTGAGGGCGTATCGCTGGACATCAGCCTGCACGGTGCAGCCCATGCCGCACCGGTGCTGCGCTGGCTGGACGAGCAGGGACACACGCTGGCACATTTCGCCACCGCCCGCACCAAGCTGGAAGATATCTTCCTTTCCCTGACCGGCCGCACATTGCGCGACTAAGGAATTCCGATGACAGCAATTATTGCAATGATCCGCAAGGATCTGATCCTCTACTTGAACGACAAGCGTGCGCTGATGCTTAATCTGCTGATGCCGATCGTCCTGGCAGCTTTCTTTGGCTCGCTGTTCGGCGGCTCTGGCAGCGGCAACACCAGCAAGATCGAAATCGGCCTGGTGCAGCAGGACAGCAGCGTGATTGGCCGCAAGGTCGGCGATTCGCTGAAGGCCGATGCCAACTTGACCGTCAAGGAATTGAGCATGCAGGAAGCGCAGGACAAAGTCCGTGCGGGCAAGCTGATGGTGGCGGTGGTGATCCCGGCCGGTTTCGGCGATGCGGCTGGCCAGTCGCTGTTCCAACCTGGCAGCAAGCCGGAACTGCCGGTGTATTACGACCCTTCGCAATCAACCGTGCTGGCGATGGTGAAAGGCCTGCTGACCCAGCATGTCATGCAGGGCGTGACCGGGGAAGTGATGGGCAGTAGCGCGACAGGCGCCAAATTCACCGATGACAGCCTGAAAAAGCTGGAAGCATCACCTGCGAGCGAAGACAAGGAAGCGCTGGCTGGCTTGCTCGGTAGCCTGAAGAAATTCCAGGAGCACGAGGCGGCCAAACCGGCCAAGGAATCGAGCGGCGGCGGTGGTCTCAGCGTGCCGTTCACCACCAAGGATGAAGCGCTCAGCTCCGGACCGAAGTACAACGCCTATGCGCATGCGTTTGCGGGCATGGGCGTGCAATTCATCCTGTTCATGGGGATCGACGTGGGCATCGGCATCCTGCTGGCGCGCCGCATGGGCATCTGGAACCGCTTGCTGGCGGCGCCGATCACCATGTCGCAAGTGCTGCTGTCGCGCGCGCTGTCGGGCGCAATGATCGCGGCGGGGCTGATGGTGGCGATCTTCTTCGCCGCGATGCTGATGTTCAAAGTGGAGGTCACCAATGTGGCGGGCTTCGCAGTGGTCGTGGTGGCGTTTGCGCTGATGACTGCTGCATTCGGATTGCTGATCGCAGCTTTCGGGAAAACGCCTGAAGCAGCGCGCGGCCTGGCGACGTTTGCTACCTTGATCCTGGTGATGCTGGGCGGCGCTTGGGTGCCGACGTTTGTGTTCCCGGCCTGGATGCAGCAGCTGACCCTCGTCGTGCCGACGCGCTGGGCGGTTGATGGGCTGGACGCCATGACCTGGCGCGGGTTGGGGATGGATGTGGCGCTGCAGACTGCTGGCGTTCAGCTCGCGTTTGCTGCGCTGTTTGGGACGCTGGCGATATGGCGTTTCCGGGCCCAGGCACGCTAATGCGGCTTCCGAAACTCATGAAGATCACCGCCGCACTCGCCGCAGCCACCTGCATGTCAAGGATGCACCCATGATGAATCACGCGTTCACCACTTCCGTACCGCACCTTCAGACAGAACGACTTAGGCTTCGCGAATATCGGCGCGCCGACTTCGACTTATTTGCAGACCATTTGGCGAATCCGGAAAGCTCAGTTCACTTAGGCTCAGCCGACCGTCAGACGGCTTGGCGAATCTTCACTTCACATGCTGGATTATGGCTCGTCCACGGAGCTGGTTGGTGGGCTATAGAAGATAAGCAGACTGGCCAGCTCGTCGGCAGTGTGGGAGCCTTCTTTCGCGAGCAATCGACTGTGATGGAAATGGGATGGAATACTTATCGAGCATTCTGGGGGAAAGGAATTGCGAACGAGGCGGCTGCGGCGGTCCTGAATTATGTGTTCGAGGTTCGACGCGAACTGAAAGTTCGGGCTCTTATCAGTTCTGGCAATGAATCATCGCGTCGCGTTGCCGAGCGCCTGGGAATGACTTACGAAATGGAGACCGAGCTGAACGGCAAGGTAATCGGAAGTTACATGCGTAAGCGCACATGAGTCGGCTCCTGTCGGCCAATAGCGGACTCAGCATTCAAGAGACCTTCATGAAAAATCGTCGCTCCATATTTTTATTCCTTCTGCTTACCATGCCTATTTCTTCGATTGCACAAGTGTGGGCAACCGCTGTTTCAAGGAATGAAAGCGCAGGCACTGCTATTGTCTACCGCTATATCAAAGAGTTCCGGGAGGACTTCGCGCGCGACAAGCAACCAGACCGGATCATCGTAGTGTGGCGTTATCAAGGCGAAAAGGGTATGCCGTCTCCGGATGAGCGCGCTCGAATGGATGAGTTGGAAGACGCACTTGCGCCGTTGCAAGCTGATGAATTTTCAACGCTTGCCCTGGTCTCAACTGGGGACAATCTGAAAGAGTGGACGTATTATGCGCAGAATGAAGATGAGTTCTTTCGACGGCTTAACGATGCTCTTCACGCTAAGAAGCCATTCCCGATCGAAATTCATGCTTCGCCTGACCCGCTGTGGACGACGTACGAAATGTTTGCGACTGGCGTAAAGCAGTAGCTCATATCGGCCAATAGCGGTCGCATCATTAGTCATAACGACAAGAAACTCATAAATGTCTAATATTCCTTCTCAGTTTGATCGGGTCATGTCCATGTGGCGAGAGATCGACTTCCCGCTGATTGATTCTTAGCCGAAATTCGTTGAAGCCGGCATGCGAAAACGTCCAAGAAGCCGTAACGCAACCTGGCGCACAACAAATTAACGGCCGAAAACCGACAGTCAGCAATTAAGATTTGAAGGACGCATAGATGTCTACGAGCCCCATCGAAGAGTACAAGTATTTATGGGATGGATCGCAGCCTGGATGGTCGCTGGTTCGCATGTATGGCGAGTGGGTCGAGCTCACTTTGAAATTTGCACCAACAGGACCTTCGTCTCGCGAGCTGCTTGCTGTGAGAAAGACCGTCGATGGTTTCAAAGCGATGTCTCTTGGCGATGTCGCTGCTCGCCTCGGTGTGCAGTCCAATTTTTGGCTGGGGAAATTTGAATCTCGTGAGGCGCGCGCAATTCTAAACGAATGCAATCAAGCGGGTTTAATTGTCCAGCAGCAAGTGAGCAAACTGCCGCCATACCTGTTGACGAATGTGTTAACAAACCGAGCTTTGGTGATCGAAGACGATGACATGGCTAGGCAAGTAGTTGAAGCTGCCTTGCTTAACAATCTCCCGATCCGGCACGTTGAAGCTTAGCCTGCGTGCGGAAACGGCCATGAACGGACCTTTGGCCGGAGCAGAAGCGCGTCTAGGCATTATTTTAATTTTATAAGATGACTTACCTTCCCTCTCGGTTTTGTACAGCATCGCTTGCATTGGTATTTTGCTTTAGTGATTCCGCGTCGGCTGTGGACGAGCCGAGCTACTTTATTCTGAATGGAAATCCCATCGCAGCGAAATATGCTGGAGGCAAGCTAATGCGCTTGCCAACTCAGGATGCGTATGATGTTGGTGGCTTGGAAGATCTGGAAGCCGTATCCGCTCTAACAAAGCAATTGGCCCTGAAAAGTTTATCGGCTAGAGGAATGCCAATTCCTGTCCGAATATCGCCGCCTCGCGTTCCGGAATACGGAGTACCGATGTTTCAAATCTCGGCCGACGGTCTCACCGAACGACGTATCGAAGCGTCAGTGTTGGCCTGGTCGGGGCCTGCGTTGTTCCGTGAAGTTGTGCTAGATCGCCCCGGTGCTACCGTGCAACTGAGGCGCTCCTTAGTTAGCCAGTCGAACAAGTTGCTCAAGCTGAAACTTGATTTCCGGCTCCACAAGCCAGTAGGCAGGCAACTGAGGATTGAGGGGCCTGTGAAAGTCCGCGACTATGGCCGAACCAGTATCGCTCCGCATTTGGCATTTATTGATGTCACATGGCGTATAAAGGACTTACCGGACGCACTCGTCAACCGCGGCATCGATTCGATATCTCCATTTTTCCGGGTCGAGTACGTTTTTGATACGCGAACTGGAAAGCCGGTTTACCGAAACACGACAAACGTAGGAGGCATCGAGGATCGAGAGATGCTCATTTTCAAAGAACCCAATGGCCCTTTATTGATGGCTGTAATGATCAATTGCAGTGACGGTGCGGAGCCCTTCATCATTGATCTGGAACGTGAGTCATATGGCACGGAAGCGAACAGTGATGTACCTGAAGTCCCGCACTGCTTTCCCGCGCAGTGAACTGAGCTAAGACAAATTTGACCATTGACGGCCAGGAGCCGACGGGTCACCTTAGCCAACCGTTGCCGCGCGGCCCGGCCGAGTATTCACATTGAGACTTTCGATGAAACTTGACGACCCAAGACTCCTTACCATCGAAGTTGACGGACAGCAGCTCTACGTCCCATCTCCTGATGCTTGGACCGAATTATGGACAGACTCGACACTGGACAATCGGAAGCTGCCAGTACCATACCTTTTAAAGAGTAAGGTTCAAGAAATTGCGCCTTACCCAGAAATCCGTGGCGCTCTGGGCTTCGCCTTTAACAAAGTCCAATATTACGAATTGCTATGTGTTGGCAGCGCATACTATCGTGTTTTCATCGAGGCAGTCATCTGCCACCATTGCCGGCACCGGGCCGTCATCTCCGCTACGCCAGGGGTGGCAGAAATCTATTGGGGATGTCAAGATGAGATGGCGGCTCAGGACCGCAGCTGGAGCCTTCCTAAGCAAGCTTGCTTTGCTTGCAAAGAGCCGCTTTCTCGCAGGACAGTTTGGCAAGTCAATGTAGAGGGCTAGCGGTTCGTTCGACAGGTCCTTAGATGCAATGTCCAGGCGGTCCGCAACGGGGCGCGAGGGGCCGCTCAGACGAGCGGCCTCTTTGTGATCAAAGATTCGGTGCCAGCCAGCGCTCGAGCTGGTCCTTGGCGACGCCACGGCGAGCAACCATGTCTGCCAGCTGGTCCTCATTGATTTTCCCAACGGTGAAGTACTTCGAATCCGGGTGCGCGAAGTAGAAGCCCGACACTGCGGCACCCGGGAACATTGCGAACGATTCCGTCAGTTCCATGCCGATCTCGTTCGCGTTCAGCACGCGGAACACATCGGCCTTCACGGTATGCTCAGGGCAGGCTGGATAGCCAGGAGCAGGGCGGATGCCGCGGTACTCTTCCTTGATCAGCTGCTCGTTGCTCAGAACTTCATCGGCGGCATAGCCCCACAGGTCTTTACGCACGCGCTCGTGCAGGTACTCGGCAAAGGCTTCGGCCAGGCGGTCAGCCAGCGCCTTCAGCATGATCGACGAATAGTCGTCGTGCGCATCTTCAAAGCGTTTCTCGTACTTCTCGATGCCCAGGCCCGCGGTCACCGCGAACATGCCGATGTAATCCTGTTTGCCGGAATCCTTTGGCGCGATGAAGTCGGACAGGCACTGGTTCGGGCGCTGTACGCCATCGATCACAGGCTTCAGGCCTTGCTGGCGCAGGCCGTAGTAAGTGAAGGCCACTTCGGAGCGCGATTCGTCGGTGTAGATTTCGATGTCGTCTTCGTTGACCGTGTTTGCCGGCAGCAGCGCGATCACGCCGTTGGCGGTGAGCCAGCGACCTTCGATGATCTTCTTCAGCAGCGCCTTGCCTTCCTCGAACACCTTCGATGCGGCTTCGCCGACCACTTCGTCGGTCAGGATGGCAGGGAAGGGGCCGGCCAGGTCCCAGGTCTGGAAGAACGGACCCCAGTCGATATACTCGGCGATCGCCGCCAGGTCCACGTTCTTGAACACGCGGCGGCCGACGAACTTCGGGCGCACCGGTGCAAATTCCAGCTTGGCCTTGTTGGCGCGCGCAGTTTCCAGCGACACGGTCGGCAGCGCTTTCTTGTTGGCGTGCTGTTCGCGGATGCGGGCGTAGTCGTGGTCCAGCTCTTCCACGAATTTGCCGCGCTGCTCGTCGGTCAGCAGCGACTGCGCCACCGAGACGGAGCGCGAGGCGTCCGGTACGTACACCACCGGGCCTTCATAGTTGTGCGCGATCTTCACCGCGGTGTGGGCGCGGCTGGTGGTTGCGCCGCCGATCAGCAGCGGGATCTTCATCATGCGGAAGTGCTCGTCGCGCTGCATCTCTTTCGCGACGTGTGCCATTTCTTCCAGCGATGGCGTGATCAGGCCGGACAGGCCGATGATGTCGGCGTTTTCCAGCTTGGCGCGCGCCAGGATTTCCGAGGCTGGCACCATCACGCCCATGTTCACGACTTCAAAGTTGTTACACTGCAGGACCACGGACACGATGTTCTTGCCGATGTCGTGCACGTCGCCCTTCACGGTTGCGATGACGATCTTGCCCTTCGGCTTGGCCACGATGCCGGTACGCGCTTCTTCCGCCTTCTTCTCCTCTTCGATGTAAGGAATCAGGTGGGCCACGGCCTGTTTCATCACGCGCGCTGACTTGACCACCTGCGGCAGGAACATCTTGCCCTGGCCGAACAGGTCGCCGACGATGTTCATGCCGTCCATCAGCGGGCCCTCAATCACATTGATCGGGCGGCCGCCGGAAGCGAACACCTGCTGGCGCATTTCTTCCGTGTCGTCGGTGATGAACTGGGTAATGCCGTGCACCAGAGCGTGCGCCAGGCGCTTTTCGACTGGCGCGTTGCGCCATTCGAGGTTGGCTGCTTCCTGCTTGGCGCCGCCTTTCAGCGTCGCTGCGAATTCAATCATGCGCTCGGTGGCGTCTTCGCGGCGGTTCAGCACCACGTCTTCCACACGTTCGCGCAGTTCCGAGGGCAGGTCGTCGTAGACGCCTACCATGCCGGCGTTGACGATACCCATGGTCATGCCCGCCTTGATGGCGTGGTACAGGAACACGGTGTGGATCGCTTCGCGCGCCGGGTCGTTGCCGCGGAAGGAGAACGACACGTTCGACACGCCGCCGGAGATCTTCGCGTGCGGCAGGTTGTTCTTGATCCAGCGCGTGGCTTCGATGAAGTCGACGGCGTAGTTGTTGTGCTCTTCGATACCGGTCGCGATGGCAAAGATGTTCGGGTCAAAGATGATGTCTTCCGGCGGGAAGCCGACTTTCTCGGTCAGCACCTTGTAGGCGCGTTCGCAAATTTCGATCTTGCGCGCAAAGGTGTCGGCCTGGCCGGTCTCGTCGAAGGCCATCACGATCACTGCGGCGCCGTAGCGGCGGCACAGCTTCGCCTGGCGGATGAATTCCTCTTCGCCTTCCTTCATGGAGATCGAGTTCACCACGGCCTTGCCTTGTACGCACTTCAGGCCTGCTTCGATCACCGACCACTTGGAAGAGTCGATCATGATCGGCACGCGCGAGATGTCGGGTTCGGATGCGATCAGGTTCAGGAAGCGGGTCATGGCGGCCTGGGAATCCAGCATCGCCTCGTCCATGTTGATGTCGATGACCTGGGCGCCGTTCTCGACCTGCTGGCGGGCCACCGACAGTGCTTCGTCGTACTGCTCATTCAGGATCATTCGCGCGAAAGCTTTGGAGCCGGTCACGTTGGTGCGCTCGCCGACGTTGACGAACAGGGAGTCGTCGTCGATGGTGAACGGTTCCAGGCCGGACAGGCGCTGTGCCACCGGAACATGGGGCAGGGCGCGCGGCGTGGCGGTCGACAGCAGCTTGGCGACGGCGGCGATGTGGTCTGGCGTGGTGCCGCAGCAGCCGCCGGCTACGTTGATGAAGCCGGCGTCGGCGAACTCGCGCAGCAGGCGCGAAGTGTCTTCCGGCAGTTCGTCGAAGCCGGTATCGCTCATCGGGTTGGGCAGGCCGGCGTTCGGGTAGATACAGACGAAGGTATCGGCGATCTGCGACAGTTCTTCGGCGTATGGGCGCATCAGGGTGGCGCCCAGCGCGCAGTTCAGGCCGATGGTCAGCGGCCTGGCGTGGCGCACCGAGTTCCAGAAGGCCGGCACGGTCTGGCCGGACAGGATACGGCCGGAGGCGTCGGTGACGGTGCCGGAGATCATCAGCGGCAGGCGCTCGATTTCGGGACGTTCGTCGAAGTACTGGTCGATCGCGAACAGAGCTGCCTTGCAGTTCAGGGTGTCGAAGATGGTTTCCACCAGCAGCACGTCGGAGCCGCCGTCGACCAGGCCGCGCACCTGCTCGTAGTAGGCGGCAACCAGCTGGTCGAAGGTGACGTTACGCGCGGCCGGGTCGTTCACGTCCGGCGAAATCGAAGCGGTTTTCGGGGTCGGGCCGAGGGCGCCGCAGACGAAGCGCGGCTTGTCGGCGGTGGAGTACTTGGCGGTGGCAGCCTTGGCCAGCCTGGCCGCTTCCACGTTCATTTCATAGGCCAGGTGGGCCATGAAATAGTCGTCCTGCGCGATGGAGGTGGCGCCGAAGGTATTGGTCTCGATCAGGTCGGCGCCTGCGGCGAGGTAGCGCTCGTGGATTTCCTGGATCACCTGGGGCTGGGTCAGTGTCAGCAGTTCGTTGTTACCTTTGACGAACAACTCGCGATGACCGCTGCCTTCCGGTGCGGCGAAATCGGCGAAGCGTTCGCCGCGATATGCTTTTTCGTCCAACTTGTACTGCTGGATGATAGTTCCCATCGCGCCATCCAGGAACATGATGCGTTTCGCGAGGATCTCGCGCAACTGGGCTTCGGTCTTGGAGGTTGGACGGGTTGTGTTAGTCATTTTGATATCGCGGATTGGGCAACGTGGACCTGAAATTATACGGCAAAGCAGCATTTTCCCTCGGCCACCGCCCCCTGCCGCCGAGACAAATTCGGCATTTGCTTATTCAGAAACAGCATCAACTTTGGCATTTGTGCTGGATTTGCACAAATCATGTGTTGCCAAAGTACTACCAATGCGTCGGTGGCCCGCCTAAGATGGCTCCATCAACCAACCACTTTGAAGGAGCTTCAAAATGCCTATCCTGAATATCACCGTCAGCGGCACCCCGGAACAAGTGCCTGCAAAAAAAGTCACCAGCATCCTGATGAAGCACACCGGCGAAATCCTGCATAAGGCGCCTGCATTGACTGCGATCGCCGTGCATTACACGCCGCGCGAACAGTGGTTTGTCGGCGGCGCGTCGCTGGCGGAGCTGGGCAAGGCAAGCTTCTTCTTCGACATCAAGGTCACCGACGAGACCAATACGGCCAACGAGAAGTCGGCCTACATCGCGGCGGTCTATAAGGACTTGCAGGAGCTGCTTGGCGAGCTGCATGAAGTCAGCTACATCCACATCGACGACGCGCGCCCGGCGGCCTGGGGCTGGGGCGGCCTTACGCAGCAGTTCCGCGCGGTTCAGAAGATGTTGATGTAAGCGCTGGCGGCGTAGTCGACAAAGGCGCGAACCTTGGGCGACAGGTGGCGGTTCTGCGGGTAGAGGGCGTACAGCTCGCGCGGCCTGGGCGTGTAGCCGGGCAGGACTTCCACCAGGGCGCCGCGCTCCAGTTCTTCGCGCACGATGAAGGCGGCGGCGTTGGCAATGCCCACGCCTGCCGCAGCGGCCGCTTTCAGGGCGACGTTGGTGTTGGCTTGCAGCGTGCCGTGCACGGTGACCGCGTGTTCCGCGCCGTCCGCGCCGACCAGTGCCCATTCGCTGGCGCGCGCAGCCGCCGTGTAGACCAGGCAGTTGTGCTGCGTCAGGTCTTCGGGTGCCTTGGGCGCACCATGCGCCTGCAGGTAGCCGGGACTGGCCACGAGCACTACCTTGCTGGTCGCCAGGCGCCGCGCGACGAGCGTTGAATCCGGCAGGTCGCGCGCCAGGCGCAGGGCGACGTCGAAACCTTCCTCGATCAGGTCCACCATGCGGTCGTTGCACACCAGGTCCACCTGCACGCCGGGATACTTCGCCATGAAGCCCGGCAGCCATTGCGCTACTTCGATGGTGCCGAAGGCCATCGGCGCATTGATGCGCAGTGTGCCGGTGGGTTCGGCCTGGTGGTGGCCGACATTGCGGTCGGCTTCGTCCAGCAGGTCGAGCACTTCACGGGTGGATTCGTAATATTCGCGGCCGGCGTCGGTCAGGGCAAAGCGGCGCGTGGTGCGGTTCAGGAGCTGGGCGCCGAGGTGTTCCTCGAGCTGGCGCACCTGGCGCGAAACGATGGTGTGGGAGATGCCGAGGGCATCGGCGGCAGCCGTGAAGCTGCCCATTTCAACCACGCGGCGGAGCGCGCGCAGCGCCGCGAGTTGGTCCATTTACTGGAAGCGCTGCCCGTCGAGCGGGAAGCCTTTGATGAATTCAGCGGCCGGC
>Ga0209050_1002056_pt1 | contig 18543 bp, 14 predicted proteins | sample Araplavi_mTSA_r2_FD_184276 | JGI IMG/M metagenome (GOLD analysis project Ga0209050, IMG submission 184276) | Arabidopsis root microbial communities from North Carolina, USA - plate scrape MF_Cvi_mTSA_r2 (SPAdes) (version 2) | ecosystem: Host-associated > Plants > Roots > Endosphere | place: USA... | reverse complement strand
CGACCGCAAGAAGGGCTTCGAGGAAATCATCAAGGCCGACCCGAAGTTCAAGATCATCCGCTCGCAGACCGGCGACTTCACGCGCGCCAAGGGCAAGGAGGTGATGGAAGCCTTCCTGAAGGCCGAGGGCAAGAAGATCAACGTGCTCTTCGCGCACAACGACGACATGGCCATCGGTGCGATCCAGGCCATCGAGGAGGCCGGCCTGAAGCCCGCGAAGGACATCACCATCATCTCCATCGACGGCGTGAAGGGTGCGTTCGAAGCGATGATCGCGGGCAAGCTCAACGTGTCGGTCGAATGCAGCCCGCTGCTCGGCCCGCAACTGATGAGCGCCGTGAAAGACATCAAGGCCGGCAAGACGCTGCCCAAGCGCATCGTGACCGAAGAAAGCATCTTCCCGATGGAAGTCGCTGCCAAAGAGTTTCCCAATCGCAAGTACTGAGAGCCCACACCCATGAAACGCAAATTCCTCAAAGCATCGCTCGCGGGCATCGCATTCGCCATCGTCGGCTTCACGCCGCTGGCCAATGCGCAGGACAAGGGCCTGATCGCGATCTCGATGCCCACCAAGTCGTCGGCCCGCTGGATCGCCGACGGCGCCAACATGGTCAAGTACTTCAAGGACAAGGGCTACAAGACCGACCTGCAGTACGCTGACGACGACATCCCCAACCAGCTCGCGCAGATCGAGAACATGGTGACCAAGGGCTCGAAGGTGCTGGTCATCGCGGCCATCGACGGCACCACGCTGTCCGACGTGCTGCAAAAGGCGGCCGACAAGGGCGTGAAGGTCATCGCGTACGACCGCCTCATCAAGGGCTCGAAGAACGTCGACTACTACGCCACCTTCGACAACTTCCAGGTCGGCGTGCTGCAGGCGCAGTCGATCGAGAAGGCGCTCGACCTGAAGAGCGGCAAGGGCCCGTTCAACATCGAGCTGTTCGGCGGCTCGCCCGACGACAACAACGCCTTCTTCTTCTACAACGGCGCGATGTCGGTGCTCGACCCGTACATCAAGAGCGGCAAGCTCGTGGTGCGCAGCAAGCAGATGGGCATGGACAAGGTCGGCACGCTGCGCTGGGACGGCGCGGTGGCGCAGGCGCGCATGGATAACCTGCTGTCGGCCTACTACACCAAGGACCGCGTCGACGCGGTGCTGTCGCCGTACGACGGCCTCTCCATCGGCATCCTCTCGTCGCTCAAGGGCGTGGGCTACGGCTCGGGCTCGCAGCCGATGCCGGTGGTGTCGGGGCAGGACGCCGAGGTGCCTTCGATCAAGTCGATCCTGCGCAAGGAGCAGACCTCGACCGTGTTCAAGGACACGCGCGAACTGGCCAAGGTGACGGTGGCCATGGCGGACGCCATGCTCTCGGGCAAGCAGCCCGAGGTGAACGACACCAAGACCTACAACAACGGCATCAAGGTCGTGCCCTCGTACCTGCTGAAGCCGGTGAGCGTGGACGCGTCGAACTGGAAGCAGGTGCTGGTCGACAGCGGCTACTACAAGGAAAGCCAAGTCAAGTGAGTCAAGGCGAACGCACGATCCTCGAAATGCGCGGGATCACCAAGACGTTTCCGGGGGTGAAAGCCCTCAGCAACGTCAACCTCGCCGTGCGCGCGGGGGAGATCCACGCGGTGGTCGGCGAGAACGGCGCGGGCAAGTCGACGCTCATGAAAGTGCTGAGCGGCGTCTACCCGTGCGACTCGTACACCGGCGAGATCCATTTCGAGGGCGAGCTTCGCCGCTTCAAGGGCATCGCCGACAGCGAGAAGCTCGGGATCATCATCATCCACCAGGAGCTCGCGCTGGTGCCGCTGCTGTCGATTGCCGAGAACATCTTCCTCGGCAACGAGATTGCGAACGGCGGCGTGATCGACTGGTTCGCCGCCTACGCGAAGACGCGAGAGCTGCTTGCCAAGGTGGGCCTCAAGGAGCTGCCCACCACGCTCGTGACCGACCTCGGAGTCGGCAAGCAGCAGCTGGTGGAAATCGCCAAGGCGCTGGCCAAGGAGGTCAAGCTCCTGATCCTCGACGAGCCGACCGCGAGCCTGAACGAGAACGACAGCGATGCGTTGCTGATGCTGCTGCTGGAGCTCAAGCGCCAGGGCATCGCGTCGATCCTCATCTCGCACAAGCTCAACGAGATTTCCAAGGTGGCCGATTCGGTCACCGTGCTGCGCGACGGCGCGACGGTCGAGACCATGGACTGCCGTGGCCAGCCGATCAGCGAGGACCGCATCATCCGCGGCATGGTGGGGCGCGACATGGCGCACCGCTACCCGCAGCGCCACCCGAAGATCGGCGAGACCGTGTTCGAGGTGCGCGACTGGCGCGTGCACCATGCGCTGCACGCCGACCGCGAACAGATCAAGGGCGTGAACCTGAACGTGCGCAAGGGCGAGATCGTCGGCATCGCGGGCCTCATGGGCGCGGGGCGCACCGAGCTCGCCATGAGCGTCTTCGGCAAGTCCTACGGCCAGCGCATCAGCGGCTCCGTGCTCATGCACGGCAAGCCGGTGGACGTGGGCACGGTGCGCAAGGCCATCGACCACGGCATCGCCTACGTCACCGAGGACCGCAAGGGCCTGGGGCTGGTGCTGGAGGAAGACATCCGCAAGAACATCAGCCTGGCCAACCTCGACGCGATCGCCGATTCGTCGGTGATCGACAACGGGCGCGAATTCAAGGTGGCCAACGAGTACCGCAAGGCACTCAACATCCGCTGCTCGGGCATCGAGCAGCTGGTGGTCAATCTGTCGGGAGGCAACCAGCAGAAGGTGGTGTTGAGCAAGTGGCTCTTCACCAAGCCGGAACTGCTGATCCTCGACGAGCCCACGCGCGGTATCGACGTGGGCGCCAAGTACGAGATCTACACCATCATCGACCAGCTTGCGAGCGAGGGCAAAGGCATTCTCATGATTTCTTCGGAACTGCCGGAATTGCTCGGCATGTGCGACCGCATCTACGTAATGAACGAGGGGCGCTTCGTCGCCGAATTTCCGGTGGCCGAGGCTTCGCAGGAACGCATCATGCATGCCATCGTGAGCTCGGGGAGTTCGATCCATGTCGCAGCCTGAAGTCAACGCGGTGAAGGCCGCCGTTCCCGCCTCCGAGGCGCCGAAGCTGCATGTCGGCTTCCTGAAGAACAACCTGCGCGAATACGGCATGCTGATCTCGCTGGTCGCGATCATGGTGCTGTTCCAGGTGCTGACCGACGGCACGCTGCTGCGGCCGCTGAACCTCACCAACCTGCTGCTGCAGAACAGCTACGTGGTCATCATGGCGCTGGGCATGCTGCTGGTGATCGTGGCGGGGCACATCGACCTGTCGGTGGGCTCGGTCTGCGGCTTCATCGGCGCGCTCGCAGCGGTGCTGATGGTCGAGTACGAATGGCACTTCGTGCCGACGGCGATCGTGAGCATCCTCGCGGGCGCGGTCATCGGCGCCGCGCAGGGCTGGTTCGTCGCGTTCCGCAAGATCCCGTCGTTCATCGTCACGCTGGCGGGCATGCTGGTGTTCAAGGGGCTCACGCTGGCGCTGCTGGCGGGGCAGTCGGTGGGGCCGTTCCCGGTGGAATTCCAGCGGCTCAGCTCGGGCTTCATTCCCGATCCGATGGGCGGCGACGCATTGCGCACCACCTCGCTGGTCGTGGGCGCGCTGGCCGCCGCGGCGCTGGTGTTCTTCAAGCTGCGCGGGCGCGCCAAGCTGGCGGCGCACGGCATGGAGCAGGAGCCCTACGCCTTCTTCCTCGTGAAGAACCTGTTCTTCGCGGCCATCATCCTGTTCTTCAGCTACCTGCTGTCGACCTACAAGGGCCTGCCCAACGTGCTCATCGTGATGGCGGTGCTGATCGTGGTGTACGACTTCGTCACCAACCGCACCACCCTCGGCCGGCGCATCTATGCACTGGGCGGCAACGAGAAGGCGGCGCGGCTGTCGGGCGTGAAGACGCAGCGGCTCGCCTTCCTCACCTTCGTGAACATGGGCGCGCTCGCCGCGTTGGCGGGTCTTGTGTTCGCGGCGCGGCTCAACACCGCGACGCCGAAGGCCGGCCTGGGCTTCGAGCTCGACGTGATCGCGGCCTGCTTCATCGGCGGCGCATCGGCCTCGGGCGGCGTGGGCCGCGTGATGGGCGCGGTGATCGGCGCCTTCATCATGGGCGTGATGAACAACGGCATGTCGATCCTGGGCATCGGCATCGACTACCAGCAGGTCATCAAGGGCCTGGTGCTGCTGGCCGCGGTGTTCATCGACGTCTACAACAAGAACAAGTAGCCGCACATGACAGACGGCAGCCTCAGCCCCGTGCTCGAGCTTCGGGGCATCCACAAGCAGTTCGGCAGCATCCAGGTACTGCGCGACGTGCGGCTCAACCTGTACCCGGGCGAGATCCATGCGCTCATGGGGCAGAACGGGGCGGGCAAGTCGACGCTGATCAAGGTGCTGACGGGCGTGCTGCCGTCGAGCGGCGGCGAGATGTTCCTCGACGGCCAGCCGATCCATCCGCACTCGCCGCTCGACGCGCAGAAGCTGGGCATCAGCACGGTCTACCAGGAGGTGAACCTGTGCCCGAACCTGTCGGTGGCGGAGAACGTGTTCGCGGGGCGCTATCCGCGTTGCGGCGCGGCGCAGGGCTTTCGCATCGACTGGGCCGCGGTGAACCGCCGCGCCGAAGAGCTGCTGGGGCGCATCGGGCTCGACATCGACGTGACGCGGCTGCTGTCGAGCTACTCGGTGGCGGTGCAGCAGATGGTGGCGATTGCGCGTGCGCTGGGCGTGTCGTCGAAGGTGCTGATCCTCGACGAGCCGACATCGAGCCTGGACGACGACGAGGTGGAAAAGCTGTTCGAGGTGCTGCGGCGCCTGCGCGGCGAAGGGCTGGCCATCGTCTTCGTGACGCACTTTTTCAACCAGATGTATGCGGTGTCGGACCGCATCACGGTGCTGCGCAACGGCAGCTGGATCGGCGAGTGGCGTGCCGCAGACCTGGGACCGCAGGCGTTGATCGCAGCGATGCTCGGGCGTGAGCTGGCGGCGCAGTCGGCGCGGCCTGCTGCCTTGCCTTCGTTCGACGAGGCCGCACCCGCATTGCTGCAGACCGAAGGATTGGGCCAGGCGGGCCAGCTGCAGGCGACGGATTTGCGCGTGCGTGCCGGCGAAGTGGTCGGCATCGCGGGCCTGCTCGGCGCGGGCCGCACGGAACTCGCGCGGCTGCTGTTCGGGCTGGAGTTGCCGGACCGCGGCGTGCTCAAGGTCGATGGCCGCACCATGAGCTTCTCGAACCCGGCCGATGCCATTCGCGAAGGCCTTGCGCTGTGTCCCGAAGAACGCAAGACCGATGGCATCATCGCCGAGCTGTCGGTGCGCGAGAACATCGCGCTTGCCTTGCAGGCGCGCCTGGGCACGCGGCGCTTCCTGTCGCATGCCGAGCAGACCGAGATGGCCGAGCGCTTCGTGAAGTCGCTCGGCATCAAGACCGCGAGCGTCGAGACGCCCATCGGGCTGCTGTCGGGCGGCAACCAGCAGAAGGCCATGATCGCGCGCTGGCTCGCGACCGAGCCGCGCCTGCTGATCCTCGACGAGCCCACGCGTGGCATCGACGTGGCGGCCAAGCAGGAAATCATGGAAGAGATCCTGCGGCTTGCGAAGGCGGGCATGGCGGTGATTTTCATCTCGTCGGAAATGAGCGAGGTGGTGCGCGTGGCGCACCGCATCGTGGTGCTGCGGGATCGGAAGAAGGTGGGCGAGCTGCCGGGCGGTTCGACCGAGGACGAGGTCTACGAAATGATTGCAGCCGCATGACGCACCTTCCGTATTTCTCCCTCCCCCTCTGGGGGAGGGCAGGGGTGGGGGCAGACGGCCTCCAACACCGCGCGGCGGCAAAGGCCGCTTGCCCCCATCCCCGCCTTCCCCCAAAGGGGGAAGGAGCAAGGCAGACGCCATGAACCGCCTTTCATCTCTCATGAGCCACCGCCTCGCGTGGCCTCTCGTCACGCTGCTCCTGCTGCTCGCGGTGAACATCGCCTTCAACACCAGCTTCCTGCATCTTGAATGGCGCGAAGGCCATCTCTACGGCAGCCTGATCGACATCCTGAACCGCGCGGCGCCTCTGGTGCTCGTGTCGCTGGGCATGACGCTCGTGATCGCCACGCGCGGCATCGACATCTCGGTGGGCGCGGTGGTGGCCATCGCGGCGGCGCTCGCGGCCTGGATGATCGGCGGCTCGGTAGCCAACGACGTGAGCCGGTTCCCGATGCCGCTCGCCATCCTCGCGGCCATCGGCATCGCATTGCTGTGCGGGCTGTGGAACGGGCTGCTGGTCGCCAAGGTCGGCATGCAGCCGATCATCGCGACGCTGATCCTCATGGTGGCGGGGCGCGGCATCGCGCAGCTCATCGCCGACGGGCAGATCATCACGATCTACTACAAGCCCTTCTTCTTCCTCGGCAGCGGCTACCTGCTCGGGCTGCCGTTCTCGCTGTTCATCGTGGCGGCGGTGTTCGTGCTGCTGTACCTGGCGATCACGCGCACGGCGCTGGGCCTGTTCATCCAGGCAGTGGGGATCAACCCGACGGCGGCGCGCGTAGCGGGCGTGCAGGCGCGGCGGCTGATCGTCGGTGCGTATGCGTTCTGCGGTGCCTGCGCGGGTGTGGCGGGTTTGCTCATCAGCTCCAACGTGAAGAGCGCGGACGGCAACAACGCGGGGCAGCTCATCGAACTCGACGCGATCCTGGCGGTGACGCTGGGCGGCACGGCACTCACCGGCGGGCGCTTCAGCCTCGTGGGCAGCGTGATCGGCGCGCTGATCATCCAGACACTGACCTATGCGATCTATTCGCTGGGGGTGCCGCCGGAGATCAACCTTGTCGTGAAGGCGGGCGTGGTGTTTGCCGTGATGCTGCTGCAGTCGCCGGAGTTCAGGTCGCAAGTGCGCACGCTGGTGCAGCGGCCGGTGCATGAAGAGGGGCGGGCATGAGCGCGGTGATCGATACAAGACCCTCACCCCAGCCCTCTCCCGCAAGCGGGAGAGGGGGCAAGAGGGGAGGGCTCAATCCGAAGTACCTGCCATTGGCGGCGACGATTTCGTTGTTCGTTCTCGTGGCAACGTTGGGGTCTGTTTTCTACGACGGCTTTTTCTCGGCGCAGGTGTTCCTCAACCTGCTGATCGACAACGCCTTCCTGATCGTCGTGGCCGTGGGCATGACCTTCGTGATCCTCTCGGGCGGCATCGATTTGTCGGTGGGCTCGGTGATCGCGCTGACCACCATGGTCTCGGCCTCGTTGGTCGAGAAGCACGGCTGGAGCCCCGGCATCGTGATTCCGCTGGTGCTGGTGATGGGCACGGCTTTCGGTGCGTTCATGGGCCTGCTCATCGAGCGCTTCCGGTTGCAGCCTTTCATCGTCACGCTGGCCGGCATGTTCCTGGCGCGGGGGCTGTGCTACCTGATCAGCATCGACTCGATCAGCATCACCAACGAGTTCTACTCGGAGGTCTCGCAGATCCGAATTCCGATCTGGGGCGAGGCCTCGGTGTCGATCAGCGCGGTGATCGCCGTCGTGGTGCTGCTGGCTGCGATCTTCATCGCGCACTGCACGCCCTTTGGCCGCGCGGTGTACGCCATCGGCGGCAGCGAGAACTCGGCGATGCTGATGGGCCTGCCGGTGCGCCGCACGCTGGTCGGCGTGTACACGCTCTCGGGCTTCTGCTCGGCACTGGCGGGCGTGATCTTCACCTTCTACATGCTCTCGGGCTACGGGCTGCATGCCATCGGGCTGGAGCTCGACGCCATCGCGGCGGTGGTGATCGGCGGCACGCTGCTCACGGGCGGCGTGGGCTACGTGGCGGGCACGCTGTTCGGCGTGCTGATGCTCGGGATCATCCAGACCCTCATTTCATTCGACGGCACGCTGAGTTCGTGGTGGACCCGCATCGTGGTCGGCGCGCTGCTGTTCGTTTTCTGTTTGTTGCAACGCTTTTTCACCTCGCGCGCTCCGCGCCGCTGACTCAATGACAAAAAAACTGCGCTCGACCGAATGGTTCGGCTCCGCCGACAAGAACGGCTTCATGTACCGCAGCTGGATGAAGAACCAGGGCATCCCGGACCATGAGTTCGATGGCCGCCCGATCATCGGCATCTGCAACACCTGGTCGGAACTCACGCCGTGCAACGCGCACTTCCGCAAGATCGCCGAGCACGTGAAGCGCGGCATCTCGGAGGCGGGCGGCTTTCCGGTGGAGTTCCCGGTGTTCTCCAACGGCGAGTCGAACCTGCGCCCGACTGCGATGCTCACGCGCAACCTCGCGAGCATGGACGTCGAAGAAGCCATCCGCGGCAACCCGGTCGATGCGGTGGTGCTGCTCACGGGCTGCGACAAGACCACGCCCGCGCTGCTGATGGGCGCGGCGAGCTGCGACATCCCGGCCATCGTGGTCACTGGCGGGCCGATGCTCAACGGCAAGCTCGAAGGCAAGAACATCGGTTCTGGCACGGCCGTGTGGCAGCTGCATGAATCGCTGAAGGCGGGCGAGATCAACCTGCACCAGTTCCTCTCGGCCGAGGGCGGCATGTCGCGCTCGGCGGGCACCTGCAACACGATGGGCACGGCCTCGACGATGGCCTGCATGGCCGAGGCGCTCGGCACCTCGCTGCCGCACAACGCGGCCATTCCGGCGGTCGATGCGCGGCGCTACGTGCTCGCGCAGATGTCGGGCATGCGCGCGGTGGAGATGGCCAAGGAGGGGCTCACGCTGTCGAAGATCCTCACGCGCGAAGCCTTCGAGAACGCGATCCGCGTGAATGCGGCCATCGGCGGATCGACCAATGCAGTGATCCACCTGAAGGCGATCGCGGGGCGCATCGGCGTCGAGCTGGAGCTGGAGGACTGGACGCGCATCGGCAGCAACACGCCGACCATCGTCGACCTCATGCCTTCGGGGCGCTTTCTGATGGAGGAGTTCTATTACGCCGGCGGCCTGCCCGCCGTGCTGCGCCGGCTCGGCGAGAACGGGCTGCTGCCGCACCCCGGCGCGCTCACCGTCAACGGCCAGTCGATCTGGGACAACGTGCGCGATGCGCCCAGCCTCGACGACGAGGTGATCCGCCCGCTCGACAAGCCGCTGATCGCCGATGGCGGCATCCGCATCCTGCGCGGCAACCTGTCGCCGCGCGGCGCGGTGCTCAAGCCCTCGGCCGCATCGCCGGAGCTGCTGAAGCACCGTGGGCGCGCCGTGGTGTTCGAGAACCTGGAGCACTACAAGGCACGCATCGTCGATGAAGACCTCGACATCGACGCAAGCTGCGTGATGGTGCTGAAGAACTGCGGTCCCAAGGGCTACCCCGGCATGGCCGAGGTCGGCAACATGGGCCTGCCGCCGAAGCTGCTGCGCCAGGGCGTGAAGGACATGGTGCGCATCTCCGACGCGCGCATGAGTGGCACGGCGTACGGCACGGTGGTGCTGCATGTCGCGCCCGAAGCGGCCGACGGCGGGCCGCTCGCGGCGGTGCGCGACGGCGACTGGATCGAGCTCGACTGCGATGCGGGGCGATTGCACCTGGACATCAGCGACGAGGAGCTGGCGGCGCGCCTCGCGTCGCTGTCTTCTTCGGATGCACAACCGATGAGCACGCGCGGCGGCGGCTACCAGAAGCTCTACGTCAACCACGTGCTACAGGCCGACGAAGGCTGCGACTTCGACTTCCTCGTCGGCTGCCGCGGCTCGGCCGTGCCGCGCCATTCGCATTGAACCCACGCTAGCAACGAAACATCATGACCCCCAGATACCGCGGCATCTTCCCGGTGGTGCCCACCACCTTCACCGAACAGGGCGAACTCGACCTGGAGAGCCAGAAGCGCTGCGTCGATTTCATGATCGACGCGGGCTCGGACGGCCTGTGCATCCTTGCCAATTTCTCGGAGCAGTTCGTGCTGTCCGACGAGGAGCGCGAGGTGCTCACGCGCACCATGCTCGAACACGTGAAGGGCCGCGTGCCGGTCATCGTGACCACCACGCACTACAGCACCAAGGTGTGCGCCGAGCGCAGCCGCCGCGCGCAGGACATGGGCGCGGCCATGCTGATGGTGATGCCGCCTTATCACGGCGCGACCTTCCGCGTGCCGGAGCCGCAGATCTTCGAGTTCTACGCGCGCCTGTCCGATGCGGTGGACATCCCGATCATGATCCAGGATGCGCCGGCCAGCGGCACGGTGCTGTCGGCGCCGTTCCTCGCGCGCATGGCGAAGGAGATCGAGCAGGTCGCGTATTTCAAGATCGAGACGGCCGGTGCGGCCGCCAAGCTGCGCGAGCTGATCCGCCTGGGCGGCGACGCCATCGAAGGCCCGTGGGACGGCGAGGAGGCCATCACGCTGATGCCCGACCTCGATGCCGGCGCGACCGGCTCGATGACCGGCGGCGGCTATCCGGACGGCATTCGCCCGATCATCGAAGCGCACCGTTCGGGCGATCGCGACAAGGCCTTCGCGCTGTATCAGCAGTGGCTGCCGCTCATCAACTACGAGAACCGGCAGGCGGGCCTCCTGGCCTGCAAGTCGCTCATGAAAGAGGGCGGCGTGATCGCTTGCGAGGCGCCGCGGCATCCGCTGCCCGCGATGCACCCTGCGACGCGCGATGGCCTGATCGAGACGGCGAAGCGGCTTGATCCGCTGGTGCTGCGCTGGGGGAGATAGCCGGTTCGCCGTCCTCGACGAAGTAGGGCGCGAGGATCTCGGTCAGCCAGTTCATCACGGCGAGCACGCGCGGCGCGAGGTGGCGCCGGTTGACGTACACCAGCGACACCGGCATCGCGCGGGCGGTGAACGCCGGCATCACCTGCACGAGCGAGCCGGCCGCAAAGCACGGCAGGAGGCCGCCGATCGGCGCCTGGATCAGCCCGAGGCCCGCGACCGCCGCGGCGTTGTAGGCGTCGGTGCCGTTCACCGTGACGATGGAGCGCATCGGCTGCATCCGGTAGCGGCCCTGGGCCGCGTCGAAGTATTCCCAACCCGCGTCGTTCGGCGAGAGGGTCTGTGCGAAGTGCACGATGCGGTGCTGCGCGAGGTCGGCAAGCGTCTGCGGCGTGCCGTGCGCCTGCAGGTAGGCCGGGCTCGCGGCATTGGCCATCCGCATGAAACCGAGCGGCCGCGCGACGAGTTCGGAATCGCCCAGCACGCCCACGCGCAGCACGCAGTCGAAGCCCTCGTTCACGAGGTCGACGCGGCGGTCGGTCGTGCTGATGCCGATCTCCAGCGCAGGATGCCGCGCGAGGAATTCGGGCAGCCGCGGAATGACGAGGTCGCGCGCCACGGTGGCCGGCAGGTCGATGCGCAGGCGCCCTGTGAGGCCGCCGATGTTCGAGCGGAACATGGTGGCCAGCTGCTCGCCTTCGGCCAGGTAGTCCTTGCAGCGGTCGAGGAAGCGCGCGCCGTCTTCCGTGAGGCGCACGCTGCGCGTCGTGCGCTGCAGGAGCCGCGTGCCCAGGCGCTCTTCCAGCTGTTGCACGGCCACCGAGACGCGCGCGCGGGTCAGGCCGAGTTGGTCCGCGGCCCGGCTGAAGCTCGCGAGTTCGGCCACCTTCGAGAAGATGCGCAGTTCGTCGGTGATCATGGCGGCTGATTGTTTTCTTTTTGGATAACAGTGTGCGTAGTTTGGCGGAATTTATCTTTCTGCCGGTAATTTTTAAAGTCCATCCATCGATTTACCGATGAACCAGCAAGGACTTTGAAATGACTGCTTCCAACACCTCTCATCCCTCCCGCATCGCACTTATCACCGGCGGCAGCCGGGGCCTCGGCCGCAGTGCCGCGCTGGCGCTCGCCGCCGATGGCGTCGACGTGATCCTGACCTATGTGTCGAACGAAGCCAGCGCGCAGGCGGTGGTGTCGGAGATCGAGGCGAAGGGGCGCCGTGCCGTCGCGCTCCGGCTCGACGTCGGCGACAGCACGGCCTTCGCCGCGTTCGCGGATTCGGTGAAGGCGGCGCTCGCGGCCACCTGGCAGCGCGAGCGCTTCGACTTCCTGGTGAACAACGCGGGCGTGGGCCTGCACGCGAACTTCGAGGACACGACCGAAGCGCAGTTCGACATGCTCTACAACGTGCACTTCAAGGGCACGTACTTCCTCACGCAGAAGCTGCTGCCGCTGATCAAGGACGGCGGGCGCATCGTCAATGTGTCGTCGGGGTTGACCCGGTTCTCGATAGCCGGTGCATCCGCCTACGCCGCGATGAAGGGCGCCGTGGAGACGCTCACGCGCTATCTCGCCAAGGAACTCGGCGCGCGCGGCATCGCGGCGAACACGATCGCACCGGGTGCGATCGAGACCGACTTCAGCGGGGGCATGGTGCGCGACAACGCGCAGGTGAACGCGATGGTCGCGGGCTTCACGGCGCTCGGACGCGCGGGCCAGCCCGACGACATCGGCGGTGCGATCGCGGGCTTGCTCGGGGAGGGGAGTCGCTGGGTGAATGCCCAGCGCATCGAGGTGTCGGGCGGGATGATGGTCTGAACACGCGGGGAGTGCCCCGCGGACTTCAGCTTTTCTCGAGTTCGGTCACTTGCAGCGACAGGTCGAACAGCTTGGACTTGCTGGCGTAGTAGCGGTCGAGCCGCCATTCCTTCAGGATGTTCATCGCGAGCTCGAAGCTCTTGTAGTCGAGGTTGTAGAGCGTGACCAGTTCGAAGCTGCGTTCGGACTCGAGAGCCAACACGAGCTGGGCCAGGATCTTGGCCGATTCGTTGGCCGGGTCCGTTTCGATGAATCGGCGAGCGACCTTGATGGCATTCATGGGAAAGGATTCCTCGGTAGGCAGGGACCGAGAACTATAGCTAGCAGGCCTGCGCCTTTTATGACAGTACTGTGACAGTAAGGGCATCGCCAGCCGCCGGCAGCGCCTGGCGATGCTTCTTCAGCGAAGACGCTCAGCGCAGTGGCGCGGGCATCGGCCGGGGCATGGGCATCGGCTCGGGCATCGGGGCCGGCCTTGGCATCGGCATCGGTTCCGGCGCCATGGCCGGTGCGGGCATCACGGTGGTGGTGACCGATTCGCGGATCACGCCCCCACCCATTACGCTGCCGTCGACGCTGGCCGTGCTGTTGCCGCTGCTGCCGAGCACGCGCGCCTCGCAGGCGCTGCGCTCGGCGGGCTGCTGCAGGCCGCAGCGGGCGAGTGCATTGGCGCGGTAATCGGGTGCGCTGGTCAGGCCCCCACGCGCAGCTTCCAGGCGCGCGGCGCCGGCTTCGCGGATGCAGGCGGCGCGGTCCTGCTGGTTGTGGCCGCACACCGCCAGTTCCTGCTGGTAGGTGCCGGAGGCTGCTGCGCCGCGCGGCGACGCGGCCGAGGCGATGCTGCCGGCTGCAAGCCCGCCGGCGGCGAGCATGGTGAAGATGATTGAGCGAGTGGTGCTTTTCATAGATGGCTCCTTGAAGCGAGCTTGAAAACCTTGGAAATGTTGGAAGCGCCCGAGGAGGGCGGGTTCCTTCAGCGTGCCGGCATGGTCTGCGGCGGCAGCGGCGTCACGGTTTCGCGGATCACGCCGCCGCCCATCACGCTGCCCTCGGTGGTGGTGCGTGCGCCGCCCTCGATGCGGGCTTCGCAGTCGGGTTGCTCGGCGGCCGGCAGTTCGCCGCAGCGGGCGAGGGCGTTGACCTGCCCCCGGGCCGGGCTCGGACTGGTGAGGCCGCCGCGGCTGGCTTCCTGACGGGCCGCGCCGGCTTCGCGCAGGCAGGCGGCGCGGTCCTGCTGTACACCGTCGCAGGTGGCGCGTTCCTTCTGAATGCGGGCGTCCGACCCCGGCGCCTGCGCGCCGGCGGTCTGTGCGCCGAAGGCCATGAAGCCGCCGGCGGCGAGGCATGCCGCGGCGGACAGGATGGAACGAACTGCTGTTGTCATGCGGGCTCCTTGGTGAAAGGAAAGCACGCCCTCCCTGTGGTGAGGTGCGTGACAGGAGCCTCAGTCTGGCGTGGCCGGGGGGCGCGAGTCTGTGGGACAGCCGCGCCCGCCGACCGGGCCGGACGCGCCCCTGCATGTGGGACGTGTCCGGCAAGCGTTGCTCGCCCCCAGGCTGCGCGCACTTCGTGTCGCGCGCGCCTTCCCCCTACCGGGGGCAACACCAGCGGCCCGGCAAAGCCGGTTCCGCGGTGTTCCTGCCTAGGACAGGTATCAGCCCGCTGCGATGCGCTGTGCCAGGTGAGCGAGCGCTTCCTCAACCTGGTCGACCAGGATCAGGGACAGGTCGCCCGGCTGCAGGCGGGCCAGCGCGGCGTCGATCGCGACGAACTCGCCGCGGATCTCGTCGATCTGGCGGGTGCGGGCCGCGCCCTGCAGGCCCTGGCGCAGCAGCGCCATCACTTCGCCGTCGGCGCGGCCGCGCTGTGCAGCATCCTGATAGAGGATCACGTCGTCGAAGGCTTCGCCGAGGATGGCGGTCTGGTCGCGGATGTCCGAATCGCGCCGGTCGCCCGCGCCGCTGATCACCACCGAGCGCTTCTTCGCCGGCATCGTGTCCACCGCCGACACCAGTGCGCGCATGGCGTCGGTGTTGTGGCCGTAATCGGCGATCACGGTGGCGCCGCGGTAGTCCATGACGTTGAAGCGCCCAGGCACGCCGGCCGCGTCGTTCATGAAGCTCGCGAGGCCGCTGCGGATGGTGTCCCAGTCGAGGCCCACGGCCCACGCGGCCGCCACGGCAGCCATCACGTTGTCGACCTGGAAGCCGATGGTGCCGCCGCGCGTGATGGGCACGTCGCGCAGCGCGATGCGTTCGCGCCACGAGCCTTCGGCCGCGACCAGCGTGTCCTGGTCGACGTACACGGTGCGCTTGCCCTGCGCGCGGTGCGTGGCCATCACCGGGTGCATGCGGTCGGCGGTGAAGAAGATCACGTGGCCGGGGCAGCCGGCCGCCATGGCGGCGACGTTCACGTCGGCCGCGTTGAGCACCGCGTAGCCGTCGGCGGCCACGTTGCGCACGATCACGCGCTTCAACACCGCGAGATCTTCGACGGTGGTGATGTAGTTCAGGCCCAGGTGGTCGCCGCTGCCGATGTTGGTGACCACGGCCACCTGGCAGCGGTCGAAGCCGAGGCCTTCGCGCAGCACGCCGCCGCGGGCCACTTCGAACACGGCCGCGTCGACATCGGGATGCATCAGCACGTTGCGCGCGCTCTTCGGGCCGCTGCAGTCGCCGCTGTCGGTCTGGCGGCCGTCGACGTACACGCCGTCGGTGTTGGTCATGCCGGTGCGCAGGCCGCTCGATGCGAGCAGGTGGTTGATGAGGCGCGCCGTGGTGGTCTTGCCGTTGGTGCCGGTGACGGCGACCACGGGAATGCGGCCGTCGTCGCCGTGGGCGTACAGGGTGTCCATCACCGCTTCGCCAACCGCGCGGCCGCGGCCGAACGAGGGCGAGATGTGCATGCGCAGGCCGGGCGCGGCGTTCACCTCGACCACGCCGCCATGCTGCTCCTCGAGCGGGCGCAGCACGTTCTCGCAGACCATGTCGACGCCGCAGATGTGCAGCCCGACCATCTGCGCCGCATCGACCGCGCGCGCCGCCACTTCGGGGTGCACGGTGTCGGTCACGTCGGTGGCGGTGCCGCCGGTCGACAGGTTCGCGTTGTTGCGCAGCACCACGCGCTGGCCGCGCGCGGGCACGCTGTCGGGCGTGAGGCCCTGGGCCTCCAGCCGGCCGATGGCGATGTCGTCCAGGCGGATCTTGGTGAGCGAAGTGGCATGGCCCTCGCCGCGGCGCGGGTCGAGGTTCACGGTGTCGATCAGCTGGCGCACCGTGGCGCTGCCATCGCCGATCACCTGCGGCGGGTCGCGCCGCGCGGCGGCCACGAGGCGGTCGCCCACCACCAGCAGGCGGAAGTCGAAGCCGGGCAGGAATTTCTCGACCATCACCTCGCCGTAGACGGCGGCCGAGTCGTAGGCCGCGAACAGTTCTTCGCGCGAGTTGATGTTGACCGTGACGCCCTTGCCCTGGTTGCCGTCCTGCGGCTTCACCACGACCGGCAGGCCGATCTCGTTGGCAGCAGCCCAGCCGTCTTCGGCACTGGTCACGGGGCGGCCCAGCGGCACCGGCACGCCGGCGGCGTTGAGCAGCTGCTTGGTCAGTTCCTTGTCCTGCGCGATCGATTCGGCCACGCCGCTGGTGCTGTCGACTTCAGCGGCTTGAATGCGGCGCTGCTTCGAGCCCCAGCCGAACTGCACGAGGCTGCCGCTGGTCAGCCGGCGGTACGGAATGCCGCGCGCCACGGCGGCATCGACGATGGAGCCGGTGCTCGGGCCCAGGCGCTCGGACTCGTCGAGGTCGCGCAGCTCGGTGATGGCGGCGTTGGCGTCGAAGGCAGTGTCGGCCAGGGCGGCCTCGATCAGCTGCTCGGCCAACTCGATCGCACGGCGGCCGACGGCTTCTTCGCTGTACTGGAACACGACCTGGTAGACGCCTTCTTCCACCGTGGGCGAGGTGTGGCCGAAGTTGACCGCGCAGCCGGCCTGCGCCTGCAACGCGACGGCGGCGTTCTCGAGCACATGGGCCAGCGCCAGCGGTTGACCCAGCACCATCGGGTGCAGTTCGCCGATGGTCGGGAAGCGTGCGCGCAGGCGGGCTTCGAAGCCGGCCAGCTTGCTGATGGCGTTCTCGTCGCCCTGGCAGGCAACCACCGCTTCGATGGCGGTGTGGCGGCTCCAGAGATTGGGCCCACGGAGGGCTCGGATGCGGGTGACTCTCATGCGAATTGTGATTGGGGGTGTTGCGACGAGAGCGGCTGGGTCTGCGACAGCTGCAGCGAGGCGAGCGCCGCCTGCAGGTCGGCCTCGAAGGCCTCCACGCCGGCGCCGATCAGATTCAGCGGAATTCCCATCGCCCAGGCGGCGGCCACGGCGGCCAGCAGGCTTTCGAGGCTCACGCCGGCATGGGTGGCGCGCCACACGGTGAGCCGGCCGAGGCCGGGCAGGAACGATTCGCTGCTGCCGTTGGCCAGCACCACGCGGTCCTGCCGCACCAGCACGGCCTTGCCGCCGGCGCTCTGATGCGCCGTGAGTTCGGTGGCCTGCGGGTCGGCCGAATAGAGGATGACGGCGCCGTCGCACAGCGGCGCGAGGCCGGCCACGCGCGGGTCGCCCGCATTCAGCACGGCCGTGCCTTCGGACAGCACCACGTCGACCTGCGTGCGCAGCACCTTGACCATCTGGTCGCTCTCGGTGATGTCGTAGTCGGCCAGGGCTTCGAAGCCATCGAGGTCGGTGACGATGCCGACTTCGCAGCGGTCGTAGGGGAGACCGTCGCGCAGGATGGTTTCGGCACCGTTCTCGATCACCACGGCCTGCACGGCGCGGTTCACGAGCAGGCGGTGGCCGGCGTCCCAGTTGGCGCTGTCGCGCGCATCGACGCGGCGGCGTTCGAGGAACAGGCCGTCGCGGCAGGCGAGGCCGGTCTGGCGCCCGCCCAGGCCGATCAGCCAGGCCACGAGGCGCGCCAGCACGGCGGTGTCGCGCGAGCCGGCCACGCCGACCACGGGAATGCGCCCGGGCGCGTCGTTGGGAAACAGGTGGTCGCAGATGGCGCGGCCCACCGGGCGCGGCGAACCGACGGCCGGCTTCAGGTGCATCAGCAGGCCGGGGCCTGCATTGACTTCGACGATCGCGCCGCGCTGCGGGCCCAGCGGCTTGGAAATGTCCTGCGCCACGAGGTCGATGCCCGCGATGTCGAGGCCCACCACGCGCGCGGCCAGCACGGCGGCGTGCGCGACTTCGGGGTGGACCTGGTCGGTGCAGTCGTTGGCCATGTTGCCGTTGCGCTGGATCGTCACCACACGGCCGGCGGCCGGCACGGCGTTGGCGTCCAGCTCCTGGCGCTTGAGCTCGAGCTGCAGCTTGGCGTCGCTGTCGATCACGATCACGTCGAGCGGAAACTCTTCCTCGGCGCCGCGGCGCGGGTCGCTGTTGAGCTGCTTGTCGATAAGGTCGCGCACGCTGCTCTGGCCATCGCCGGTGACGGTGATGATCTCGCCGCGCGCGGCGGCCACCACTTCGCCGCCCACCACCAGCAGACGGTGCTCGTGGCCGCGGATAAAGCGCTCGACCATCACGTCGCTGCCCTCGGGCTCGGCGACCGCGAAGGCGGCCATGACTTCTTCACGGGTGGTCAGTTCGAGCGACACGCCGCGTCCGTGGTTGGCGTCGGAAGGCTTCACGGCCACCGGCAGGCCGATGTCCTCGGCGGCTTCCCAGGCTTCTTCGGCGTTGGCGACCACCTGGCCTTCGGGCACCGGCACGCCGCAGCTCGCGAGCAGGGACTTGGTCAGCTCCTTGTCGCTGGCGATCGATTCGCCGATGGCGCTGGTGTAGTCGGTCTCGGCGGTCCAGATGCGCTGCTGGTTGGCGCCGTAGCCCAGCTGCACGAGGTTGCCGCTGTTCAGGCGCATGTGCGGAATGCCGCGATCGGTGGCGGCGGCCACGATGGCGGCGGTGCTCGGGCCGAGGTAGCAGTCTTCCACCTTGGCCTTGACCGCGTCGACGGCCTTCTGCACGTCGGCGGCGCTGAACG
>Ga0209050_1002055_pt1 | contig 18545 bp, 20 predicted proteins | sample Araplavi_mTSA_r2_FD_184276 | JGI IMG/M metagenome (GOLD analysis project Ga0209050, IMG submission 184276) | Arabidopsis root microbial communities from North Carolina, USA - plate scrape MF_Cvi_mTSA_r2 (SPAdes) (version 2) | ecosystem: Host-associated > Plants > Roots > Endosphere | place: USA... | reverse complement strand
AAACATGCCTGAATCAGCGTGAAGGTGATCGGCAATCGTTTCCGCTATGCAACCTGTGTCACCTTGTAACGGTTTGACGCCATGTTATGTCGCGCGGCAGGGGTAGTTGCAGGTCGCCAACGGCAAGAAAATGAAAGACGAGCAATATCAAGGACACGAGCCCGAGAATCTGCTTTCGCGGCTCAATTCTGGTGAGCGTCGTTGCCTCGAACTGGTCGCTGCGGGGATGGGGTCGAAGGAGATCGGCCGCGAATTAGGCCTTTCACCGCATACGATCGATGATCGGATCCGCTCCACGGTTCGCAAACTGAATGCCCGCAACCGGCTTCACGCCGCGCAGATTCTGACCGTGGCGCGCGGGGTCTTGCCTGAAAATCCCGAGAAAAGCGCCGAAACCTCAAGATTGAGGTATGAAGATTCGGATATTCCACCGCGCCGCGATCGCGCCGACAACGGGGCATCGGCGGGGGAAGGCGACGGCCCCGGCGATCTTAGGACAGGCAAGGCCCGCAAGCCGGAATCGCAGGATTCCGGACGTGCCCGATCCTGGCTTGAGCCCTCGCACCCGTTGGCCAAATTCTTTGGGGGCGAAAACAAGCTATCGATTGGGCGACGTTTGCTGGTGATATTGGCGATAGCAGTGGGAACAGCTGTCGCCTTCACCGCGCTACTAAACACCTATGTCCAGCTTTCGAAGCTTTTTTCGTCTTCTTGATGGTCCGCCGGTCGGCGCGGACCGGGGAGTGACATATGCTTAAGGAACGTCTCGCAATGGCCAACAAGGTCGCCAGCGAATTGCATGAAGCCGAAGCGGCCATCGATCTTGCGATCGCCAAGATGGGCGTACTCGTCACGAGCCTGCCCGAAGCGTTGGCGGCTGCGAAACTGTCGTCGATCGTCGGCAACAGCTCGTTCGGCCATTTGCAGGGCGCGGTTGCGGGCCTGTTCGCTGGCCGGGCCGAAGTCGTCTCGCTTCACAACGAACTCGCGAGCGTCAAGGACCGGATGGGGCTGCGCAATTTCGTCGTCGTTGGTACCGGCGACCTCGGCAAGCTCGTGCCTGAGAGCGGTTCGCTCGTCGAAGCCGACGATATCGTCGCGACCGAGACGGCCAAGGCGGCCTGAATCGCTCCCCCGCATCCAGCGAAGCTTGACGAAAGGCAATCCTAGTTGATCGGGGGGCTATTGTATCTGGCTGTGCTTCTTGCGGTGCTCATCTATGTCGAGCACAGCAAGGAGCGCGAGCCACGCTTCGCGATCTGGACGCTCGTCATCGCGTCGCTGATGACATTAGGAGCCGTGCTTTCGGGCTCGACCTTCCATTTCGCGAGCGCGCTCCTCACCGGGCTCGATTTCCTCGTGTTCGCCGTCTTTCTCGCGCACGCACTCAAGAGCCGTTATTACTGGACACTCTGCCTTCCCGCGCTCCAGCTCCTTACCTGCATGACGCACATCACGAAGTTCGCAGCACCCGATATCCTGTCGCGCGTTTATTCGGTCGGCCAGGGTTTCTGGGCTTACCCCCAGATGTTCGTGATCCTCTTCGCCGCGATCTGGGCGAAGTCCGCCCGCGAGGCCCGGGGAGGTGTAGTCGATAGCAGGGACGGGGCAGGCGCACCCTGATTGGACCAATTCCATGCCTTATAAGGATTTGCCGCTTCCGCCATGCGGAGTTGGCGACAAATGTGACATCGTCTTTCGCGCCATTTGCGAGGGAAAAGACAATTTCGACGTGATCGCCGAGACGGTGGGGCTTCCGATGACAACGGTCATTCGCGTCGTCGCACTATTGGTGGAACTCGGCCATGTTGCGGTCGATCGCGAACCCCAGCTGACGTTTCGGCCCAGCGCGCACCGCTGAACGCAATCTCGGTTTCGTGGGATTTTGCGTAACGGTAGCAAAAATGGACCCTTTTCCTGTTCTCCCGCGTCGCAAGCTTTGCTATCCTGAGGCCGCTTCGCAACTTTGACACGACGGCGTGATCGGCGAGGCCAGAGGTGGGGAAGATGGCGGCCTGTATCGATAGCGAATTTTCGGTTCGCGCCGTGCGGGAGAGTTTGCGCGAGCAGCTTGCAATCCTCGATCGCCTTCAATTGCGCCGCGCCGCCGTAGAAGTCAGTTCTGCGATCGAATTGCTCAACGACGAGCTTGGCGAGAAGACGTCCGACGACGAGATCGCGCAGCTTCTTCGCACCACCTTTTCCGACTAAAACTCAGCTTTATTCAGCGCCGGTGCCGGCGGCATCGGCCTTTTTTTGCGCGCCCGCGTGCCGCCTGGGAACGTGCGTCCGCGGCGCGGCGACGCGCGCTCGTGTGCGCCCTCAGGGTTCGCCGCAAACATACATGCCATTATGGACTAAAGTAAGTTAAGTTAAAATACTCGATTGATTCCGATAACGGAACTATCTATCCAACCTCATTACTTATCAACTGTCTCTTATATATCCAAATAAACAGAAAAAGTGAGAAAATTCGTTCAATAATATTTTTGATTATGCGCAATATTCTGACTTTTCTCCATAGTATTTTAGTTTGGCATTTTAATATTTGTCAGTATAATGGAGCAGGGACGATATTGGGTCTCGAAGCACTGCTGCGCTGGAACCATCCGGTGCGCGGCGCCATTGCCCCTGAACAATTTATTCCGATCGCCGAAGAAACCGGGCTGATCGGCGATCTCGACAAATTCGTGCTGGAGGCGGCGTGCCGCATGGCCGGCCGCTAGCCCAATCTCTTCATCGCCGTCAATCTCTCGGCGGTACAGTTTCGTAACGTGAGGCTCGCCGAGAAAATCATCGGTATCGCGGCCCATTGTGCTTGCGATCCGCATCAGATCGAACTTGAAATCACCGAAGGCGTCTTGCTCGAGGAAGACCATGTCGCGCGCGATATTCTCGACCGGCTGCGCGCCGCGGGCTTTCGCATCGCGCTCGACGATTTCGGCACGGGCTATTCAAGCCTCCGCTATTTGCGCCGGTTCCGGGTCGACAAGATCAAGATCGACCGCTCCTTCACACAGAATCTGGGTCACGACGAAGAGGCTACGGCGATCGTCACCTCGATGGTGACGCTCGGCCACGCGATGGGCCTCACCGTCACGGCCGAGGGAGTCGAGAGCCATGACCAGATGCGCCTGCTCTCGGATGCAGGGTGCAACGAGCTTCAGGGCTATTTATTCTCGCGTCCGGTCCCCGAAGCCGAGGTGGCCGCGCTGCTGGCCGAGCGTGGCAACGTCATGCGCAAGGTCGCCTGACATACGGCGGAGCTTTTGATCGGGAGGCGCTTTTGACAGCTCTGGCGGCACTAACGACGGATTGGTTGAAATCGCCGCGTTCAATCGTGCAGCGCGTCGAAATATTGATCGAGCTTCTGGCGTGCGTCTTCGCTGAGATGGATGAAGACGCGGCGACCATCGGCATCGTCGCGCGATCGTTCGAGGAAACCCGCGTCGGACATCGTCCTGATCCAGCGCAACGCAGTGGTCGATGGCACCGAGGCGGCAATGCACAAGCTGGATACCGAGACCTGGTGCCCCTCATAGTGCGCGGCATAGAGGTCGAGCAGAATGTCCCAGGCGGGATCGGCAAAATAATCGGGTGAAAAGATCCGGTCGCGATAACGGCGCTCGCGAATGCGCTCGCGTGCCGCTTGCGCGCGCGCCTTTCGGTACGCGACATGATCTGGTGAATCGGGGTCGATGTTACTGGCCGACACCGAGGATGCAGCGCGATGGGGTCGGGACGATTCCGGCGTTGATATGCTGCGCTGCGACAGTGCTTTCAGCATCGACGAATTCGAATTGATGACCGACAGCAATGTATCGACCTTGCGCTCAAGATCGAGGATTCGATCCGCGTCGACGGACCGTTGCACGGATGGATCCTCGGTTCCGGCATTCACGCGGCCATGCTCCCCTTGTTGTCCCGACCTCGTTATCCAAAGGAAGAACGGCGAGATATGCAAAAATGTTGCGTGCCTCGTGTACTTCTTGATCCGATTTGGAGTCCTTTCACATTAACATAAGGCATGTGATGTGCGAGAAATTTGCAGAACTGAGCCCCTCCGCTCCACATCCTGTCGCGCCGTCCGTTTCCCGAATTTTCTACCTGAAAGCGGACTGTCTCCATTCGGCCAAAAGGCAGACTATCTCGCACGATGCCACAAGCTGCAAAGTTCCAACCGCTTAGATACACCCAGCTTGGCGAATATCTGTCGCAGATGGCTTGCGACGGTCCAGGGGCTGATTGTTAACTGCCGCGCGATTTCCTTGTTAGACTGCCCCGCCGCGACCGCAGAGGCGATCTGTTGCTCGCGTGGCGAGAGCGACGCGAACGGACTTTGCATCACCATCTCTAACAGATCATCGGGAAGCTCAGCGGGCGCAAGCTCCTGTTGCGCGACAATCCGCGATACCGTGCTGAGACTCACCATGGCCCTCACTCGCTTGGTTAGTCTGCCCGCGACCCTTATTTTTTGTGGCGTTGACTGGTCTGGTTTTTAGGCGACGCTGCGCGGCTTTCGTTGAAAGGCCACGACATTGCCGTCGATCGACGTAGTTCCTGAACTCAGCCCGAGCGACTCGGCGCTGGTGCGCCAATCATCGCTCGCATCGACAATCGCTTCAAGGAAGGATTCGAAGTCGATCCGGACGTTGGTGAGCAGATGGTCTTCGGCGAGCCAGTTCAGGATCGTCCGGCCAGACGCGGCCATGCGGCTGCGTTGTGACGTGACGGGCGTTTCGCTCCAATAGCGCTTGAGCATTTCCTCAAGCACATCCCACGCATTGTCGGCGCCGAACAGATTCGCGATGTCGGGCGCCCCCAAAATGTCGAACGCCTCGCGCAGCAGGATCATCACCTCGCTGCGCAGCACCGCGACATGGCCATAGGACGCCTGTTTCAGATTGTGTCGCAGGTCGAGCCCGGCACGGCGGACAACCGCCATGCTGCCAAAGGTCTCGCGGGTATAATCGGGGCGCAACACTTCGGAAACGCGCTTGTCGCCGAAGAAACGCGAGACATGCTCACAGAAATTGCTGAGCAGACCGTGGAATGGCGTATTGGGCTCGGCACCCTGTGGAACCATTTCTTCGGTATAGCCAAAGACCTTGCGATAGGCCGAATGGCGCTCGCGCGCGGTATAACGAAGCACCCGCTTGCGATCGAACTGGTAGAGCGCCATCGCGCCGGCCCCTTCCGAAAGCCGCACCTGTCCCGAGCGGAAAAGCTCCTGCAGTTTCAGGACGGCGCGAAATACGCCTGCGCGCTCGTGCTGGTAGATATAATAGAGGTCGCCGACCGCCATCAGCCGTTCGCGGTTGATCTCGTTATCGTACGAAGGGACCGAGATCGACGGGGGAGCGGCGCCGACAGTGCCGGCAACATTGGGACCAAGGCCGATTAGCGCGGCAAGGCCGCCGTCGGCCGGACGGGATCCGGCTGCGATCTCGCGCAGCAGATCGGCCGCGCTGTCGACATATTCGTTGATGAGCTCCGGATTGGGCGAGGTGGCGAGCTCTTCGCGAGCGTCGCGGATCAGCTGGGCACGAACCTTTTCGAGAGCCGCAATGAGGCTGTTGAACTGGTCCAGCGAGGTGATGCTCGAGGGTGGTGGGGGCAGGGCCATGTCAATTCTCCTGATTGCGGCCGGGACTAGAAATGGCTGATTTCAGTGGCGAGTTCCCCCGCCTTGCGCGTAACCTGCGCAAGGCCGGCAACGAGCGCGGTGAATTGGGCGTCCTCGCCGCGGCGTAGCAAGGCCGCCACCGAAGAATCGAAAATGTCGGCGATGACCAAGAGTTCGCGGCCCAAGTCGGCGGCTTCGTCATCAGTCAGATCGTCGGCAAAGAAGCTGGGCCGGGCAAAGCGATCGGCGTGCGGCTGTAGCCAGGCAAGAGCGCCTTCAAGGCCATCGGCCAGATTTTCCGGCTTGTCGCCGCTATCCTTGATCTCGGGGAGATCGACGGCTTGCCAGCGATCGATCGCACCCGTCATCATGGACGACTGGAGGCGCAGCCTGACATCGACGATGGCGCGGGCTGCCGCCTCCATCGCACGCTCGATGCGGAAGGCGAGCTCGCCCGCGCTTCGTTTTTTGATTGCGGCCTTGATGCGGACCGTAATGCTGGCGACATGGCGGAGGGCCTCAAGATATTGTGCCCTGAATCGCTCGCTGCGCGTTGCCGGTGTGGGAACTAGGTCGCTGTCTTCGTGCAGGACGATCGCATCGATTGTGCGACCGTTTACGTCAAACTCCACTATCGCGATCGTCGCTTCGAATGACTGGAAATATTCGCCAACGCGTTTTGCGAGTTGGGTGATGCGCGCTTCGGCCTGCGCGACAGGGACACCGGTGGGGCGACCCACGATTTCGCGAATTTCGCGCAGAAGTTCGCGGATCGCAATGCGCGTCCGGTCCGTCGCATCGGGACGGTCGGACAGTTGGTAGCGGAAGCGGTCCTGAACTCCGTCGAGCAGCATTTCGAGGCCGTCGGCTTCGACGCGGATCGCTTCTGCGTCGATCTCCAGCCGGCCGGCGAGCAGGCCCCGCGAGGCGCTTGCGGCCGTCCATCCGGGCTGGATCTTGCGCTGCGCGCGCATGCCGATCGACGAATTCGAGACATCGAACCCGTTGTTGAGGGCGCGGATCAGGCTTTCGGCGATCTGTGCCCGTTTCCCCTCGGTCGACAGGCTGCCGCCATCATGGGGTAGACCGAGCTCGTTGAGCGTCGCGACCATCTGATCGGCAACGCTGAGATATCGGACGCCGGCTCTGCCGGGCGCCTGCGGGGCGGGCCAGCCGGCGGCAGCGGTGGCCGTGGCGGGCGGGAAGGGGGCATCGCTCATGTCCTGTTCTCCATCATCAATGCTGTCGCCCAGACTTTCGGCAAAGGCGACAAGTCGGTCATAGGTGTCGCTGGCGGCGAAAAAGCGCGCGCGAAGCGGATTTGCGTTCTCGCTCTCGCGGGCCTCGGCCTCGATATCTTCGGCCACGGTCGTATCGAACGCCGGCGCCAGCGATGCCAGCGCGCGCAGGAGATCGCGGCAGACCTGGCGATCAATTGGTCTACCCTTTGTGGCTTCGATGCGCTCCACCGCTTCGGGCAACAGCTGACGGATGATATCGAGGCTGGCGCGTTCGCCGGCGTCGCGACAGAAAATGACGATTTCGTCGTCAAGGAGCCGAAGGGTCTTGAGAAGGCGCGCGCGCGCCTGACCAAATTCGGTAAGGGTGACGCCGCGATCGGCATCGGCGGAAGATGAGGAGGCGGCCGACATCGTCAGCTCCTTTCCAGCGTCGCGTAGAAATTGCGGCTGATTGTCTCCGCCGGCACCTTCCCGCGCGCGAGTGCGAGCCGCGCCGCGCCGATCAGGAACCGTTCGGGCAGGACGCCGGTCGACAGCCCGGTTTCCAGCCGTTCGGCCGCTTCCTGCGTCAATTGCGCATGTTTGAGCTCGAAACGGATCACATCGAAGAGCCGGCGGCCGCCGTAATGCGGCATCGGCGTCATGCAAATCGCCTCGACGACGGTCGCAATCTGGTGGGGCAGGCGCGCGCGGACCCATGCGGGGATCGCTTCCCAGCTTTTGGCGGGATAGAGCGCGTCCCATGCGGCGCGAAAACTGTCGGCGTCCTTCTTGAACCCCATTTTTTCGAGAAGGTACAGATTCAGCGGCACGCGGATGATCGGTGTGGGGTGGACGGCTTCGTCCGAATAGGCGGCGGTCTGCTCGCGCGATCGACCGACGACGTCCATCAGCGCCCCCACATAGGCGGGGCCGATCAGCAAGGTGCCTGCGAGATCTGCATAGGTTTCCTTGTGCCAGCGCATCCAGACCGCAGCGTTGCGCTTGGGCAAACCGGCTTTGTCAAATGCCTGTCCGATCTGCCGCGGCATGATATCCCAAAGCCCGAGGTCGCTTTGCAGATTGTGGGCGACTTCGTGCGGGATGGCGCCGAGCGACCAGGGATTGACGAGGCGGTGATATGGTATTTTCACCAGCGGAAACGGGTTGGCACGCGCCCCCAGTTTCGACAGCTTCACACCGCGGCGAAAAGTCGCCGGGCCGAAACCCGTTTCGACATAGGCGAAGGGAGCGGGACTGGGTATCGAACGGGCGCGTCCGAGACCGAGATAGACCGCCTGGTAGCAATCGAGCGCAATGCGATCGATGCCTCGCAACATCGACGCCATCGGGCCGCGCCGCTGACTGAACAGATTAAGGTAGAATTCCCACAGTTTCTCGCTTTCGCCGGCGAGCATGTGGTTGCGTTCCTTCAGCGAAAGCAGCGCGTTGCGGAGCGCATCGTCGGGCCCGGTGACGCGGCTCGCGACGGCGACAAGCTTCCGTTCCTCGACCCGTTGGCGGGCACGCGCCTCCTTCAACAGCAAATTTACCGCAGCGACATGCGCCGGGCTGGGCGTTGCGGGGCCCGTCCCGAACTCATCCGGTTTGAAAACGCGCAGAGCCTCGGCATAGCGCCGCGCGTTTGTGACCGTGCGTAGCGCGAAGAAGCGGAGCGCCGCGAGGTCCCCTTGGCCGGGTCCTGCCGGATCCTGTGGTCCTTTGGCGGTTTGACGCGAGGCCTTCCGAACGAGAGTGGCAGGCGCGTTCACCAACGCGACTCCAGTTCCGCCAGCATATCGCCCTCGGCTTCGCTCTCGCCGAGCTTGCCCAACTGGTCGATGATCGCGGGAAGTGCCTTTTCGATCGCCTTGGGCGCGATCTTCTTGACGACCTCGCCCTCGCTCGCATTCAGCAAGCCGGCTTCTTTCGCCTTCTCGACGCCAAAGGTCACCGCGCCTTTCAGGAGCGAAGAGGTGAGGGTCGTCGGATTATCCGAAAAGGCCTTGGCCGCCGCCATAACGGCGGGGCTGACAAGGAACATATACAGCCGGGCCCTGTAGTCGCGCAGCTTGCGGGCGATGTCGGGCATCTCGATCTGTTCGCCGTGGCTGATCGAGAATTTGCGGCGGGCCGCGGCAGCGATCACTCCCGACAGCGCCGGTGCAAGCGTCCGGGCAAGCTGGGCGTTGATGATCGTCCGGGCCGCGATGGCTTTCGGCGACATCGCCGAACGGAGCATCGTCGGTCGACCGGTGACTTTACGCCCCGCGCCGGAGAGCGGAACCGGAGGACGAGGGCGGGGACGCGCCGCTGCAATGCGGCGGGCCATTGGGCGTGTGGCTGCAAAGCCGTTCAGCTCCATTTCCATCAGGTCGTTCATCGCGGCCTCCCTGGCGGCAGTATTCGTCTGATCGAAGGTGAAGGGTCGCGGCACGGATGGTGTGCCGCGACCCTTCGCAGCAACTCAGTAGAAGCGCTCGGCGCGGGCGACGGCGGCCTTGTTGATCGCGCGGCTCTTCTGGACATTGCTTGCAAGCGCCTTGGCGACCGCTTGCGGGCTGTTCAGCACGCGATTGGCCTGACGATGCATCACCCGGACAGCCGTGCGCGGCGTGATCGGGCGGCCGGTGCGGGCCTTGGCGGTCAGGGTCGCGATGGTCCGCCGCTGGATCGTCGGCAAGGTACGAATGAGCGTCCGCACCCGGGGGTCGCGCGTTGCCGCAAGCCGGCGAGCGACATCTCCGCCGGCGCGTGCGAGCACCGGCAGGACGGCCTTCACCGGCAGCGGAGCGTTCGATGCGATCGTGATCGTAAGGCCGGAACCCATTGACTGGGCGACGATCGGGTCCGTCTTTACTGCGGCTGCGGCCATCGACTCCGCCATGGCTTCGTCGACCGCCGGGGTTTGCGAGACGGCATTCAGTTCGTCTTCGGTTTCGCCTTCATCCTCTCCTTCGAGCGATTTGGCGAGACTGCCGAGCTTGCCGCCCAGCGCGGCTCCGGCCGGCCCGCCGAGCGCACCGCCGATAACGCTGCCGATATGGGGAGCAAATTTCTTGGCCAGCGGCGCAACGGTCTTGGCGACCTTCTTTATGCCCTTCCAGATGCTCCCCAAAAACGGGTCCTCGCCATCGGCATAATTTTCGAAGCCATCGCTTTCGGAATAGCTTTCATATTCGAACATGCCGTCGTTTTCGAAGAGGCCGTCGGCCTCGAACAGCGAGTCATTTTCGAACAGATTGTCGCCGAAGCCGTCGCCTTCGAACATGCCTTCGGGATCGAAGCCGTCGGATTCGAACGATCCGTTCTCGTACGCCCCGAAGCCAGGGCCTTCCAGATCAGCGAATTGTTCGCTGCCACGATAAGATTCAAACATCCGATCCTCCATACGCTGAGGCCAGGCCGGAAATGGTCCGGCGATTGGAGCCGGCAATAATCATGCGCTTGCGCGTCGGGGGCGACAATATTGATCGGTACGCTGGTCTAGAGTTGCTAGATAAAACGGTAACCAAATTGAGATGTTGTTAATAAAATAATATGAAAACGAAAGAAAATTTTTCCTATTTTTAAGATATTTAGCTATTCACAAAGCGTATTTTCTCGCCATCATTAATAAAACTGGTAAATTTTTGTAAAAAGTTATAGAGATTTGTTTCTATTTAAACAAATTTAATTTCAATTTTTGGAAATATTCAATTTAAAGCTGCTCTGTTCGCTAAACGGCAATGGCAGCGGCTTTGAAAGGGCCAAACAATATCTGTGTTCGTCCGCTTTGACGATCGAAGCTCTGCAACGCCGCCTGTCTGCAAACGGCCAATTCCGATCACCGATCTTTCGTTATGCAGGTGCCGGTTTGCGGAGCTGGGCCACTTCCACGCGATCGCGTCCCAGCGCCTTGGCACGCAATAGCGCGGCATCGGCAGTACGCACGAGCCGATCGAACCCGCAATGGATCGGCGCTACTGCAACCCCGACCGAGATCGTGATCGGGTCCAGATCCTTGCCGCCGTGCCCGAGTTCGAGCATCGAGATGCGGGCACGGATATCCTGCGCGCGTTCCTCGGCCTGCTCCGCTGACAGGGTGGGGAGCAGGATCAGGAACTCTTCGCCGCCATAGCGAAAGGCGAGGCCCGCTTCGCGCGTCACATTGGCGAGCACCTGGCCGACGGCGCGTAGAACGCTATCGCCTGCTTCGTGGCCATGCACGTCGTTGAAGCGCTTGAAATGATCGACATCGAGCATCAGGCAGCCGAGCGATTCGCCGAGGCGCTCGGCCTCGGCAATTTGCGTCTCGAGCACATGGCCGAGTTGCCGGCGGTTGGCGAGGCCCGTCAAGGAATCGGCCATCGCCATTTCGCGCAGCGTGTCGCGAAGCTGGAGATTGGCGATCGCCAGCCCGATATTTTCGGCGAGCATGTCGAAATAGATCAGCTGCGCCGCGCTACGCGCCGCGTCGCCCACGGGCATCTCAAAATAAAGGAGGCCCAGCGTCTCGCGCTGCGCGGTGAGCGGCAGGCACAGCGTGTCGACCGGATGACCCGCGTCCCATTCGACATGGTCGCACGGGACATCGACAGTGTCGCCCGCCGGACGATGCAGGAGGCCGCGCCGCAGGGCCCAGCAGGACAGCGGCGAAAATTGGTCGGCCGACCGGACCGGTCCTAGCCAGCTGCCTGCCTCGACCACGATATTGCGTTCCTTGTCGAGCAGGTAAAGCCGGCCGGGGAGCCCCGGGGCGATCTCGGGAACGAAGCGCTGGACGACTTCCTGCAGGTCGTGGAGCGTGTCGCATCCTTGCATTCGCTGCGTCATCCGCGACAGGAGGTCGCGCATCATGCGATCGGCGTCGCGCTCTGCTTCCAGCCGCTGCCGCTCGAGGCCGTTCTCGCGGAAGATGCGGATCGCCTGCGCCATGTCGCCAATCTCGTCGATCTGGCTGAACTCGGGCGGTTCGGCAGCATAATCCTGCACCGCCAGCCGATTGACGACATCGCTCAGCCTGACGACGGGGTGGAGTACGCGCTGTTTGAAGATGAAATAGAGGACAAACAGGACGAGGAGCGCCGTAGCCACCAGCACGATTTCCGATATGCGCTTCCACAATTGCGACAGATCGGTCGCTTCCGAAACCTGAGCCTCGATGCGGCTGTCGAGCCGGTCCTGGAATCGCTGGACCTCGAGTTCCGCGCGATCGAGCTGCCGTTCATATTCGGCGCCGAACAAAATCTGCCGCGCCTCGACCGCGTTTCCGCTTTCATAGGCCGTGAGCGCCGTTTCCTGTTCGTCGTGAAGCGTGTCGGCAAGAGCGATGGCCCTCTTGAGCGCTTCGAGCTCGCCCGCCGTGGCTCCGGCGTCGCCGATATGGCGGATGCGGTCCTCGACGGATTTGAGCGTCGTCACTTCGCTCCGATAGGCGGCCAGATAGGTGGGGTCGTCGGTGTTGACGAACTGCCGCGCCCGGTCGCTCAGCGCATAGATATCGGTTCCGAGTTCGGCCGTGGCCTGATCGAGAAGGTAACGCTGTTCGACCGCCGCGCGTTCGCGGTCCTGCGCGTTCGACGCGAATATCATCGTCGTGCTCGACACGATCGTCAGCACGACGGTCGCGCCATAGGCCCAATTGGTGATTGTCGCTAACCGCATCGCCGGATCTTAATGAGCCAATCGTTGGAACGAAGTTAACCTTGGCCTCTGTGCAAGTGCGATTGAGCACCACCCGTATGCATGTCGAATGAAATGCCGGTTTTTCTCGATTTGCGCCTGGGAACGGATCGTCTGAAATCGGCCTCAATCGTCGCCCGATATCAAGCTGAAGGGTGCCCACGCCGAAGGATGCGCCCAATTTGCGGTCCAGTTCTCGACAGCGCTGCCGTCGGTCCGCTTGCCGCTTCGGATGGCATCGATCGCGGCTTGCCGCGCTTCGGACCGGCGAAGCTCCGGCCGCGCTTTTGCAATTGCCATCGTTTCGACGGTCAGCGCCGCCGTCGCTTCGTCGGCCACCCGCCAGTGACTGGCGAGAAGCGACCGGGTGCCTGCAAAGAGAAAAGCGCGTCCTAGAGCCGAGAGGCTGTCGGATCCTCGCTCGCCCGAGGCCGTGTTGCAGGCGGACAAAATGACCCACTCGGCACTGAGACTCAGGGCTGCGGCTTCCGATGCCCCGAGAAGGCCGTCGTCCCGCGTTTCCTTCGCTGCAGGAAGGGAGAGGACAAGCCCCGGCTCGTTCCGGCCATCGAGCTCGCCCGGCAACAGTCCGTGCGTAGCAAATACGACGACCTCGGCATCCTCAATGCGCCGGTCTTTGCGAACGGCTTCTTCGGTTGCATCGGAACCCAGCGCGATTTCCGAGGGCCCTGCACCCATGATTTTGGCCAAGGCGAGCAATTCACGCCGTGTCCCGGCCAGTGGAGCAAAGTCTCGAAAGGCGCCGCCGAGCACCGGATCGCCATAGCCTATGAAGGGCACTGCATTGGGAGCCTGAGGCTTTGCATCCCCGGTTCGAAACGCCGATACCGAGGGGAGCGTGACGATCGCATGCCGGTCGCCGAACCATGGGAGCTTGTCCAAATTCCGCAGGTTGCCGTCCTCGGCGGGGGTTTTGCCGGTGATCAACATGTCAAGCGGCAGGTCGGCAATCGGTCCCGAAGCGGTTACGAAAAGCCGCTTCTTTTTTGCAATGATCTGGTCGATCGGCTCGATCAGCAGAGAAAAAAGTGCATGAGCAGTGCTCACATCAAAATTCTCGCTAATGTCGTCGAGAGACCCGCAAATTTTCGGATCGACCTCGCACCGCAGCTTCAAAACTCCGTCGCGCACATCGGTCCGGCGTTGGTCCAGACGCTTCCAATCGACCTCATGCTTGGAAACGGCGAAGACGTGTATGTCGTCGTTCACCGGAACAATCATGAGAAGAGCTTCGTCATCCGAAAGTCGCTTCTGGACCTCCGGCACCGATATGGACCGCGTCTCGATTAGCGACCGATAGGCCGGAAAATCGCGGCTCAATTGCTCGTCGGTCGCGGACAGCAAAGTTGAAACGCCGCCGATTTCCTGACTGAGGGCCTGGGCTTTATCGGTCAGGCCCTGGCCAACGGCCTCAACGGCTTTCGCATCGAGCACCCTGATACGGGCGGCAAGGTCCTGCTGTTTTCTGGCCAGTTCGGCCAGCGGTCCAGTACCCGCCGCTTGCCGCGCGGCCGTTAGGGCCATGGCCAGCCCGGCTTGAGAGACCTCGAGATCCTGAGCTGCCAGGAATGCCTCGTCGCGCAGTTCGGCGGACCTTCCCGATGCGGCGCTTGAGGTCGTGGCAGCGAGCGTGAGGAAGGTCGAAAATGCGTTATGCAACGGGTCACGCGTGCCTTGGGCGCGGGCGCTTTGCTCGGAAACCGATGTACCGACCTGATCTTTCTGTACGGGCGCCCGGCGAGCACGCGCGACGCGCATCGCATCGCGCGCCAGCGTCAACGCTTCGGGTTGCCTTTTGGGTGTATGCGACAATATCTTGGCCAGAGTCATTCTGCTCGCGGCGATGTCGGGATGAAGCGTCGGTAGCGCGGCGGCACGTATCGCAAGGCCCCGGCGCGCAAGCGTCTCTGCCTCGCGGTTCTTGTTCTGCAGTTCGAGGGCCGCGGCCAGGTTATTATAGGAAGTCGCGGTATCGGGATGGCGCTCGCCAAGCCTGGACTTGCGGATTGCTAGCGCTCTTCGAAAAAAGGCTTCGCCTTCATCCCTCAGTCCTGCGCGCGTTTCCAGTACGCCCAATATGTTCAGCGTGCGGGCAACCGTGATGCTGTCGCGTCCGGTAAGCTGTTCTTCAATCGCCAAAGCTTGCCGCAGCAACGGCTCACCGGCATCGTATCGACCGCGCGCAGCAAGATTTCCCGCCAAGCTTACCAGTCCGGAGGCTGTAGCAGGGTGTTTTGCGCCATAGATTATCTCGTTCATCGCAATAATGCGTTTCCGCAACGGTTCAGCTTCGGTCAGGCGCTGTTGCGCCTCCAGATTGCCGGCGAGAACACCATAATCTGCTGCGAGGCGCGCGCTTTCGTCCCCAAAAGTTTTGCGATCGATCTCAATGGCGCGGCGGATCAAGGACTCTCCCTCTGCCGCTCGGCCAGCGAAAAGGAGAGTTCCGGCCAGGTTCGCCAGATCGCTCGAGGCCGCTGGGCTGTCGAGGCCGCTGCTAAGTTCCGCGATAGCCAGCGAGTTGCGAAATTCCGCTTCGGCTTCGGGGAGCCGGCCCTGGTTCAAATAGAGCGTTCCCAGATTGCTCAAATCGCGGCCGATAAGCGAATGTTCTGGGCCTAAGGTCGACCTGTTAATCTCAAGCGCTTTTCGGTACAGTTTTTCTGCTTCACCGAATTTGCCAAGCGTCTCCTTGATGTTTCCCAGACCGCTGAGATTGAAGGCGGTCACGGGGTGGTCTTCCCCGTTGATTTTTTGAGCAAGGCGAAGCGCGTCGGTGAGCACTGTCTCTGCTTCGCGGTACTTGGCCTGCTCCTTCAGGTTATGGCCCAGACCATTGTAGAGGGTCGGTAAATTGGCGGCCTCCGCGCCCAGCGCCGCTTCGGTGCTGGTAATCGACGCGCGATGCAGCGGTTCGGCTTCGCCATGCTTCGCTTGCGCATCCAGAACGAGCGCCAGGCTATTCTGTGCGCCCGCCGTTACAATGTGCGTCTCGCCGAAGACCGCGATGGCAAGCAACAGGGTTTCACGGCCGATCGTTTCCGCCTCAAAGATACGAGCCTGCGAAAAGACAGCATTGCCAAGCGTCAGCCTTGCGATCACTTCAAATTCGCGGCCGCCGCCATCGGGGATAGACCGAGCGATCTCCACGGCTTTGCGCGCGCGTTGCTCGCTGGCCAGCGCGTCCCCCGCAACGCTCGCGTAGGTTGGCGCCATGACCAGTAGTGGCAGGCAATAATCTGGCTGCTCAGCGGGCGCTGCACAATCCGCGATAGCCTTATCAATTACCGCATAGGCGGCAGCATAGCGTCCTTCCGCAAATGCCGTCTCGGCCTCTATCGAGCGAGCCCGTTCGGCGGGTTGCGCCCAAAGCGGATTGAAGTGGCCAGTAAGCGGCAGTCCTAGTGCAAGGGCTCCGAACAGGACAATGCTTGGTTTGAAACTACCGGATTTTGAAAGCAGACGTTCAACCACGAAGACGGTCTAGCATCTGGCGCAGCAAGGTCCAGCAACCGCATGTCTGTTGCACCGATTGGGGCCAATGGCAGACCCCCTGCGGAGAATGATGAACTTCTGCTTCACTCAGCTGATGGAGCAAAGCAGATGGTCTACAATCCGCAACAAACCTCCTACTCACCGATCGCAAAAGCCTGTGGGAGCCCAGTCGCCGCCTGGAATGACGGAGGGTTTGCCGGTCAGTGCCAGAATGAGAACCAGGTTGCAGCGGCCTTTCGGCGCCGCCTGAAGATGAGCGCACGCGCGCACGATAAAGGAAGTGCCAGCCGGCAGCAGCTGTTTGTCGGTCCGGGTTTCCATACATTGTTCGCCTTCCACAACATAGAAGGCCCGGCGGTGACCGCCGTCCCGACTATCGTTCGAACCGCGACTGGATGGCTGACAAAAAACACGCCCGCGCGGCAAGAGCCGTGCGGGCGTGAGATGAAGATCTCTGCTTTCCTGAAAGGAAGAGCTCTCCTGGGTCGCTCGGCGCGATTAGCGTCGCTGGCCGACCGATAATTGTACAGCAGCGCCAAAAGATACCCGAAGGCGTCGTCCAATGTCGGCTTTCGGCTTGTTCAAGCCTGAGAGCGGAGGTGCATAACCGGCCACTTGTGCTGCGCGAACTCATGCCGCATGCCCGGAAGCGCCCGCAGAAAGCAAGGCGGACCCAGTCAGCAGGCCCCGAGGGTCTCCACTCCGTGCTGAACCGAGGTTCCGCGCCATTCGTCGCAATCAGGGTAGAGTTGAAGACTGCTGCCATGGGCGAATAACCAAGCCGATAGCTGATTTTCTTCGCCTCTATATTCAGGTTGCCAGTCCGTGATCGGACTGTTGCGGGTGTAAAGCCTTTCATTGAGAACACCCCGACAGGCCTCCGCCAGCGGCCGGATTGGTGATTTGAGCTCAACTTCTTTCGCACCCGCTGTAACGGCTCGGCAAGCATTGGTCGCTAGTTCGTCGCCTGCAAACTACAGGGGGGACCAGCCTTGAAGTACGAAAAATTGGAATGCCCGGATCTGGATGCGGCCATCGGTTCCGAATTTGATTTAAACATTCTCGACGGATCCACATGGGCTGCGGATCGCCGGTTAAATGCCCGCGACGGCGTCTCACGGCGTAAGGATAGGCGGGTAAAACTCGAGGCTTCGGCTCGTCTCCGCGGAGCAAGCCAGGGCGGGATGGACGCCACGATCCAGGATCTTTCGGCGGGAGGCTGCAGCCTTGCCGTTCGTCAGGCGAATTTTTTCGAGGGCGACTTGGTGGTCGTGAAGATCGACGGGATTGAGTCATGGCCCGGAATTGTGAAGTGGGTCGCGGATGAACTCGTCGGCGTAAAATTCGATCGTCCATTTTACCCTGCCGTGTTCGATGCGATCGTGGCTGCGAATAATCAAGTGAAGGTCGAGTTTTCCCGCCAAGATTCGGCGCCGTAAAACTGTGCCGGTGTCCGGCAGCCTTGGCTATGGCGCCTTTCGATCTCTAACTTGTGGGAATGGAGAAGCGGGCGCTGTTCGTATAATAGGATGTGATCGGCTTTCCGTCCGCGTCGAGCGCAGGCTCGAAGCGAGCGCGCGCCATAATCTTTTTGCAGACCGCGTCGTCAAAATCCTTCGGTCGGGTTGACAGCTGGATATGGCAGCTTTTCGGTATTCCGCGATCGTCGACGACCAGGCGGAAATGCACCAGCCCTTGATAGCCGAGAGACCTCATCCGCGCGGGATAATCGCTGCTCCTCATCCACTCGCGGGGATCGCTGGCCGGGATAACGCGGCGCGACAGGGTCTTGTCCGCCTTCGCGTCAATGCCCCAAGCGTGAAGCAGATCGTCGTTACACGCTGTCAGCGCCTGTTCCGCAGCCAACATCGAACCGGTTGCCAATATAATCGGCTGCTTGCCGGATATCCGAACTTCGAGAAAACGGATGGCCGAGTAAAGCGCCGGATCGATCGGCCTTGCTTCGCGAGGCGTCCCATTATCTTCCAAGGCGGCCTCGGTAGGGTCAAAGCCCGTGATCCACAGGCTACCGCCCACGACAAGCGCGGCTTTTCCATTGCCGACGGTGCCGGGCGCAAAACTTTTCTCGAATTCGGCATCGTTCGGGCCAAAACGAAGCATGACTCTGCGAACGTCGCTGCGCACATCTACCGGACGGCCGACAAGCGTCATATTGACCTTGGGGCCGGGTCTGAATCTGTCAAGAACGAGTATAACTTCTTCTTCGCCGGTGCCAAACGAACGGGCTAGCCGGCAGCTATCGTCGGCATAGTTCACATGCCAATTCGACGACGGCGCCAAGCGCAGCGGCTCTGCTGCGACAGCAACCGGCGCGATGAAGAAAGCGGCTAGCCATCCGGTTACTGTCGAGAAGCGCAGCATGATAGAATCCCGTCGAAAATTTGTCGCCCAAAGGTAAACACGCGACTTGGCTAACGGTAAAGTGTAATTTTCTCTATTCTTTACTGCAGTGTAGCGTGAGCACTTCCCGCCAGTCGCGGGGCGGCCTGTCCGAGGCA
>Ga0209050_1002054_pt1 | contig 18548 bp, 15 predicted proteins | sample Araplavi_mTSA_r2_FD_184276 | JGI IMG/M metagenome (GOLD analysis project Ga0209050, IMG submission 184276) | Arabidopsis root microbial communities from North Carolina, USA - plate scrape MF_Cvi_mTSA_r2 (SPAdes) (version 2) | ecosystem: Host-associated > Plants > Roots > Endosphere | place: USA... | reverse complement strand
TGTTGTTCGGATCCGTGTCGAGCACCTGAACTAAGCCGATATCGTTGACCGGGCTCGCTTGCGGGTCCGGCACTACGAACACTGTCCATTGGAGTCAGTCATGCGTTACATCAGTACCCGCGGCCAGGCACCGGCCCTGAATTTCGAAGACGTCCTGCTGGCAGGCCTTGCCACCGACGGCGGTCTGTACGTCCCGGAAAACCTGCCACGTTTCACCCAGGAGGAAATCGCTTCCTGGGCCGGCCTGCCGTATCACGAGCTGGCCTTCCGCGTCATGCGCCCGTTTGTCACCGGCAGCATTCCAGACGCTGATTTCAAGAAAATCCTTGAAGAAACCTACGGCGTGTTCGCCCACAGCGCCGTCGCGCCGCTGCGTCAGCTGAACGGCAACGAATGGGTGCTGGAGCTGTTCCACGGCCCGACCCTGGCGTTCAAGGACTTCGCCCTGCAACTGCTCGGTCGTTTGCTCGACTACGTGCTGGAAAAGCGCGGCGAGCGCGTGGTGATCGTCGGCGCTACCTCCGGTGACACCGGTTCGGCCGCCATCGAAGGCTGCAAGCACTGCGAAAACGTCGACATCTTCATCCTGCACCCGCACAACCGCGTGTCCGAGGTGCAACGTCGGCAGATGACCACCATCTTCGGTGAGAACATCCACAACATCGCCATCGAAGGCAACTTCGATGACTGCCAGGAAATGGTCAAGGCCAGCTTTGCCGACCAGGGCTTCCTCAAGGGCACTCGCCTGGTCGCCGTGAACTCGATCAACTGGGCGCGGATCATGGCCCAGATCGTTTACTACTTCCACGCAGCCCTGCAGTTGGGCGGTCCGGCGCGCTCGGTGGCGTTCTCGGTTCCGACCGGCAACTTCGGCGACATCTTCGCCGGTTACCTGGCACGCAACATGGGCCTGCCGATCAACCAGCTGATCGTCGCCACCAACCGCAACGACATCCTGCACCGCTTCATGAGCGGCAACCAGTACGTCAAGGAAACCCTGCACGCCACGTTGTCGCCGTCCATGGACATCATGGTGTCGTCGAACTTCGAACGCCTGCTGTTCGACCTGCATGGCCGCAACGGCGCGGCAATCGCCGGCCTGATGGATTCGTTCAAGCAGGGCGGCGGTTTCAGCGTCGAGCAAGAGCGCTGGACCGAAGCCCGCAAGTTGTTCGACTCGCTGGCCGTGGATGACGCGCAAACCTGCGAAACCATCGCCGAAGTCTACGAGCAGACCGGTGAAGTACTCGACCCACACACGGCCATCGGGGTGAAAGCTGCACGCGAATGCCGTCGTAGCCTGGACATTCCAATGGTGATCCTGGGTACCGCCCACCCGGTCAAATTCCCGGATGCCGTGGAAAAAGCCGGTGTAGGAAAAGCACTCGAACTGCCTGTGCATCTTTCTGATTTGTTTGAACGAGACGAACGTTGCACCGTATTGCCAAATGACCTGAAGGCCGTGCAGGCCTTTGTCAGCCAGCATGGCAACCGTGGCAAGCCGTTGTAACCGGTCAGCGCTGTTACATTTTGAAGCCCGTCTCCTGACGGGCTTTTTCATTTCTGCATGCACACTTGTCGAGTTCTCGCCGCGAAGGGACAGGCGAGTGGATCACCAAGGACATGGGAATGCGGTTTACAAGTGTGTTCAAGCCAGTCGCGCGCTGGCTGGTTTTATTCGGCATCGTGGGAGTCGCCGAATGGGGAGGGGCAAGCCCTGCATCGATTCAGGAACGTGGGAAGACTGTTGCCAGTTCAGCGGTCGTGCTGGATGAGCAGGAGCTGCAATGGATAGCCAGCCATCCACGGGTCGTAGTCACGGCGCTGGAATACCCGTTGTACCAGTTCAAGGATGAGCAGGGGCAATGGACGGGCCTGAACAGTGACCTGCTCAAGCGCATCAGTGACATGACGGGGGTGCAGTTCGTTTACGAAGAGTCTTTTTCCGTTGATCAGATGCTGGCTCGCCTGGAAAGCGGCGCGGCGGATTTGAGCACCACGCTGTCAATGAATGATGAGCGCCGGACGTTTCTCGATTTCAGCCATGCGTACGGCGGCGCAGGATGGGTCTTTGTCGGGTTGGCCGGGGCACCGCCGGTGCAGTCGCTGGAGGATCTGGCGAAGCGGGTACTGGTGCTGCCGGCCCGGCATGCACTGGAAGCGATGATCCGTCGCGATTTTCCGTCCATCGAATTGCGTTCAGTCAAGACCTACGCCGAAGCCCGTGCCTGGGTTGAAAGCGGCGAAGCCTATGCCACCATTGAAAGCGAAATCGGCGTCCGGCTTTTTCCGTCGGGCCGACTGCAGATCGGAGCTACGGTGCCGGACAAATGGGATGCGGATTATCTGGCGGTGCGCAAAGGTCAGCCGCAGTTGCTGAGCATCCTCAACAAGGCGCTCGAGGCCTTTCCTGCTCCGGAGCTACGCGATCTTCGCCGCAAGTGGTTCGGTGGCGCTACCACGGTACGGGCGCCTGGCCTTTGGCAGCGGCTTGACCAGTGGGTCTGCTGGGGCATGTTTGTGCTCAGCCTGTTCGGCCTGTTGTCCCTGCTCTGGAACCGACGGTTGGCGGTGGTCGTCAGGCAGCGGGTCGAGGCCCAAAGGAGCTTGCGCGATCAGCTCGCATTCCAGCATGCCCTGATGGATGCCATGCCTGACCCGATGTTTGTCCGTGATCTGCAAGGGCGTTTGATCATGTGCAACAAAAGTTATGAGGACGCCTTGTCGACACGTTTTGACCGGATGCAGGGGCGGCAGTTGATCGAGGTCGATGTCATGCCCAGACAAACCGCGGAACTGTTGCATGCCGAGTTCATGGCGCAGTTGAGTACTCGCAGGACGCGCTTCTTCGAACGCCAATTGCTGTTCAAGGAGGGGGTCAGGGATATCTACCAGTGGACGGTGCCGTTTTACACGGCGGATGGCCAGATGAAAGGCTTGTTGGGAGGCTGGGCCGACATCGCCCGGCGTACCCGACAAACGTGACGGCCGGTTTTTTTCTCTGTCATGTTCGCCGTGCATGCTCTCTTGACTGCACGGCAGGTTAGCCTGCGGTCAGTATCCAGAACTTTCTTCTCGGGCAAGTGGTCATCTGTTACAGGCATGCCCCTGGCACGTTGTTTTCGGACTAATGAGTGGTGATCGGGATGGAAAGTATCAGTCTGTTGCTCGGTGAGGCGCTGAGCCCGTATCAGGTCACATTGACCCCGTCAGGCATTCGTGGCGAATGTCGGGTGACCCTGAAAAATGCTATCGGCGCGACCGTGGTCGAGCGCGAGTTCAATCAGGCCCAGTTGAATGACAAGCGCCTGCTGACGGATGTGGTCGATGGTTTGCATCGCGACGTGCTGATCGCTGAAGGACGCCTTGAGCCCTGTGTCATCGCGGCATTGCGTAATGCTGCCCGGGACAAACTTCTGGCCAGCCGCAATTGAACGGATTTTTGTGGGAACCTTCCCACGCCCAGGTCAGTCAGACCTTGTAACAGCAGGATCAAGCATTGTGCTCCGGTGCTTGTAGCTTGCTGCTACTGGTCTCCAAGCAGGCCACGTTTAACCCCGAGTCGTTTCCCCACTTCTCGGGGTTTCTTTTTGCCCGTGATTGATCATGGCTGCGCCAGATTGTCGAAAAACGCCTTGGTGTCTTTCAGGTAATCACTGCGGCTTTGCGGATCCAGCCAGGCGGCATAGGCCTCGTCCAGGCGCTCGCGGGGCAGGGTACGCAGCACCTGATTGATTTCGACAATGGCCTGTCGGCCCTTTGGCGTGTCGGTGCATCCGATGTAGCCGGACAGGTATTTGCCCGTGCCACGGATTGGATAGAACTGCAATTCATCCTCGGCGATACCTTGCAGCGAAGCCTGGTAGCGGATTTCCGGGCGATAGCCCAACAACAGGCGCAAACGCCCAAGGCGCTGCATTTGCAGGAGGCTGCCCAAGGCGTCGTCGCCGTAATGAGGTGTCAGCACGTCGGCGGGTGCTTGCTTGAGCAGCCCGTCGAGGTATTGGCCGTAATTGCGCTCGGCGACGATGCCCAGTTTTTCGTTGCCGCTGGCGAGCAACTTTGCGAGGTCCACTTCGCCATCTTTGATAAAGGGGGCCAGTACCTTCTGGTCAGCGCGCCGCACGGCCAGGCCATTGCTCATGGCACGGAAGACCGGGATGGAAAAGGCGATCCACTGTTCCCGTTCCTTGCTCCAGTTCAGCGCCGCGTCGCAGACGAGGGACGGTTCGTGAAGCATTTGCAGGCCACGCGCGCGATTGACCCTCATCACGCTGTGCTGGTACTGCGGCATGCCGGCAATCAACAGGGGAAGCAGTTGATCGATGACGCCCAGGCCCTTTTTCGGTCCGTCGAAGATCGTCAACGGCGGCAGGTCGCGTTTGAGCCAGATCAGGGTTTCCCTGGATTGCGCCAGGGCTGATGGGACCGGTTCAATCAGCAGGAGCAAGGTCGCCAGCACGCAAAGCAAGCAACCGGCCCGAGACCGGCAGTACCGAATGGCCCATGCAGGCAGTCGCCTCAGCTCAGATGGCTCCGTCTTTGCGCAACTGTGCGATCTGCGTCGCGTCATAGCCAAGTTCCTGGAGTACCTGTGCGTTGTGCTCACCCAGTTGTGGCCCGACCCATTCACATTCACCGGGTGTCTCTGAGAGTTTCGGCACGATTCCCGGCATCTTGAAGTCTTTACCGTCCGGCAGTTTGGCCTGCAGGAACATTTCGCGCGCCAGGTACTGAGGGTCATTGAACATGTCTTCGGCGCTGAAGATCCGGCTGGCCGGCACGTCGGCCTGATTGAGCAGCGCCAGCACCCTGTCCAGCGGCAGCGAATTGACCCAACGATCGATGACGCCATAGAGCTCGTCGCGCCGCGCATCACGGCCATCGTTGCTGGCAAGCAGAGGGTCATTGGCGAGGTCCTCCCGGCCAATGATCAGCATGAAGCGTTTGAAAATGGCGTCGCCATTGGCGCCAATCTGCACGTGCTTGCCGTCGGCGCTGGTGTGGATCGAGGACGGGGTGATGCCCGGCATGATATTGCCCGTGCGCTCGCGGATGAAGCCGAATACGTCGAATTCCGGGACCATGCTTTCCATCATGGCGAAGATGGCTTCATACAGCGCCACGTCCACCACTTGCCCCTGGCCGCCGTTGACCTCGCGATGACGCAGGGCCATCAACGCGCCGATCACACCCCAGAGCGCGGCAATCGAGTCACCGATGGAAATGCCGGTGCGCACCGGTGGCCGGTCCTCGAAGCCGGTGATGTAGCGCAGGCCGCCCATGGACTCGCCGACCGCGCCAAAGCCGGGCTGATCTTTCATCGGGCCGGACTGGCCGAAACCCGACAGCCGCACCATGACCAGCTTCGGGTTCAAGGCGTGCAGGACGTCCCAGCCCAGGCCGAGTTTTTCGAGGACGCCGGGACGAAAGTTCTCGATCAGAATGTCGGCTTCACCGAGCAACTGTTTCAGGATCGCCTGACCTTCGGGGTGTTTGAGATTGAGGGTCAGGGACTTTTTGTTGCGCGCCTGGACGAACCACCACAACGAAGTGCCTTCATACAATTTGCGCCATTTGCGCAATGGATCACCGCCGTCCGGGGATTCGATCTTGATCACATCGGCACCGAATTCAGCGCAAATGCGCGAAGCAAACGGGCCGGCAATCAAGGTGCCCAATTCGATGACTTTCAGACCGGAAAGCGGTTTGGCGGTGAACGGCATGCGGGATCCTGCTGGACAAGGGATGGGCGAATACAGCGTTTTAACATAGCCGACTGTCAGGCGCTTCAGGTTGATCACCTTCAATTCGTGGATTGCCCGTCGCATCGGTTAGACTTGCCGCCTTTCCTCGTATCAAGAAGCCCGTTCATGGCCCAGCCGTCCACGACCTACAAGTTTGAACTGAACCTCACCGACCTCGACCGCAGCGTCTATGAGAGCGTGAAGCAGACCATCGCCCGTCACCCTTCGGAAACCGAGGAGCGCATGACCGTGCGCCTGCTGGCCTACGCCCTCTGGTACAACGAACAGCTGTCGTTCGGCCGTGGTCTGTCGGAAGTGGATGAACCGGCCTTGTGGGAAAAAAGCCTGGATGACCGCGTCCTGCACTGGATCGAAGTCGGCCAGCCGGATGCCGAGCGCCTGACCTGGTGCTCGCGCCGCACCGAACGCACCAGCCTGCTGGCCTACGGCAGCCTGCGGGTGTGGGAAGGCAAAGTGGTACCGGCGGTGAAAAACCTGAAAAACGTCAACATCGCTGCCGTGCCTCAGGAAGTCCTGGAGACCCTGGCCAAAGACATGCCACGCGTCATCAAGTGGGACGTGATGATCAGCGAAGGGACGATCTTCGTCACCGACGACCGTGGTCAGCACGAAGTTCAGTTGCAGTGGCTGGCCGGTGAGCGCGGCTGATTTCTCGCCGTTTCAGCGCGTCACCCGGTTTTATCCTACGTATTGAAGAGAAGCATCTTTCACCCCATGCGCATCGAACCTCGCCTGCTGCCCGACACCCTGCCATTCCTCGGTGATATTCCGCCACTGCTGACCCGCCTGTATGCGGCGCGTGGCGTGCAGTCCGAGGCGGAACTGGACAAGAGCCTGGCGCGGCTGATTCCGTTCCAGCAACTCAAGGGCATTGATGCCGCCGTGGATTTACTGGTGACGGCGATCGAACAGCGCCAGCGCATACTGATCGTCGGCGACTTCGATGCCGACGGCGCAACGGCCAGCACCGTGGGCACGCTGGGTCTGCGTTTGCTGGGGGCGGCGCATGTCGATTATCTGGTGCCGAACCGTTTCGACTACGGCTACGGCCTGACCCCGGAGATCGTCGCGGTCGCGCTGGAGCGCCAGCCACATTTGCTGATTACCGTGGATAACGGCATCTCCAGCGTCGACGGCGTGGCAGCGGCGAAAAAGGCCGGGCTCAAGGTGCTGGTTACCGATCACCACTTGCCTGGTGATGAGCTGCCGTTGGCCGATGCCATCGTCAATCCGAACCAGCCAGGTTGCGCGTTCCCGAGCAAGGCCCTGGCCGGTGTCGGGGTGATTTTCTATGTGCTGATGGCCCTGCGTGCGCGTTTGCGCGAGCTCGGCTGGTACGCCAGCAAGCCGCAGCCGAATATCGGCGAACTGCTCGATCTGGTGGCCTTGGGCAGCGTGGCCGACGTGGTGCCGCTGGATGCCAACAACCGGATTCTGGTGCATCAGGGCCTCGAGCGGATTCGCGCCGGACGTGCCCGACCGGGAGTCAAGGCGATCCTCGAGGTGGCCAAACGTGATCATGCGCGCATCACCTCCACCGACCTGGGTTTCATCGTCGGTCCACGCCTGAACGCCGCAGGGCGCCTGGATGACATGAGCCTGGGCATCGAATGCCTGTTGACCGAAGACGCAGCTCTGGCCCGTGAGATGGCGGCTCAACTGGACGGCATGAACCAGGATCGCAAGTCCATCGAGCAGGGCATGCAGCGCGAAGCGCTGGCCCAGCTCAAGGATCTGCCGGTGGAGTCGATGCCGTTCGGCTTGTGCCTGTTCGATCCCGAGTGGCATCAGGGCGTCATCGGCATCCTCGCGTCACGGATGAAAGAGCGTTATTTCCGCCCGACCATCGCCTTTGCCGATGCCGGTGACGGCCTGCTCAAGGGGTCTGGGCGTTCGGTCCAGGGCTTTCACATCCGCGACGCCCTGAGCGTGGTGGCGGCGCAGCATCCGAATCTGATTACCAAGTATGGTGGCCACGCAATGGCGGCCGGCCTGACGCTGCCGGAAGCGAATTATCCCTTGTTCGCCGAGGCCTTTGACGCTGAAGTGCGCCGCCAACTGCGCGAAGAAGACCTGACCGGGCGCTTGTTGTCGGACGGCACCCTGGCAGTGGAAGAGTTTCACCTGGAGCTGGCCCGCGCCCTGCGGCATGCCGGCCCTTGGGGGCAGCACTTCCCGGAACCGTTGTTTCATGGGGTGTTCCAGTTGGTCGAGCAGCGCGTGGTGGGCGAACGGCACCTCAAAGTGGTGCTCAAAAGTGAATGTGGTTCGGTGAAGCTCGACGGCATTGCCTTCGGGATCGACCGCGACATCTGGCCGAATCCGACCATCAAGTGGGTGGAACTGGCCTACAAGCTCGACCTCAACGAGTTTCGTGGCAACGAGACGGTTCAACTGATGATTGCCCATATCGAACCGCGTTGACCCCACACCTGTAGGAGCGAGCTTGCTCGCGATGGTCGTGAACGATGGCGCTGGGAACCTGATACCCCGCGGTGTCCTGTCGTCCATCGCGAGCTCGCTCCTACAAGGGGGCGACATCCGTCGATGTCGACTAGGCTCTAATCACTGCTTGATTTTGGTCTTGTGACGTCTTGTCGAATTTTTTGCCCGCGGGGGCGGGTGTTGTACCTTTTTCCTGTCACTCGTCGACTATTCAAACAGAACCTGGAGCCTGCCCACTGATTCGAGAGGTGCCCCATGAGTCTGCTGCTTGAACCCTTTACCCTTCGCCAATTGACCCTGCCCAACCGCATCGCGGTATCGCCGATGTGCCAGTACTCCAGCGCCGACGGCCTGGCCAATGACTGGCACCTGGTCCACCTCGGCAGCCGTGCGGTCGGCGGGGCCGGGCTGGTGTTTACCGAAGCCACGGCGGTCACCGCCGACGGGCGTATCACAGCTCAGGACCTCGGTCTGTGGAATGACGAGCAGATCGAACCCCTGCAACGTATCACCCGCTTCATCAACGCACAGGGTGGCGTTGCCGGCATTCAACTGGCCCATGCCGGGCGCAAGGCCAGTACCTATCGGCCATGGCTTGGCAAGCACGGCAGCGTCAAACCCGACGAGGGCGGCTGGGTGCCGGTCGGGCCTTCACCGATTGCGTTCGACCCACAGCACACCCAACCCAGACAACTGGATGACGAAGAGATCGCCCAAGTGATCCAGGCCTTTGTCGATGCGGCAAAGCGCTCGCTGACGGCCGGTTTCAAGGTGGTCGAAGTGCATGCCGCCCATGGCTACCTGCTGCATCAGTTCCTGTCGCCGTTGAGCAATCAGCGTCGCGATCAATATGGCGGTTCGTTCGAAAATCGCATTCGGCTGGTGCTGCAAGTCACCGAAGCGATACGTGCGGTTTGGCCTGAAGAGTTGCCGGTGTTTGTCCGGGTATCGGCCACCGACTGGGTCGAAGACGGCTGGAACCCCGATGAAACCGTGGAACTGGCGCGTCGCCTCAAAGCCTTGGGTGTGGACCTGATCGACGTCTCGTCGGGTGGAACGGCGGTGAATGCCGAAATTCCCACAGGCCCCGGTTACCAGACCCGCTTCGCCGAACGTGTGCGCAAGGAGTCGGGCATGGCCACCGGCACGGTCGGCATGATCACCGAGCCGGCCCAGGCCGAGCACATCCTGCGCACCTGCCAGGCGGATATCATCTTCCTGGCCCGTGAATTGTTGCGCGATCCCTACTGGGCGCTGCATGCCGATGATGATCTGGGCGGGCACAAGGCCGTGTGGCCGGCGCAGTACCAGCGGGCGACTCACCGTGAGCAGCCGATTCACGAATCGGATTTGCGCGACTGAAATCCATCGATACGAAAAAGCCCCTGAATCGCGAGATCCAGGGGCTTTTGTTTATGCCGGTGACCGATCAGGCCGCTTCGATCTTGCTGCGGTTCTGCTCGACCTGATTCAGGTAGTCCTTGAGCTTGTCCTGCTCGGCTACTGTCGTGAACAAGCCGAGCTTGCTGCGACGCCAGAGGATGTCGTGGGCGCTGGTGGCCCATTCTTCGCTGCACAGGTAGTCGACTTCACGGGTGTAGAGGCCGCCGCCGATATGCTCGCCCATGTCGCTGAGGTCTTGTACACCTTCAAGCATGCGCCAGGTACGGCTGCCGTAGGTGGTGGCCCAGCGGCGCGCGATCTCGCTCGGTACCCAGTCGAACTGGTCGCGGATACGTGAGCTCAAGGCTTGCGGGGTGGTCATGTCTTCACCGCCCGGCAGCGGGGCGCTGGCGGTCCAGCTCGGCTTGATGTGCTTGAAGTACGGTGCCAGTTGCGCCAGCGCCGACTCGGCCAGTTTGCGATAGGTGGTGAGCTTGCCGCCGAACACCGACAGCAATGGGGCTTCCTCGCCACTGCCCGACAGCGCCAGGGTGTAATCGCGGGTCACGGCCGATGGGTTGTCGGATTCGTCGTTGCACAGCGGACGCACACCGGAATAGCTGTGCAGGATGTCGTCGCGGCTGATCTGCTTTTTGAAATGGGCGTTGACCACGTTCAACAAGTAGTCGGTTTCGCCGTCGGTGATTGCAACGGCAGCCGGATCGCCGGTGTACTCGCGGTCCGTAGTGCCGATCAGGGTGAAGTGGTTCAAGTACGGAATGGTGAACACGATGCGCTGATCTTCGTTTTGCAGGATGTGCGCGTGTTCGCCTTCATACAGCTTCGGTACGATCAGGTGGCTGCCCTGGATCAGGCGGATGCCGTAAGGCGATTCCATCTTCAGGTCGTCGCGAATGAACCTGGCGACCCATGGCCCGGCCGCGTTGACCAATGCCTTGGCGCGAATCGAAAACAGGCTGCCATCGCTGCGTTCCAGGTGCAGGTGCCACAGACCCTTGGTGCGGCGTGCGCTGACGCAGCGGGTTTGGGTGTGAACGTGGGCGCCTTGTTCCCGGGCGGCCATGGCGTTCAACACCACCAGGCGCGCGTCGTCGACCCAGCAATCGGAGTATTCGAAACCCTTGGTGATCTCGCTTTTCAGCGCGCTGTCGGGGCCGAACTTCAGGCTTTTCGAACCCTGGAGTTGCTCGCGCTTGCCCAGGTTGTCATAGAGGAACAGCCCGGCGCGGATCATCCATGCCGGGCGCAGGTGTGGGCGGTGTGGCAACACGAAGCGCATTTGCTTGACGATGTGCGGTGCCTTGGCCAACAGTACTTCACGCTCGGCCAGGGCTTCACGCACCAGGCGAAATTCGTAATGTTCGAGGTAGCGCAGGCCGCCGTGGATCAACTTGCTGCTGGCCGACGAAGTATGGCTGGCCAGGTCATCCTTTTCGCAAAGGAACACCGAAAGACCGCGACCGGCGGCATCTGCTGCGATCCCCACGCCATTGATCCCGCCACCGATGACGGCGATATCGTAGACCTCGGCGAGAGGGGGCATTGGCAAGGTGGAAGTGGGCATCGGCACGGCCTCGGAATTCTTTGATGTTCTGTATTTGAATTCGAACATTAATGTTCATTTGCGAAAATACTAGCCCATAAAGAGGCGCACAGCCAGTCAGCTTCGATTGAAAATACTCATCGAAGGGCCGTTAAAGGAAAATTTACGAACATAAAAGCAAAAGATCGCAGCCTTCGGCAGCTCCTACAGATTTGGGTGCATCTGTAGGAGCTGCCGAAGGCTGCGATCTTTTAAGGCCGATAGGGCTTAAACGACTTCCAGCCGAACCTTGTGCTGGTTCAACAGTTGCGCCAGCGCCGGGGAAGGCTGCTGATCGGTGACCAGGCAATCGACCAGGCTGATCGGTCCCAGGCGAATCATGGCGTTGCGCCCGAATTTGCTCGAGTCGGCCGCGAGTATCACTTGTCGGGCATTGGCGATGATCGCCTGGGATACCCGCACTTCCTGATAATCGAAGTCCAGCAGGCTGCCGTCCTCATCGATACCACTGATGCCGACCAGGGCAAAATCGACCTTGAACTGGTTGATGAAGTCGACACTGGCCTGACCGACCACGCCGCCGTCGCGCCGCACGTTGCCACCGGTCAGCAGCACGTCGAAGTCGTCCTTGGCGCTGAGCATGGAGGCCACATGCAGGTTGTTGGTGATGATCTTCAGATGACTGTGGTTGAGCAGCGCCCGGGCGATGGATTCGGTGGTGGTGCCGATGTTGATGAACAACGAGGCATGGTCGGGAATCTGCGCGGCAATGGCTTCGCCGATACGCTGTTTTTCATCGCGCATCTGATCGGCGCGCATGGCGTAGGCGGTGTTTTCGACACTGGAGTCATAGGCGGCGCCACCGTGGTAGCGACGCAACAGGTTGGCTTCCGCGAGCTGATTGATGTCGCGGCGGATGGTCTGCGGTGTAACGACGAACAACGTGGCCATTTCCTCGATGCTGACATAGCCGCGTTCGCGAACCAGCTCGAGGATTTGCTGCTGACGGGGAGGCAGATTCATGGGGCGTCCTTTGGGCTGCCGTGCAAAATTTGCCCATGATGCCGCAGGAATCCGCTCCCTACCAGTTACATACAGATACGGGGACTGGAGTTCGCTTATTCAACCTCGTCTTCAACCGCCCAATCGCGGGTGCGGCTGACCGCTTTTTTCCAACCGGCGTAGAGTTTTTCCTTCGCCGCTTCATCCAGCGTCGGCTCGAACCGGCGCTCGATCACGGCCTTGCCACGCAACTCTTCCAGGCTGCCCCAGAAGCCACAGGCCAGGCCTGCCAGGTAAGCGGCGCCGAGTGCTGTGGTTTCGCGCATTTGCGGGCGCTCGACCTGCGTGCCGAGGATGTCGGCCTGGAATTGCATGAGGAAGTTGTTGGCCACCGCGCCGCCGTCCACGCGCAGAGCTTTCAGACGCTCCCCGGAGTCCTGCTGCATGGCGTCCAGCACGTCGCGGGTCTGGTAGGCAATCGACTCCAGCGCGGCACGAATGATGTGGTCCACGCGAACGCCGCGGGTCAGGCCGAACAATGCGCCACGGGCATACGGGTCCCAGTACGGTGCGCCCAGACCGGTGAAGGCCGGCACCAGGTACACGCCGTTGCTGTCCTTGACCTTGTTGGCGAAGTATTCGGTGTCGTGGGCGTCGTTGATGATCTTCAGCTCGTCACGCAGCCATTGCACGGTGGAGCCGCCGTTGAACACTGCGCCTTCCAGTGCGTAAGCCACTTCGCCGCGAGGGCCGCAAGCGATGGTGGTCAGCATGCCATGCTTGGATTTCACCGCTTTGTCACCGGTGTTCATCAGCAGGAAGCAGCCAGTGCCGTAGGTGTTTTTCGCCTGGCCTGGCTCGACGCACATCTGGCCGAAGAGGGCGGCTTGCTGGTCGCCGGCGATACCGCCAATGGCGATGCCGCTTTTGGTGTGGCCGTAGATTTGCGAGGACGATTTAACTTCCGGGAGCATTTCGCGTGGGATATCCAGCAGCTCCAGCATCTTCGCGTCCCACTCGAGGGTGTGGATGTTGAAGAGCATGGTGCGCGAGGCGTTGGTGTAGTCGGTGACGTGCACCTTGCCGCCGGTAAATTTCCAGATCAGCCAGCTGTCGACGGTGCCGAACAGCAGTTCGCCATTGCGCGCACGTTCGCGGCTGCCTTCGACGTTGTCGAGAATCCACTTGAGCTTGGTGCCGGAGAAGTAGGGATCGGTGACCAGGCCGGTGGTGTCGCTGATGTATTGCTCGTGGCCGTCGCGCTTGAGCTGCTGGCAGATCTCGGTGCTGCGTCGGCACTGCCAGACGACGGCGTTGTAGATCGGGCGACCGGTGTTCTTGTCCCACACCACGGTGGTTTCGCGCTGGTTGGTGATGCCGATGGCCGCTACCTGGTCGTGGTGCAGGCCGGCTTGTGCCAGGGCCTCGACCATCACGGCGCTTTGGGTGGCGAAGATCTCCATCGGGTCATGCTCGACCCAACCGGCTTGCGGGTAATGCTGGGCGAACTCCCGTTGGGCGGTGCAGACCACGTTCGCGTCGCGGTCGAAAATGATCGCGCGGGAGCTGGTCGTACCCTGATCGAGGGCAATGATGTAGTTCTTATTCTGTGTGTCGGTCATGTCGATTGCCTTGGACGAAAAAAGGGAGTGAGGTCTGGCGCGTGATCAAAGGGCAGGGGCACGCGCCAACGGTATCAGGACGTTCTGGGTTTGCCGTCAATGGCAGGTCGCTCATCCTTTGTAGCAGGTACAGCGCCGGGCAGATGGCGGGCAATCAGCCCGCGATAGGCGGCGGCGCCGAGGCAGGCACCGACAATCGGCGCAAAAACAGGAATCAGGAAGTACGGAATATCGCGTCCGCCAGTGAAGGAAATTTCACCCCAGCCAGCGAAGAAAGTCATCAGTTTAGGGCCGAAGTCCCGCGCAGGGTTCATGGCAAAACCGGTCAGCGGTCCCATCGAGCTACCGATCACCGCGATCAACAGGCCGATCAGCAGCGGTGCCAACGGGCCCTTGGGCAGGCCATTGTTGTCGTCGGTCAGGGACATGATCACGCCCATCAGGATGGCCGTAATGATCACCTCCACCAGAAATGCCTGGGCGGTGGTCAGCGCAGGATTCGGGAAGGTGGAGAACACGGAGGCCAATTCAAGGCTGGCTTGCGTGCCACGAACCATGTGCTGCGTTTGTTCGAATTCGAAGAATAGATTGCTGTAGAGCGTGTAAACCAACAACGCGCCACAGAAGGCCCCCGCCACTTGGGCGAGTACGTAGAAAGGCAATTTGCGCTTTTCGAAGTCCGCGAAAATGCTCAGGGCAATACTGACGGCAGGGTTGAGATGAGCCCCGGAAACCCCCGCGGTGAGGTAGATCGCCATGCTGACGCCGACGCCCCAGATAATGCTGATTTCCCACAAACCAAAACTGGCACCCGCGACCTTGAGCGCGGCAACACAACCGGTACCAAAAAAGATCAGCAGCGCCGTACCCAGAAACTCGGCCATGCATTGGCTCGAGAGCGACGGTTGTTGTAAAGCAGTAGTCATTGAAACCTCAATTTTTTTTGTTGTCTGGCGCGTTCTTGCCTTCATGGTCAACGCGCGTTTTTCGCCGAGGCAGGATCCCCATTCTTTCGCGGTTTACTGCCGGGTACAGCGGTAGGACGTTTCGTGCAGTTTCAGAAACGAAAAAATATAGACAAGAAACGCTGCTGTCAAAGGTCGAAAGTGAACCGCTGGTCACAAAAAAACTATTCGTTGCATGAATGAATGAGTCATTGCGCAAATGGCATGGCCAGGCAATGGCGTTATGGATGCGCTGCCGTAGAGCCTTTTGACGATCAATGTCCTAGAATCCGGCGCAGTATTTTCTTCTGCCGCCCAGTCTGGAGCTGCCATGACCCCCGCATTGGATTTATTGAAAAAGGTTCGGGCCGAACATCGCGTACACAGTTACGAACATGACCCGAAGGCCGCTTCCTATGGTCTGGAAGCCGCGGAAAAACTCGGGCTCGACCCGGCGCAGGTGTTCAAGACCTTGCTGGCGGCCAGCGAAAAAGGAGAGTTGCTGGTGGCTGTGGTGCCGGTTGTCGGCAGTCTGGACTTGAAAGGGCTGGCCCATGCCGCCGGCGTGAAAAAGGTCGAAATGGCCGATCCGGCGGCAGCGCAGCGCTCTACGGGTTATCTGTTGGGCGGGATCAGCCCGCTGGGGCAGAAAAAGCGTTTGCGTACGTTCATTGATAACTCGGCCCAGCCCTTCGCCAGCATTTTTGTCAGTGCTGGCCGGCGTGGACTGGAAGTCGAACTGGCGCCGGCCGTGCTGGCCGAACACACCCAGGCGAAGTTTGCCGATATCGGCCGTGCGTGAGCGCAGCGCTGTATGGTGAAAATCAGCCGGTTCTGTCACTGGTGCCGGTTCGGTCGGCGCTGCATGCTCGGCGATCTGACAAAGGGAGAAGGTTATGCAGCTGGAGTTTCATCAAGTCGACGCGTTCAGCAATCAGCCATTCAGCGGTAACCCGGCGATGGTCTATCGGCTCGATGCCTGGCTCGCCGATGAATTGATGCAGAGGATTGCCGCCGAGCACAACCTCGCCGAAACGGCGTTTGTCGTGCGCGAAGGGCAGGGCTGGCACATCCGCTGGTTTACACCGACCACCGAGGTGCCATTGTGCGGTCACGCGACACTGGCCAGTGCCCATGTGTTGTTTGAGGTCTATAAAGAGCCGGTCGAGCGCCTGGACTTTATCTGCAAATCCGGTCCGTTGAGCGTGACCCGTGAAGATGGACGACTGTGGCTGGATTTCCCGTCGATCACTGCGTCGCCGGTGAGTGTGATCTCGGACATCGAGCGTGCACTGGGCGTGGAGGCTGTCGAGGTACTGGCTTCGAATGAGCTGTTCGTGGTGCTGGAGTCGGAGCAAGCCGTGCTCGACTGCAAGCCGGACATGGTGGCCCTGGCGAAACTGCCGTGGTTGGGCGCCATCGTGACTGCGCGGGGCGAGCAGCACGATTTCGTTTCCCGATACTTCGCCCCGGCAATCGGCATCAATGAAGACCCGGTGACCGGATCGACCCATTGCCTTCTGATTCCATACTGGTCAAAGCGTTTGGGCAAGTCGAGCCTGACGGCCTGTCAGCGTTCGACGCGGGGCGGGGAGTTGTTCTGTCGGCTGGAAGGTGAGAGGGTGAAGATCGGCGGGGATGCGACGCTGGTTGCCAGTGGTACGCTGATGCTGGGCTAACTCAAATCCAATTGTGGGAGCGGGCTTGCTCGCGAAGGCGGACTGTCAGTTAACATCATCATCGACTGACACTCCGCCTTCGTCGGAACGCCGCCCGGAGCAAGCCCGCTCCCACATTTGATCCATGTATGTCAGTTGGCCGTGCTGTAGCGCCGGACTCCCGATTCAACAGCAGGAATCTGCGCCGCCGTGCTGCCGGACGCCTGGAACAGCACCAGGTGTTCAGCCGCGACACGAATGCCCACATCCGCCCCGACCTGACGATCGACATGGCTCGGGAAGATCGACTCCAACTGCGCACCTGTCGGCAGTTGCAAACGATACAGGGTCGATGCACCGAGGAATGTCTTGCCGGCGATTCGTGCCTTCAGTGCGCTGTCCGGTGCGTAGACGATATCGTCCGGACGCAGCAGCACGTCCACGGCGCCGCCTACCGGCCAAGTGTAGGCCCGGTTGCCGCGCAACTCACCCAGCTCGGTTTGCACCGACTCCGGGCTGCTCAACTGACCGCGAATGAAATAGCCCTGGCCGATGAAGCTGGCTACAAAGGGTGTCAGCGGTTCGTGATACAGGTTGTAGGGCGTATCCCACTGTTCCAGTCGACCTTCCTTGAACACGCCAACGTGGTCGCTGACCGCGAAGGCTTCTTCCTGGTCGTGAGTCACCAGAATCGCGCTGGTGCCACGGGCCTTGAGGATGTCGCGTACTTCATGGCTGAGCTTGCGGCGCAATTCGCCATCGAGGTTGGAGAACGGCTCGTCGAGCAACAGCAGTTGCGGTTCCGGCGCCAGGGCACGGGCCAGGGCGACACGTTGCTGCTGCCCACCGGAAAGCTCGTGGGGGAAGCGCTTGCCGAGGTTCTTCAGGTTGACCAGTTCCAGCAGCTCTTCGGTGACGCGATCCTTTTGCGGATGCTTGCGAATGCCGAAGGCGATGTTGTCGGCCACACTCAAGTGCGGGAACAGCGCGTAGTCCTGGAACACCATGCCGATGCGGCGTTTCTCCGGGGCGAGGGTGAAGCCGGCGCTGGAGATGGTCTCGCCGGCCAGCTGGATTTCGCCTTCGTGTACCGGTTCGAAACCGGCAATCGCCCGCAGAGTGGTGGTCTTGCCGCAGCCGGAAGAGCCCAGCAGGCAACCGATGTCACCGGCGTTCAAATGCAGGTTCAGGTTCTGCACCACGCGTTGGTCTTGATAGCCGCACGCGAGGTTGCGCAGGTTAAGCAGTAATGGCTGGCTCATGCGTGGTGATACGCCGGTTCGACGAGGAATTCGAGCAGGGCTTTTTGCGCATGCAGACGGTTTTCGGCTTGATCCCAGGCCACCGAGCGTTTGTCGTCGAGCAGGTCGACGCTGATTTCCTCGCCACGGTGCGCCGGCAGGCAGTGCATGAACAGCACGTCGTCAGCGGCCAGGTCGAGCAGGGCGCGGTTGACCTGGTACGGTGCGAACAGTTGCAGGCGCTTGGCGGTTTCCTCTTCCTGGCCCATGGAGGTCCAGACGTCGGTGCTCACCAGGTGTGCACCGCGCACGGCGTCTTTCGGGTCGCGAACGATGGAGACCCGATCGCCGGCCTTGGCCAGGAACACCGGGTTGGGCTCGTAGCCTTCCGGGCAGGCAACGCGCAACTGGAAGTCGAACTGGATCGCCGCTTCTATATAGCTGTTGCACATGTTGTTGCCATCGCCAATCCAGGCCACGGTCTTGCCCTGGATCGAGCCGCGGTGTTCGAGGAAGGTCTGCATGTCGGCCAGCAACTGGCACGGGTGCAGGTCATCGGACAGGCCGTTGATCACCGGTACGCGGGAGTTGGCGGCGAATTCGGTCAGGTTGCTGTGGGCAAAGGTACGGATCATCACCGCATCGAGCATGCTCGACATGACGATGGCACAGTCGCCGATCGGCTCGCCACGGCCCAGTTGGGTGTCACGTGGCGACAGGAAGATCGCCTGGCCGCCGAGCTGGATCATGCCGGCCTCAAAGGAGATCCGGGTGCGGGTCGAGGATTTCTCGAAAATCATCCCCAGGACGCGGTTTTTCAGAGGCTCGAACAGTACGCCGCGGTTACGCAGGTCCTTGAGCTCAACGCCTCGACGGATCACGCTGACCAGCTCTTCGGGCGTGCAATCCATCAGGGAGAGA
>Ga0209050_1002051_pt1 | contig 18552 bp, 13 predicted proteins | sample Araplavi_mTSA_r2_FD_184276 | JGI IMG/M metagenome (GOLD analysis project Ga0209050, IMG submission 184276) | Arabidopsis root microbial communities from North Carolina, USA - plate scrape MF_Cvi_mTSA_r2 (SPAdes) (version 2) | ecosystem: Host-associated > Plants > Roots > Endosphere | place: USA... | reverse complement strand
TTGCACCACGTTGTCGATGAAGCAGAAATCGCGGCTGGTTTCGCCGTCGCCGTTGATGAACAGGGGACGGTTGCGGATCAGGGCCGACACCCACTGCGGTATCACCGCCGCATAGGCGCCTTCCGGATCCTGGCGCGGGCCGAACACATTGAAATAGCGCAGGCCGATGGTTTCCATGCCATAGGTGCGCGCAAACACGTCGGCGTACAGCTCGTTGGCATACTTGGTGACGGCATACGGCGACAGCGGCCGGCCGATGGTGTCTTCCACTTTCGGCAGCCCCGGATGGTCGCCGTAGGTGGAACTGGATGCTGCATAAACGAAGCGCTTCACCTTGGCATCGCGCGCCACCACCAGCATATTGAGGAAGCCGGTCACGTTGGTGCCGTGGGTCAGCAGCGGGTCGTCGATCGAGCGGCTGACCGAACCCAGTGCCGCCTGCTGCAAGACGTAGTCCTTGCCGGCGCAGGCCTGCTGGCAAGTCGCCAGGTCGCGGATATCGCCTTCGATGAAGGTAAACGAAGCCCAGGCCGCGGAACCGACGGCTTCGCGCACCTGGTCCAGGTTGTGCTGGTGGCCGGTGGCAAAATTGTCCAGGCCAGTGACCTGCTGGCCGAGCTTGAGCAGCGCCTCCACCAGGTTGGAGCCGATGAAACCGGCAGCCCCCGTCACCAGCCAATGGTATCGCTGGCCACGCAGATGCAGCCGCACGTCGTCAAACTTGCCCACAACAGCCCTCCCAGGCTTCCCTAGATATTCTTTTTTACAGGCGCCAGACGCTGTAGCCAGCTTCTTCCAGGCCTGCCATGTTAAATGCCGATTTCACGTCGATGAAGACGCCGCCCGGATTCAGCTTCGCTGCCAGTTCGCCCAGCGACAGCGCCAGCAATTCCTTGTGCGATACCGCAGCCACCACGGCATCGGCTTGCGGCAGGCTGTCCCAGCTTTCCAGGCGAATGCCGTATTCGTGCACCGATTCTTCCGCATCGGCCACCGGGTCATGCACATGCACGTCCAGGCCGTACGACTTCAGTTCAAACACCACGTCCGCCACCTTCGAATTGCGCAAGTCCGGGCAGTTTTCCTTGAAGGTCAGGCCCAGCACGTTCACTTTCGCGCCCTTGATGTGGCAACCCGCCGCGATCATCTGCTTGACGGTTTTCTCGGCCACGAACTTGGCCATGCCGTCATTGATGCGGCGCCCCGCCAGGATCACCTGCGGGTGGTAGCCGATCATGTCGGCCTTGTGGGTCAGGTAGTAGGGATCGACGCCGATGCAGTGGCCGCCAACCAGGCCGGGACGGAAAGGCAGGAAATTCCACTTGGTGCCTGCCGCCTGCAGCACTTCCAGCGTATCGATGCCGATCTTGTCGAAGATGATTGCCAGCTCGTTCATCAGCGCGATATTCAGGTCGCGCTGGGTATTTTCGATCACCTTGGCGGCTTCCGCAACTTTCACGCTGGAAGCCCGGTATACCCCAGCAGTCACTATCGATTCATATAGTTTAGCAACCTCTTCAAGAGTTGCAGGATTATCTCCGGAGACCACCTTCAAAATCGTGGTCAGGCGGTGCTGCTTGTCGCCCGGATTGATACGTTCCGGCGAATAACCGACGTTGAAGTCCTGCGGCCATTTCAGGCCGGAATGCTGTTCCAGCACCGGGATGCAGACTTCCTCGGTGGCGCCGGGATAGACCGTCGATTCATAGACGACGATGGCGCCCTTCTTCATGTACTTGCCGACCGTGGTCGACGCGCCGACCAGCGGGCTGAAGTCCGGCGAGTGGGCGATGTCGACCGGGGTCGGCACCGCCACCACGATGTAATCGGCCTCGGCCAGCGCGGCCGGGTCGTAGGTGACATGCAGCTGGGTCGCTTCGCGCAATTCCGCTTCCGACACTTCGCCGGTCGGGTCGCAGAAGTTGCGATAGTTCTCGATCTTGGACTGCGAGAGGTCGAAACCGATGGTCTTGCGTTTCTTGCCGAATTCCACCGCCAGGGGCAGGCCCACATAGCCCAACCCCACAACCGCTACCACCTTGTTGTCTTCCATATCGATTCCCGTAAGAATTACCACTTACTATTATGCTAACAATATATCCTAGATGCCCACCAACTACAATGTACGGTTCACAATTTCCGCCCTGCCGACAGGGAAAAACTGCGCCCCGCTCTATGGAGCGCGTAACAATTCAGTTGCGGATCCGTTGGCCAAATGCGACAGCAATGTATGGAATATTTGCCAAGTAACTTGTCCATTTGATACGGATTGTCAATTTTACACGGATGCGGCAAAGCTGTCACAGCCTTTCGACTGCCCGGCACCACAAAGCAACGCGGCGGCCCAGGGGCCGCCATCATTGTCCAAATGATAATCGATTATTGCGACAAAGCGATGACCTGTTGGCGGACCGGAGCCGGCAAGGCACTGCGGGCGGCAATTTCCTTCAATTTGAACACGGCAAACGCTTGCGCCACCCACTCGGCCTGGCGCGCCAGGCTGCCGGCCGCCGCCGCCGCCTGCTCCACCAGGGCGGCATTCTGCTGGGTAATGTCATCGATTTGCAGCACGGCCTGGTTGACCTGGCCGATGCCGCGGCTTTGTTCCTGGGTGGCGTGGTGGATTTCATCCATGACGCGGGTCACGCGGCCCACCGATTCGATCACTTCGCTCATGGTGGCGCCGGCATTGCTGGTCAGCTGCGTGCCGGCGTCGACCTTGGCAAGCGAGCTGTCGATCAGTTGCTTGACCTCCTTGGCGGCCGTGGCCGAGCGCTGGGCCAGGCTGCGCACCTCGGTTGCCACCACGGCAAAGCCCTTGCCGTGCTCACCGGCGCGCGCCGCTTCCACGGCAGCATTGAGCGCCAGGATATTGGTCTGGAAGGCGATGCCGTCGATCATGCCGATGATGTCGAGGATCTTGCGCGAGGACTGGCTGATGTCGTCCATCGTCTGCACCATCTGCGACACGATGGAGCCGCCAGCCTCGGCCACGCTGGAGGCCTGGCCGGCCAGCTCATTGGCACTGTGCACACTGGCCGCGCTCTGCTGCACGTTGCTGGTCAGCTGCTCCATGCTGGCGGCCGTCTGCTGCAAGCTCGAGGCCTGCGATTCGGTGCGGCCCGACAGGTCCAGGTTGCCGCTGGCGATTTCGCTGGTGGCGGTCTGGATCTCGTCGAAGTTGCTGCGCACGTCGGCGATGATGCTGTGCAGGTTGACATTGGTCTGGCGCAGCGCCGCCAGCAACTGGCCCATTTCATTGTCGGCGCCGACGTCGATGGCCCCGGTCAGGTCGCCGCCGGCCATCCGGCGCGCAAACCCGGTGGCCTGGCGCAGCGGTTGCACGATGGCGCGCTGCAGCGCATACCAGACATACAGGGCCAGTGCGATGCCGCCGCCATTGAGCAGGCTCTGCCACAGCGGAGCGCCGTGCAGCGCGCCGCTGACGGCCAGCAAGGCCAGCAGGCCGCTCAGCGCTCCCATGCCAAGGCCGATCTGGCGGGCCAGCGACAGGTCGCGCCACAGGCCGGCCCAGTTGCGCCAGCCGCGATGGCGCAGCCTGCCGCGCTCGAGGCGCAGGCGGCGCGGATTGCCTTCGCGCAGTTCACGGTACAGCTTGTCGGCCTGGGCCACCTGCTCGCGGCTGGGCTTGGTGCGCACCGACATGAAGCCGACTGACCGCCCGGCTTCGATAACCGGCGTCACGTTCGCATACACCCAGTAGAAGTCACCGTTCTTGCAGCGGTTTTTCACCATGCCGCTCCAGGGCATGCCGGCCTTGATGGTGGCCCACAGGTCGGCAAAGGCTTCCACCGGCATGTCCGGGTGGCGCAGGATGTTCTGCGGCGCGCCGATCAGCTCTTCTTCCGAAAAGCCGCTGACTTCAATGAAATAGGGGTTGGCGTAGGTGATCTTGCCTTTCAGGTCCGTGGTGGACACGATGGTCTTGCCATCGTCCAGGATGAACTCCTGGCTGGTGACAGGGGTATTGAGGCGCATGGCATTGCTCCTTGTTCGGCTGGCTAGGGAAATATCGGGCACGAACCGGGAGCTCGGGTTCGCATGGCCGCCTGGGAGGCAAGTGGGCCTGCCGGGCCATGTCATGCGAACAAGTATAGGAAGATGGTGCGCTGTGGAAACTCACCAAAAGTTTCAATAGAAAAATACAATCAGTTTCCGTCGCAAACTTGCAATCAGGCCGGCGCACGCCGCTGCAGCACGCCGCGCACCTCGGCCACCATGGCGCGGTTAAGCAGCAGGCTGGCCAGGCCATAGGCCAGCATGCCGCCCAGTACTTCCACCAGCAGCGCCCAGGGGCGCGGCTGGCCGGCCAGCGGCGCGCGCAGCAGGGTGACCGCGCCGAACATCAGCGCGGCACACAGGACGGCCGGACCGGCGCGCCGTGCCACCGCTTCGGCCGGGACGCCGATCGCCGCCAGCATGCGCCGCATATTGAAGAACAGTACCACCGGATACGCCAGCAGCCAGGCATAGGCCACGCCCTTGATGCCCCAGCGCGTGCCGAGATAGAACGCCGGCGGCATGAGCAGGCAGGACAGCAGCACGTTGCGGAAATTGATGCCCGGCTGCCCCAGGGCGTCGGTGACGGTCGGCAGCATCTGGGTCAGGGTACGGAACGGCATCACCAGGCACAGCACCTGCAACGGCAGCACGGCGCCTTCCCAGCCCTTGCCCAGCACCACGCTGACAATTTCCGGCGCCACGCTGGCCATGCCCCACAGCAGCGGGAACGACAGCAAGCCGATATAGCCCAGCATCTGCAGCACGCCGGCGCGGATCGCCGGCAGGTCATGCTGGTTGCGCGACAGGATGGGGAACAGGACCTGGTTCAGGATGCCGGCCATGCGCTGCACCGGCAGCGACGCCAGGTGCATCGACACCGAATACCAGCCCAGCGCCTGGTCGCCCAGTACCCGGCCGACAATGGCCACGTCGGCCTGGGTGAAGCTGTACCACAGCAGGCGGGTGGCGGTCAGGCTGCCGCCAAAGCCGAGCAGGCTGCCCATGCCCTTCGGCGACCATTCCGGCCGCGGTTGGCCGGGCGCGCACCAGTTCAAGGCCCCCATACGCCAGGCCTGGGTGGCCAGCATGCCGGCCACCAGCGACCAGACGCCGGCGCCGAACAGCGCCATGAACAGGGTGGCCTGGGAGCCGACCAGGGCCGCGCTCAGTTCGACCAGCGAGCGCTGCTTGTACTCCAGGCGGCGCTGCAAGCGCACGTCCGGCACGATGGCCAGCGGCAGCAAGAGGAACTGCAGCGACAGCACGTGCAGCAGGGGCTGCAGGCGCGGCTCGCCATAGAAAGCGGCCACCAGCGGCGCCAGCGCATTGGCCAGCAGGAACAGGCCCAGGTTGACCAGCCACACCACGCCCATGGCTTGCCGCAAGTCCTGTTCGCTGACTTCCTTGCGCTGGATCAGGGCTGGTCCCAGGCCCACTTCGGCAAACATGCCCAGCAAGCCCAGCACGACGGTACACATGGCCAGCAAGCCGTAATCGGACGGCGCCAGCAAACGCATCACGTAAATGGTGACGCCCCAGGTGATCAGTTGCGAAGCCAGCTTGGCGCCGGCCACCCATTTCACGCCGCGCGCCAGGTCGGAATGCATTTTCATTTGGCCGTGCTCCGCGCCGGGAAACCGAATTTGCCCGGCTTGCCGGCCGGGATTACGTGCGCCAGCCAGCGCCGCAGGCGGTCTTTCTGCTGCTCGGTGACGCTGCCCAGCAGTACCACCGAGACCAGGGTGGCAGCCAGCACGGCGGCCAGGTAGGCGTAGCCTTTGCCCATGCCGGCCAGCACGATTTCAAACAGCAGCAGCAGCGGCAGGTGGAACAGGTAGATGGAAAAGGTGTAGCTGGCCGCCTTGCGGATCGCGCCCGCGCAGGCATTGAACAGCGGGGCGAAGTGGCTGGCGATCCTGCGGAAACCCAGGAAATTGAGGGCGATCAGCAGCGCCAGCACGTAATCGCCCAGGAAATGCTTGGAAAAATGCAGCTGGCGGTGCAGTTCGGCGCCCAGCAGGCTGCCGCTCCAGCGCGCCAGTTGTTCGCCCAGGTCGGCGTACTGGAAAGCCGCCAGGCCGGCCAGCGACACCAGCCAGCCAGCCCAACCCACGGCGGCCGGCAGCCGGTAGCCGCCCTGCCAGCGGTACAGCGCGACACCGAGTCCCCAGACCGGCGCCAGCAGCAGGATCTTGGGACCGATCACCAGCGCGGCCAGGCCCAGCCACAGCCAGCGGCTGCGCCCGCTGCCGAAGCACCACAGCGAGAACAACAGGTAATACGACATTTCGTAGCACAGTGACCAGTAGGCGGAATTCGAGAACGGCATGATGGACACCAGCCACAGCTCGTTGGCAAACAGCAGGCTGGCTGCCATGCGCAGCACCGGATGGTCGTAGGTGGTCAGGCCGCCGGCATAGTGCTGCGGGTTGAGCGCCAGGCCGATCTGGTCAGCCAGCGGCGCCAGCAGCACGGCCGGCAGCGCCACCGAATAGATGCGCGCCAGGCGGCTGATCCAGAAGTCGCGCGCGGTGGCTTCCTTGCCATCGGCGACAAAGGCGATCACGTAGCCGGACAGCAGGAAGAACACCACCACCGCGTTGTGGCCCACCGAATTGGGCAGCAGCGGCGCGGCCAGGGTCTTGGTGCTGGCGGCGTGCGCCAGCATCACGGCCAGCGCAGCGAGCAGGCGCAGCAGGTCGAGGTACAGCGAAAAGCTGCGTGCCATGCCCGGCTTGTCAGCCATTGCGGCGCGCCTCGAAATGTTCCGAGGCCAGCGCGGTCGCGTGCTGCATGGCCGCCTCGATGTGGCGGGCCCAGGCTGCGAGCGACAGCGGGTTGCTGACCTTGCGCGCGGTCAGCTGGCGCGGCAGCAGGCGCATCGCATACAGCTTTTCCGGAACCTTGCGCTTGAGCAGCACCAGGCCGCGGAAATTGGTCATCCACCAGTCGTCCTGCTGCAGGCGTTCGGCCAGGCGCGGCACCGTGAAGCTCGGGTGGTACAGGTTGAACGCGATCGTGATGCGCTGCTGGGTGCCGCCGTAGGTTTCCACCGAGTGCATCAGGCTGGCCGGGAACAGCAGCATGCGGCCATTGCGCGGGGTCATGAAATAGTCGCGCCGCAGCGGATCGGCATCACGGTCGATATCGATGGCCACCATGCTGCAATCTTCGAAACGGGTGCGCCCGCCGGCCGCCTGGCCAGCCTCGATATCGCCGACGTTGACGTAATACACGCCGGAGAAGAAGGAATGCACGCCCAGGTGGTCATGGCGCCGGTTGTAGTGGCCTTGTTCGTTGACGTTGGCCCAGGCCCGGACTTTCCAGCCGGTCGCGAACTCGGCGGCATCCCGGCCGGTCTGGCGCGCCACGTATTCGGCCGCCAGGCCGGTCATGCGCTGCAGCAGGCTGCGCGCCGGCCCCTCTTGCCAGTCCTGCAGGTCGGCATCGGACTGCCAGCCGCCGCGGTTGGTCTTCACGGTGCCACAACTGGTTGTGCGTCGCGCCAGCACCACATCGCGCAAGTCCCGGTTCAGTTGTTCACTGTCGGGCCAGTCGAAATACATGACGGGCGATGGGAAGAGCAGGTCCAGTTTGGCGCCATGCAGCGAGGCCTGCTGCGGGGACGAGGGATTCATGACGGTCCAGGGAGAGTAATTGCAATCAGGATAAGGGAGTTGGCTTGTCGTCGCAAGCACCCCGCCACCCACTTGGCAAAACGTCCAGCATATTATCTTAATGACATTGTTCCGGCAATCCTGAAATTGACACCAGGCAGCCCGACTGGCATCATCTTGATGGTCAATTGACAACATTTAATGGGAATCAAATGCTCCAGCTCCTGAGGTCGATCAAGAACAAATTCACGCCGGAGGCCCCGCTGCCGATGGGCGCCGTAGCCGAGCGCGAGGCCGACCAGCGCGGCTTGCCGGCGCAGGACCCGGGCATCGAGGCCGTCATCGCCGCCTGCACCGACTGGCTGCGCGCGGCCCAGGACCATTCGGCCTCGGCCGACGGCGGCGTGGCGCGCGACTTCAGCCTGGTCAAGGGCTGGGCCACCTCCTATCCCGAGACCACCGGCTATATCGTGCCGACCGTGATCGAACTGGCGCAGCGCCAGCAAAGCGACGAGCTGCACCAGCGCGCGCGCCGCATGCTGGACTGGTTCGTCGCCATCCAGTTCCCGGAAGGGGGCTTCCAGGGCGGCCGCATCGACTCCACGCCGCGCGTGCCGGTCACCTTCAATACCGGCCAGATCCTGCTGGGACTGGCAGCCGGCGCCCAGCACTACGGCGACCAGAAATACCTCGACGCGATGCACCGTGCCGCCGCTTGGCTGCGCGATTCGCTCGATGCGGACGGCTGCTGGCGCAAGCACCCGACCCCGTTTGCCCAGCCGGGCGAGAAGGCCTATGAAACCCATGTGTCCTGGGGCCTGTTTGCCGCCGAACGCGTGGCGCCCGGCCATGGCTACGGCGAAGCCGGCCTGCGCCAGGTGGCATGGGCGCTGACCAAGCAGCAGCCGAATGGCTGGTTTGCGTCGAACTGCCTGAACGATCCAGTCCACCCGCTGAGCCATACCATCGGCTATGTGCTGCGCGGCGTGCTGGAAGGCTACCTGCTGTCGCAGCGCCCGGAACTGCTGGCAGCGGCCGTGCGTACCGGCGATGCGCTGGCCGCCGTGGTCGGCGCCGACGGCTTCCTGCCCGGCCGCATGGACAGCCAGTGGCGCCCCGCCGTCGAGTACGCCTGCCTGACCGGCTCGGTGCAGAACGCGCATTGCTTGTTCCTCTTGTTCCAGCTGACTGGCCAGCAGCGCTACTTCGACGCCGCCCAGCGCCTGAACCAGTACGTGCGGCGCAGCGTCAAGATCGAGGGGCCGAAAGAGACCCGCGGCGCCGTCAAAGGTTCGTTCCCGGTCAATGGCGACTACGGCCGCTACGAATTCCTGAACTGGGCGGTCAAGTTCTGCATCGACGCCAACCTGCTGGAGCAGGACCTGCTGAAGGCGCGCCATGCTTAAGCAGGCCAAGCGCCTGGCCAAGGCCGTGCTGGAAAAGCTGCGCCGGCGCAGCAGTGCCAGGGAGGTCAAGCAGACGCAGCGCCATGTCAGCTGCGAAGAACTGGTGGCAGGACTGGCCCGCCTCGGCATAGCCAAGGGTGATGCCGTGTTCATCCACTCCTCCCTGAAAAGCCTGGGCTACGTGGAGGGCGGCGCGGCCACCGTGGTGCGGGCATTGCAGGAAGCCGTTGGCCCGCAGGGCACGCTGGTGCTGCCGACTTATTACATGCCGGGCGGCTCGATCCGCGGCACCTGCGAAATGCAGGACTATGTGTTCGACGTGCGCAAGCACGGCACCAATATGGGCCGCCTGCCGGAAGCCTTCCTGGCCAGCGCCGGCATTGCGCGCAGCGTGCACCCGACGCACTCGGTTTCCGCCTGGGGCCGCCATGCGGCCTACCTGACCGAAGCCCACCACCGCGCGCCATCGGTGTTTGGCGAGGGTTCGCCATGGCAGCGCTTTGTCGGGCTGGAGAACGCCAAGGTGCTGGGGCTGGGCATCTCGATGGGCCCGGTCACCTTCTACCATGTGCTGGAAGATGCAATGGGCGAGGCCTTCCCGGTCCCGGTATGGGGCGCGGAAACTTTCCGCCTGCCCTGCATCGACCAGGCCGGCCAGCGCAGCGAAGTGCCGCTGCGTCCGTTCGACCCGGTGCTGGCACAGCGCCGCATCGACCATCCTTCGCGCCAGGACTTGCGCGCTTACTTCATGGCGGAGTTCAAGCGGGCCGGGCTGCTGCATTCCGGCCAGGTGGGCGAGGCGCCGTCCTGGTGGATTCCCGCGCAAGGATTCTTCGACCACCTGCAGCACCTGGCCGGCGAGCACCTGACCATCTACTCTACCCCGGAACAACTGGCGGCACGGCCGCTGGCCCAGGAGGCGGATGCGCAGACCAGCGTGCGCCAAGCCTGACCATCGGCAGTTCGACCAGGTGGTAGCCGGCCCCGGTCAACAGCACCAGCAGCGACAGGAACAGGCTCCATTGCCAGAACGGGTGCAGCGCTTCCAGCGTACGGAAGGCCAGTCCCATCAGCGGGGGATGGAATAAATAAATCCCATAGCTGTACCTGGCGATGAACTGGCTGGCGCGGTTCAAGTGGGGCGCCGCCATCTCTTGCATCCACGGCAGCACCAGTCCCACCGCCAGGCAGACCAGCCAGCGGCCGTAGTGATTGGCACGCGGCTCCGCGTAAGCGACAAAGCCCGCGCTGGCCAGCGCCAGCAACAAGGGCCACAACCAGCCCGGCAGGCGCGCCCTGCCCTGCAGCCGCCAGGCCAGCACGCCCGCCAGGAAGCACGGAGCGAATTCGATCACGTTAAGGCGTGCGCTGACCAGCGGCTGCAGCAAGGCCAGCGGCACCGACACCAGCCAGAGCGCCAGCGTCCAGCGCAGCGGACGGTGCCGCAACAGCAGGTACAGCAGCGGCAGCAGCAGGTACATCTGCACCTCCAGGCACAGCGTCCACAGCACAGAAGACATGTAGCGCGAATACACCAGGTTCTGCACCAGCAGCAGGTTGGCGGCCAGCTCGAACGGGGTCCACTGCTTATCTTCGACCAGGTACAGCCCCAGCAGCATCACGACAGCAAGGGGATAGATGCGGCAGGCGCGCTGGAGGTAGAAGGCGCGGACCAGGGCAGCGCCGGCAAGTTGCTGGCGCTCCAGCGACTGCATGAGCACCAGGCTGGTATGCACGAAGAACAGCATGACGCCGAGCTGGCCCAGCGCGAACGAAACGGCATTGGTGCGGATGGTATAGCCGGCCAGGTGCGCGACCAGCACCATTAGCACGGCAAGCGCGCGCAGGAAATCGAGATTCGGCTTGAGCATCCTGGCTCCGGTCGCAAGGTGCAGAACCTTCAGTCTGCACGACGGCCGGTGCCTAGGCCTTGCGTTGCATCATGCGCCGGTGAGCTGGCTGGCGGCGACCGACTTGCGTTCGCGCCATGCCGTGCCGACCTTGATCATCGGATGTTCGATCAGGTGGTAGCCCGCGTAAGGCAGCACCACCATCAGGGCCCAGAAAAGGCTCCATTGCAGCACCGGATGCAAGCCTGTCAGCACGTCGAAACACAGGGCCAGCATTGGGTAATGGAACAGGTAGATGCCGTAGCTGTATTTGGCAATGGTCTTGCTGGCCTGGTTCAGGAGCGGCGTGGCCAGTTGCTGCACCCACGGGATCGTCAGCCCAAGCGCCATGCAGACCGCCCAACGCGAATAGTAGTTGGCGCGCGTTTCGGCAAACAGGATGTAAGCCAGGCTGGCGATAGCCAGGGCAAGCGGCCACAGCCAGGCGGGCAGCCGCTCCCTGCCCTGCAGGCGCCAGGCGACCACGCCTCCCAGGAAGCAGGGCACGTAGGCGAAGACTTCGAGCCGCGGCATGACCAGTTTCGGCAGCATGCCGATCGGCAGGGAGACCAGCCAGAACAGCAGCAGCCACTTGACTGGCCGATGGCGGAAGAACACGAACAGGAAGGGCAGCATGAAGTACATCTGGACTTCCAGCGGCAGCGACCACAGCGGGTCGCTCATCAGCCTTGTGTAGGTCAGGTTCTGGACCAGGGCCAGGTTGGTGAACAGCTCGAAATACGTCCACTGCTGGTCCGCCAGAAAATAGATCGCCAGCACCAGCGTGATGGACAAGGGATAGATGCGGCAAATGCGCTGGATGTAGAAGCGCTTGAACAGCGCGGTACCGCCGACTTGCTGGCGTTCCAGCGATTGCATCAGCACCAGGCTGGTATGCACGAAGAAGATCATCACGCCCAACTGTCCCATCGCATAGGAGGCCGGGGTAGCCTGGCCGTATGCGGTGCGGAATACATGCGAGAACAGCACGAACAGCACTGCTACCGCGCGCAGCAGGTCAAGGTTCGGTTTGTTCATCATGTCGCAGTACCCGGGAAGTCGAATTCACATTTTGCATCAGAATTGCAAGTTTTACAATTTCGAAATGGTGATCGAGGGGGGCGATGCAACATCGAACTAGAAGAGGCGCCATTACAGGTAGGAAAATGAGGAGGTGGCGCCGCCTCCCAATCCCAGGTGCACGCTGGTGCCGCCGACCGGTGCGATGCCGACGTTGTCGCCCGGCACCACAACCAGACCGTCCTTGGCACTGAGGTTGCAGATGGCGGGCTTGATTTGAAGCAGCTAAGACCTACAGTCAAAATCCTGGCCAGATTATGGGCGACTCTTCGGTCCCATAGTTGACCAACGCATCGACTGAACAATACGAGCCAAGGCTGATGAACTGCAAATCGGCACACCATCGTCCACCTACAGGCCCGGTGGGCGTTTTACCGTACCAGAAAGAAAAGACAAGCCACCTGTAAAAGTAAGCTGAGGCAAGAAAGCCTTCGTTACCGATAAGGTTGCCGGTTCGCAAAAGAGTTTGATCAGGTTTTGGTTTATTGACTTCGTCCTCATTTACCGCAATGCAGACCCAGAGGGCCGTTTGGAAATGCTCTGCACCGATGAGCGTAACGAGGTCTTGCGGAACCGGTAGATCAGCCGCTGCAATCTTACAGCCGAAGTTCTTTGCAAAGTACTTGAAGAGATTTAGCTGTTGAACTTCCCAATTACTTCCATACACAGACTGGAAGTTGATCTGCCGACGAGCAAGAATTTCATCTTGGTTGTCTTCGACGTACTCGATGAACTTGTCATAGGCCAGATCAAAAGGCTGAGTTCGACTATTGTTGCAGTGTGCGCAAAGAACATCTGGCCACTTCACCCATCTCGATTCCGGTCCTTGTAGAATCACAACCGAATCATCGCCGCGAAGGTAGTTCAGGTTCGCCTGTACAAATTCCTTTCCCCGGCCATGTACCCTGGTCAGGTCTGATTTCTTGATTTTGTGTTCAGCTGACGTAGCGGGGCTTCCGCAAATCCAGCAAATGCCCATAAGTCCCCCTTGCACAAAAGTCTACGTCGGAGCAGGCTTATCGCCGTACTTGAATTGGAATCTGGATGACTGGCTGTAGCATCTCCAACTGAGTACGGTAACGACGAACGATGCGGTCGTAAAGGTCGGGAATATCTGGAGCATGCACAGTTACAACCAATGCATAAGGGATTGGGTTGGGAGCCGTGGCAATTCCTCCTCCCTCACGAGCATTGTAGTGAATGTCAAACATTGGATTCTTAAGTTTGTCACCATCAATGCTGATGGACTTATGCAACGTCGTCTCCCACTTTGCAACATCGTCGCGCAGCTCCAACTCGTCCGCATGTTTATAGATGTCACTCTTGAAGAACGGCGCGGCATCCGGATTCTGTTGGTTTGGGTCAGTTTTTGCTGTGTCATGCGGTCTGAATGTGACTTCCAAGCCACTTCGCGTGTAGTTCACTGGATCTTGAGCGTCCGTTTCCGAAGCAAAGCAGAACGTCGCTTTCAAACTTAACCTCCCAGCGAGTGCACCTGATGGCACAGGGATCGATGCGCGGAGATACTTGGATGGTTCAAGATACCCCTGGTAAATGATGTGGGCAGTATTGTCGTCGCATGTTATGAGGTCTTCGATACTCTCTGGAATTCGTCCCCACCCCGCCTCCTTGTGTGGGTGCTTTACCCGTTCGCAGTGATGGACCAATAAAGCCTTAGCAGCAAGCGGTGAAATTGGTGTCCCCAATACGGCCCGCATGCTTACACCTAGTCTCAATGCGGCAGGCGATGAGAAACTGGTCCCTGTCGTCCCTTCAAGCATACCGGACTCGTTCAAGACGATGAACGGCTTGTCATCGACCCCGCCAAAGCATACCGCGTCCGGCTTGATTACACCTGGATTACGACCCGGCCCCATCGCACTATAAGGGGCACGTCCCCACTTACCAGTTACTGAATCACACGCACCAACACCCATAGCGTTCACGCAATCTGATGGCGGCTGGATGCGGGCGAGACCCGATGCGGGGTCGCCCTCTCCATTATTTCCGACAGCAATCGTAGCCAGCGTTTCCCCAGTTGCAAGGTAGCTGTCGAGAACGGCGGTCCATACGTGTACATCATCGTCTTCGATAGCCATGTCAGGACCAAGGCTTAGATTGATGAAGTCGTACTTATTCGTCGAAAGCACGTTATGTATGCGTTGAATCACATCAAAGAGCTGCATGTGAGGGTCGTTGGCACCAGATTGCTCATCAAGCACTCGCCAATGGTCTACGCGACATGGCGGCTTCGTGATCGACTTCCCATCTCCTAAGTGCCCAAACAACAAGGCTGACGTGACATGCTGACCGTGCTGCAGGTAATGCGGAACGGCCTTACCGATACCACGCGGCTCCTTGCCCGTGACCCAGGTCGATAAAACGGAGCCAGGTGGCAATCCGCCATCAAAAATCGCCACGCGGACATTGGGATCAAGTACAGAGCTATCAGAAAGCCCTAACAAGGGAGCATTATGACTGTCCGTTGAAACACCCATGGAGTTCTCGACAACCCGAAGCCTTGGCATCTCTCTAGCGACGCGCAGGAATGAGAACTTCGCTAATAGATTTAGTTTAGCTTCTGAAGTTCTCACCGGGATAAAGCACAGCCCGCCTACATGGATACGGCGGTCCATATCAGCTTTAATCCCCAGCTTGTGAAGATAGTTTGCAAAGCCGGAAATAATGAACTGTGACTCCGGCAATGCGCTGGCATGTAGAACAATCTCGAAAAGTGGCAGCTCATTTGTGCCTGCAACTGGCTTTACACGGTCTTCTGGCGCCATCAGATAGACGTCCTCCAACTCGATCAGCTCATCTGCCCCCCTTGTTTGCTCAGACCAGCTTGAAAGGTAGCTGGCCCAGTCTGCAAAATAGCGGCGCGGTCCCGAAACAAACAGTTCTGTTGTGAGCGCGTTTTCCTTGTGACGTTTCTTTCCCCACTTTTCAGGACGAACTGTGCGGCGGCGACTCCCGACGTGGCGCAGGCCTACTGCGCTTAACAGCTCGTCAGGAAAATAGGACTTCGCCATGTATGACGGATGCAGCGTGAGGACCGCCACAACCTGCTCGTTTGGGCAGGCTTCATCGGGCAGCTTCCCCATTTCTTGAACGAGATGATCAAGTTTCGGCTGAAGGCGTTCACGCGCCTGCTCGAATGTGTATGGGTGTGACTTCGGGCCACCACTACGGGGAGCAGGAATCTTCGCCGTCAATCGCTCGCCGTATCCAAGTAGGAAATTCTTCCGCTCCGCCATCATTGGCTCCTTCGATTAAGAAACTACCTCACAATGCTTTCTAATAGTGTCCCTGCTAAGCCCAGTCAGCGAATTTACCGTTCGTTGACTCATTCCTGCATTCAACAAGTTCTGTGCTACACGGAATTTTTCCGTCTTGGACAATGCTTCGATGCGCTGTCCGATCAATGCGCCCAAACCTTCTGCCAACGGTACGCCTGCGACAATTTCGTTTCTTTTGAGCTGCGAAATGATCCGTTTCAGGTCACTAAAAGAGACGCCAGAAAGCACGACTGGCACGGTATCTAAAATTGCCTCCGGGACGTCACCTTCATCGCCAATCCAGTTCGCAAGCGCGGTGCGGATGCTTTCGTTATTCGGTAACGGAAACTCAACGATCATGTCGAAACGACGCCATACGGCAGGGTCAAGCAAGTCCGGATGGTTTGTCGCGGCAAGCATCAAGCCATGCGCCGGCCATGAATCAATCTCCTGCAACAGCACCGTCACCAATCGCTTGAGTTCACCAACTTCAGTTGCATCGTCGCGCCGCTTAGCAAGTGCGTCCAGCTCATCCAAGAAGAGAACACAGTCAACTGATTTCGCGTAGTCGAGCACATTGCGAATGTTGTTCCCCGTTCTGCCTAAGAAACTACTCATTACTGCCGCCAGGTCAACCGTGAGCAATGGGAGGCCCAGCGATTTTGCCAGCCACTTCGCAGCTAAAGATTTGCCCACGCCGGGCAAACCAGTAAACAGCATGCTTCTCGTCGGAGCCAAATTTGCCAACGCCAATTCCTTGAACTTAGAACGTTCAATGAGAACTTGTTCCAGCCGTTCCTTTACTGCACCCTGCCAGATCGGCGCAACGTCCAAACTGACCCCATCCTCCAGCCGCGCAAGCTGCAACCTGGAATCCATGTCCACAGGAAGACGCTCAACCTCGTTTCCCCGCAACATTGCTGTACGAGGAGCGCTAGAACTCTGCGCCAAGGCTGCAAGTTGATCAGCAACCGCTGGATCGAACCGTGCGACCCGCCTCGCAATTTTTCTTACATAAGCCACAACGTCCGAGTGATTGCCCTCCAGCGCCAGCCGCGCAAAGTGGACCAAACTTTCGGCATCGAGGTAATTTTTGTCCATGTATCTCTCCATGCATTCTATCCATGCGGGAAAAAATGTGGAACATTTTTTACTCACATTCTAAATTTTAGTCCACATACTACAATAAAAGACCTGTGTAAACAATCAGTATTTGCGCAATTCCGCGAAGCAATGCATCAATTTATTGGCATAGATGCAAATGCCGAGACCCTATCAAGCCAGCGGCCATTGGCGGGCTTCCGATGCTCACGCAGCGCACTATGAGTAATTGAACTTGAGGGCAGACGTTCCATCCCCCAACATCGGACGACTGGGCAGGCCGAACTGGAAACGAAAGGCACTACCTGTTTCTTTGGCGTAATCGCCACCCATGGGGGGCGCTTCCGCGCCCCCCCTTACATATCCCCTTGAGCACTCGGAGCACATGGAGCACGCGGAGCACTCCGAGCACTCGGAGCACACGAAATCGATATCAACCCATTGTTTTTTAAGATTTAATTAGCAACAAATGTGCGAAACCGCGCAATTTAATATGCCGAACGGCACTGTTTAATGCAAAAATGGTATGTCGAAGATGCGTTTCGATGGCTTGTAATGAAGGGATTACACGCGCGGCAATACTGGTTGCTCCATTTTGCGCAGCAGTGGACACTGATGCTATCCCAGTGAACAACGGAAAGTAAACTTTATGGCAAATGGAAAACAGGCGTCCGCACGCCGCGTGAAAATGGCTGAGCGCGCTCAGCAGCAAATGGATTTGCATTTCCCTGGCGTGCCTGAAGCCTGGCTCTGGACACGCAAGAAGAATGATGGTTTCACAACGATGCCTCGCACTATGCCCTTAGTTATGCAAGCAATCGATGAGCAGAGCAAAGGGCAACCCGCAGGACACACTCTCTTCTGTCTTTGGGCACGATCACCAGATCACCCGATGCTTGTAATCGAGAACCCTGCCACCTTTGCCAGTGAAGCTGGGTTCGTTGGCGTACGAGCCGTAGATACCTGGCGTAGGCGCATGAAGGTATTGCGGGATCTGCATTTCATCCGCACTGAACCTGGGCCGAGCGGAGATTTCCATTACGTACTGCTCACCAACCCCAATGCGGCAACGGAAAACCTGAAAGTGGATGGAAAGATCCAAACAGGATTGTATGCCCGCTTCCTTGATCGCCTGGCGGAAGTTGGTGCGATGGGGGAATTGGATGAGCTACGACAGTATTGGGCTGCAACCGCAGCTCCCGTTCCAGCTCCGGCTTCCACGCCTCAGGTCGCACCGCCTCCGCTCCCGCCAGTGCCGCCCCCGCCACCTACGCAAATTAATTTTCAGTCAGGCAACTAACGTGGCCTTGCAGGGGCCTTAATTCACCGTTTAATTAAAACAAGAACAACATGCCATTGTCACCAAATGCACTCGAACTAATACGAGCAAATCTAGAGCTGGTTAAAGAGGGGGGGCACCCAAGGGTCATTTCTGTTGGATTCCTAACAGCGCAGCAACATGCTGCCATTAACACACTGCGAGAAAAAGAAGGTCAGCCTGCGCTTGAAAATCCAGAGATTCTTTTCCTGGGAAGGCATTTGTATAACAGCCGAAGTCGTGATGGATACACAATTGATGACATGTTGCAAATGATTTCGAGTGCACTGGCAGAGCACTCCGTTGCCGTAGCTCACCCAAAAATGACTGGCTTACTCAACGAAACACGGCGCATCGATGCGTATGGCAGCAGTGTCAAAGATCTTGCGGTACTTGAGCTGTATTCCAAGCGTCCCAAAGCCGAACTGTACTCGGTAATTCCAAAGGGCGACAGGAAGCCAAACACGATCCCGAAATGAAAACGGCCATCAAAGATGGCCGAAGTAACAACGGAGATGCAGTCCAGGGTAACGTATTTCTGTCCTGCGCCCCTGCACCTCTGCTCGAAATTATACATCAAAGTTGGAATAATTTCGCAACTGCGAAATAGCGTAGCTCGCCGCGAAGGAAATGGCGAACCCGAATGTGTAACCCCGATGTTACCCAGCGAGGAAACTGCAGAGTTTAGGTAACTCCTATCTGCTTGATATATTTGGCGCGGCTGGCGGGGATCGAACCCACGACCCTCGGCTTCGGAGGCCGATACTCTATCCACTGAGCTACAGCCGCTTTGCTGATGCTGAAGAGACACGAAGGATAGCCGGAAATCCATTCCATAGC
>Ga0209050_1002049_pt1 | contig 18564 bp, 14 predicted proteins | sample Araplavi_mTSA_r2_FD_184276 | JGI IMG/M metagenome (GOLD analysis project Ga0209050, IMG submission 184276) | Arabidopsis root microbial communities from North Carolina, USA - plate scrape MF_Cvi_mTSA_r2 (SPAdes) (version 2) | ecosystem: Host-associated > Plants > Roots > Endosphere | place: USA... | reverse complement strand
TGATCGTCGACGGCGCCCAGCATGGGTTGGCCGTGACGCTGATGGCGCTGCTCGAGCCGGGCGACGTCGTCGCCGTGGACGCGCTGACCTATCCGGGCTTCCGGCTCGTGGCGGAGACGCAGCGGCTCGAACTCGTGGCGGTGCCCGCGGCTGGCGCGGGGCCCGACCTCGGCGCGCTGGAGACGCTGTGCCGGCGCCGCCGGGTGAAGGCGATCTACACGATGCCCACGCTGAACAACCCGCTCGGCTGGGTGATGGCGGCGACGCGGCGGCGCGAGCTGGTGGCGATCGCGCGGCGGCACGGCCTGCTGATCGTCGAGGACGGCGCCTATGCCTACCTCGCGAAGGATCCGCCCCCGCCGCTGGCGATGCTGGCGCCGGAGCGCACCGTGTATGTGTCGGGCTTCTCGAAGAGCGTCGCGGCGGGGCTGCGGGTCGGCTTCGCGGTGGCGCCGCCGGACCGGGTGCGCGCGATGGCGCGCGCGATCCGCGCCACGACCTGGAACACGCCCGGCGTGATGACCGCGATCACCGCGGGCTGGCTGGAGGACGGCACGGTCGCGCGCCTGGAGGACGAGAAGCGCGCCGACGCGACGCGGCGGCAGCGGCTGGCGGCGGAGCGGCTGGGGCCGATCAAGCGGATCGGGCACCCGTCCTCGTACTTCGTGTGGCTGCCGCTGGGCGAGGCCGTGCGCGCGGATCAGGTGGCGATGGCGCTGCAGCGCGAGCGCGTGTCGGTATCGACGGCCGAGCCCTTCGCGGCCGGCCGCCAGGTGCCGCATGCGATCCGGCTGGCGCTCGGTTCGGTGGAGATCGGCCGGCTGCGCAGCGCGCTGGACCTCGTCCGCGCGGCGATCGAGGCGCGGACCTTCTGAGCCGCGCGGCTGGCGGGCGGCTGGCGGGCGGCTTCAGCCGATGCTCAGCAGCGCGCCGCGGCCGCTGGCGGCGGTGGCGCGGTAGAAGCCGGCCAGCGCCGGGAAGTAATGGAGCAGGTAGTCGAGCGCTTCCTCGCCGTCGCGGACCCAGATGTCGGGATAGATGTCGGCGGCGGCCATGGCCTCGGGGTCGAAGGCCTGGCGGAGCTGGTCCTCGGTGATGGTCGCGAGCGCATCGGCGATCTCGCGGACCTTGGCGGCGTCGAGCACGCGTACGTCCTCGTCCTCGCTGACCGGATCGCCGCCGAGCACGGCTTGCGCCAGTGGCGCGTCCTCGCCCGCGCCGGCGGCTTCGGCGATCGCGCTCAGCAGGAAGTGCAGGCCGTGCCAGGCCTTGTCCACGTCCACGATGCCGAGATCGGCCGGATCCTCGATCTCCTCTTCCTCGTCATACAGGCGCTCGATCGCCTCGGGGTCGTCGCGCAGCGACTGCGCGGTGTCCTCGTCGATCGGTCGGAAGCTGGCGTACAGGCCCATGAGGCTCTCCCTGATGGCGGTGGGGGTCGAAGGGAAACGGCGGATGAAGGACGGCGGATGGTAGCCGCCGCGCGCGTCAGGTGGGCGGCATCGGCTGGCGATACACGAGCACCTTGAGCGCGCGCTCGTCCGAGACGTCGGCGAAGCTCGCCGGATTGGCGACGCGCTCGATGAACGCGAGGCCGGGCGCTTCGGTGGCCAGGAGTTCATGCAGGAACTGCGTGCCGAGCTTGGGCGTGTTGAGGCACACGAGCGCATGGCCGCCGGGCGCGAGCAGCTCGGGCAGTCTGCGTGCGAGGCGGGCGTAGTCCTTGGTCGCGACGAAGCTGCCCTTCTGGTAGCTCGGCGGGTCCAGCACGATGAGGTCGTAGGGACCGCCGCGGCGGATCTTGCCCCAGGAGTTGAAGATGTCGTGCGCGTGGAACGAGGCGCGGTCCTGCACGCCATTGAGCTGATGGTTGCGCCGTCCGATGGCGAGCGGGGCGCGCGCCATGTCGTAGTTGTCCGCCGAGGCGGCGCCGGCGTGCAGCGCGGCGACCGAGAACGCGCAGGTGTAGGCGAACAGGTTCAGCACGCGTCCGCCAGGGCGGGCCTGCGCCCAGCGCCGGACCCAGCGGCGGCCCTCGGCCATGTCGAGGAAGAAGCCGTGGTTCTGCCCATGCGCCAGATTGACGAGGAAGCGCAGGCCGTCTTCCTCGACGACATGCTCGTCGGGGATGGCGCCGGCCATCAGGCGGTTGACGGGGCGGTTTTCGTCGCGATGCTGGAAGAGCCAGTTCAGCGGCTCGCCCGGGGCGATCTCGGACCAGCGAGCAGCGAGCGCGCTGCCGATGCGCGCGAGCTCGCCCTCCTCCACCGGCGCGAAGCTGGTGAGCAGCCAGACGGGCGGGTAGAAGTCGAGCGCCCAGTGCTCGCAGCCTGGATGCAGGCCGCCACGGCCGTGGAAGACGCGGCAGGCGTGGGTCGAGCGGGACAAGGTGGCGATGGCGTCGAGAAGCGGCTGCATGGGGGGCTCGGGGGAAGGGGCGACAGTGTAGTCAGGCGGACTGACCTGGAAAGGCTGGCCTCTTTCTGGAATTCACGAGAGACAGCAGCACTCCTAGGCTGGAGTCCATGAGCCAGATCGAACACTCCAACATGCCCGAGTCCAACCGAAACATCTCACGCGTCCTCTTGGGGGACATCCAGGCGCTGATCGATGCATCGCGCACGCGCGCTGCGCAGGCGGTCAATGCCGAGTTGACCCTCCTGTTCTGGCGGATCGGCCATCGCATCCAAACAGAGGTGCTGGCCGGACAACGAGCCGGCTATGGCGACGAGGTTGTTTCGACCCTGGCCTCGCAACTGGTCGCTCACTACGGCCGCGGATTCGGGGAAAAGAACCTGCGTCGGATGGTCAAGTTCGCCGCAACATTCCCTGACGAGCCGATTGTCGCGACAGTGTCGCGACAATTGAGTTGGTCGCACTTCGTCGCGCTACTGGGCCTGAAAGACTCTCTCGAGCGCGAGTATTACCTGCAGATGGCCTGCTCGGAACGCTGGAGCGTTCGCACGCTGCGCGAGCGCATCGACTCCCTGCTTTACCAGCGAACCGCGCTCTCCCAGAAGCCCGACGAAACCATCGCAAAGGAACTCGCCACCTTGCGCGATGCTCAGCGCATGTCTCCCGCGCTCGTCATGCGCGACCCCTACATCCTCGATTTCCTGGGACTGCAGGACACGTGGCAGGAAGACGACCTCGAGGCGGCAATCATTCGCGAGATGGAATCGTTCCTCCTGGAACTGGGCGCAGGTTTCACCTTCGTCGCCCGGCAGAAGCGCATCCAGGTCGATGACGAGGACTTCCATCTCGATCTGCTCTTCTACAACCGGAAACTGCGCCGCCTCGTGGCCGTCGAACTGAAAGTAGGCGAGTTCAAGGCCGCCTTCAAAGGACAGATGGAACTCTATCTGCGCTGGCTCGACCGGCACGAGCGGGAGCCGAGCGAAGGGTCGCCGCTCGGCATCATCCTTTGCACGGGCAAGAAGTCCGAGCAGATCGAGTTGCTGGAGTTGGACAAGTCAGGCATCCACGTCGCGGAGTACTTGACCGCCCTGCCACCTCGAGACGTTCTGATGACCCGCTTGCATCAGGCAACCCAGCGTGCTCGGTTGCAGGTCGAGCGCAGCGGATTGACAAGCCCGGCGTGAAGGGCGCTCGAGGCTCTCGCTGATTCACGAAGCTTTACGAGAAGCGGCTGGTTGCGGGCTCGGGGGAAGGGGCGACAGTGTAGTCAGGCGGACTGACTTGCATGCGCCAGCTTCGTTTCGCTATTTTCGAGATCGCGGGGACGCAGTAGGCTCGGGAACATGAGCACCAGCAAGCACGCCCAGACCTCCCGCGCCACGCGCAGCCGCAGACCGAAGGCGCCGCCACCGCCGACGCAGATGCATTTCGCGCCAGGGGCGCAAAGCGATGCGCCGGAAACCTTGACCGCCGCTGTCCGGCGGGCGCTGGCCATCTGCGCCCACCTCGGCGCGGATGATCCCTATCCCGATCCGGAGGCGCTTGCGGATGTGCACGGCGCCGTGGAGAAAGTCTTGAATGAACTGGAAGTGCTGGCGAGCTCGATCGTGCGCGTGCGGGACCCGCAGTATGGCGACCGGCGGGTGAAGGTGGAGTACTTCGCCGATCCGACCCGGCCAGCGGCGGTGCTGATGCGCTTCGAACCGGCGACTCAGGTGCCGGTCGTCATCGGTAAGCCAGAACGGATCACCACCTCCGAAGCCGCGAGCCTGCTGGGGCTGAGCCGGCCGCATGTGGCGATGTTGTGTGATCAGGGACACCTGGGTCCCGTCGAGATCACCCAAGGCGGGCAGCGCCGCGTCCTTCGTGAAATGGTCATGGCCTATCGAGAAGCGTCGCTGCGTCAGCGGCGAGCGCTCGACGAGATGCTCGAACTGACTGAGCCGCTCCTTGAAAAGGAGCTGGTGGACGCCAGGCGCGCAGCCGCGCGAAAGGGTGTTCACTGGGGGTCGGCGAAGCAACTCGCAGGACAGTCCGCGAAGCGCAAACCGTCCAAGGGAACGAAGTCCGGATGAATCAGCAGAGCACTTGCCTCCAGTCCGACATTGAGACGCTCATCCGCTCAGGCCCACCCACCGTCCTTCTGGACGCCAATGTCTTGGTGCCGCAGTACCTGCGCGCCGTACTCCTCGAACTTGCGGAAGCGCGCTTGTTCCGTCCCCATTGGTCCAAGCACATCCTCGAGGAGGTGCGTCGGAACCTCGCAGGCCTGCAGAGCAGGTATCGGCTGCCGACCGAGCGCGTCGATCGCTTGCTGGCGCTCATGCAGACAAGCTTCCCAGATGCCACGGTCACCGGTTACGAGCGCTTGGAGACATCCTTTGCCGGCTTGACGGATCCCAAGGACCAGCACGTGGCAGCGGCCGCCCTGCATCTCAGCAGAAGCGCACCCGGCCAAACAGCGGTAGTCCTTGTCACGCAGAACACGCGCGACCTTCCGCAGCGCGCGTTCACTGGAACTCCGGTGCTCGCTACGCGGCCGGACGCCTTCCTGCAAGCAATGCTCGCCATACGGCCAGCGATCTGTCTCGCAACGCTGTCAGCGCTCTGCAAGCGCCTACGCCGTCCTCCGATGAAGCGCGCGACATTGCTCGCGGTGTTGGAGAACGCAGGCTGCGCAAGCACTGCACTGTCCGTGGGCAAGCTTTGGAAACTGGTCCGGCAAGGGCGTACACGAGGCGCCTGATTCACGAAGCTTTACCCCCGCCTCATCAATCGCGCGCGCGGCGATGCGACGCTGTGGGCTCCACTTCAGCGGAGTTCCCATGAAAGCAGTGTTGACCGCCATGGCTGGCGCCCTGATCGCCGCCCTCGCCCTGACCACCGTGCCCGCGCACGCGCAGGACGCCAAGCCACGGCAGAAGCTCGAGGATCGCTTCGCCGCCGCGGACACGGACCACGACGGCAAGCTGACCAAGGCCGAAGCCCAGGCCGGCATGCCCCGCCTGGCCAAACACTTCGACGAGATCGACACCCAGAAGACCGGCTCGGTCACGCTCGACCAGGTCAGGCAGTACGCGGCCGCCCACATGAAGGACCGCAAGAAGTAAGACCCGCTTGTCGCCGCGCCGGCCACTCGGCCGGCCCGCGTGCAGCCGATGTCGCGGCGCCCTCGCTTTCTCCGGCGTGGGCGCCGCGCCACATTCCGCGCTCGAAAGACGCCAGCCCCAGCCACGCACGCTGACCGATTTGCGTCAGTTCACTCATGGCCACCTGTTCTCACCCTCGATGGCAACCCCACCCGCACTCACCACTCCTGCTGGCGGCCTGACCGATATCGGGCGGCCGCCCCACGAATGCAGGTCAGTGGACCTCCGGCCGTCACGAAGAGGCACGATTCCGGTGACGGAGCAATCCTCCTTAGGAGCCACCCCGCCGGCTTCGTTGCATCCCGTCGAAACGCCCGAAGAATGTGTCTCCTTCGCCGCTGGAGCGGCATCGAGGACGAAGGCACGCCCATGTTTCGAGCGGCAGTCATGGAATCCCAGCGAGCCTCTTGGCTCGGCACCATCCGGGTGGCGCGCCGGCCCGGATTCGGCTTGGTCGCGGGCATCGCGCTGGCACTCGCGATCGCGTTGATCGCCTTCACGGTCATCGGCGAGGTCGCGCGCAAGGCCCGCGTGCCCGGGCTGCTCATGCCGGCCGGCGGCCTGCTGCACGTGGCCTCACCGCTCGCCGGCCAGGTCCATGAGTTGCTCGTGAGCGAAGGCGAGCCGGTCCGGCAGGGCCAGCCGCTGGTGCGCGTGCGCAGCGAGCGGCTGCTCGACGGCGGCGACATGGGCGCGCTCAACCTGCGGGCGATCCAGACGCGGCGCGACAGCCTCGATCTGGAACGCCGGCTGCAGCAGCGGCAGGCCGGCGAGCGCCACCAGACCATCGGCGATCGCCTGCGAAGCCTGCACGTCGAAGCCGCCCAGGCGCGCGAGGAACTGGAGATGGTCCGGCAGCGGGTCGCACTGGGACATCAGAACCGCCAGCGCTACGTGGCGCTCGCGGCCAGCGGCTTCGTGCCACAGACGCAGGCGCAGGAGAAGGACGAGGCGCTGCTGGACCTGCGCGCCCGCGAACGCGGCAGTCAACGCGTGATCGAGACGCTGATGCGCGAGGCCAAGGGACTCGAGGCGGAGCTGGCCGCCATTCCGACGGCGCTGGCGACCTCGCTGGCCCAGCTCGACCGCAGCGTCGCGCAACTGGAGCAGGAACGCGCCGAACTGGAGGCGCGTGCCGGTGTCGCCGTCACGGCGCCGCGGGACGGACGCGTGAGCGCCCTGCCGCTCCATGCCGGCCAGGGCGTGCAGGCCGGACAGACGCTGGTGACGCTGATCGCCGACGCGCGGCGGACGACGGATGACGCGAAAACGGCGCCCGCGGCGCGCCTGGTCGCGCAGCTCTACGCGCCGAGCCGCACGGTCGGTTTCGTGCAACCCGGGCAGGCGGTGTGGCTGCGCTACGCGGCCTACCCCTACCAGAAGTTCGGCATGGCCCGCGGCGAGGTCGCCCATGTGAGCCCGACGCCGATCGCGCCCCAGGACCTGCCGGCGGGGCAGGCCCAGGCGCTGGTCAGCGCGGCGCAGGCCAACGAGCCGCTCTATCGCATCGACGTGCGGCTGGACCGGCAGGCCATCGCCGCCTATGGCCGCGAGCTGCCGCTGCGCGCGGGCATGGCGCTGGAGGCCGACGTGAGCCTGGAGCACCGGCGCATCTGGGAATGGCTGTTCGAGCCGCTGCTGGCCACCGCCAAGCGCATCTGAGCCCATGTCCCGCCCCACCCCCATTCTTCAGGCCGAGATCGCCGAATGCGGCCTGGCCTGCCTGGCGATGATCGCGTCGGCGCATGGCCGGCCCGTCACGCTGCCCGAGTTGCGCCGCCGGTTCCCTTCGGCGCTGAAGGGCCTGTCCCTGCGCGACCTGCTCGACATCGCGGCCGGCCTGGGCTTCTCCGGCCGGCCGCTGAAGCTGGAGCTCTCGCAGCTGCGGCAGCTTGCCCTGCCCTGCGTGCTGCACTGGGACATGAACCACTTCGTCGTGATGACGAAGCTGCGCGGCGACACCGTCACGGTGCTCGATCCCGCGGTGGGCGAGCGCCGCATGAGCCTGGACGAGGTGTCGCCGCATTTCACCGGCGTCGCCGTCGAGCTCACGCCCAATGCGGAGTTCAGCGCGGCGGCAGCGCCGCCGCGCGTGTCGCTGCGCGCGCTGACCGGTCAGGTGCTGGGCCTGGGCCGCTCGCTGACGCAGATCCTGCTGGTCGCGCTGGTCCTGGAGCTCTTCGCGATCGTCGCGCCGTTGTTCAACCAGCTGATCGTGGACGACGTGCTGACCTCCGGCGACCGCGATCTGCTGAAGCTGCTCGTCGCCGGCTTTGGCCTGCTGCTGGTGACGCAGACGGCGCTGGGCCTGGCGCGGTCATGGATGCTGATCCTGCTGACGCAGACGCTGTCGCTGCAATGGCGCGGCAACGCCTTCGCGCACCTGCTGCGGCTCCCAGTCGCATTCTTCGAGAAGCGCCATCTGGGCGACATCACTTCGCGCTTCGGCGCCGTCGACGCGATCCAGAAGACGCTGACCACCGCCGCCATCGAGGCGGTGCTGGACGGCCTGATGGGGATCGCGGCGCTGGTCATGATGCTGATCTACGCGTGGCCGCTCGCGCTGGTCGTGATCACGGCGGTCGGGCTCTATGGCCTGCTTCGATGGGCGAGCTACGGCCCCTTGCGCAACGCCTCCTCGGAACGTCTGGTCGTGGCGGCCCGCGAGAGCACGCATTTCCTGGAGACGCTGCGGGCGATGATGCCGCTCAAGCTGTTCGGCCGCGACCAGGAGCGGCGCGCGCAGTGGCAGAACCTGATCGTCGAGGTCCAGAACCGCGACGTGCGCACCGCCAAGCTGTCGATGGCGATGAGCACCGCCAACGCCTTCATCTTCGGCGTCGAGAACCTGCTGGTGCTCTACCTCGGCGCGACGCTGATCCTGGACGTCCAGCAAGGCGCCTCGACGGGGGCGCCGGCGGCCTCGGCGATGACGGTGGGCATGCTGTTCGCGTTCCTCAGCTACAAGACGCAGTTCACCGGGCGGGTGTCGGCCCTGATCGACTACGCGGTGGAGCTGCGCATGCTGGGCCTGCATGCGGAGCGGCTGGCCGACATCGCGCTGGAGCCGCCGGAGCCGGACCAGGCGCCGGCGAGTGACCTGGCGCACCTGGACGCGAGCCTGGAGCTGCGCGACGTGAGCTTCCGCCACGGCGATGGCGAGCCGTGGATCCTGCGGCACGCGAACCTGGTGGTGCCGGCGGGTCAGAGCGTGGCCATCACGGGGCCGAGCGGCGCGGGCAAGACGACGCTGATGAAGCTGCTGCTGGGGCTGCTGGAGCCGGTGGAGGGCGAGGTGCGCTTCGGCGGCATGCCGATGCGGCAACTGGGGCTGAAGAACGTGCGCGCGCAGATCGGGACGGTGATGCAGGAGGATGCGTTGCTGACGGGCTCGCTGGCGGACAACATCGCTTTCTTCGATTCGCGGCCGGATCTGGCGCGGGTGCAGGCCTGCGCGGCACTGGCGCTGGTGCATGAGGACATCTGCCGGATGCCGATGGGCTACCAGACGCTGGTGGGGGATCTGGGGAGCGGGCTGTCGGGCGGACAGAAGCAGCGGCTGCTGCTGGCGCGGGCGCTGTACCGCGGGCCGAGGATCCTGGCGCTGGACGAGGCGACCAGCCACCTCGATGTCGAGCGGGAGCGGGCGGTGGCCGCGAACCTCGCGCAATTGCCGGTCACGCGGCTGCTGATCGCGCACCGGCCGGACACGATCGCCGGCGCGGAGCGCGTGCTGGTGCTGGAGGGCGGCCGGCTCGACGAGAGACCGCGCATCGCGGTCTGACGCCGGGGCGGCGGCCGCCGGGGGTCACTTGTTGTCGATGGGCTTGCTGACGTCGCGCTCGAACCACTTGGTGGAGATCTTCGCGTAGGTGCCGTCGGCCTGCAGGTCGGCGATCGCCTTGTCGATGGCGGCCTGGAACTTCGGGCTGCCCTTGCGGAAGGGAATCGCGTTGGTGGCGGGGGTGCCGATGGCGGCGCCGGCCTTCACGGGGAGCTTGGTCTTCTCCTTGAGGTAGGGGATCAGCAGGCTGTCGTTGAGGGCGGCGTCGATGCGGCCGGTGGCCAGGTCCTGGAGGTACTCCGTGGCGCCGGGATAGGTGCGCACCTCGACGCCGTCCCAGCTCTTGGCGAGGTCGGCGAAGTTGCTGCCCTGGCCGACGCCGACCTTCTTGCCCTTGAGGTCCGCGGGCGACTGGAGCTTGCGGGACTCGTTGGCGCGGACGATCAACTGGGGATAAGAGGTGACGTAGGGGGCGGAGAAGTCGAAGGTCTTGCGGCGCTCGTCCGTGGCGGCGACCTGGTTGACGATGACGTCGTACTTGCCGGCCTGCAGGCCGGCGAGGATGCCGCTCCACTCGGTGGTGGTGAATTCGGGCTTGACGCCGAGCTTGGCGGCGATGGCCTTGGCGATATCGACGTCGAAGCCGTCGAGCTGTCCCTTGGCGTCCTTGAAGTTGAACGGGGGATAGGTGCCCTCGACGGCGACGCGCAGCGTGCCGCGTGCCTTGACGTCGTCGAGCAGGTCGGCGGCGTGGGCCGCCAGGGAAGCGCCGGCGAGCAGCGCGGCCGCGATCAGGGAAGTGCGCAGAGCTTTCATGAGGCCCTCGTTGTTCGTAGGAAGCGCCGATGTTGCCACCAGTCGTCCCGGGACGAGGTCATATCGATATGACGAGGGGATCTGTGAACAGGATCAGCGGCTCAAAGGAAAACGGCCGCTTTCGCGGCCGTCCCCTCTTTGCGTCTTGGGATCTGACGTCCGTCCGTGGAGGGAACTGTCAGGTCATGGGGTCCAAGCGCTTACGAGGCGAGATGATAAGAGGACATGGCTCGTGCGCGCATCACGTCATTCGACAGAGGCGCATCAAAAGCTATGCCTCGCCCCCACCGCCACGACGGTCGGCCTCTCCCCCTCCCCGATGCCCAGCGGATTGATCGCGAAGTCGTAGGCGGCGCGGGCCTGGTTGTCGATGCGGGAGACATAGGCGTAGAGCCCGGTGCGCTTGGAGAGCGCGTAGTCCGCGCCGAGCGTCCATTGCCGCGATCCGCTGTCGTCGCCCGCCGAGACGAAGCCGACGCGCGCGCCGGCCGGGCCCTTGCCATCGCCGGCGTGGGTGAAGCTCGCGCGCAGGTTGAGCGCCGCGGCGATCTGCCAGTTCGCGGTCACGAAGAACGCATCGCGCCTGAGCGCGCCGATCGGTGTCTCGTAGCGCAGCCGTTCGGCGGCGGCGGCGAAGCGCCACGCCCCGAGGCGGTACGCGGCGCCGATCTTGGTCGCCGAGTCGGTGAGGCCCGGGCCCTGGTAGCCGCGATGCCGCTCGTGCGCGAGCGCCAGATTCCACGGACCGCTGTCCCACGTGATCGAGGCGGACCACAGATCCGGGCGCGATCCGCTCGGGCCGGTGTCGCCGTCGTTGACCGCATACGCGACGCGGCCCGCGAGGCCGTTCCAGGCCGGCGTCCAGTACTGCACGATGTTCTGCTGACGCCGGTCGAAGGACGCGGTGTTGGCGGTGTGGTTGGTCGTCGGCGCGGAGCCGTTGGCCATCAGCGACATGTAGCCGGCGGTGGTCGGATACCAGGAATCGAAGCTGCTCGTGGCGAGCAGGTAGGGCGTGCCCCAGTGCCCGGCGAACAGCAGGCCATAGGGCGTCTGCAGCCCCACGCGCGTGTCGCGATTGGCGAGTGACGATCCCGCGCCGGTGTCCACCGCAAGCGAGCCTTCGATCTGGAACAGCGCCTGCAGGCCCCCGCCCAGGTCCTCCGCGCCGCGGAAACCGATCACGGAGCGGTTGTTGGATTCGCGATCGACGGCGCGATCGCGCGGTGAGTGGCCGGCATCGGCGTGCTCGAGCGAGACGTTGAGGCGGCCATAGATGGTGACGGTGGAGTCGGCATGGGCCGAGGGAGCGGCGAACGCGAGGGCGAGCGCGGCCAGCGCCAGCCGGGGAACGGAGCGGTACTGCATCGGAGTGACGAGGGTGGAGTCACGGCGATAGTGACGCGGGATCGAAGCCGGGGATTCTCTCGTTCGGGGGAGGCGCGAGGCGCCCTGTGCGCGCGCGCTCGGAGCGGCGCCAGCACCATTCGAAGGCGATGGTGAGCGCGACCAGCAGGACGCCATAGACGGGCCTCGCAGGATCGAACGCTTCTGTGGACATGTAAGCCGACTCCATGAAGGTCGTTCCCCGGGTGAGGGTCAGCGAGACATTCAGCGCCACATGCAGCAGGGTCGTGCAGACGATGGATTGGGGCCTCATGAAGACGATCGACAGGAGCAGGCCACCCGGGAAAATGAATGCCTCGTTGCCGATCGTATGCATGGAGGTGAACAACAGCGCACCCGCGACCGCTCCCACCCATTGGCTGAAGAACAGTCTGCTCAGCAAAGGCTGCAACAGCGCGCGACAGAACATCTCCTCGGCGAACGCGCCAACGACGATGGTCAGCACGACGCCCGTCAGCAGCCCGGGATCAGCAGCGTAGGGAGCTGGAAGGGCGAGGTGCGCTGCCCAGAACTCCCCTGGGGCGGCAATCGCCGCAGCAAGCGCGGGCAGCATCGCTGCCGCGAGGGAAACGCCAAGCGCCGCTGCCGGCCGCGGCGCAAACAGCGTCCGCAGGGGCGGTCCGCGATGGAGCCAGGCGAGCACAGCGACCGTCACGCCGGCCTGGAGCACCAGTTCGGCCCGCGTTCTCAGATAGGGCGAGAGCCATGCGTACTTCTGGGCGAGTGCAGGCCACACTGGCCATACCAACTTGCCGAACAACAAGCAGAACGTGAGCGCGGCCACGATCAGCAGCAGGTTCTTCGCGAAGGTCTTGACGCGGTCCGGCCCGCGAGAGTTTCTTCGGCACCAGAGCTCGACGGCGAGTGCAAGCAGCAGAAAGCCGATGAACAGGAGCGGCTTGGCCGCTCGGAATCCGGCCGGGTCCAGCAGGCTTGAGGCGATGAGCGGGCCTCCCTGCAGGCAGGCAACGGAGAGATCCAGCGTGGCGTGAATCAAGGTCGTGCAGATCACCGATCGCGTCCGGATGAAGGCGACCCCGAAAAGGATGGCGGAGCAGAAGGTCGCCGGCCGGTTACTGCCCTGAGCCAGCGAGAGCATCAAAGCGGCGGCGAACAGGGCGACCCATCGGTTGCCAAACATCCGCTGCAGCGTGGACTGCAGGAGCGCACGGCCCCAGATCTCCTGCTGCAGCGCCCCCAGCAAAAGTGTCGCCATGGCGACCAGCCAGGATTGCGGCTGCTCGAATGGATTGATCGGACGGAATTCGCTGTGAAGGACATCGGGATTGACGGCGAACGCGGACCCGAAGGCAGTGAGCAGGATCGCCGTCGCCACCGGCAGACCCATGGCCACTGCCGGGCGAATCAGCGACAGCCATCGCGGGCCGATGTTCCACCAGGTCATGGCACCCAGCAGCGCCAAGCCCATGAGCGTCATCTTGAGATTCAGGGTGAACTGGTGGTCTCCGTCGAATCCAGACTCGAATACTGACCATCCGCCGGCACCGCCAAATAGCGCGGTCCATTTCCCGAGCAGCACGATGGTAATCAGCAGCGGGCTCCATTTGACTATTCTGACCAGTCTTCCATAAGCGAATGGGAGGATTTTCAAGCGGTCGATATACCGAGGCATAGGTCAAGACGAAAACAATGGGAGCCGCATCCTAGTCATGCGGAAACCCATCGCCGCGAGGAGTTTCCCGATTACCTATGTTTGCCACCAGCCAGATGAACTAGCCCACATTTGCCATCCCGCCGGATCGGGCGATACGCAAGAATTTGCCGGCTTTCATGAGGAATACTCAAAGGGCGACACGGCTGTTAGCTTCCGGTCAGCGGATGGCTGTCATCCGCTCGCGCCCGAGCGGTTATCGGGAAGTTATGAGAGCGAATATGCAAGTCTTGACAAGCGAAGAAATCGGACTCGTCTTTGGCGGCAACGGCGGCAAGGACGCGCCCGAGAAGAAGCCACCAGAGAGTTCACCGAAGGAGCCGGGAAAGCCGAAAGAGAAGGAGCGCTTCGACCTCACCAAGTGCATCAGCGAATATTCAAGCCTGCCCGGTGTCAGTGAGAATTCGGCCATGATCAACTGCACCACAATCTACATTTACAACCGGTTGATGAGCTACTACTAAGAGCTCTCAAGGGCGCTGCGGCGCCCTCCTTTCATTTCCCTTCCCCGTTAGGATGGCCGCCGTTTCTGTGCCTCCCCTTCCCTGCCGCCGGTGACTGCCGCCCTCGACATCGATCTGCTCCGAAGCCTGCTGGCCGTCGCCGAGACTGGCGCGCTCAGCAAGGCGGCCGCGCGCGTGGGGCGGACGCAATCGGCGCTGAGCATGCAGATGCAGCGGCTGGAGGATGTCGCCGGCCAGCCGCTGCTGCATCGCACCGGGCGTGGCGTGACGCTCACCGCCGCTGGCGAACGCCTCGTCGTGCAGGCGGGCGAGCTGCTGCGCAAGCACGACGAGGCGCTGGCCGAGTTGCGCGGCCAGCGCATGTCCGGCCTGCTGCGCTTCTGCTGCCCCGAGGACTACGCGGTCTCGCTGCTGCCGCATCTGCTGCAGGGCTTCGCCAGCCTGCATCCGCAGGTCCAGATGGAGGTCGTGTGCGCCCCCACCCCGCGCCTGCTGGAACTGCTCGCGCGCCATGCGGCCGATCTGGCGCTGGTGTCGGTGGCGTCGGGCAGCGAGGCCGAGGTCATCCGCGAGGAGCCGCTCGTGTGGGTCGCGCAGCGCGGCACACCGGCCGTCGGCATGACGCCACTGCCGCTCGCCCTGGGCGCGCCCGACGCGCTCGATCACGTGCTGGCCCGTCAGGCGCTCCAGGCGCAGGGACGCGCGTTCCGCATCGCCTATGCGAGCAGCAGCCTGGCGGGACTGCTCGGGATGGCGCGCTCGGGCCAGGCGGTCACGGTGCTGACGCGCGCCGCGGTGCCGGAGGACCTGGAGATCCTCGGCGAGGACCGCGGCCTGCCGGCGCTGCCGGCCGTCGCGCTGACGCTGGCCTTCGACCGGGAGCGGCCGTCGCCGCTCACCGCCGCGTTCGCGGCCCACGTCCGCAAGTTCCTGCCGCGCTGATATCAGCCATCAACACTATTGGCTACCGCGGCGGCGGCGATGTGCCTACGCTCCGGGTCCTCGATGGTTGATGGAGGACCTCATGTCGCGCAATGCCGATCCGCTTTTCTGGGAACGTTCCCGCCAGCATCTGATCCGCTACGGCGGCAGCTTCGAGCCGCTGATCATCGAGCGCGCGCGCGGCAGCTTCGTCTACGACGCCGACGGCCGCGCGATCCTGGACTTCACCTCGGGGCAGATGAGCTCGCTGCTGGGGCATGGGCATGTCGAGATCGCGACCGTGATCGCGGAGCACGCGAGCCATCTGGACCATCTCTTCAGCGGCATGCTGAGCCGGCCCGTGGTCGAGCTGGCGACGCGGCTGGCGGGCATCGCGCCGTCCGGGCTGGAGCGCGCGATGCTGCTGAGCACCGGCGCCGAGGCGAATGAAGCGGCGATCAAGCTCGCCAAGCTCTACACCGGCCGGTATGAGGTCGTGAGCTTCGCGCAGTCGTGGCACGGCATGACGGGCGTGGCGGCGTCGGCGACCTATTGCGCGGGACGCAAGGGCTACGGGCCGGCGGCCGTGGGCTCGTTCGCGATCCCGGCGCCGAATCCGTATCGGCCGCGGTTCGAGCGCCAGGGCGTCTATGACTGGCAGGCGGAGCTGGACTACGCGTTCGATCTCATCGACCGGCAGTCGAGCGGGAATCTCGCGGCCTTCATCGCGGAGCCGATTTTGAGTTCGGGCGGCTTGATCGATCTGCCGCCGGGGTACCTGAGCGCATTGCACGCGAAGTGCCGCGAGCGCGGGATGCTGCTGATCGTCGATGAGGCGCAGACGGGGATCGGGCGCACGGGCGCGATGTTCGCGTGCGAGCGCGATGGCGTGACGCCGGACATCCTGACGCTGTCCAAGACGCTGGGCGCGGGCATCCCGTTGTCGGCGGTGCTGACGACGGCGGAGATCGAGGAGCGCTGCCACGAGCGCGGGTTCCTGTTCTACACGACGCATGTCTCGGACCCGCTGCCGGCGGCGGTGGGGCTCAAGGTGCTGGAGATCGTCGAGCGGGACGCGCTGGTGGCGCGGGCGCGCACGGCCGGGGCGCGGCTGGAGGCAGGGCTGCGGCGGCTGCAGCGCGAGTTCGATTGCATCGGCGACGTGCGCGGGCGCGGGCTGCTGCTGGGGGTGGAGATCGTCAAGAGCCAGGCCGGCAAGGAGGCGGCGCCGGAGCTCGGCGCGGCGATCACGCGGGCGTGCATGGCGCTCGGGTTGAGCATGAACATCGTGCAGCTGCCGATGATGGGCGGCGTGTTCCGCATCGCGCCGCCGCTCACCGTCAGCGACGAGGAGATCGACCTCGGGCTGTCGCTGCTCAAGCGCGCGATCGAACAGGTGGTGTGAGCTTGCGCCGGGCTCGCGCGCCGCGACGGTGTCACGTCATCACGGCCTTGCCAGCAGCCTCTCGACTTCCTCCGGCGGCACCGGCTTGCAGAACCCGAATCCCTGCATCAGGTCGCAGCCCATGGCGATCAGCGCCGCCTCGTCGGCCTCGAGCTCGACGCCTTCCGCCACCACCGTCATCCGCATCGCATGCGCGACGCGCACCATCGACTCCACCAGCATCCGCGAGTCGTCGTTCGCCGCCATGCCGTGCACGAAGAACCGGTCGATCTTGATCTTGCGGCAGCGCAGCCGCCGCAGGTACGCCAGCGAGCTGTACCCCGTCCCGAAGTCATCGATCGCCAGCCCGTAGCCCAGCCCCTGCAGCGTGAAGACGAAAGAATCCGGCTTGTCGATGTCCTCGAAGTTCAGGCTCTCCGTCAGCTCGAACTCCACCTCCCGCGGACTCAGCTGCAGCGCTTTGAGCTGCTGCAGGAAGCGCTCGCGGTGCTGCGGCTTCCTGCACTGCTCCCACGACAGATTGATCGCCACCGGCGGGCACGCCAGCCCGAGCGCCTTCCATCGATCCAGGTCCAGCCGCAGCTGCGCCAGCAGCGTCAGCCCCAGCTCCACCACCAGCCCCGAGGACTCCGCCACCGGGATGAACTCCACCGGCGAGACCCAGCCGCGTTCCGGGTGATGCCAGCGCGCGAGCGCCTCCAGGCCGCGGATGCGGCGGTCGGCGTCGTACTGCGGCTGATAGGCCAGCCGCAGCTGACCCAGCACCAGGCCCTCGCGCAGATCGTTCTCCAGCGCCAGCCGCGACTGCAGCATCTGCCCCAGCTGCGGCGTGAAGAGCTGGAAGCTGTCCTTGCCCATCTGCTTGGCCTGCCGCATCGCCGCATCCGCGCAGCGCATCGCGTCGCTCGCCGTGCCCGCCTGATCGGGCAGCAGCACCGCGCCGGTGCTCGCGCGCAGGTGCAGCCAATGGCCGTCGAAGAACAGCGGCTGCGCCAGGCCGCTCTGCAGCCGCGCCGCATACGCCTGCAGCGCCGCCGCGTCCGGCCGCGGCGACAGCAGCACCGCGAACTCGTCCGCCGAGAGCCGCGCCGCCATGTCCCCCGGCCGGCACAGCTGCCGCAGCCGCTGACCCGCCGCCTGCAGCGCCGCGTCGCCAGCGGCGTGGCCGAACTGGTCGTTGATCTGCTTGAAGTTGTCCAGGTCCAGCAGCAGCAGCGCCGCCTGGCTGTCGTGGCTCAGCACCTTCTCCAGCAGCTGGCGCAGGTGCTCGCGGTTGGGCAGGTCGGTGAGCGCGTCGAAGCGCGCCAGATAGCGCGTGCGGCGCTGCGCTTCCTGCATCTCGGCGCGCAGCCGCTTGGACAGCAGCCAGGCCAGCGCGCCCGTCGCGGCCAGCGTGCCCAGCGTCGCGCCGATGAACTGCAACAGGTCCCACCACATCGGCAGCCGGCTCGCCTCCAGCGACAGCGTGCCCACCACGCGCTCGTTGGCGAGCACCGGCACCTCCAGCGCCACCTGCCCCGCCCAGTCCTCGAAGCGCGAGCGCTGCGCCGGCGGCCGCTGGTAGACGCTGAACAGGCTGCCGTCGCGCTTGAGCAGCCGCGCGCGCAGCGTGGCCGGGTTCTGCTTGAGCGCCTGCAGGATCTCGCCGCCATCCTCGCGGCTGTCGAAGACCAGCGCCGCGGAGGCCGTCTGCGCCACGATGCCGGCCTGCGTGCGCAGGTCCTCAAGCTCGCGGTCCTGCAGCCGCCAGTACTGCATCGCGCTGAGCAGCAGCGCGAAGGTCAGCAGCGCGGCCAGCGACACGGCCAGCTCGCGCCAGCGCTCCAGGGCATCGAGGATCTTGGGGTTCATGGCGAGGTCGAGGGATGGCGCACGAAGCGCGCCAGGCGCAGCAGCTTGGCGCTGATGGTGAGACCGGCGCGGCGGGCCGCGTCCAGGTCGACGTCGAAGACGATGCGTCCGTCCTCGACCTGCAGGTTGAGCTCGGCGCCCTGGTCCAGCATGCCGGCGGCGTCGGACAGCACGAGCAGCGGCGCATGCTCGATCGCCGCGCGCCAGGCGGGACGCGGCTCGGCGAGGTAGAGCACATGGCAGCCGCCGAGCTGCTCGGGCCGCGTGACGCGGCGCACCTCGATCGCCAGGTGCCGGATCGGGCGGCCGGCGAGCGACTGCATCGCGGTCTCGAGCGCGTTGTCGGCGGCGGTGCACAGCTGCAGCGCGCGGCCGGTCTCGCGCTCGGCGGGCCAGGTCACGAACATCAGGGCGCGGTAGGTCACCTCGGCCTTCAGAGTGTCCGGGCCGGTGCCCTGCGCCAGGGCCGGCAGCGGCGACAGCGCGCCGCCAACGCCGAGCCCTGCGAGCAGCGCGAACAGGGCGAGCCGTGCAAGCCGTGCAAGCCGTGGAAGCAGCGCGGGCAGCCAGGCGAGCGCGAGCGCGGGCCGCGGCGCCGCGAGCCGCTGGAAGCGGTCGCGGAGGCGGCATGCGGGGAAGGCGCGGCGCATCGGCATCGTGGGGGCGGTCAGAAGGCG
>Ga0209050_1002044_pt1 | contig 18599 bp, 12 predicted proteins | sample Araplavi_mTSA_r2_FD_184276 | JGI IMG/M metagenome (GOLD analysis project Ga0209050, IMG submission 184276) | Arabidopsis root microbial communities from North Carolina, USA - plate scrape MF_Cvi_mTSA_r2 (SPAdes) (version 2) | ecosystem: Host-associated > Plants > Roots > Endosphere | place: USA... | reverse complement strand
CAGAAAACTTTCAAAGACCAGATGAGCGAATCAAATTTACTTTTATCAAGAGCCGCCTACGTCTTTTGCTATGCCTTTCCCGATATCAGATATAATCGATACTCTTCTTGAATTTGGCCTACGTTTACAAATTTATCATCACGGCAGCCGTATTGGTGACGAGAAAACTCAAGAGCTTCCTCATATGTTGCAAAGGAGTCGCTTTTCCCAAATTCCAAGTCAGGATCGAGCGAGGCAAACTCGTAAATATCCAGAAAGTTTTCGTTTCCCTGGTCCAGTACCTCAAGATAAGTAACGATGTAGGTGCCGTTTTTTTGCGGTTCAATCGTCAACCATTTGATGATTGTCTCCTCTTCGTACTTCGTCGTGCCAAGCCATTGCTCAATGCCTTTTCCTAACCTCAGACAGGTTATGAGCTGAGCATTTTCGAGATAAATAAATTTACGGCTCATAGAAAATCAAGATAAAATATATGGGAAGAAACAAACATCCCATCCAAATACAAAGTTGCCAGAAATCCCGGTAGCTATTCCGTTTTGCCATTTTCAAAACAACGCCGATCAGGAAATTAAGCAACACGAGCGCGGGGTAGTAGAACAAAAAGATAAGATGAGCTTTGTCGTCGTTAATGGCCATTACCTGTTTGACCAAAGCGACTATCAACAACAGGTTGGCAAAATAAATTAACGCGCGCATCATCTCACCGGGATTTACTTTTTTCCATTTCATGATGATCTGATCCACACGCCTTCACGGTTTTATCATGGGAGCTATTCAAAACGGATACCGGCCAGGGATAGCAACGGAAAGCCCGAAGTGCGGGGCCTTGTGCGCAGACGGACTTGAAGTGGATAGCCCGGCCCCGAGGCCTCCGAGGGGGGCCGCCACAGCCTCACTCCCACCGAAACAATTTCACCGCGACAACATATACGATCGCCAGCCACACGCCCATGCCTATCATATCCACGGGAAGCTCCGTCAGCCCCGCTCCTTCGTTTGCTATTTTGCGAAGCGCATGACTGACATAGGTGAGCGGGGAATAGTCGGTAATCGTTTTAAGCCAGGTGGGAAAACCATCGCGCGAGAAAAATATCCCCGACAGCAATAGCAACGGCAGTTGAATGAGGTTGGCCACTGGCGCGACCTGTGTTTCGTCGCGGGCCCAGCCGGCAATGGCAAAGCCGATCCCCAAAAAGATCAGGATGCCGATGATGCAGACCAGGAAGAAATTGACATAACTCCCCATCATATGAAACCCGAAAAAGTAGGTACCAAAAACGAGTAAGATAACTGCCGTTGACAAGGTGACCAACAGCCTGACCGTGGCCTGTGCAAACACAAAATAAACCGGCTGCACCGGTGTGGCCTGGATCCTGCGCAGCGCGCCGCTGGCCTTCATCGCCACAAAGCTGAACGCCACACCAAAGATGCCGAGTTGCATGATGCTCATCGACAAGATGCCCGGCAAAATAAAATCAAAATAGCCGAGGTTGTTCACGGCCACGCCCTCGCTCTTGACATCAAGCACGGTGGGTGCGTTGGTCACCTTCTTGTCGAGGCCGGTCACGATCTGCACGATGACCATGTTGGCCATGTGGCCGCTTTGGGGTTTGCCTTTGTTGAACCGGGTTTGGATGGTGCTGGCGGCGGGTTTGCCGTCTTCGGTCTTGCCAAAGTTTTCGGGAACGATCACCTGCAGGTCGATGTCGCCTTTGCCAAGTTCCGTGGCAGCGTCGGTCTCCGTGGTTTCGCGAATGTTGAACGCCTCTACACTTTTGAGGGCCGCAACAAACTGTTGTGCCATTTCAGTGGTGGCCTTGTTCGTGAGGCCTACCTGGATGCGCGGACCGCGTCCGGATGCCAGAAAGCCAAACATCGACAACAGGGCCACCGGGATGAGTAGCGTAAAAATGATCGCTCCCTTGTTGCGATAATACATTTTCAGCGAGGCTTTTGTCAGGGCCAGGAAAGAGCGGGTGTTCTGGTTCATGTTAGTCGCGGAGGGTTTTGCCTGTCAGGTCGATGAATACGTCTTCCAAGGTCGCGGGCGGAACTTCGGTGTGGGGTACGAAACCTTTGGCCAGCAACTGTTTGATGAGTTGATCGGGGGTGTCGAGGGCAACGATCTTTCCGTCGTCCATGATGGCCACGCGGTTGCAGAGGAAGGAGGCTTCTTCCATGTAGTGCGTGGTGAGGATCACGGTGGTGCCCCGGTTTTTGATCTGGGCGATCAGTTCCCAAAGGTTTCTTCGCGCCTGTGGGTCGAGGCCGGTGGTGGGCTCGTCGAGGAAGATCATCACGGGTTTGTTCACCAGCGTGGTGGCAATGGAAAACCGTTGCTTCTGGCCGCCGGAAAGATTCTTGACCAGGAAGCCGGCCTTGTCTTGCAAGCCCACATCGGCCAGCAATTCGGCAGCGTTGATCCTGGCTCCATAGAGGTCGGCAAACATCTCCAGCAACTCCGTGAGCTTCAGGTTTTGAAAGAAGGCCGACGACTGTAGTTGGATGCCGATGCGTTGCTTGACTAAGTATGGTTGTTCTTCCGTCTTGACCCCGTCGAGCAAAACCGTGCCCGAGGTGATGGGGCGCAGGCCCTCGATCATCTCGAGTGTGGTGGTTTTACCGGCGCCGTTGGGACCGAGTATTCCAAATACTTCTCCTTTGTTCACCGAAAAGGAAATGCCCTTCACAGCATTCACTCCGTTTGGGTAGGTCTTGATGAGGTTGTTTACTTCCAGGATGGCTGGCATAAGGTGTGATTTTGATGTGTAGGGGGGCCACGGGGGTGAATTTAACCAACTTTTCCCACTGCAAGCAAGCCAAAAAAAATCCCCGCCCTTCCCGGTGAGATCAGGAAGTGGCGGGGCTAACTAACTATGAAATTTAAACCAAACTAAAAGCTAACTGTGTTTCACTCCGTGTCCCACCACATCCGTGTCATGAAATCGTCTTTTCCCTGGCGACTCAAGGCATCGCTGTAGTTTTGTGCGTTAAGATTCTGTTCTGTATTCGGATAGATCATGCGGCGAAAGATCTGCCCACCCGTGGCGTTGCCCGCGTAGTTGTTCGGGATCAGCGCCGGGTAGCCTGTGCGGCGATAGGTGCTGAACACTTCCACGGCGTTGGGGAAAACACCGACCCAGAATTGCGTATAGATCTGTTCCAGCTGCTCGTCTTCGGTTCCCGCCGTGTTGAGGGCGTGATCGCTGACATACTTTTCAATCTTGGCGTTGGGGATGACACCCCCCGCGCCAAACAAGGCCAACTGGCGCATGGCCGCGCGGATGCCGTTGTTATAGAGATCGCTGGCCGTTTCGGTTGCGTACCATCCTTTCAGCGCGGCTTCGGCCAAAAGAAAACTCGTCTCCACGTTTGTGAGAATGGCCAAGGGCGCATCCAGTCTCAGGATGGTCTTGGGGTTGGGTTCGGAGTAGGTCACAAAGTCGGCGGGCTTGGCGCTGAAGGTGGCCGGCATGCCTTTCTGTACCGCCACCGTGGTGTCGGGAGCCCCATTCACATAGACGATCGACAGCACCGGCAGGCGCGGATCGTTGTTGGTCTTCAGGAAGGTGATGAACGACTCCTGGTACTTTCCGCCCTCGGTGTTGCTCACCCCGTCGGCGCGGATGTAGTCCGAGTTCAGCAGGTTGTAGGACAGCGGGTTTTGGTTGATCACCTGGCCCGTGTTGAGGTAGTTGATGTCGGCGATGTCGGCATCGTCGCGGATCACACCGGCGGCAATCGCTTTCTTTGCCCACAGTTCTGCATTGGCGGCGCTTACCTTGGTCATGCGCATGGCCAGGCGGAGCATGAGCGAATAGGTGAACTTCTTCCACTTCGTGACGTCGCCGTTATACAACAGGTCGGCATTCCCGAAATTCGGCTTCGTAGCATCGAAGCTGGCACCGGCTTCGTCCAGCTCCTTCAGCATATCGGCATAGATGGACTCCTGCGAATCGTATTTGGGCTTGTAGACGGAACTCACATAACCAAGCGCGGCTTCCGAATACGGAATATCGCCATACATGTCGGTGAGACGGCTAAAGCAATAGACGCGCCACACGCGCGCAGCGGACAACAAGTTGACCTTGGCAGGATCCTCTTCCACCGCACGGATCACTTCGCCGATCTCGTTGATCTCTTTCGGATAGGCGGTGGTAAACAATCCATACGCTTGCGTATTCTGACTGGTCACGTACTTGGACCCAAAGCCAGCCACATCGTTGTAGCTGGTGGTGTATTGCATCGTGCCCATCAGCAGGACGAGCAGGTCGGAGGCGCCGTCGTATTGCGCCTTGGTGAACATGTATCCGGGCGTCACCGCGGGGGACGCGTCGGGGTTGGTGTTCATTTCCTCAAATCCCTTGTCGCACGAGGAGCAAACCAGGCAGGCGGCCAGCAGCAGACTGCCAAAAGAAAGGGGGTGATTATATTTTTTCATGTCTTTTCGCTTTTATGTATGCTTAGAATTTTAGCATCAGGTTCATACCATAGCTGCGGGTGCGCGGCAAACCGAACGATTCGAAGCCTTGGGCGGAGCTGTTGGTATAGCCTTGCTCGGGATCGAAATTATCGGTGCTCTTATAAAGCGTCAGCAGGTTGCGCGCGACAAACGAGATGCTCGCCGACTGCAATTTCAACACCTTCAGGTTCTTCACCGGAATGTTGTAGCTGAAGATGATCTGGCGGAGTTTCACAAAGCTGCCATCGTGAATGAACTTGTCGGAGTAGATCTTGTAGTTATCGTAGTATACACGCAGACCCGTAACCGGAACCGTACGCGAATACGGATTTCCTTCCTGGTCTACACCCGATACGTCGAGCCCGTTCTCACGACCCGGCAGCGTGCTCTTCATCTTGCCCAAACGTGTGGCATACACTTCCATGAGCGAGAAGATCTTGTTGCCGTATTTGCCGTCGATCAGGATGTTCAACGAAAAATTCTTATAACGGAACTCGTTGGTAAGCCCCATGGTGAGGGGCGGCACACCTTGTCCCAGGTTTTGCAACCCTGTGGCTACGGGAAGTCCGGAAGTCTTATTGAAGACGATGTTTCCGCTGGCGTCCGTTTGTGTGCGGGTGCCTACGATCGTTCCGAAGGGTTGCCCCACAATGTTGTTGATGTAGGCCCAGCCGTTCACCGATGACGCCATCTGGATTTGATCCAGACCGTCGGCCAAGCGCACCACCTTGTTCTTGTTGTAGGCCACGTTGTAGCTCACGTTCCAGGTAAAGTTGCTGTTCTTGACGGGCGAACCGGTCAGCAATACTTCGATACCCTTGTTGCTCAACTCGCCTACGTTCAGGATCACGCTGTTGTATCCCGAGGTGGGCGTGATGGCCGTCTTCACGATGTCGTCCGTGGTTTTGCGGTCGTAGTAGGTCACATCCAATCCCAGGCGATTGCGGAAGAACTGCAATTCAAAGCCCGCTTCATACGTGGTCGACGTGAGGGGCTTCAGGTTGGGGTTGGTGATAATGTTGGTCTGCGTGGTCGGATCCATCGTCACGTTCTGCAGGGGCTGGCCCGAACTGGGCACCATGCTATAGGTGAGGTTGATCGCATACGGATCGGGAGTAGCGCCGCCCACTTGTGCCCAAGAAGCGCGCACCTTGGCAAAATCGATGGTGTTTGGCATGCTGAGGGCTTCCGACAACACAAAGCTACCACCGATCGAGGGATAGAAAATCGTATTGTTTTTCGGACTCAACGTAGAGAACCAATCCTGACGGCCCGTCACGGTGATAAACGCCATGTCTTTGTAACCAAAGTCGGCCGAACCAAAGATGGAGTTGATGCCCGTGCGTTGGGTCAACGGTGTGGTGGATTGCGTTGCCAGGTTGGTCGTACTGTAGAAGTAGGGAATGGTGAAGTTGCTTCCCGCGATGTTCAACTGCTTGTAGTCATAGCGACGCTGGTTGCCGGCCACGAAGGCGGTGATGCTGAAGTCCTTGATCTGCGCGTTGTAATTCAGCGACAGCATGCCGTTGGTCTCGGCCACATCGGTTTTGTAGTTGTTCAACTGACCGAGGGGCACATACAATGTTCCACTGGGGACGATGTAGTTGTAGTTGTAATTATAAAAGTCACGGCTCACCACGCCTTTCAGCGAAAGGTTCTTCAGGATCTTGTATGACACGCTGGCCTGGCCGATGAAACGATTCTTGATATCATCTTCCTGATATTTGTTGGCCACGAAATAAGCGTTCGAGGCAATGGGCGCATCGTTCCACGCGATCTCATTTCCGTTGGCATCATAGCCGGGTTTGATCCACCGGATGTCGGCGGTGTTCGCCATCATGTAGGGTGTCCAGTTGGGATTGCCCAGCGCGTCGCCGGCCGTGGGACGGTTGTGTGCTTTCTCCAGGTTGTATTGAATGGTGGCATCCACCGTGATGCGCTCGCCCAGTTTCGAATTGATGCTGAGGTTGGCCGTTTTCCGGTTATACGTAGAATTCGGCAAGATGCTACGGCTGTTCAAGTCCGACATGGACAGACGATAGTTCAAAGCATCGCTCCCACCGGTGAAGGCCAGCGTATTCGTGAGGGATGTTCCGGTTTGATAAAAATTCCGGACGTTGTCGCGCTGTGCATTGTAGGGATGGGTCAGGCCATCCACGGCGACGAAATCCGTTCCGTCGATCTTGGCACCGAACGAACGGCGGCCTGTCGTCACGGCGTCGGCGAGCGTCATGGGTTTCACGCCATTGTCGCCCTGGCCGTATTCGTATTGCCAGTCGGGATAGACAGAGACCCTCTCGGTCGTGAACGTGCCATTGTATTCCACGCCGATACCGCGTTGGGCTCTGCCCTTTTTGGTGGTGATCACGATCACCCCGTTGGCTGCGCGCGATCCGTAGAGGGCGGCTGCCGTTCCTCCTTTCAACACGCTGATGGATTCGATGTCGTCGGGGTTGATGCCCCCGATACCATCGCCACGATCCACGTTGCCGGCGCCGCCGTTGGTGGTGGCGCTGCCGCCGGGTGTCGTGTTATCGATGGGCATACCGTTCACGACATAAAGCGGTTGGTTGGCGCCCGTGAGCGAACCGTTACCGCGAATGACAATGCGGCTTGATCCGCCAGGTCCGGTGGAAAGGCCGGTGGCATTTACGCCGGCGATCTTTCCGGTGAGCGCATTGGCTACGTTGTTCTCACGTGCCTGTGTAAATTCTTCACCTTTCACTTCCGTTACCGAATAGGCCAGTGCACTCCGCTCCTTCTCGATGCCGAGGGCGGTCACAACCACTTCGCTCAGTGACCTCATCTCTACCGGCAGTACCACATCCACCACGGTTTGACCCGCTGTGAACGGCACCTCTGTGGTCTGGTAGCCAATGAATGAAAAGATGAGTACGGCGCCATCGTCGGGTGCGTTCAGCGTGAAGTGTCCGTTCGCGTCGGTGGTGGTGCCGGTAGTAGTTCCTTTAATGATCACGTTCACCCCGGGCAAGGCCATGCCATCGTCCTGGGAAGTTACAGTTCCCGAGATGCCGATAGCAACGGCCTGCTCCTGTGCTGTCGTTTCTGTGGTGGCGAGCGTTTCGGAAGACGTTCCACTCAGGGCTGCATTGCCGGTGGTACGGTCGGCAGTAGCAGTAGAGAAGATCGTGAATTGTTTTTTGTTGATCTGTTTATATCCCAACATGCAGGAGGCCAGCATTTTTTCGAGGATGACTTCCGGAGCCTGTTCTTGGCGAAGCCAGGTGGCGGAAACTGTTTTGCCATCCAGCAGCCCCTCGCGGTATGCAAAACGTAAATGGAAACGTTTCTTCAAGTCATGCAGAGCGTCTTTGAGCGACACCGTTGACTCCGTAGTGGGGTTTGATCCGGCAGAGGCCTGCGCGGAGCGGAGGGCATTGCCGGCGGAAGCATAGTACTGGCCCAGGCCGCGTAGCACGGGGGCGCTCAGGAGGACGAGCACCATCAGCCACCGCTTCAGGAATGAAGTGTAGTCGAATCTGTTCATAAGGTTTAGTTAGGTTTGGATGAAAAAGCTGCGATTTTATCTTCTTGACATAGTGATATGTTTATGGTCCTCTTCAATACGAATACCCAGCGTAGCCGACACGGTCGACAGCAATTCCTCGACACTGGAAACGCTGATCTCCCCTTCGATGCGCAAATCCAGGAGGGCGGGGTCTTTCACCTCTACGGTGTAGCCATAGTCCTCTTGCAGGGTCTTCACAATATCTTTAAGCGCGGGGTTGGTAAACAGAAGCTCCTGCTTCATCCAACTGGTGGCACGCTGCGGATTCGATAATTTTTTACGGGCTAGTAATTTCTGTGATCCATACTCCACAAAGTCGCCGGGCAGCAGAATCACGTCGGGTGCATGCACGGAAGGCGTGCCGGTGAACTGCACTTTTACCTTGCCAGTGATCAGCGTGACATTCGTTTTTTCTTCGCGCTGTTGCACGTTGAACGATGTCCCCAACACCTCGATGTCGAGGTTGTTGCTGTGCACGATGAAACGATGCGCCGGGTCGATGTGAAGCGTGTCGCGGTTGATGTGCTTCACCTTGAAGAAAGCTTCTCCATCGATCCACACTTCGCGGGGCTCGTCTGCCTGCCAATTGCGCTCATAGCGAAGCGTGGAATTGCCGTTGAGCATGACCACGGAATGATCGGGCAAGATGACCTTGGTGATCTCGTTGTGTGCCGTGGTCACGAGGTTACGGTGATCGCTCATCAGCCAAAGCACACCGCCAAACACGGCCAGCAATACAATCGCTGCAGCCGCCTTCATGTACATCGGAATAACGGTCGCCGGTTTCTGCACGGGCACGTGATTTTGCTGGATCTCGGAACGGATCTTATCCCACACGGCATCCTTGCGCGACTCGTTTGTAAAGGTCTCCAGCCTGCGGTATGTACCGATGATGGATGACGCCTGACTCACCACCTCTCTCTTCTCCGGATAATGCGTCAAGAACGCTTCCCAGAAAATGTTGGCCTGCGTGTCGGGGGCGATCACCCAACGGATAAAGAAGTCGTCTTCCAGGAAGTCGGTTAGTACATAATGAGAATAGTCCTGTACGCGCATGGTGTCGGCATTTGCTTTTACAGTACTATTACACCTGCACCCCCCGCAATTATCCCTCGTATGTTAATTATTTTTTAACATGGGGGTCACTTTTAATAAAATAGGTCAAATGGAGGCCGAAATGGATATTGGAGGGAATGGTGGAGCAGTGACGTGCCGGTGGACCGGGTCTCACCCTTCTGTACCGGTCCTGGAAACGCAATAGACCAGCAATACGCAAAGCAAGTGGCGCAAGGCGTCTTTCAAATTGTCGACTGTCTTATACCAGAGTTTGTACACGGAATTGATGTTGATGGACATGATCTCTGCGATCTCCTCATATGAGAGTCCTTCATAAAAACGCATATATACGATCTCCTGCTGGCGCGCGGGCAGCTTGCCGGTGACATCTTTAATAATGCGTTGCAACTCGCGTTCGTCTTCATCCACTACGAGATGGTCATGCCATGAGAGCTCGAACGTATAGTCATAGCTTTCGGTAGGCGCTAACGTGAACTTGCGTTGTGATTTAATCTTTCGAAACAAAGCATGGCGCAACGCTTTGTAGAGATAATTCTTCACCGAAGAAGGCTCGCCTAACGTTTCCCGGTTGGTCCAAAGTTTTACAAAAAGATCCTGGATGGCGTCTTCGATAAGCGCCACATCGCGGGTGAATTTATAGCCATAGTTATTCAACCGTTTGTAGTAAGCGTCATAGAGCAATGTATACGCATGCCAGTCTCCTTTTTTGAAGTCGCTCCATATATCACGCTCGTGTTCCAGTTCCATACAGGAAACCAATGTAAACGGAACTGCGCGGAATTGCTACAACCGTCAACAAATTTGCGACGAGTGTTCGCCGGAAACGTGTGAAAGGGGATGGTGTGTGAGGCGTGTGCCCCGGTTCCTTTTGATAGAAGTAAATAAGCGAACGACGATTCGGATGGCAGTGTGCGCGTGTGCGCGCAGAGCACTCGCCTTATACCAACGTCTTATATCCTGATCGCGCCACTTACCCGATTGAGCTATTCACACCCAAGTTTCAGCTTTTCCTTTTTTAAGAACTCGCTAAACTTCTTGTACAAAAGATCCATGCTGGTTTCCGTTCCGGGTGGCACAGGCATGTAATATATAAATGGCTTCCATTCCTCGGGGTAGTCCACCATCGCCCAGACATCCGCTACAGCTTTTAGTTTGTCGCTGACTGTTTTGAAGGATTTCATGATATCATCCAGATAGCCGATGCCCCATATCCGAAGATTGGCGCTAGTGGTGGCATCGTCTAAATTGGCAATCTCCTTAACAACCGCCAGAAAGCACTCCTTCGATTTCTCGCTAGCGGTGTATAGCGATGCAATCACCTCGGCACTTAATTTACCAAGTTCCTCGGGTGAAATCTCATGCAGGGCTTCGTCGACAGAGAGCCAGTTTCGGGTTATGCCAACGTACGCCAGCGGCCAATCGATCAAAAAATTATTTCTTGTTAGTACATTCATTTATTTGTAGCGAATCTCCTTTGGCAAATGAACAGTGGATGGCAGGTAATTCTCAAAACGTGCGCATGCATCAGTATTGACTTAAAACTAAGACGAAGTCCACAAGGCACAAGAACAAATGGACCCGTTGACGAAGGTCACCCATGCCATAACAACTAAAGCTGATGCCAACATAAAGGAAGTCATTCTGAAAACAAACACATCCGCAAAAAAACGTAGCCATACTGCAAGCCCTTTGCAGTTTGATCGAATATTCCCCTGAAATTAAATACAATCTTCCCCCTTGACGAAAAAAGGGCGCCCGAACGGACACCCTTTCTCTATATCATACGGTTTAATTTCACTCATACCGCAGCGACTTCACCGGATTGGCCATGGCCGCGCGAATGGACTGAAAGCTCACGGTGATCAAGGCAATAAAAATCGTGAGCACGGCCGAGACTACAAATATCCAATAGCCGATATTGATCCGGAAAGCAAAAGTATGCAACCACTTGTCCATAAAATACACCACGAGTGGTATGGCAATGACATTGGCGATGATGACCAGTTTTAGAAAATCCTTTGACAGCAACAAGAAAATATTCGGAACGGAAGAGCCCAGCACTTTGCGGATGCCAATTTCCTTGGTGCGCTGGCTGGCCGTGAACGATGCCAGACCAAACAAGCCCAGCGAGGCTACGAAGATGGCCAGCAACGCGAAGAAGCCAAAGACCTGGCCGAACTGTCGGTCGGTCTGGTATTGGCGTTGAAAGAAGGTGTCGAGAAAGAAATAGTCAAAGGGATTTTCGGGAAATTGCTGACTGTATTTCTCTTTGATGTAGGCCAGCGTTTGCTCGACGTCTTTGGCTTCGACTTTCACACTGTAGTAAGCATGGTTTGCGGGTAACAAGTGAAATGCGGTCTGGCGAAAGTTGCTTTTCAATCCTTCCTGGTGATAGTTCTCCACCACTCCCACCACCGTGAGCGTATCGCTGCCAATCTTGACCTGACCGCCTACGGCATTTTCGGGTGTGCCGAAGCCCAATACTTCAATGGCCTTTCGGTTGAGGATCACGTTGCTGGTGTCGGCTGTGAACTCCTCGGAGAAGACGCGGCCGGCAAGTACTTTGTTTTTGTAGGTGTTGAAAAAATCGGGGTCGATGCCCATGCGATACATGACGATGCCGGGCAACTCCTGGTCGCCGCCGATGCGTTTGCCGCCGTTGGTCCAATAAATGAGATTGCCAGGCACTTCCGACGAAGCTGTGAACGACTGCACATTCGGATGGCGTTGCACTTCACTTTTGAACGAGCGAAGCTGCGAAACGTACGTGCTGCTATCGGTCACGCCCGGAGCATTGATGACCAGCACCTGATCGATATCCACACCCAGGTCACGATTTTGCATGAACTGCAGTTGACTGTATACAATGAGCGTTCCGGCGATCAGGGCCACGGAGGCAACGAACTGCATCACCACCAGCATCTTTCGCAACAGCAAACCTTCGTGCGTTCCCTTCATGGATCCCTTCAACACGCGCGCGGGCTGATAGGACGACAACACAAAAGCCGGATACAAGCCCGACAACGCCGAGCCTGCCAGGAACAATACTGCAGCGGTATACCACAGGGTTGGGTCCATCAGGATGCTCGTCGCCAACACTTTTCCCGAAAGGGCATTGAACAATGGAATGGTGGCGCTCATCAGCGCTACGGCGGTGATCACGGCGCCGAAGTTTACGATCAACGCCTCTGCAATGAACTGCCCCATAAGTTGCACACGTCCCGCGCCGATCGCCTTGCGCACGCCCACTTCCTTTGCGCGCTCCACGGCCCGCGCGGTGGCGAGGTTGATGTAGTTCACCCAGGCGATGACGAGGATGAAGAAGGCGATGATGGAAAGAAAATATACTGACCGGCCGTTGCCATTAACGCGGGCTTCCTGGAGGAGGTCGGAGTTCAGGTGGATGTCGGCGAGGCGTTGGAGGGAGAACTTAACTCTCTGCTCGTCTCCTTCGGCGCCGTATTTTTTGATGAAGGCCGGAAACTTGGCTTCGAGTGCCTTGGGATCTGCGCCAGGGCTCAGTTGAATGTAGGTATAGAAGTCATACCATCCCCAGGCCTGTTCTACATCCGGGCCGAAGAGTTTCACTAGCGTGGGATAGGAAAGCAGGAATGAAAATTTGAGGTGCGAGTTTTCGGGCGATCGGATCACACCGGTGATCTCATACTCTTCCTCGTTGCCAAACTTTATGCGTTTGCCCAGGGGATCGGCATCACCGAAATATTTGCGCGCGGTTTCTTCTTCCACCACCGCCGTGTTAGGTTCTTTCAATGCGGTTGCGCGATCGCCCTTCAACAAGGGATATGAAAAAATATCAAGGAAGCTTTGATCGGCCGTGAAGAGGTTGTCCTCCTTCATCTGCATGTCGTCGTAGCGGATCACGCCGCCGCCATATCGCAAATACAAGCGACAGGCTTTCTGCACTTCCGGATAGTCCGCCAGCAACGCCGGCGCTACTTTCGGAAACGTGGTGGCGCATTGCAACACGAGTTCGTTGTCGCGGTAGCGGTCGTACTGCACGCGATAAATGTTTTCCTTGTTGGCGTGAAAGTCGTCGTAGCTGAATTCGTCTTTCACGTATTGCATGATGAGCAGGCTGGCCGCGAGACCAATGGATAGCCCGAGCACGTTGAGCATGGAAAAGCCTTTGCGACGGGAGATGTTGCGGAGGGTGGTGAGGACGTAATTTTTGAACATGGCGAGCGGTTAGGTTTGACAACGAACCGCAATGACAGTGCCACCCGTGGGGCGGCTTATTTCGGGTGATTTAGGGGATTGGGAATACAGGCAGCGTGTGGAAATGGACGAATTCGTTCGGATGCGGACGGACCGTTTTATGTTACGCCTCAAAATCTCACACACCTGGACACCAGCCCAGAGTCAACCACTTTGCCATTTTGTTTATAGGAATATGCCATATTGATCACGATCATCGATCCCTCCTCCATCCTAAACCCAGCAGGCCAAAATAATAAACTGGTAAATTTTCCTTTGGAACGAAGGCGACGGACGAGGGAGGTGTTGTGATGCAGAAACTTCACCTCAAGGGCTTCATAATCCAATTGTAGATTTGGCAACGCCGGGGGATTCAGTAGTGTGGTGAAAGTCAGAACGCTGTTCGAATTATAGTTCGCTGATTTCAGCGCTGTCGCAGTAAATCCCCGGCCAAAATCTATGGTGGCAATGGGGACCGGCAATTTATGTATCGCGCTGTCGCGACTAAACCATTGTTCGTAGGGATTTGCCTCTTCCTTCGGCAATTGGTCCGACCAACTGGCCACAAAAAACTGTCCGTGTTTTAAGGTGCGGTCTCTTGTGAGGATAAGAAAGCGATCAAATCCTGCGGGGATTACAAGGTGCGCCGTCTTATCCCCAAAGGGAGGTTTCTTTACAAAAAGTTTAATGCCCCTGATACGCTTTTTCAACGTGGCCGTATCACCTTCCCCCAGACCAAAATAGTCGTTTATCGGACTGCTGTCTTTATACGTTTCACCAAATATTCCATCGACGCTAAACCGATACTCTTCATCCTTCGAATCCCCTGCGAATACGATACCCGTTTCAACCTCTGGCCCCTCTGCAGAGGCCGCAGTGTTGGGCGACGGTGGAATGATGCTTGTGAGAGTTGATTGCGAGCGTGCAGGCCATGCAATGACCACGGCGATCAAGAGGGTAGACAAAGGAAGTTTCATGTTATTGTGTTTTTGAGATAAATGATCAGCGACCATACGCGACCATCCTACCGGCAAATTTAGAGCGGCCCACTGCAATGGGATTGCAGTTTGAGAGATCATGAAAAATACTTTTTATCTTCTTTGCGATACAGGCACACATCTTATCGCTCATTGGCGACTACTTAAACACTGTTCCAAACGATGTTGTCATAGACCACTTTCCCTGAATTAATGTCGGTGACCGTCACATAATATTTGTAAAATGTCTTCTTTCTATGTTTCCCTTGTTCAGGATATTTCTTTTCATTGAAGGATTAACGATAGCTGTGTGGAATGAGTGAAATTCGTTCGAATGAAGAACATCGGAAACGGCCTGCGTGAGCCAGTCTATCCCTTGCTGAACAACTTATCAATACCTTCATCCATATTCATAAGTGGACTTTCAGCAAGTCTTAGAACAGTTTCTTTATAGTCCGTCGCATAGCCATCCTTTAAATCTGCTAAGAGCTCCTCCAATGTAGTTTTATAAGGTCCGCAGGAAATTGATCCAAGTACCTTTTCATTTTGTTGATTGCCATCTCATCCTCGCTCAAATCCTCATAAGCTAAGTACAACCCCCGTGACGCTACTTCAGATTCTGGTTTCAACTGAGCAGCCTTTGCAAAGTAGACCATTGCATTAGAGGCAGCATTCAATTTCCTGTATATCCCGGCAGCAACGATAAACGCTGCGCTAATCTTCGAATGGCCGGGATACCCTTTATTAAGTTCAATAATTCGTGAAGCGCCTCTTGATAGCTTCCTTCGTTCCTAAGCTTATTAAAATTTCGGTATCATGTACTCTATCGATGGGACTCATTCAGCATACTCTTCACATAAATATCCAAAGCTTGATAATAAATATTGGAGGAATCACTGCTTCTGGTATTCGATGCCACTTGACCGAATACCGAATTAGCTATCACCACTAAAATCAACACCTTCATTAAATGTTTCATAATCTTATTTATTGCCTACGTCTCTAAATTTTTGTAATTGAAAGGTAGCTATTACGCCGCACTCATTATAGATATAGACAGTTTTGCTTCTGGCTCCCAAAACGTAACTATTTCCGGACCTATGAGTTGCGCCTTCTGGATTATTAAAGCTTTTTTGACCCCCATCTTTAAAGGGCGCGGACTCAACCGCATCTAAAATAAAAAATGGGAATCCAATGCTCAGAGGTGGCAAACTCATTAAATCCAACTGAAGTTACGTTCGTCATCTCGATTTTCTGCTTACAAGAGCAAAGCATTGAAATAACAAAGAACATCGTCAGTTTACTAATTGACTTTAATTGACATAATCGTTATTTAGTCTGCCAGCTTGAACAATTTCGAAACTTGTTACCTACTGCGATAGTTAATTTTGAGGAAAGAATCAAACGTATCGTCCTTCAGTATCTCTATCAATAACGCTTTATCCGTGCTTAACAAATCGAGCGTAAGATGCCCCGTCATCTTAATAACAAACGGCAACTCGTCATGTGAAACGTCCAAATTCTTGTACGATAAGACGTATGGATAAGTTATTAATTCACGAGCAAAATCGAGCAAGTCCCCCTTGGGAAAAATTAAGCATCCGATAAATGAAATCGGAATGTCACTTTGCTTAAAAAGACCCCTCATCTTCGGCATCGTATTATCCCCTTCCTTGTTAAACCATCGGAGATCTTTATCATCATGATTGACTATCCAAGGGAATCCCTGATCGAGCTTTGATATAATCTTTTTGAATGAGTTTTCCAGACTATCAATACAATTGGTCACAATCTCTTCCGATGCCTGGTAAAGTTTTTCGTTTTTTATCGCTGATTGCTGCAAGGAAACTGCATGCCAAATGATACTTCTGTCGAAGGTATTATCGTCTTCATCAAAATAAGCTCTGTATTGCTCCCTGTCATAAGGGAGAACTTGACTGACATTCTTTTCAAACTTAACCATTTCATCAATTGTTATAATCCAATTTTAGGGCATCACCGCTGCAGCCCCCAGCGAACCTCCCAATGTCTCCGGGGCAAGAAGTATCGCAGCTCCCCATTTTACTACTTCGTATACTACCACGCCGACAACCACCGTAGTAACCACTGTTGTTGCTGTCGGATACACGTTCTCGTAATTCCCGCCAGGTATCTGTCTTTCCCAATGAGGAGCATGCGTTCCATTGTGGTCAGTTGGAATCCACACATCCCCGTTTCTATCGACCCAGCCAGATCCTGAACCATTTGGATTTCTTTCTCTACGAGGACCTGATTTAGGCGGCACATATCCAGGAACTTGAGGAGGCCCCTTCTTAAGGTCTTCAAGTGTTGGCTTATCTTCTGTTTTTGGTGCCTCCTCTTTTTTTGGCGCATCCTCTTTCTTCGGTTTTTTATCACCCTTTCCGGCTAAAAAAGGAGTGCGCTCACCTAGAAAATAATCGGGTTGATCGGAGTCTCCGCAGTCTTTGCAGAACCCTCGATCACGATCTATCGGAGCCCTACCTCGTTCACGATCTATCGGAGCCCTACCTCGATCAAAAAAATCATATTTATCCTTGTCAAAATCTTCTCTTCGCTCTACACCATCAAATGGAACCATTCCATCAGGGTCAGTGAACCTTACAGGATTATTGAAGCTATAACTATAAGGAGAAAATCTTCGCATTAAACTTGCCGGAGGGTCAATGGATGAGAATCTCCCTATTGCTGGGTCGTATTGTCTTGCTTGATAATCATACAAATTAAGGTTCAACTCGTCTTGAATCTCTTTTCCATTGTACAGATAGTCTTGCTTAGCGCTGTTTTCACGTTGATAGGAGTTGAAGGTTAAACCAAATGGATAATAGTCAATCTGCTCGATCACCGACGACTTTATCTGCTCCACCGTGAAATCGTCGAAGAACACGTCGCGCTCTTTGCCGGGTTCGCTGTCGTTTGTCAAATATACTAGTATATAGCCAGGTTCGGAAATGGTGACCTGGGCTTGAATTTTGGAGAAGCCTGTGCCGGAGCCGTCTTCGGCTCCGTCGGTGGTGATGCGTTGGGAGCCATGGGTAAGGAGGTTGTAGTCGCGGTCGAAGACGAGCCAGTTCATGAAGCCCATAGGTGGGTCGTTGGTGCCGTCGTCGGGGCCCTTGTTGTCGAGGTTGTCAGGCCAGGGGAACGGCGTGGTGCCATGGCTTCCGGGGGCTCCGCCGTCGACAATGGCCTTGGTGCTGCCGGAGGCGATCAGGCTCATGAGGTTGACAAGGACGGCGGACCATTTGGTCTTGTCGGCGCTCAGGTATTTGGCATAGACCTCCATGTTAATGACGTCGCCGGGCATGACGCTGATGGAACGCTCCAGGCCCACGCGTTCGGCCTTGGTGCCGTTGGTGCCGTCGTAGCCACTGAGGCGGGTAGAGAACTTGGCGGCGCTGTTGGGTGTGTGGTTGAAAAGGGCACCGCTGATGAGCACAGCCTCGTTCAGGTAGAGGAACTTACCCAATTCCGTGTTGCGTGCACCGGTCTCCAGGGTAGCTGTTACTTTGTCGGTCTCTTCGCGGGTGGTGAAGGTGGTGCGGATGTTGCCCAAGTGGTCTTTCAGGAAATACTGGTACTCGGGAATGGTGTTATTCATGACTACGCGGCCTTCTTCATGGTGAATGAGCTGTAGTGTGTTGTTTTCATAAAAAAACTCGCCCATGTATTCCGCACGCTTCCGTAGTGTGCCGCCAGCATTGTACAAATCCTGTCTCAACTTCTTGCCAGTCGCATCGTAGGTATACACCAAATACGTCCCGTCCAACTTCGTCACCCTGGTGGGTAGATTGAGGTAGTTGTAGGTGATTTCCTTGATGTCTTTGTTGCTGTCGGTTTTCATGTTGCCGTTGGCGTCGTAGGTGTATTCGTTGTCGGTTTCCTTGGATTCTTTGAAACCCATGGCGTTCGGGTTCTCGACCACGGCGTCGTCGATGCGTGTGACCTGGTTGCCGGCGTAACGGTAGGTCAGGTTGTCTACAAGGCCATAGCTGTTAGCATTGTTTTGCCCGAAGCGTTTAAGACGCACGATGTTGCCATTAAGATCGTAGCCTTTACTTCGAGAATTGCCGACGTTGCCGATGTATTCATTGAAGGCGAGGTTTTTGTAGTCATGGCCTGTATTGTAGTATTCGGCTGTTTTGAGCCTGCTGAGCGTATCGTAGGTATAGTTGTAGTTTTCCCCCTTGTTGTTTTGTCTCCACCAGATCTGGGACTGTATGTTGCCGTCGTCGTTGTACCACAATCCCTCGGTGAACAGGCGATGGTCGGGCACGCTGGAAGTGTACTCGTTCTTGTTTATGCCCTTTAGCCAGCCACG
>Ga0209050_1002043_pt1 | contig 18607 bp, 30 predicted proteins | sample Araplavi_mTSA_r2_FD_184276 | JGI IMG/M metagenome (GOLD analysis project Ga0209050, IMG submission 184276) | Arabidopsis root microbial communities from North Carolina, USA - plate scrape MF_Cvi_mTSA_r2 (SPAdes) (version 2) | ecosystem: Host-associated > Plants > Roots > Endosphere | place: USA... | reverse complement strand
CGGGAGCACCAGGATGCAGGTCGCGAGGAAGGCCACGCCGAGAGGCGCATCGATGCACCACGCGCCCAGGGCCACCAGCACACACGCGGCCACGAGGACGAGCCCGAGCCGGTCCTTTCGATGCAGCGGGATGCCGAGGCTGCGAGGTTCGAGTTCCACCTCAAGCCCTCCCCGCGACGGGCAGACGCGAGTCGAAGGCGAGCGCCATGATCCGCGGCGTGCCCACCGTCACGGCGCCGAGCGCCGCAGCCTCGTCGCGGGCCTCGCGGGCCGTGTCACCGCTGGCGTCCAGGGCCTCGCGGCTCGCCCAGAACGACAGGCCCACATAGCAGCCGCTGTCGCGGTCCGTGAAGGCCTCGTAGCCCAGGAACCCTTCGTGCCGCGAGAACGCGGGCACGACCCGGTCGCGGAAGAGCGCGACGACCTCGTCGAGGGCCGCCGGCGGCACCTCGAACGTGCCCATGCGGGCGTGAGAACGACCTTCGACCATGCGACCTCCCCAGGTGCTGTTTCGTTTTTGTTCAGGCCGTACTCTACGGCATGGTCCGGACCGGCCGCGCTACGGCTTGCCCGACGCCGCGGCACCGGCTTCGGAGATCGCATAGACGGCACGCGCCTTGGCGATGAGCTTGCCGTCGTGGCGCCGGGCCGTGGCCTCGATGTGGTACATGCGCCGGCTCTGGTTGACCACCTCCGCCTCGAGCGTCACGGCCCCGTCCTCCGGGAAGCAGGGCCGGAAGTAGCTCACCGACAGCTCCGCGGTCGAGCAGACCTTGTCGTCCGGCAACAGGGTCATCGCCGCATGGGCGGTGACGTCGTCGAGCAAGGCGGACAAGTAGCCCCCGAACACGGCCCCGCTCGAGTTGGCGAAGCGGTCCTCGATGACGTGGGAACACCGGACATGGCCGCTCCGGTACGCGTTCACGAACGGGAGGTTCATGGACTCTCCGCAGCGGGACCGCTCGTGGGTCCCGGCGATCATGCGGTCGAGCTTGTCGGTCCCTCGGGTCATGGACACTCCTGGTCGTCGGACATGGATGGGTGCGTGGATGTCACTGGGGCTCGTACCGCAACGACACCGCCCCCGAGCCGAACTCCTTGCGGCCCACGAGCTTCAGGTCCAGGTACTTCGACAAGCCGGCGAACGGCGTCGGCCCGTGGCCGGCCAGCCGGGGGGTCACCACGAACTCGTACTCGTCGATCAGCCCCAGTTCGGCCAGCGCCAGCGGAAGTGTCACGCCGCCGACGAACAGCCCCTTGCCCGGCTGCTGCTTGAGGGCCCGGACCGCGGCCCCCAGGTCGCCGTGCACCAGCTCCGAGTTCCAGTCGACCCGCTCCAGGGTGCTCGACACGACGTACTTCTTCGCCGCGTCGATCGTCTCGGCGAAGGGCTTCATCCAGTCGCTCATCCAGTCAGGCCACACCCCCGACGCCGGCCGCCGCCACGCCGACTCCATCATCCCGTAGGTGACGCGGCCGAACAGCAGCGCATCGGCCTGCGCGAGGCGGTCGGCGAAGTGGCGGTGCCGCTCCTCGTCCGCGGTGCCCGCGAGGTGGTCGCAGCACCCGTCCAGGGTGACGTTGATGGAAAACCGAAGAGGTCGCATGGCGTGCTCCTGAGGGGGGCCGGTTGCTGGACGCCGAGTGGCATCTCGGCGCCGACCATCATGCACCGGGGCGCCCGACAGTCAGCCGCAGGGGTCGTTCACCCGGACCCACGCGGCGACCGACAGCGGGGGGACCGTCACGGTATGGCGATCCCGGCCGCTCACCTCGGCGGCCAGCAACCGATCGACATCGTGGCGGCCGGCATCGGCGCGCCCCAGCTTGCGCGCCGTGGGCATCACGGACCTCACCGCCTCGAGCGGCAGTTCGACCGATGCCGCGCCGAACTGGATGGGCGCGGACAGTTCCGCCGTGACGTCGCCGTGCCGGGACAACAGGCTCGGCAGCCGGGCCGCCATGTCCGCCTGCGTGCCGGCGTCCAGCATGACGTCGCCGATGAACTCGATGGCCTGCACCGTCTCGTTCGAAGCCGGTGGCCAGATGCGGCTGCGAACCCCGCGGAAGAAGTCCATCTCCAGGAAGGCCAGCGAGCCGCCCGGACGCAGCCACCGGGCGGCCTGGGCCACGGAAGCCTCCGGGTCCGGGACGTAGATCAGGACGTACCGGCCCACGACGGCGTCGAACAGGCCCGCGGGCCGATGGTCGGCCATGTCGGAGACGACGAACTCGACGTTGCGGTGGCCCGCGGCATGCAATCGGCCGGTGGCCATGGCCACCTGCGCCGGGTCGCGGTCCAGCGCGACGACGGACCCCGTGGGCCCCACCCGCCGGGCGATGAGTTCGGTGACGTCGCCGCCACCACAACCCAGCTCCAGGACCCGCGAGCCCGGCCCGACACCGGCCCCCGACAGCATCCGCTCGGTCAGCGGCACGAGGGCCTCGGCTTGCAGCCTCAGGCGGCGCCGCTCCCTGTCGGTGCTTTCGAGGGGATAGTCTCGTGTCATCGGAATCGGCTTTCCAAGAGGTCGATGGGACGAGGGCTCAGCCACCCGTCGTCCTGCGCATGAGGGCGATGGGAAGCCCGTGGTGACTGGACCGTTCGAAGGTCTCCCACCCGAGCCGCGCGTAGAGGGACTCGTTGTGTGGCGTGAACAAGTGGATCGACTGGAAGCCGAGGCGCCGCGCTTCCCGCACCGCGCGGAGCGACAGCGAGGACGCGATGCCCTGCCCCCGGAACGCCTGCGGCACGGCCACGGTGGACAGCCACGGCGTGAGGTGCGGGTGCGTGATGGTCCTCGAGAGCACGCTCGCCGCGCCGACGGGGCGCCCTTCTTCCGAGAAGGCCACGAGGGTGACCGGAAGGTCCGACCGCTGCAGGGCGCCGCGAAGGCGGTCCTGCCGCTGTTCGAGGGACACGGCCGGGTTCAGGTACCCGAACTCGGCCTGCTGCCATGCCGCAACCGCCTCCAGGTGTTCCTGGCAATCGACGAGGTGTTCGATGCGCATGCCGCCGGCTCCTGCGTTCAGCCAGCCTTCGGCATCGACTTCGCCGCGACGCGCTCGGGCAGCACGCGGGCGATCAGTTCCGTGTCGCAGTACTCCTCGTACCGGACGATCTTCCCGTCCTGGAAGTGGATCACGAAGACGTAGTCGTTGTCGTAGCGCTGGCCGTCGCGCGTGAGGTTCCGGCCCCGGGCCTGGACGACGATGACGTCGCCGCCGTCGATCACGCGGATGGGCATGTTGGCGCGTTCGACGAGGGCGCGGTTCAGCGGCCGGAACACCTCGTCGATCACGGTCTGCTTGCCGGCGAACTCGCCGCTCCACGACCCGGTCCCGATGGTGCGCCACACCAGGTCGTCGTGGCACGACTCCCAGAAGGGAACGCCGTTGCCCTTGGCGACTTCATCGAAGATGGCCGTGACGAGCCGGGCATTGGGTGAAAGCGTGCTCATGGAGACGTTCCTCGTGACGTGGCGGCACCGGAGTCGGGCCGCCCGGGGAAAAGATCAGGCCGCGAAACGCACCTGCGCTGCGGGCGTCGCCGTGCACCTCGGGCCGTAGCTTCCGAGGTGGCTCAGCGTGGTGTTGTGGTGTGCGGAGATCGCCGCGGCGGACAGCACGCCGTTGTCGACGGTGGAGTGCCCATCGGAGACCAGGGTGACCGGGTAGCCGCGGGACAACGCGCCCCGCACCGTGGAGTCGACGCAGAACTCGCTCTGCAGCCCGCAGACCACGAGGTCCGTGATGCCCAGCGATTGCAGCCGCGACGAGAGCTCCGTCTCATGGAACGAGTCGGACCCGGTCTTGCGGAGCCGAAGGTCTCGGGGCTCGACGTCCAAGCGCGCGTCCAGCTGCCATCCACCGGTGTCGAACGCGAGCGGGCCACCGGCTTCCTCGTGCTGCACGAACAGGACCGGCGCGCCGGTCGCACGCGCCTGGCGGGCGACCGCGTTGATGCGGTCCACCACGCCGTCGATGTCGAACGCGGCCCAATCGCCCACGCACAAGGCGTGCTGGACGTCGATGACCAGGAGTGCTGTCTTCATGGCAGTTCTGTCGGATGGAACCTGGGCACAAGAACGACCTTCGATGAAGCGACCTCCCCAGGTGCTGTCCTCGTTCTTGCTCGGACCCCTACTCTATACGGCTTCGGCCTTGCGATCCGCATCCGCCTTCCAGCAGGGATCGCAGAGAACCCGTCGTTGATGAATGGATCGTTTCCGGACCTCGTAAGCATCGCGCTGCTGCGCTGCCGTGAACACCGCGGGCGCCGCACACCGCCGGCACCAGTAGTACTCGTTGGTGTAGCTCTGGCCGGGCTCGCCACTGAAGCTCCGCGACCGTTTGCTCGACTCGGACCATGCCTCCGGGTTCACCGGGACCTTCGGCTCGGAGGTGCGGTGCCGCCACCGCAGCGCGCACAGCAGGCATCGGCCGCGACTGAAGGCAGAGAACCCGCGGAAGGCGGGATCGCCACAGTTCGTGCACCCACTGCGGAAGAACGACTTCATGGGGCGGCGCGCTTCGGGAGTTCCTGGGCCAGCCCGATGAGGATTCCCTCCGGCCCGCGGATGTAGCAGAGGCGGTACGTGTCTTCGTACTGGACCACGTCGCCGACCAGGGTGGCGCCGTGCGGCCCGAGCCGGGCCAGCGTCTCGTCGATGTCCTCCACGGTGAACATGACACGCAGGTAGCCGAGCCCGTTCACCGGCGCCACGCGGTGGTCGGCCACCACAGGTGGAGCGAGGAAACGCGAGAGTTCGAGGTGTCCGTGGCCATCCGGCGTGCGCATCATCGCGATCTCCACGCGCATGCCCTTCAAGCCCGTGACCCCATCCGCCCAATCCCCTTCGATCGGGGCACGTCCCTCGAGCTCGAGGCCCAGTTCGACGAAGAACCCGATGGCCGCCTCGAGGTCGGCGACCACGATGCCGATGTTGTCCATGCGCTTGACGGTCACGATCGCTCCTGGGGGTCCGTGTGCCTGTGTGGCTTCCAGCGCCTCGACGGCGCGGGGAAGTTCATGGGTTCATCTTAGTGGGCGTCCGGGATCATCGGCGCGGGAGCGCCGATTGCCTCCACACACGGCGTGTTCCTCGAACAGGAGAGCCGACATGGCGAAGTTCATCACGATGGGTTATGGCGATGAAGCCGGTTACCAGCGCACGGCCGAATCCGTGCGCGCGGCGGCCCACGCCCAGGACGCCCGGCTGCGCGCCAGCGGCGCGTTGATCGGCATCGCCGGCCCCCCGGTGCAGGTGAGAAACCACGACGATGCCGGGGTCCAGGTGACCCAGGGCGCCTTCCTGCGCAGCGACCTGCCGATCGCGGGGTTCGCCGTGATCGAGGCCAAGGACCTGCAGGAAGCCATCGCCCAGGTGTCGAAGTCGCCCTGTGCCGTCGCGCAGGGGGTCGTCGAAGTCTGGCCGCTGCAGGAGATGCCCTGACCCGCCCCCTCCCGCAGTCATGGCGCAACGCCGATTCGGGAGTGTCGAGATGATGCCGATCAGGCATCGGTGGCCGGCGATGCACCCTCCGGCCCGGCAGGCCGGAGGAAAGGCTCGACCAGGTCCTGCTCCGCGGGATGGTTCCTCGCCACCACGGCCCGCGCCGGTGCCGTGGCACTGAGGTTGATGGCTTCGTGCGGCACGCCGGGCGGCACGAAGAGGAAGTCACCCGCCTCGCTGACGACCTCGTTCTCCAGCGCCGGCCCCCAGCGCGTGAGCACCTTGCCTTCCAGCACGTAGATGCCCGTCTCGTACCCGATGTGGCGGTGGGGGTCGGCCCGCGCACCGGGCGGGATCACGACGAGGTGCATGGACAGGCCGGTGGCACCCACCGTGTCGCCCGAGATGCCCACGAAGTACGGCAGGCGCTGCCGGGTCAGGACTTCGCGGTCGGGCCTCAGGCCTCGTACTTCGCGTGCGGCGTCGTTCATGGCACCTCCCGGGAGGGGATATCACCCCAGAATCGGTCACAGCGGCCGATGGGCCACGACTCTACGCCATCGACCGGTGTCGAGACGAAGACGGGCCGCGGCGGGCGAGAGGGAACTCCCGCTCATGACGGTCGCGACGCTCACCTGGACAGGAGGCCGACGAAGAGTGCCAGCAACGAAGCCGACCAGGACAGCTTCAGGGCCGAGTCCCTCTGGTCAGCGGAGATCCTGGTCAGCGGGGCCGCGCGCCAGCGCCACACGTAGAAGCCCAGGACCGCCGCGGCACACAGCCAGAAGCACACCGACGACTCGAGGGCCACCGCAAGAAAGCCGCCCGCCGTGAGCATCAGCGCGCTCGCAGCCAGGATGCCGCTCGCGTTGACGACCGGTACGGCAACGAGGCCGCCGCACCTCCTGCATTCGGCGGGCGTCCGGATGCTCGACGCCCACTTGTGCAGGCCATGGATGCCGGGTTCGTTGCAGTGGGGGCATGAGTCCATGGTCGTGTCACCCGTGTGTGGGTTCAGATGTTCCCGAGGAACGCCTCGGCATCGCCAGCTTCGCATTTCCAGTCCGCGAAGACCCCCGTGAGCTGGCATCGCGAGCAGTGGCAGCCGATGTAGTACCAGCGCACGTCGTTGCTGCCGTCGTACAGGGCGACGCCCGACAGCAACTCGAAGGCCTCTTCCCCGCACACGCATTCATGGGCTTCCAGCTCCATCCCATCGGCGTACTGCTCGCCGTCGCCCATGAGGTGAACACTCCCGCAGGCCGTGCAGGTTCGCCGGGCCACACCTTCGTCCTCATCCGTCTCGAGCTTGAACGTCCTGTTGTCGCAGGCACAGACGGATGCTGCGAACTTCACCGCCTCGTACGCATTGAGCTTGCTGTATCGGCCGACCTCGGTCCGCGTGTCCTCCGGGGTGGTCCCGTACCAGTACTTGCCCTTCTTCTTCAGCGTCATCGTCCCTCCTGCACCACGGCTTCAACTCCCCAAGTTCACCCGATAGACCGCCGGCGCCATCCCCTTGCCCGCCCGCTCGAGTTCCAGCCCCTCGAAGTAGTGGGCATCCTGTTCGCCCACTTCACCGGCGCATCCGACATGAAGCTCCCAGAGCAGGTCCGCGCCGGTCAGCCTGGCCAGGTCCGCGCCGACGATGCGGAGTTCTCGATCGACTCCGGTCCAGGCACCGCTCCGGTCCCGAACGTGAACCTCATACCGGATCAGCACATCGGCGAACGGGAGGACGTTCAACAGCTCACCCGCCGGGTCAGCCACCTCGAGGTCGGCGGCATAGGCCCGCGCGGCCTCCAGCAGCGCCGCGGGTGACCGCGGGACGGGTTCTGAGAACGACCAATGCACATCCGACAGCAGCGTTCTGGGTGCACCCATGTCTTTCAAGAGCCTCCGAAGTTCACGACACCCAGCAGGCGAGACGGCTCGCAGTCATGCCACGAGCTCGATGTCCGGCAGGTCGGCCAGCACCTGGTCATGACGTTCATGGCGCTCCAGCACATCGACGACCACTTGCAGCGGCTCGGCCCAGATTTCCGGCAGGTCCCGCTCTTGGGGTTCCTTGATCGAGAACGCCAGCGCTTCCTTCGGCGGAATGAATCGCGCGTCGACGCCGGGCTTGTTGCCTCGGGCATCGAGCCGGTACCAACCGAACTCGCGCAGGTACACGGCATTCAGCCCGTGCAGGCAGTAGGGCGCGCCACCGTCGCCGGCGGAGAGCCGCTGATAGCACAGGCCTGCGGGAATGCCGTTGGCCCGCAGCAGCGCCGCCAGCAGATGGCTCTTGGCATAGCAGAACCCCGTCTTGTGACGCAACACCTCCGAGGCCTTGCAGGTCACCGGGTCGAGCTTGAAGTCGGAGCTGTGGAGGATCTCGTCACGGACGAACTCGAAGCACCGTTTGACCAGGCTCGACTCCGATGGGGTTCCGGCGGCCAGCCTTCTGGCGGCCGACAGAACGTCCGCGTGTTCGAAGTCGATGTACGTGCTGGGGGAGAGATAGCGTTGCATGGGGGTCTCGAGATGGGACGCGTCACGCGGGGACCAGGCGCCACGTGCCGTATGGATTGGCGAACAGCGTGTTGTCGCCATAGTCGACGCCTGGGCCGTCCTCGATGCGAAATCGCGGCGCGTCGGGCTCGGTCGAGAAGGTGTGCCCGGCGCGGAGGGTCGGTCCTTCGGTGAACAGGTATCGCGTGAACACCTGGAGCAGTTCGACCGAGGCCTCCGTGCCGTGGTTCTCCACGACCGCGTCCCGCAGCCCCAGGTTGTGCATGCCGCAGGAGTAGACCTCCTCCCCAGTGATGAAGAGCACGTAGGCCCGGAAGGCGCTGAAGAGATGGAGGTCGTCGCAGAGCGCGCGCCATCCGGCCGGGCTGTGGGCGACGCCACTGCTCTCCACCTTGACGCCCAGTCCGCCCGCATCCAGCAGCGCCCTCGCGGCCAGCATGAGGGCGTCGGCGTTTTCCTTCGACCCGCCATGCCCGACGAGATAGATCACCGATTCATGTTGCTGGATCAGCGCCATCTCCGGCGTCCCGAACCAGTGCGGCCCCGCCGACAGGAACGCCGACATCATCCGTTCGTCTCGCGGCTCGTGCTGCAGCTCGCAGGAGTTCCGGGTCTGCAGGTTCATCAGGATGTGACCTGCGAAGAGGTACCCGCTGTCGCTTCGAACGACACGTTCGAGCAACGCGGACCGGTCCTTCCACGGACCCGGCACGCACAGAACGATTTCCGGAAGGGAGGTGGTTTCGCTCATGGAAGGATCAGGCATCCGGCTCATCCTGCAGCAGCTGCTCGAGGCGCCGCGGGTAGTGGTTGAGAAAGTCCCGCGTGACGGCGTAGTGCTCGGTGTCCTCGTACGCGACCTCGGTCACCCCCGTCTTGTCCAGCAGGAAGATCTTCGCGTGCGGATACGACAGCAGGATCGGCGAATGCGTCGCGATGATGAACTGGGAATGGTCCTCGACCAGCTGGTGGATCGCACTGAGTGCGGCCAGTTGCCGATTGGGTGACAGCGCCGCCTCCGGTTCGTCCAGCAGGTAAATGCCGTTGCCGCGCAGCTTGTTCAGCAGCACGGCCATGAAGGACTCCCCGTGGGACTGCGAGTGCAACGACTTTCCGCCGTAGCTGTCGAGGTATCCCGTCCCGTCCATGTAGCTGGCCACGTTGAAGAAGCTCTCGGCGCGGAGGAAGTATTCGTCGCGCGGCTTGGGAATGCCTCGGGCCAGCCGCAGGTGGTCGTGCAGGGCGGAGATGGCGCCCGCCGACTGGAACTGCACGTTCCTCGTTCCGCCCTCCGGTCCGAAGCCGAGGGCCACGGCGATGCCCTCCATGACCGTCGACTTGCCGGCGCCGTTCTCACCCACCAGGAAGGTGACGTTCGGATGGAAGTCGATGCTCTCGATCTCCCGCACGGCGGGGATGCTGAACGGCCAGGTGTCGTAGTCCACGTCGGTGTCGTCGTCGGGACGGATCGACGCCCGGATCAGATACGGCTTGGTTCGTCTGGTCATCTGAAGTGCTCCGAACACCTGGCGTTCGACATGGGCGGCCGGTGGCCTGCCCGATCGGTGGAGGGGGTCAGGTTGCCGTGGCGACCTGGAACGTGCCCATCGCCGGCTGCCCCGTCGCGCGAAGCGGTGCCCGGGTGCTGTATGCCATGGGGAACACGGCGGCGTGCGGCAAGCCGAGCTGCTTCAGCGAAGCCTTCACCGCCCCCTTGGAATCCGCCACCGTGAACAGGACTCGCCCTTCGACCGTCAGCAGGGCGACCCCATTGAAATCGCCCACCTCACCAAAGAGAACCGCCGGATAGACGAGACCATTGGCCAGGCGGACTGCGGCCCCGGCACAGAGGGATGAACGCTCGTGGATCACGGCCTCGTCGATCGGACGCACCCAGGTTTCGTCCTGCTCGTCGCTGCCCTCTTCATCCCATGCGAACTCCCAGACGGGATAGGTCTCCAGGTCCTCGACCGAAATGTCTTCGACGGGCTTTCGCGTGACCAGTGTGGGCTTCATGGAAAAGGTGGGGTTGGAGGTGAGGATGGGTTGCCATGACTTGAACCAGGCGCTCGCTTCCGGCTGCCAGGGCCAGACACCCGACGTGTTGGGATAGACCAGCTGCACGACCTCGAAGGACGGGCCCTGGTTGAACCAGAGGTTGTAGCCGAAGTACTCTTCGTAGAACGATGGATCCACCTTCTCGGCCGCGAGGTCGAACCCCTGGACGAAGCCCGAATGCATCTTGCCGGGCAAGACGGGCTCACCGGCTCGGACCCTCCGGTTGTATTCGTTCACGACGAAGTGAGCCATCGGTTGCTTGAGTCCGATGACCACCACCTCGGGGGCCGAAGCACTCTTCGTGATGCCGACGGAGTAGGCGAACGGCGGAAGATCACCTTCCGCGGCGACGTGCAGCACCGAGCAGCCGTAGGTCTCGATGTCCTGGCGAACCTTGCAATCGAATTCTTCCACTGCGAGCCCTGATGTTCGAGGTATCGGTCACGCGCGGGTGATGCCCGTCGGCCGTTCAACACGGAGTACTGCCTTCGCTCCTGCTCAGGCATCGACTCTACGACATGCCCACGGGGGGCCGATCCGGCGGGCAACGAAGGGGTCAGGCCGCATGCCCGTCCTCGCCCAGCGTCCGCATGTACCGAGGCGGCACGGCCGAGGTCAGCCACACTCCGTTCTCCGAAAGGTGGAAGCGATGCCCGTCGCGCTGCATGCCCTTGGCATCCACCACGAGGATGACCGGCCGGCCATGGCGCGCGCCCACCGAGCGCGCCACCTCGACGCTGGAGGACAGGTGCACGTGCTGCCGCGCCTGCGAACTGACGCCGGTCGACAGGATCGATGCGAGGAACCGGTCCGCCGTGCCATGGAACAGGATGTCGGGGGGCTCCTTCGCCTCCAGCCCGAGGTCGACCTCGACGGAGTGGCCTTGGTTCGCCCGAATGCGTGAGCGATCTTCGTTCAAGGCGAAGCGCTTCTTGTCGCTGGTCTCCACGATCTCCTCGACGAGGGAGCGGCTCAGCGCCTGTCCGTGAGCGTTCGCCAGTGAAATCAGTTCATCGACATTCGCCCACCCCGAGCCGTCGAGGGTCAACCCGATGGTCTCCGGTGCGTGGCGCAGCACAAGGCTGAGGAACTTGCTGGCGGTCTCGATCTGCTTGCCTGGGGCTTTCATGGGTTCTCTCCCTTCAGGGGGTCATTCATTGGCAGACCTGTTTCTGCGGTGGCCTGCGGTCGACCGGGCGGAACCCCTCCGGACATGGAGCCAACCGAGGCCGAGAAGGCACGTGATTGAAACGCCCAGGAGCAGAGACCCGCAAAGGCGCGTTGTTCTCGCTTCCTGTTCGCTTCGCTGCAACGTCCCCGGCTCTGCCGATTCGATGGCGACCAGCGCCAGGACGGAGAAGGCCTCTCCGAACGACGGATCCGTTTCCGCGGTGCGGCCCGTCTGCAGATGCTGTTTCGCCAGTTCGGTAGCCCGCAGCGAGAAGTTCGCTTCCGACACGGTCTTCGCCCCCTGGAGCGCGCCGAACACCGCGGCCACGGCCAGAATCTTGATCACCGCGAGTCCGTAGCCCGATGCAGCACCCATGGCGTCAGCCCAGCACGAGCTTCGAGGCGACCCACAGGACCGCCACCAGAATGCCCGGGATCAGCAAGGCGCCGATCGCGGTGATGAAGACACCCCGGACGAACGTCGTCCCCAGCACGAAGCGATTCGTGAGACCGGACACCAGCGCGACGATCGCCAGCGACAGGAGGCCTTGTGTCTTTCCGAAGAACGCCATCGTCAGGCCGCCGCCGAACACACCCGAGGCGCCACCGCCCAGCACACCCGCGATGAGCACGGCGAAGAAGCACGACACCCAGTCGGCGCGATCGGCGTCGAGCCACCCGGCCGCCAGCTTGAACGGAAAGACGACGAACACGGTGTAGATGACCACAGCGACGACGATCGATTCCATGAGCTCCCCCTTTGCTTTGTATTCTTGATGCACTGACACGGCGAATGCAGCGGTGTCGCCCCCGCCGGCGCCCTCTCGTGGGCAGGTCAACTGCCTCGCGACACCACGCCGGCCGCCACGATCTTTCCACCTCGCTCGAGCAGGAGCCGAGCGCCGATGGCCGCCACGACGGGCGTCTCGACCTCGAACTCCACCTCCCCATTGCCCCCCGGCTGCACGGCTTGTTTCGTGCGGACGCGTGCTCGCAGCGACTGTCCGTTGACCCACAGGCCGATCGACGAATCGTTCGAGATCGGCGCAGCGAACTTCGATTCCTGCGGGGTCAGCACGTACAGGTAGGCGAAGAACTTCCGGCCCGAGAAGGATTCGGCTGGACGAGCCTTCCGCTCCGGGAGCCGCTGCGCCGCGCGAAGCACCTCGGCCATCCCCACCCCGTGGGTGCGAAGGCGCGGGATGGCACGGATGGACGCGTCATGAAAGACCATCGCCTTGTCGCCACCCATTTCATACTTGTTCATCAGCTCTCGAACCGAGCGCTCCTCGAGCTCCAGAAGCTCGCCGGCGTCACTCATGCCTTCGAGCTTCGGCATGTGGGTGAACATCACGGAGAGGCTCGGAACCCCTGCCTGCCGGGCAATGAGCACATGCTCGCGGATCACCGGGAGCGGGCCGACGGACGCGTCGACCACCACCACCGCATGGCGCGCACCTTGCGCGGCATTGGCGACCTCCTGAGCCGAAGCGCCCGGCTTCGGTGTCGCCACGGTCAGCTTCTGGTTCTGACACGGGCTGCACGACGCCAGCAGCTCGACGCGGCTTTCGTCTCCCAGGAACACGATGTCGTTCGCCTTCGCCGACACGCTCGCCAGCGAGGCCGCCAGAATCAACGGAAGACGGGACCGGCGCACGGCCACTGAACGGCCCTGGAGAAGCGCCATCAGCCGGAGCCCGAAGCCCCGGCATCCCACACGAACCGTCCCGACCCGCCCCGCATTCTGCTGATGCGAACTGCCTTCGACCATGCGACCTCCCCAGGTGCTGCATTCGTTCTTTTTCGGCCTCTACTCTAAGGCACGAAGCGACCGATCGGCGGACGGGGGCACGCAGGGTTCAACGGGCTTCGCCTGAACGGCGCCCGCGCGAGCGGACCGCCTCCTCGCAACGCACGAGGAAATCGCGCGGCGTGTGCACCCACCGTCCCGGCTGACGGCTCCAACCGCCTGTCGACCCGCCGTTGGCTTGCGCAACCGTCCAATCCCAGGATGGAGCGTCTTCACTCGGGGCCTGGTTGAGAGACGCCACGAAGCAACGCTCCGAACCGCCCTGTGCGGGAACTCGCCGCCCCCCAAAGGTCACCAGGCCGCGGACAGACGCAAGTCGTTCACGCCCCCGACCAGCGCAGCGAGCAGAACAACGCGATTCACACCGTGCTTCACTCAGGCTTCTCCATGAGCCGGAACGTGAGGCTGATTCTCCGGCCCGCACCGGCGAGCTTCGGAATGGCATGAAGCCACAGCGACTGGAACTCCTTCGACATGTACAGGAGCGAGCCGGGAATCAGGGCGCGTGGCACCTCATGTGTGCGGTCCTGCTTGTAGCGGAACGTCATCTCACGCTCGCTGCCCAGCGACACGATGGCAACGCCCGTCCCTTCAGCCAGCTCTTCCGTGGCGTCGGAGTGAAACCCCATGGATGACTCACCATCCGGGTAGAAGTTCAGCAGGCAGTTGTTGGGATGGAATCCCAACGCGGCCTCAATCCTCCCGCACAGCGTTGCCAAACGCTCGGGCATCTCGACCTGTGGATAGGTGATGCCTGAATAGTCGTAGGAAACGCCAAAGCTGGCCGTCTTGCGAGCGCGAAGGCGATCATCCCAAACGACCGACGACAGCAGGTGCTCGAACAGATCGTCGTGACTCGGCACGAAGTCCGGGATAAAGGTGACGGCGGGAGTCGGAAGCATGGACATGGCCCTCTGATGCTTAACGTTGGAGAGGAGCGTCATTCGACAGCACGCACATACCTCCATCGTGGTTGATCGCAAGACCCAGGCGACCCGGCACGACGGAGACGAAACCTTCGAACACCGCAGATCCTCCGAGCAGTGCGTCTCGAAGACGCTGCTTCTGAAGGGCCGGCTGGTCGTGTCCACAGCGCAGGACGGTCACCTCCGACTGGGCGTGGGCAGCGAACTGAATCGCCGTCAGCAACTCCTGTGCACTCCCCTTCCACTCGGACACCTCGGGGTGCTCCAGGTGATGCCACACCCGCCACGGGTCGATCTTGCTCCACCGACTCGGTTTGAAGCCGAGCAGTTCCGAGAAGCGCTCAGCCGGTTCCGCCGGCAGCGTCGCAGCGAACAGGGAACACAGCTCGGATTTCATCGTTTCGACGGGCATGGAACCTCACATGCGACATGAACGACGGATGAGACCTCACGTCGTCCCTTTCGACTGCCAATGCGCAAGGTTCGCCCGAAGGTCCTGCGCGCTGATGTCATGGCCGGTGAGACGAGCACCCGACCAGTTGACCCCCACGGACACCTGCTCACTCTCGAGCAGTGAAAGGTCTTCCTTCAGGAACTGTTCCAACGAGATTTCGGAGATCTGGTAGTTCCGATACTTCGGATGATTCGCTTGAATGCGCACCAGCCGAGACTTGCTCGACCAGAACGGAATCACCTCCTTGCCGTCGACTCGAAAGACAGGGTACTCGTCGTTCTCGGTGAAGGTGAACACCCTTCCCTCGGCGACAGCCTGCTCATAGAACTTCGTCGCTTGGGCTGCGGCGATTGACATGGGCGTTTCCCCTTGGCGGGTGACGTTGGAAATGGGCGTTGGCCGACGGACACAGCCAGCGGAATGCCAGCTCGATGGAAGATCCGGGCCGAAGGCACGCCACGAGAGACCGCGCATTCCTCGATGCGAACCTCGAAGCCCGCAGACTCGACTTGCGCGACCACATTCGCCCAGTCGCACCGGGAACCGGCGGCCGTTCGAGTCGAGACGGACGGCCTGGCGGACTCGCAGGAACGAAGGATCATGCATCGCGGCACTCGACGCCTCTGAGGCGCAGCATCTTGCAGATGGCATCCAGCCTGAACTCCGTATCGTCTTCGGTCACGAAGTATTGCCCCGCGTTCAACGCGCCCAGCGCGGATTCGAACGCGAAAACTTCCGGATCGTAGTTCCGGACAGAGCCCTCGAGGTAGTACGAGAACGGGTTGCTCTTGCGCTTGTTGCTGTAGACGCACTCATGGGCTGCCAGCCACTTCGAGAACGCAGCGCTGATCTTGTGAACCCCCGGGAATCGCTCTCGCAATGGCGTGGCCAGGAAGCGCACCTCGCCGACGGTCCACAGCACCCCGCGTCGAATGCGCGGCAGGATGACCATGGCGAGGGGAGACGCCTTCGAATCGACTTGACCGTCTGCGTCGTAGTTCACGGGACCGGCTTCCTGAAAATGAAGCGTGAATCCCCTCTCCGATTTCACCTCCCTGGGCGGAACCTCGAGGTTGCGGAACCAGGTGAGCACGCTCGAGGGAGCGGCTGGGTCTTCGAGGAAGCGGAATGTCATGCCCATGGCGAAGGCCTACCGTTCGAGATGAGCGGCGCCACCCGGCCCGAGGCCCGGGGGCGTGCGTGCGATGGATGAGTCAGGCCGCATGGTGGAGCACCAGGCTGCCTCTCCGCGCCACCAACCTGACCGTTCCGAAGCCGGCGGCACGAAGCGCCTCCTGCTGCTCCTCGACGGACATGAACAGCTGGTCGTTGGTGACCCCGCCCTCGCCCACGAAGTGGTCGCAGACCAGGTACGCCCCGCCGGCCTCGAGCAAGGCCTTCGCCTGGCGATGGAGCCCCGCGGCGTGCCGCTTGTGGCGCAGCTCGTGCACCGCCTGGTTGGTGACGATGGCCTGGAACGTGCCGAGGCCTTCGTCCCAGCCCGGCGCCCTGAAGCTGCGCTCCACCCATTCGAGACGACCCCGCTGGGTGACCAACCGCTCCCTCGCCAACTGGTGCATGGCGGGCGAGAAGTCCAGCAGGACCAACGACGCCGCGGGCAGTGAACGCAGCAGGTGTTCGGCCAGGAAACCGGGGCCGGATCCGAGCTCGAGCACCCGGCGCACCGCAGGCTCGATCGAGCACAGTTCCTTCGCGAAGTCGGCGAAGATCTCTTCTCGATAGGGGCGCTTCTCCGTGGCCGTTCGCGCCCATTCGAGGGCGTCCGGCATGAGGCGAAGGTCGATCGGGCTGGGGATGTCGTCAAGCATGGGGCCGCTCGCTGAAAAGACCAGGTGTCATGGGCGACTCACGTGTCGTACTCGCCGCTGTCCCACGGCTCGAAGAACGCCATGTAGTTTCCGGGCTGCGCCTCCACGGCCCAGTCATCTTCTTCATCCTCGGGCGTGCGAAGCACCAGGCCGAAGGTGGTGCCGAACTTCTCGACCGAAAATGGCGCCACCTTGATCCTCTGGTACTTCACCGGCTCGATCTCGGCCAGGCGCTGCTGGTGAAGCTGCTGGCGAGCAGATTCGTCCATCGAGCCGCGAGGTCCGAAGCTGTCGATCCTGGATTCCAGGAGCGCGCCCTTCTTGTCGAACAGATACAGCGCGACGAACTCCTCTCCGGCTTTCTCTCCGATGGCGGGCTCGAAGGGGGTCGTCAAGAAGAACTGGCGACCGTCGGCCGTCTTGCCGACGAACTCGGCTTGGTAGTCGTCGTGATCGATGGCGATGAGCTTGGGAGGGGTTCCTGGCATGTTCTTTGGGTCTCAACGTTTGGCGTGCACGGCGCCCGAGGTTGGCGGATCGGCGGAAAGGGTCGCTCTCGCGCTGGAACCATCTCGGGCCCCGAGATCGCCCTCAGTTTGGGAAAGATAGCGTTTTGCGGTTCCGGCACGCTCTGGATCCGCGTCCATGTCGAGGAACTTCATGAACGCTTCCCTGGCCGCCGGGACATTTCGGGCAGCCTTGTATGAAATCGCCAGACCCCACTGCGCAGACATGTTGGACGGATCTCGAGCCAGCACGGACTCGAGTCTCGTGATGGCTGCGGCATGGTTTCCCTCGTGATACGAGATGCCAGCAAGTCCGACGTGCGCAGAATCGTTTCGGGCATCGAGTTCCAGTGCCTTGTGATAGTTCTCTTGGGCCTCGGTGAACCGCCACTGCAGGTGCAGACTGACACCGACCGAAGAGAACAAGCCCGAAGATCGCGGATCCAGCGCCACGGCCTTTCGATAGTGCCTTTCCGCGCCAACCGGGTCGTCAGCCGAAAGCCTCTCGTTTCCCCTCAGCAACTCGAGCTTGGCCGCCTCGTTGGTGGTGGAGACGGAACGATCGAAGATGTAGTCGGCTGGCAAGTCGGCGCTCGATGGTGACGCGGCCGCAGCGACGGTTTCATCCGGCTTCCTCGGTTCATCCGGAGGCACCCTGAACCACCAAAGGAAACACACCACCGCCATCACGACGGCATACAAGGCGACTAGGACTCGCTTCATCCCGACCATGCGACCTCCCCCGGTGCTGTTTTTCTTGCTCAGGCCCATACATACTCTAAGGCACGTCCCGAGTCCCCGCGGCCTCCAGTTCCGCCCAGCGGGCCGAACACCAGATCGTTGGAAGATTCAGGTGCCGCCCTTCGCATGATTCGCCTTGAGCATGTTGCAGAACAGCGCCCCCTGTTCGATCGCATCATCGAGCGCAACGTGCGTGTGGGGAAACTTGTCGAACCATTGCTTCGGCATGTTGCGCTTGGTGCTCTCGCGGTACTCGGTCTTCATGACCGCCATCGCATACGACTTCATGTCCAGTGCCGAGTGGCTGAAGGGGCTCTCTCCCACGAAACGCATGAGGTACCAGTAGACGAAGAGGAAGTCGAAGCCCGCGGGGTAGGCGACGAACACGGGCCGCCCTTTCAGCGACTTGATCCAGTCGACATAGGCGCGCATGGCGCTTTCGGGGGCTTGCAGGTCCTTCCTGCACGCAGCCCAGGCCTCGGGCTGTGTCGCCCACCACTCGGCCGTCTTGGGATGCGGGGCGGCCCCCTCCAGCGTTTCCAGGTTGGCGGAGAAGGTCGAGACGAGCTGCTTGTCCGAGGTGTAGGCGGCAGAGCCGAAGCTCAGCATGGAGTGAGGGCCGGGGATCGGTCCATCGGTCTCGACGTCGGTGCTGATGTAGATCTCGCTCATGGGAATGTCGTGGTTGTCGTGGTGGGCGCGTCAGGCTTTTTCGGCGGCATGCCGGATGACCTCCAGGACCGCGGTCGGACTGCAGCCGTAGATGCCGGCACCCCAGGCCGCGTTCTGCTCGACGCAGGCCCAGCCCTTGCCTTGAATGAGGCCCACGTCGACGACCGTGGCCCTCGGAAGATCGACCCGAGGGTCGGCCAGCAGGTCCGAGACGAATGCCTGGACCTGAGCATCTTCCTCCGGCGTGCTGACGAACTCTGCGTCGCGTTGAAGTTCACCGTATCGCGAGTAGAGCGAGTAGGTGCGCAGTTCCCGGTCCAGGATGAAGCACCGGAACTCCTTCTCCCAGGTGACCACCTCGGACACGAGCACGGGCATCTCGTCCGGGTACTCGGCCGGGAGCTCGGCGCCGGCGTAGACACCCGCCGGAAAGCTCTTGTCGTTGGGCGGTTTCACGAAGGCCGCCGT
>Ga0209050_1002040_pt1 | contig 18646 bp, 18 predicted proteins | sample Araplavi_mTSA_r2_FD_184276 | JGI IMG/M metagenome (GOLD analysis project Ga0209050, IMG submission 184276) | Arabidopsis root microbial communities from North Carolina, USA - plate scrape MF_Cvi_mTSA_r2 (SPAdes) (version 2) | ecosystem: Host-associated > Plants > Roots > Endosphere | place: USA... | reverse complement strand
CTCCATGAAACGCGTAGCACTGATCACCGGAGGCAGCCGCGGCATCGGCTTTGGCATTGCCGAACAACTGGCCAAAAATGGATTTGACCTCGCCATCAATGGCGTGCGCCCGGCAGCAGATGCCGCAAGCGCCGTCGACAGCTTGAAAGCATTGGGCAGCGATGTGGTGTATTGCCGTGGAAACATTTCGTCGCCGGCCGACCGGGAAAATATTCTGGCCGACGTCCGGGGTCATTTCGGGAGGCTTCATGTGCTCGTCAACAATGCGGGCATCGCGCCGCGGGAGCGCCGCGACATCCTCGAAGCCACCGAAGCGAGTTTCGACGAGGTGCTTTCCACGAATTTGAAAGGCATGTACTTCCTCACGCAAAAGGCGGCCCAATGGATGATCGCACAAAAGAAAAGCGACCCTGTGTTCCGTGCGAGCATCGTGAACATATCGTCCATCTCCGCCACCGTGGTGTCGATCAACCGCGGCGAGTATTGCATCGCGAAAGCCGGGCTCAGCATGGCCACACAGTTGTTTGCCGTGCGGCTGGGCGAGTTCGACATTCCCGTGTATGAAGTGCGACCCGGCGTGATCCACACCGACATGACGGCGGGCGTGACGGAAAAATACGACAAACTCATCGCCGAAGGATTGTGCGTACAAAAACGCTGGGGCGAATCGGAAGATGTTGGAAAGGCCGTGGCCGCGCTGGCCAAGGGCGATTTCCCCTACTCCACCGGGCAAGTCGTGATGGTGGATGGCGGAATGACCATCCCCCGATTGTAACAACCGAATAAACGAAATATTTTAATGAAAGATCTATCCGCCAAAAGCACGTTGCAGCATCTAACGTCCATCCCAGTCCTGGTGGCTGCCCTCGGCTACTTAGTCGACATGTACGACCTGTTCTTGTTCAACATCGTGCGCGTACCCAGCCTCAAGTCGCTAGGGCTTGTCGACGATCAATTGCTGAAGACCGGCATTTGGTTGTTGAATCTTCAAATGGCCGGTATGCTCATCGGCGGAATGTTTTGGGGAATTCTTGGCGATAAGAAGGGACGACTCTCGGTGTTGTTCGGTTCCATCCTCATCTATTCGCTGGCCAACATCGGCAATGGGCTGGTCAACTCCGTGGAAGGCTATGCCGTGTTGCGGTTCCTGGCCGGGTTTGGGTTGGCCGGTGAATTGGGCGTCGGTGTCACGCTGGTCGTGGAAATCCTTCCGAAATCCATCCGGGGCTACGGCACCACGCTGGTGGCCACCATGGGTGTGTTCGGTGCGCTGCTTGCTTTTTTGATCGTTCATTTTTTTGCGTGGCGCGCATCCTATTTTATCGGCGGAGGACTGGGTCTGTTGCTGATGGCCCTGCGCTTGAGAGTTTTTGAATCGGGGATCTTCCTCCAAATGAAAGAAACCAACACCCGGCGCGGCGACCTCGGCATGTTGTTCAGCAGCAAAACCCGGCTGTTAAAATACGTGACCTGCATCATCATGGGTGCACCCATATGGTTTGTCGTTGGCATCCTCATCACGCTGTCGCCCGAACTGGGCAAGGCCATGCAACTCGATGAGCCGGTCGATGCCGGACGGGCCGTGTTGTTTGTTTTTGCCTCGCAGGTGGCGGGCAACCTGGTGAGCGGGTTTTTCAGTCAATACTTGCAAAGTCGGAAAAAAGTGATCTTCATCTTTATGGGGGGATCGCTCCTGTTTGCCCTGACGCTTTTGCTGGGTCCGATCAAGCACGCCAGCGAGTATTACATATTGTGTTTGTGTCTGGGATTCTGTAGCGGCTACTGGACGCTTTTCATCACCGTAGCCGCCGAGCTGTTTGGTTCCAACCTGCGCGCTACCGTAGCGACCACCGTACCCAACTTTGTAAGGGCCACCATTATTCCCTTGTCGTCGCTTTTCATCGTATTGAAAAATTATACCGGCACACTCTCGGCTGCATTGATCACCGGCTTGCTCACCTATAGCCTGGGCATGATCGCGCTCGTGTTCCTGGAAGAAACTTTCAAGAAGGATATGAATTACATTGAGGACAATTGATCATCTGAAAAGTCCGCAAGAATCGGGTTCGACGCTTTTATCTCCTGCCATAGTTTTGAATTAAATATTTAACACTATGGAAAATCAAAAAGGATTATCAAAAGAAGAAATCAACAAGGCCATTGTGGGACGTTGGTTTACAGATTTCTGGGGTGAGACCTGCAACCTCAGCATCGTGGATGAGCTCGCATCGCCGGACATGCTGCTGCAATATTCGCTGCACGATCCACGCCGCGGGCGGCAAGACATCAAAGCTTTCATGCAGGATTTCCGGGCAGCATTTCCGGATTTGAAATTCTGGGGCGCCGCAGATCTTATTGCGGAAGGCGACTACGTGGTGGGACGTTGGGAAGGAGGCGGCACACACACCGGATCTGCATTTAGCGATTTTCTGGCGGGGTCGTTACCGGCCGCGACCGGGCGCAAGATGCATTTTACAGGAACAACCGTGCTGAAGCTGGAGAACGGGAAGATCGTGGAAGAGATTGGTCTTGATGATGGCGTTACGGCGCTGACACAGCTTGGTCTTATGAAAGCATTGTGATGATGAAAATAAAAAAGCCGGGGGAGCCCGGCTTTTTTTTAAAATCATTTTGAACTGCAAAGGCGCTAAGGGCGACCTCGTTCGTTGAAGCTTTGGCAGGCAGGCAAAGTTATCGCAAAGAAATGCTCAGCGCGCCAACCTTCGCTTTAAAGTTGTTGGTTACGGGGGCGTGAAATACTCCATAAATACCGCTTTGCCTTCTTTGAAGTAAACGATCATATAATGTTTTTCATCGTTGCCTCTCAACACCAGATACCTGGAGATGGACTTTATCTTATAGGCATCGAGTGCTTTTATGACATCCGCTACCGGCATGCCGATGCCGATCCCTTGTTTGGTTTTGAATGTTGCCGTCTCCACATCTGCGTGTATCACTGAAGCGTCGCCATGACTTGTTTTAAGGACAATAAAAATGTCGCTTCCAAAAGCAAACCGGTAGGCGGTATCGATGGCGTTGTTTTCATGCTTGCTCCGCACCGGTTGTTTTTGGGTCTGCGGGACCGGTTGTGTGGACGACGAGAGATATTTCATGGGATCGCCGCCAAAACCAAAAAGGTCGGTGACGAGGTTTTCGTCGCGGACGATCAGGCTATCGTTTTTTACCTGTACGACGTCTTGTGCGAGTATTCGCGTGGCGCCAAAAACAAAAATGACCTGCAAAAACAACTTCATGGCGATAAGGGCCAGGGGCGATGGGGTTTGGAAGTCCACCTGAACAGCCAATATAAACATTATTGGTGAGTTTATTTCAAGTTACGCTCCATTCCCAAAGACATTGGCACCAAGCGAATCGATCATTTTAGTAAACCGATGGTGACCCGATTGTCTTCTTTGGCCAGGACGACATTGGTATGGTTAGTAAAGGATGTTTTCAGCGTCTGAATTTCAAAGCCCCCTTGCAACGCTACGTCGTACACATTGGAAAGATCGAGTTTTATAACATGCACCCATTCCGAAATGGTCACGGACGAATTTCCCGAACCCTCAATGACCAGGTTTTCAAAAAACGCATGACGTCCCACGGCGGCGGACGTGAGGTGACTTCGTTTGAGGAAGAATGAAAATGACGGACGCTTTAAAAAATCATGACCACCCTTCAAATCGATCGTGCTGGAGTCGGACACGATCACGGTGCCACTGGGCACGTACAAAACCACTTCATTGCCATGCGCACCCGGACAACATGCCGGAACGCTCACGCGCAACGTGTCGCCCGATGGTGCCACGCGAAGATCCGAAGCATATCCCGGCATCACCTGCAATCGTAAGGAGTCGGATGCAACGATGCGGCAATTCGGCAGGTTCGACAAGGAAACGACTTTTACTTCCCGCACTGGAATTCTTTCATACTTCAATTTATCGTTGTTGCCATACCGGAAGGCCTTGTTCCGGTACTTCAGGTTTATCGTTGCCGTGGTTAAGCCGGTCAACACAAAACTTATTGCTACCAGCCCCAGCAAAATGACATTGCTGACCTTAACATGTTTCTTGAATTTTACTTCACCTTTTTGTTTCATAGCCATGGGGATTAGGCATTTTGTTTTTTATATTTTTTAAAAAGCGGCTCCAGGTCGTCCAGGTCCATCTGCAAAAGCTGCAGGCTCTTAAAAAACGACGGCATCTCCTTTTGCATAAACTCAGAACGCCGGTATTCCAATGCGCTTTTTGGTCCACCGGGCGACACAAACAAGCCGACACCGCGCTGGTTGTAGAGAATATCTTTTTGCTGAAGAAACTCATATGTCCGCATCACGGTGTTGGGATTGACCGCCAGCAACACGGCCAGTTCCCTCACGGCGGGAATGCGTTGTTCCACACTCCACGTTTTTGATATGATCTTCTCACAAACGAAGTCGGCGATCTGCAAATAGATGGGTTGGGTTTCCTTGAATTCCATGCCATTGTCCGTTTTACAATTCCTTTTCCTTTAACCGGAAATAGGATGCCAGCCACAATAGCGGCGTCAGCAAAAATTTAGAAAAAACAACGACGACACCGGCCAACAGGTAGGGAACGACGATCACCCTGTTCTCGCCGCTGGGTTCCACAATTTCATAGGAATCAACTCCAAAAAACCGTCCTTGCGGAAGCAACATATGAACCAGGAGGAAAAGCAGAATAAAGCACACCCATAGCAAGCCGAGAATGACCAACGCTTTGAAAAGTCCGTACTTGTTAAAATAAATCGAGGCGAAAATAAAGCCTGCCTGGAGCGGAAAGTACAGGTAGAACAAATCAGTCAAGGGGGCATCCAGGAAGGGGTTTTCATAGTCGTTCAAATGAAAGATATCGACGACTTTCCAATGCGTATCAAATTTCCAATTGGCGATGCTTACGACCGCCATGTCAATCACATAAAAAATTGCGGAGTATATAGCAAAGAACACCACCACCCCGAAAAAAATATTGCATAGGAACTTCGCGCCGGTCGATGCCGGTGTCAACAAATAGTTGATTGCTTTTGGTTTGACGCCCAACTCGGAAAACAGCATTCCCGACGACAGGCATCCGGATAAAAACAGCGTTGCAAAATAATAGGCGACCTGGTTTCTTTCCCGGAACAGAAATGGGTTGGTAAAGGTGAGGTAAACCCCCAGCCACAGAATTAAAAAAGCGCTGATCGCCAGGTAAAGAAGCGTGTAGGCTTTGCGATTCTCGAAGGCATATTTCTTAAAGAAAAGAAATGTACGGTTAAAAGGAATGGTCTGTGCACTCATATTTCTGTAGGGCTATGGAGTATGGATTTTAATTTTTTCGGCTCGGCCATTGCGGCCTTGTAGAGCAGCTCCAAATCGACATTGCTTTCCGTCGCTTCCGTGTTTAGCGCAACGATTGTATTGCCGCGCAAGATCGACTCTGAAAACAACGCATCTTTCAAGTCATCGGGATCAAAGGAGATCTTGAAGCTCAGCTTGCGGGCCACCGCGTCGAGACTTTCTTTGATCAAGATCTCTGTGTCATTGAGGATAAGCACCTCGTCGATGAGGTTTTCGAGATCCTGCACCTGGTGCGAGCTGATCAAGATGGTGCGGGATGCTGTTGCTGCGCCCGCTATCACTTTGCGAAGCTGTCCTTTGCTGATGATGTCCAGTCCGTTGGACGGTTCATCCATTAAAAGGACCGATACATTGCTCGCCACGCCAAAACTGATGAACACCTTCTTCTTTTGGCCATAGCTCATGCCTTGCAGCAAGCTGTCGGGAGGAATATCGAACGATTCGACGAAGTCATAAAAAGCCTGCCGGTCGAAGTTCGGATAGAAAGGGCTGTGGTATTTTACAAAATCCGAAATCGAAATGTTCGGCAGGTGAAATTCTTCGGGCACCATAAAAATGTCCTCCAAGAACCCGGGTTCACGACGCCCGGGTACAAACCCGTTCACCTGGATGCTCCCGGCTTTCGGATATAACAGACCCGCAATGGCATACAGTAAAGTGGATTTTCCTGTCCCGTTCTTGCCTAGAATCCCATAAATATGGCCCGGCGCAAGCGTAGTGGATACCCCTTTAAACACATGATTCTTTCCATAGTGGAAATGCAAATTTTGAATTTCGATCATGTTGTGTGTATTAGTGTACTACTTGATTAGTACACCAAGGTAGATAAATTTTCTTTTAAACTCCAAATCCCAAGAAAAATTTAAGCAATGGTTTTTTACAAAGGTTCGGCAGATCTTTTCAAACCGCTGGAAATAAAACCAATCGGCGAGTCCGTTTACATGGCCAGCATAACCGCCACATAATGACACACGGCGGCTGTCAGCACAAACAGGTGCCAGACCGCGTGGGTATACAAGTATTTATCCCACACATAAAAAATGATCCCGATAGAATATATCACGGCGCCAACAAAGAGCAAGATGATGACCGCCACGGGCAGGTGCTCAAAAAATGTTCGGCCGCCCACTACCATGATCCATCCCATCAGCAGGTAGATGATGATGGAGACCATTTCGAATCTGCCGGTATACCGCAGCTTAAAAACAATACCGAAGACCGTCAGTCCCCAGAGAATGGACAGCAAGGAGATGCCAAAGGAATCGTTCATGTATACCAGGAGGAAAGGCGTATAGGTTCCGGCGATCAGAAAATAAATGCTGATGTGGTCGAAGATCTTGAAGACCCTTTTCACCAGCCGGTCTTCTACCAGGTGAAATATGGTGGAAGAGGTGAACAGCAGCAAAAAACAAAAACCATAGATCCCCGCCCCAACGATGCCCGCCGTGTTGTCGTGAGCGGTGGCCAATCCCGTCAATACAGGCAGGCCGCTGATGCCAAAGAGCGTTCCCATACCGTGGATCAGGCCGTTGACGATCTCTTGTTTCCGTGAATATGTCTCCATGGGTTATCTGCAGCGGGTATCAACACTATAACCCTGTTGGCGGCGCGAAAGTTTTGACAGGGCTGGGATGCCCATTGGTGGGCGGGGTAGGTTATTTTTTTCAGCCCCACATTTGCCTGCTCGTCCCGTAACCTTAACGGTACGGCAGGCGTCCAACGTGCCGGATCCAAACCTTACCGACCATGATCGTCAGCTACCTCAAAGTTGCCTTCAGGCACCTGCAAAAAAACAAGCTTTATGTTTTGATCAATACCCTCGGCATGGGCATTGCGATCGCCTGTGCCATGACGGTCTACCTGCTGATCGCCTACAACATTGAATTTGACAATACCGTAGACAAAACCAGGGTGAAGCATGTGGTGAAAGTTCTGCATCACCGGAAAGACCATCGCGGCGACGCCTTCAAAGAGCTGGTGACGCCGATTCCCCTGGGGCCTGCCGCCGTCCATGACATTGCCGGCATCACCCGCTTTACCCGCTACTGCAGCGACGGCGGCTATCTCAGTCGTGGCGACAAAGGATTTCACGAAACCATCTTCTTTGCCGATTCAAGCTTTCTGAACATGTTCGCCCCGGAACTTGCCCAGGGCTCCTACAAGAGCTTTGACGACAAGAATTCCATTTTCATCAGCGAGAGGTTTGCCCTGAAATATTTTGGAACCGAAGATCCCCTGGGGAAAGACATGGTCGTCTCTTTCAATAATAAAAGATTGAATGCCGTTGTCGGTGGCGTGCTGAAGGATGCGCCTTTCAATTCGACTTTTACCGAAAACGTCCTGATGCGGATCGAGCACTATCTTGCTCTTTATAACCTGAAGGACAATGACTGGGCCTCCGCCCACACCGCCTCCGTTTTGTTTGAGTTAACCGATGTGGCACACGCCGCGGTGATCGGCGATCAGTTAAAAAAATATGCGGCCACTCGCAATGCTGCCGTGCCCGAAGCCGGCTCGGTGCGTTATGAGTTGATCCCGTTTAGGCAACCAGTTTCTCCAAACGACGTCCGCGCCTCCGATCTCCACCTGCGCATTCCCTCCATCGCGTTGATGATCTTCTCAACGCTGGGCGGGATCATCCTGTTGATCGCCTGTTTCAATCTCACCAATACCACCCTTGCCCTTTCCGTGAAACGTTTGAAGGAGATCGGCATTCGAAAAGTAGCGGGCTCAAACGGGTTTCAGATCGGCTTTCAATTTTTCTGTGAGATCATGCTGACCGTGACGTTGTCGGCGGGCACCGGTTTTTTCCTGTCGCTCTACATTATTCCGGAGTTTGCCGCGATGTGGGAACTCCCCTACGGACTCCGGGAGCTGAATAGCATGAACATGGTGATCGCGCTGACCATTCTTCTTTTTGCCAGCGCTGTGGTGGCGGGACTTTATCCCGCCGTGTTCGGGGGCCGGCAAAGTCCGCTGCTTTTATTCAAGGGTGGCAAAAATCCCGGGGGCACAAACCTCTTCACCCGCAGCCTGCTGGTGATGCAGTTTGCCCTCTGCACCGTGGTGTTGATTGCCGGGATCATTTTTACGCGCAACGCCGTCTACCAGGATAACCTCCGTTTTGGCTACGACAGAGACATACTCATCACAGCCCTGATCCAGGGCCCCCATGAAGCCGAGGCGCTCCGCGAGGCGATACAAGAGCATTCCAGGATCACCGGGATATCACCCTCCGTTCACCATTTCGCTTTCATCAATGCACCCGAACGACCGGCCAGCATTGGCGGAGAAAAATTTAACGCTACGGTCTATGACGTCGGTCATGATTATTTCTCGACGGTGGGCCTACAGCTCATTTCCGGCAGACTGTTTCCTGAAAACGACACGGTTGATAACCGGTCTGTCGTTGTAGACGAAAATTTTGTCAGCCAAAATCACCTGGATCAGCCACTGGGGGCGAAAGTCGATGTGGAGGGAGAAATGTTCACCATTGCCGGTGTTGTGAGCAATCACTTGACGGACCTGGAGAGCCATAACCATGAGAGCTACCTGTACCGACTGGCCAAACCCAGCCAGTACCAGATACTGGTGGTGCGTGCGGAAGCCGCGACATTACCGGAGACACGACAATACATCGACCGGCAATGGAAGAAGATCTATCCCGACAAACCGCTTCAAACCGACCTGCAATCCGAGATCGTGTACCAGGAAGCGAACATCTATAACCGGAATCTCAGCAAGATCTTTTTTTTCATGACCGTGCTGGGATGCCTATTATCGGTTTCCGGTCTTTACGCGATGGCTAACCTCAACATGACGCGGCGGACGAAAGAGATCGGTGTTCGCAAAGTATTGGGCGCCTCTGTTGCCAGCATTTTAAAACTCGTCAACCGGGAGTTTGCCGTCATCCTTTTGGTCGCCGCGCTTTTGGGCGGGTATGGCGGCTACCAGCTCACGAATGAATTGCTCGCAAGCCTTTTCGCTCAGCATATTGATGTGGATATCGTCACGACCGTGATCTGCGGAGCATTCGTATTCATGATCGGGATCATCTCGACGAGCCTCACCATTTGGACGGGAGCGAATGCAAATCCGGTCAATGCGTTAAGAAGCACCTAGCGGGTTGATCTGGTTACATCGCTCAACCAACGTCATCCTCTTTCAAAAAGCCACCGCATCGGCGACTGCTTTTTCTCCGGCACCAGTCCATAGCGCCGGATGCTTTTTTCTTTTATGAACTCCAACGCTTCGTCGATCGAGTCGGTCACCAAAATCAGCTGGAGGTCGGCATCTGAGATCGTGTGCTTTTTTTTCATCCATTCGAGTTGATCGACCAAGTCTTTGTAGAAATCGCGGTCGAAGATGATGATGGGGAAGGGCAATATCTTTTTGGTTTGGGTGAGGGTGACGGCTTCAAAGAATTCGTCCATCGTGCCAAAGCCGCCGGGGAGGACAATAAAGGCAAAGGAGTATTTGATCAGCAACGTTTTCCGTACAAAGAAGTAACGGATGGTTACCCACTTGTCGAGGTAGGCGTTGGGAGCTTGTTCCGAGGGCAGCATAATATTACAACCCACCGACTTTCCGCCCGCTTCTTTGGCTCCCCGGTTCGCAGCTTCCATCAGGCCCGGTCCTCCGCCCGTCATGATGGTGAAACCCAACCGGGCCACACGCGCCGCCAGGTGCCGGGCGTCAGCATAAAAAGCATGCTTCTCATCAAACCGGGCCGACCCAAAAAAGGTGACGCAGGGTCCCACAAAATGCAGCGCCCGGAATCCTTTTATGAATTCGGCAAATACTTTTATGATAAACCAGAGTTCCCCCCACCGCGATTGCGGCCCCGAAAGAAATTCTGTCTCCGATCCTGATTTCCGCATAGGTCTTTTATAACAATACGTTTTCTTCGCTCCATTCATGAAAGAAAAGTTCCAGCAGCTCGCGCTCCATGTTCCTTTCCCAATGCACGATCACTTGCAGCAAGTCGGCCGCGGTGTCCAATCCCAGCGTCTCCGCATAGCGCAACGACGCTTCATAGGCGCAGGCTTTATACCGGTTGATCCGCAACAGTTCGCTGATGAGCACGTGGTTCTGTACCGCCGGCTCCTGCGCAAATTTGAGCCGCTCATACAATTCGCTGATCAGTTCGTCCACCACATGGGTGTGACACGACCGGGGTTCGCGATTCAGGTAAGAAAATACCCGGTCGATTTTTGTTCTTTTATGATCACAGCTTTCCAGGTAGCGGTCCAAAACTTCCTGCAGCTTGGCCGAATGCGTGATCGTCGTTTTTGACAAGCCTTCCTTTAGTTTTTCCTCAGCCTGGTATAAGGCTTCCAGTTCCAGCACCAGCGCTTCTTCCAAGGTGTTTATGTTCTGTTTCATTGTGGCTTTTTTAACTTCAATAATCTATGGTCTTCTCCGTTGCTAATTTGGCGATCGCTGTCTTCAGGTCTCCTTTGAGTTTTTCGAAGCGTAGGGAAAGCGCCTCGGCTTCATCCATGAGTCCGCCGTGCTCCTTATAATATTGAGTTTCCCACTCGCTCCGGGTCTCCAGCATCCGGGCCAGTTTGCTCTCGTGATTGCGCAATTTTTTTCGCATATCTTCGATGACCTCGACCGTGTAGAAGAGCACGAGGTTTTGAAAATGGTTTGCTTCGCTTCTTTCCTCCCGCGTCAACCTCAACGCAGACAGTCCTTCGAGTTGCTTTTGAAAAAAGGCCAACTCGCTTTTCCAGAGCACGGTAGCCGATAGCCAAGCCAGGGTTTTTGCGTGTTTCTCCAGTAAAGCCGGCTGCAACACGTAGTTGTTGGTCACTCCTGTTATGCTGATCATATCTTTTTTCTCGAAAGGTAAGGCCCGGGCCGTGGCCTCGCCATGAGGTTTGTTTTGCTGAACGATGATTTTGGTCACCCGCTTTGCCGCCGCTCGCCAGTGCTGACGAAGATTATCGCCGGTGATGATTTTTATCATGCCCTTGCGACCGGCGCAACTTTAGTTTTATGATCAAATCAATAGCTAACCTCCAGCGATATGTACCCACAAAAAATGAAAGCCGCCGTAGCCACCCGTTTTGGCGGGGCGCTATCCATTGAAGAAATGCCCGTGCGGCGTCCCGGCAAAAACGAGATCCTGGTGAAAGTAATGGCTTGTGGGGTGTGTCACACCGATCTTCATGCGATCAGCGGCGACTGGCCCGTGAAGCCAACGCTGCCTTTTATTCCCGGTCACGAAGGGATTGGTTATGTCGCCGCGCTGGGTGAAAATGTGGACTATCTGAAGGAAGGCGATATCGTCGGCGTGCCCTGGCTTTATTCTGCTTGCGGACATTGCGAGCATTGCATCACCGGCTGGGAGACCTTGTGCGAGCGTCAACAGAACACCGGCTACAGTGTGAACGGTAGCTATGCGGAATATGTGATCGCCGACGCACGCTATGTCGGCCGCTTTCCCGATAAGGTCGATTTTATCCAGATGGCTCCTATTCTTTGTGCCGGTGTCACCGTGTACAAAGGGCTGAAGGAAACAGAGGTAAAACCCGGGGAGTGGGTGTCCATCTCCGGCATTGGCGGGTTGGGTCACGTGGCGGTGCAGTATGCAAAGGCCATGGGCATGCACGTCGCCGCTATCGATGTGTCGGATGATAAACTTGCTTTGGCAAAATCCCTGGGCGCTGAAGTGGTTGTGAACGCCGCGCGACAAGATCCCGGAGAGGTGATCAAAAAAGCCACGCACGGTGGTGTGCATGGGTCGCTGGTCACCGCCGTCTCACCCGAGGCCTTCCGCCAAGCTTTGTTCACCCTTCGCCGCAAGGGCACGATCGCCCTGACCGGGCTGCCTCCCGGAAATTTTGACTTGCCCATTTTTGAGACCGTGCTCAATCGCTATACCATTCGTGGCTCCATCGTAGGCACGCGCAAAGACCTGCAGGAGTCGATTGATTTTGCTTTGGATGGAAAAGTAAAGGCTACCGTGCACCCGATGAAACTGGAAGACGTCAATTCCGCTTTCAACGCCATGCGAAACGGCGCGATCGAGGGTCGCGTGGTTTTATCTGTAGGAACTTAACCGTCATTGTTGGAAATTAAGATATCATTTAAACACCAGCCCTATGAAATACCTCAATGGAGAAGATGCCGTCAAGGCGATCAAACCCGGTGACCGTGTTTACATACACGGTGGCGCAGCCACACCGCATTACCTGTTGAAGAAGCTCGCCGAACGCTCGGCCGAACTTTGGAACGTGGAATTGGTGAGCATCAGCCTGCAAGGGCAGGCCATTGTGACCGATCCGCAATACCAAAATAGTTTCCGGATGAATTCGCTGTTTGTGTCCGAATGTGTACGCGGAGCCGTAAATGACGGCCGTGCCGATTACGTCCCGATCTTCCTCAGCGAGATCCCACTCCTCTTCAGAAGAAATATTCTTCCCCTGGATGTTGCATTGGTCCAGGTTTCGCCTCCCGATAAGCATGGTTATTGCTCGCTGGGGGTTTCGGTCGACATCGCCGGGGCGGCCATTCAAACGGCCCGACACGTCATTGCCCAGGTCAATCCACGTATGCCCCGGACACTCGGCGATGGGATCGTTCACCAGGACAAGTTCGATACGATGGTCCTCATGGAACAGGAACTTCCCGAAGTCACCAGCGGCAACCCGCAAGACGAGATCGCTCATCGCGTTGGAGCATACTGCGCCGAATTGGTCGAAGACGGCGCTACACTCCAGATGGGCATTGGCTCCATCCCCGATGCTGTGTTGGGATCGCTCACCAACCACAAAGAACTGGGCGTCCACACCGAAATGTTTTCCGACGGCATCATTCCCTTGATCGAAAAAGGTATCGTGACCAACCAGCACAAAAAGAAATATCGCAACAAAACCGTCACCTCATTTTTGCTGGGTAGCCGGAAGCTGTACGATTTTGTAGATGACAATCCGGCCGTGGCGGTCCTCAACATCGACTATGTGAACGACACTTCGGTCATCCGCACCAACCCAAAGGTGACCGCCATCAACAGCGCCATTGAAGTAGACATCACGGGGCAAGTCTGTTCCGATTCCATCGGCACGTATCATTTTTCGGGTGTGGGGGGCCAAATGGACTTCATGCGTGGCGCTGCACTTTCGGAAGGAGGAAAGCCCATCATCGCTTTACCCTCCACGACGCGCAAGGGCGAGTCCAAGATTGCAGCCTTTCTCAAACCCGGCGCAGGGGTTGTGACCACGCGGGCGCACGCGCATTATATTGTTACAGAATACGGCATTGCCTATCTCTACGGCAAGAACATGCGGCAACGGGCGAAAGCCCTGATCAACATCGCGCATCCCAACCATCGCGAAGCCCTTGAGCAAGCGGCTTTCAAACGGTTCCACAACTACGAATTCGAGCGCACTTACTATTGAGACCGGAAAAAATATGCTGGGTTCCCTGACAAAAAATCAAAGTGAGCGGGTGTTGCTTTCCGAATTGGTTGGAAGAATAGGATGCCACGCTTCCGGAAAAATGTACATCGTTCCGCTCTCCTACGTGTTCGAGAAAGGCTACCTCTATGCGCACGCGAAGGATGGGCTGAAGATCAAAATGATGCGCAAAAATCCGAACGTGTGTTTCCAGGTCGACCAGATCGATGACATGGCCCATTGGAGAAGCGTCGTCGTCTGGGGAAAGTTCGAAGAAATAACGACACCCGCGGCCCAGGATAAAACCCTGAAGCTTTTGGCCGACCGGTTTGGCGTCTACAACACCAGTGAGTCTGTGAAACCCGTTTTCCAAACGAAGGACCAAGAACCACTCAAAGAAAAGAAACCCGTGCTCTTCCGGATTGCTGTGGAAGAGATGACGGGAAGATTTGAAAATACAGCATCGAAATAAACCTCCATAGCACCTTTATCATGAAAGTCACCATTCAGACACCCGGTTTTACAGGCCGCCCCGAACTTTTAAAATTTACAGAAGAACACATTCAAAAACTTGCCCACCTCAGCGACCGGATCATGGAAGGTCAGGTAGTATTAAGTCTCGACAAGTCGGATGACAACAAGAACAAGGTCTGTGAAGCCCGGATTATCGTTCCCGGATACGACCTGTTTGCCCGCAAAACGGCAAGCTCCTTCGAAGAAGCCGTCACAAACGCATGCGACGCTTTGCGCAGACAAATCGCAGGCTGGAAAGAAACGACCGGCGCGGCCTTTCCAAGAAAATAGACTTTCCATACCTCCTGTTTCAAATACGCTCAAAAAATTTTCGCTTTTGAAGACCACCATCTTTCCTCCTCACAATTTTCACAGCAGGTTGATCAATCGGTTGCCCGGTGTTTATTATATCGTCCGGTATACCGATCATTGGGAAGTGATCAGTGCAACCGAACAAGCCACAAGCCTGCTCGGCTACACGCCGGAAGAGATTTACATTATGTCCTGCAATTTTTTTGAACGGATCATTCACCCGGAGGACTTCGCGCGGTTGCATGAACAAAAAAGCAATTCCTTCCAGGAGGGCAAACTCTTCGTGACCGAGTACCGTGTATACGACAAATTCAAATCCCTGAAATATGTCAGGGATCAGTACACGTGTTTTAAGGATACCGACGGAACGTGGCTTATGGAAGGCTACCTGAGCGAGGTCCTTCAAGGCAGCATCCGCGACCGGCTGATCCAACAGCTCCGCGCCTATCGCGACGCGGTGGATGTGAACATGATCTCGTCCATTACCGATACAAAAGGAAAGATTGTATACGCTAACGAAAATTTTTGCAAGATCTCCAAGTATCCCATGTGGGAACTCGTAGGCAAAAATCATCGGATCGTGAATTCGGGGCATCACACCCGTGAATTTTTCGAGACCCTCTGGAACACAATTTCGCAAGGCAAGTTGTGGCAGGGCGAAATCCTGAACAAGGCCAAGGACGGAACGTTATATTGGGTCGACACCGTGATCATTCCCATTTTTGATGAGGAAAGGAAGATTGCAAATTACCTGTCGCTGAGAATGCCGATAGACGACCGGAAAGATGCCGAAGTCCACCGTCAGAAATACATCCACCTTCTGGAAAAGATCGCCTTCATCGTTGCACACGACGTGCGTGGGCCGCTCTGCAGCATCCTTGGGTTAGCCTCTACTTTGCAACTTCCTGACAACACGCCCGAAGAAACGGAAAAAGCTATCCGGTTCCTGGGTGATGCCGCCCGTCGACTCAACGAGATTACCCAAAAGCTTTCCCTTTTTGTCTATGAACATGAGATCGAAATGAAGGTAAAATCATACAAGGAGTAACTAAACGCATTGTGCCGTTGTGACGCCATAGGAACACCGCCTAACGTCTATCTGCCTCTCTTGTTGGTTGTCAAGGGTCGTATACCTTTCTGAACAGAAAACAGATGGAAAAAATACATCATGCCCTAAAGGCATCGCCTGCGGCTTTCCCAGCCGACCGTTCGTACACCTGAAACGGGCCGCCACGGGTGTCCAATTCGGTAAGATCGTCGGAAGCTTATAAAACCTGACAAAAATCAGTTCACCTGCTGACGGGTCTCACGCGATGATGCCAGCATCTGGACTACTTTTAGCCATCATTTAAAACCGCACAAAGCCATGAAAAAAATACTCGTCCCTTGCGATTTCTCAAAGCCGGCGATCAATGCATTCCGGTTTGCGCTGGACATTGCCCAACAATCCGGAGGTTCGGTTCACTTCGTCAATGTAATTGAACTCCCTGTTCTACACGACACCGTGATCATGCCGGTCCTGAACTTCGAACAAGACCTGCTCGATGATCTGCGTGAAAACGCCCAAAAGTCATTTACAAAAATAATTGAAAAGCATAACCCCGGCGAAGTTACTGTAAAGCCCGTAGTTGAATTTGGATCCGTACACAGAAAGATCCAGGATTACATCGTCGAACACGGCATCGACCTGGTGGTGATGGGCTCACACGGAGCGAGCGGCGCGCGCGAGTTCTTTATCGGGTCAAATGCGGAGCGAATCGTCCGCAATGCTACGGTGCCGGTCCTGGTCTTGAAGGACTATTATAAAGGTCCGATCAAAAATATTATTTTCCCCAACACGCTCGACACCGAAAACCAGGAAGACCTCACCATGAAGGTCAAAGCCCTGCAGAACTTCTTCGGGGCGCACCTGCACATCGTGCGGATCAACACCCCGCTGAACTTCACTTCCGACGACATCACCCTGAAACGTTTGGAAGCCTTTGCAAAGCGGTTCATGTTGAAAAACTACACGCTCAATATCGTCAACGACACCGACACGGAGCAGGGCATTCTCCAATTTACCAAGCGGGTTGGTGGCGACCTCATCGCCATGGCCACCCATGGCCGCAGAGGAGTCTCGCACGTCATCTATGGCAGCCTGGCCGAAGACGTCGTCAATCATACCACAGGTTTGGTGTGGACCTACGCACTCAGGAACGAGACCGTTGAAGCCTGAGGGCACGCACCGAAAACGTTAACCGATGATGACCGCCGTAGTTGAGTCTGCCATATGTTTTCATTGTAGCGAGCCGTGCGAGGATGCAACCTGGCTCGACGACAAGCCCTTTTGCTGCGAAGGTTGTAAAACCGTGTTTGAGATCCTGAGCACGAATAACCTGTGCGACTACTATCGGCTGGATGACCAGGCCGGAACATCGTTGAAAAATGTGCACACCGGGTCGTATGCCTACCTCGACGCTCCGGAAGTACGCCAGAAGTTGTTGTCGTTCGACTCGCCGGATCTTTCCAGAATTACTTTCCATGTTCCCGCGGTGCATTGTGTCTCCTGTATTTGGTTATTGGAGAATCTGCGGAAGCTGAACCCTGGTGTATTGAAAGCGGAAGTAAGCTTTGGTCGCAAAACCGTCGCCATCGCTTTCGATCCCCGGCAGGTTAGACTTTCCGCGCTGGCGACGTTGCTGGCCGCGGTTGGCTATGCGCCCGTCATCGGTCAGGACGATGAACAGGAAGTCCGCAAAAATTCCGTGTCGGGACGCGCGCTCGTCTACAAATTGGCGGTCGCCGGATTTTGCTTTGGCAACGTTATGCTCTTTAGCTTCCCCGAATACCTGGGACTTGACCACCACGACGCTGCACTGAAATCTGTTTTTTCGTGGCTAAACCTTGCGTTGTCCATCCCCGTGTTCTTCTACAGCGCGTCCGAATATTTTGTTTCCGCATTCAAAAGCTTCCGCCAGAAACAAATCAACATCGATGTACCCATTGCCGCCGGCCTGATGGCGCTATTCCTGCGCAGCACCTTTGATATTCTCTCGGGAACCGGACCAGGCTACCTGGATTCGTTCACCGGCCTGGTATTCTTCCTGCTGATCGGACGATGGTTCCAGGGAAAAACGTATGAAAGCCTGGCCTTCGATCGCGACCTCAAATCTTATTTTCCATTGGCCGTAAACCGGTTAGTTGACAACGTCTGGAAGCCGGCCATCATCTACGAATTAAAAAAACGCGACATCCTAAAAATCAGGAACATGGAAATCGTTCCCGCAGATTCGGTACTGAACGATCGCGAGGCCTTGTTCGATTACAGCTTTGTTACGGGAGAAGCCAAGCCGATAAAAATAAAACAAGGCGACCGGGTCTACGCCGGTGGGCGCCTGATCGGTCAACCCGTGACACTCACCGTTGAAAAGATGACTTCCCAAAGCCACTTGACAAGCCTGTGGAACAACGAAACCTTCCGCAAACACGAAGAGCGGCAGTATCAAAAAATAATCGACCGTTCGGCGCGGATGTTTACATGGATCGTGATCGCGCTGGCGCTCGTCACCGCGGGGGTATGGTACGTTTTCGCCCCGCAACAAATGTGGCTCGTGCTCACCTCGGTGCTCATGGTGGCCTGTCCTTGTGCGCTGGCGTTGGCTGCTCCGTTCACCTATGGCAGCATGCTCCGTGTGTTTGGAAGGCATGGGTTCTACTTAAAGAACGCCGATGTCATTGAACGGCTGGCCGCCATCGATGCCGTTGTTTTCGACAAGACCGGCACCGTGACCTACGGCCGCGAGCCCGCAGTAGAATTTGCAGGCGATCTGAACAGGGTGGAATGGGAAGCGATAAAGGTCCTTACCGCCGCGTCCACGCATCCGCTGAGCATGATCATCTCCAGGTCCATTCATACGGACACCACTCAAGATCTTTTGAATTTTAAGGAGCTGCCTGGAAAAGGCGTGCAGGGTCTGGTCGGGAAAAAATTTATAAAAGTAGGCTCGGCGGAGTTTGTCGGGTTTCAGGAAAAGTTGGACCCGCATGCGTCGGTTGTATTTGTTTCCATCGACGA